>Ga0105053_10006308_pt1 | contig 16399 bp, 14 predicted proteins | sample BON01_FD_78093 | JGI IMG/M metagenome (GOLD analysis project Ga0105053, IMG submission 78093) | Freshwater microbial communities from Lake Bonney liftoff mats and glacier meltwater in Antarctica - BON-01 | ecosystem: Environmental > Aquatic > Freshwater > Ice > Glacier meltwater | place: Lake...
ACAAAAAAACTAATCAGATCATTGCGGAGAATGGCGATATTTCTGTGAACCTATCTACCATATAGGACGCTTTGAGATCCAAAATGTAAGGAAAGTAGAAAATACAATTAAAAACTAAAGCGAGAAGGCACAATTACCAACCACCTGGTAGCATAATTAAGTTTTGGGATGTCCTATTTGAATTATTTCTTATTCTCTGTTTATCGTGTTTAGCTTCTTATTCTCCTTTCATCGTGCATTCAAAAAAATCGACACAATTTTGTTTCGCGCTATCGAAGTTTTGGATCTACGTCATGGCTTCTACCAGATAAAACTGACTTAATGGGGTTTAAGATATTAAATCATGGTGGGGACGACAGTGTGGTCGCTAGTGCTTGACTTGTAGGTTTGTATGGATTCAGAAATAAACATGGCACTCGATGAGAACCCAGTTGTTTTAAATGCGAGACATCTGTCGCCTTTTTGTTAGAGCAGCCTTGAGAATCAATTTAGTATTGGTTCAAAGTGATGGTATATCTATAAATCAGTAATGAATGAGTCTATTTGTATGAATCAGTAATCTATTTGTATGAATCAGTCATGAATGAGTCTATTTGTATGAATCAGTCATGAATGAGTCTATTTGTATGAATCAGTCATGAATGAGTCTATTTGTATGAATCAGTCATGAGTGAGTCTATTTGTATGAATGAGTCATGAATGAGTCGATTTATATGAATAAGTCATGAGTGAGTCTATTTGTATGAATCCGTAACGAATGAATGAGTCTACTTGTATGAATCAGTCATGAATGAGTCTAGAAGACAGTCTGGGACGACGGAATAAAAAACCTGGAAGACTTTTGTGCAACAAATTTCTTTCTGAATCATTTGATCATTTGAGGACGGAAATACTGTGACTTCATCCAAGTTTCAAAAGGACCGGGATTTAATTGACACAATCAACGAAGTATCTGATGCTCTAAATAATCACGTATGCATTATATATTAAACCACAATAAGAAACTTATAAAAAAATGAACTAGATTATAATAATTATCGTTGTATGAAGGGGGGGCTGCGCCGTCGAATGAGTGATAGTTGAGGACAGTAAATGGAGGGCTTGATTTTTTTTAAAACAAGTGTCGTTGATGAAATTCATCCATGATGTACGTCGAAGAATTTCTTAAGTTATCTTTCGTTTTTCTATTATGCAGCAGTTTTTCAGCTCTTGTTGGCTATTCAATCTTCGAGACTGACGAACTGGCGGTGGAGGTGGAAAGCGCAACTATCGTGGATGACGCGGACCTAAATGATGCGGACCTTTTCACGACTGCGAAGATTTGGGAAATTGAACATATCTGGCAGGGCTATGTGATTCCAATGAATAACAATATCAGTGTATACTATGATTTTAAAACGGACCCCCCCCTGTTGCTGCGGAATCGTCGTACGGTGAACCATGCCAAGTTAATAAACATGCCCCCCGATGAATTTCCTTCTGGTATCGTGGGAGCAGATGACAGGACGGTGAACTTTGTACCAAAGTACGCGATGAATATTGTATTCGTAGACTATTCGAACTTTGACCTCAACATGACTGCTGCTGCTCCTGCTTGGCGAAAGGAACTGCTAGCGTATTCCCATGGTCCGTTCTTTGATGGAGAGACGGAGTTCAATGAAGAGATATGGGTTCGAGTATTCACCAAAATGTGGACCCATTGGTCTAATGGTACATTCAACATAGTTGGAAATCTTACTGATAACTCACCTCCACGAGGATACCACTACCGTCATGAGAAACCAATACCTCGCGACGGGTATAAATACGGTAATGACCCTTGTGCCAACGCTCGAAGAAGCTTGAATTTTTCTAAACAGTTCTTTGTTTGTATAATATCTTATGGAGGGCATTCTGGATGCTATCGCAACTGGGCATATGTATGGAACACTAGCTTACCCACAGCATGGCACGAAACAGGACACATCTTAGGTCTAGGCCACGCGAATAGCTTTAATCGCGACCAAGATGGTACATGGGGACATCTTAAGGGATATGGGGACTTCCTTTCCATGATGGGTGGAGCAGAAATTCCTCCTGTTAAGGGAGTAGGTGACGAAGGCATTCTTCCCTACGAGGCATTTCAAATTGGGTGGCTTAAACCTGGGCAGGTAATCTACTTGGTACCAGGTAAAACCTACACACTTCGACGGGTTGGAAATCTTAACAGCGCTGCCCCTGTTTCCCTTGTGTGGATCAATACGATAACTGGGAATCGACATTGGTTCTCCTATTATAGATGTCAGCGTACTTTCGGTTCTCATTTTGAAAAGATGCATAGAAGCAATGCTCATGGAGGGCATACTGGATTTGCAGAACACGTACGCGGTAGTAAAGGCAAAGTCCTCATTAACACGTTCGGTAAAGACCACGTATCACGACTAGGTCTCACCTTTCACACTGTCCTATTCGACGAAGAACATGTGACGTTGCAAGTTGATTACGACATAAATGATCGATCGGACTATATGCCTACTCTTCAACTGAGCGTGCGCATTGACGAAGCTGCTGAAAAGGGGAAATTGAAAATAGAAGTGCCCTTACCTTCGTCTGAAACATCCATGTCCATTGATCCGTACGTAATGCCTAAAGTGAGAGACTATGCATTGCATTGCCCGCATGCTGTTTTCAGACCCGATTTCAAAAGAGCAAATGGACCAACAGGCCCAAACTTTATTGGGCCCCCTTATATCAAGAAGAAACGGATTGTTTTGGTGTCACAAGTGCTCCAGTCGTTCACCATTCCTTTCAAATTTCCACGGAGCAAGGGGAAATTGATTTGCGTCTTACATGCCGGTGGATATATGAAGCGCACTATCCGACTTCAGTAACAGACAATATTTGAATTGTCTCGCAGGATGAATATGATTTAGTAGTAGCAGGTTTCATTGTGTCGTATGTTTTAGTAGAAAGTTGTTTCGCAGTATAAACATAATGTAGTAATTTCGAATTGAAATTTTTCCAAAAAACACTTCTAGTAGTGCTCTTTAAAAATCGATTTTTGTTGTGTTAAAAAAAAATTGAGTTTAAAGATAGATGTTACGAGGATGGGTCAGCTTCTCGAGCATCACCACATTATTGTTTAGTGTCTACCTGTATCACGCATCCAGCACGTTTTACACCATTTTATTCCCTTCCATAGTTACCCATGATCCGAAATCACAAAAACTATTCCGTAGAGTTAAACCTGAATGGTTGAAAGGTTCGGCATTCAATGTTTCGCTATACTTGGGTGAGAGTCCAAACTACGTCCAAGAAACTAAAAAGAAAATCATCAACTTCGAAGATCTTACTTTCGATGAAGAAACGCTTGAAAAACGTGAACTGGTTATTGACGAGAAATCTCTAGGAGTTGAGTTATGGCGCAAATTGGGTGAGAACCGTACCTTATATGCCCACTTTGCATTTAGGATGAAAAACCACCAAGTACTATGGGCTACTGCAAAACTTGTCAAGTTTCTGCATATTGATCCTAAACCGATTAAACGGTATTTAGTTCGCGATTGGCCGTTGCTGGGAGGGTATGTTCCTGTGGATGAGCCAGAAGTGATTCATGATCCTGCATCAGGGTCTACTACGATAGTCGGGTACTGGATCCCTATGGCTAATGCAGCATTTGTTACTGATTGGACTGAATGGCCTATTGGTGGTTCTACCGGTACTGTTCTTGGCAATTTGAAATTTACCAAATCCAATTCATATTATCCGGTTGTCTATACCAGTTTACTAGGTCTCACGAATGAGAAATTGGTGCAGATCAATCACACGAGGAACAATGCGCCTATGGTTCTGGATGTTTCCATTGGAGCAATGTCATTAGCTAGGTGGCAATATAATGTTCACATGGAAGAGACCCTGAGAATGCAGAAGTCTATTGGCGCGGGGGAGAAAGATATCGATGATTTGAGACACATGCTGACAGAAACAGAGCCCATGCTTCTTGCCATCACAATGCTTGTGACACTCTTTCATGTACTCTTTGATGTTCTTGCTTTCAAATCGGATATTTCTTTTTGGAGTAATACCAAAAGCACTAACGGCCTATCTGTGAAGACTTTGACAACAGATCTTGTGTCCCAGATTATTATAGCGATATATTTGCACGAGCAGAATGCTTCCATTTTGGTTCTCGCTCCGGCTGGCTTTTCAGTGATGGTTCAAGTTTGGAAAGTACGACGAGCCTACTCCGTGGGAGGAGGCGGGAAGACTGAAGAGTTCGATGGACATGCAACCAATTTCATGCTAGCGGTGCTACTGCCTGCAGTTTTAGCTTATTCTCTTTATTCGCTTGTATTCGAGAAACATCCTGGGTTTTACTCGTGGGGCATTGGAAGTTTGGCGTCTTCAGTATATGCTTTCGGATTTATAATGATGTGTCCTCAGATATTCATCAACTACAAATTGAAAAGTGTGGCCCATTTACCATGGAGATTCTTTCTGTACAAGTCTATGAATACCTTTATTGATGATTTGTTCGCGTTCATCATAAGAATGCCCACTTTGCATCGAGCTGCGTGTTTTCGAGGTAAGTTTGTTTGTATTTCATTTTGGAGCTTATTATAACCCTTGTCATGCAGATGATGTGGTATTTTTCGTCTACTTGTATCAACGCTCCATCTATCCAGTAGATGCTACCAGAAAACATGAAATGGAAGAAGACGACGTAGATGATACCAAAAAGAACAATTAAATTTCAATTTGTTAAAGAATATATGTTTTCAAAGAAGTCTTTCGGATCGTGGCCATTTCTATATCCTTTAGCCCGTATCTTTTCAGAGATGGGTTCGCTTCCCAGTCGGCTTGTTTCGCTTGTGGGTTTTGGCGAAGGTGCATAGAGTAAATATCTCCGTGGAGTTTCAGAGAAGGACTCGATCTGGACTCTGCCAAAACATTGTTTTGACGAGATATGAGTCGATACCCCATCTGAGACATTCTATTTACCTTCTTCACGAGGTCCGTGTCTTGATTGCTGGTTGCTACCAAATGGCTTCTCGAGGCAGTTTTAAAACACTCAGCAGCGCGCTCTTCACATTCTGACGCCGTAAAACTATTCCATATCCCATGCGTTATTATTTCATTCTTTAAAAACCTTTCCCCCATCTCTTTATTATCTGCAATGCTGCCTATCAGTGAAGTTCTATTCGTCAATGTCCTAGCGAGACTAAGTTCAATTTCGTCAATCATTTCTTCAAGCCCAGATGTAGAATTGTCTACTATTTTAGCAACTAAATATCCTTCCCATTCCGATAGTTCCGTCCCATTCGAATAGGATTTGTTCCAAAAAGAGGGCTTTGGGATCCTTGTGATATGCAATCGATCTTCAAGTTCGCAGTCCTCTAATGTCAGTTCTTCTTCTCTTCGTCTTCGCGCTTCTTCAATGTTTTGCAAAAGCAATACAGTAGCTCCTGAGAGTCGCCCCACTAGCTCCTCTGGGAATCTTGATGCACTATCATTGTTAGTCAGAACCTTTCGATTTCTCCCCAACAGTCGTTCAGCCAGAACTCTTTCATCATCCGTAATTATTTGGCGATCCAAGATAGTTAGTGACAAGGGCAAAGCGTAAATGACTCGAAGACGGTAATTCAGCTCATCGGTAATAGGATTTTTGAAAAGATCCAATTGCTCAAGGTGCGCCATCTTACTTAAAACGTCGAGACATTTGTCCAGGTTGGTTAAACTGTTGTTAAACAAATGCAATCTTTCAATAAACTTGAAACGAGCCAAAGATCCTACAAGAGTTCCAATTTTGTTATTTTGCGCGTAAAGTCTTTTTATCCTAAAGTTCGAATCTAGATTGTTTATTTTCTTCAGTTTGTTGCCATTTATCCAAAGGACTTCCAAATTGACGAATTTTTCAAATCCTGTTATTGCTTCGATGCTTTTCTTACCCAAGTACATATCTGTGCAGTTCTTAACATATTTCGCATTGTCCACTGCAAGCTCTGCACGTGGGTTCGAGTACACTGTTGACATCAAATTCGGAATTCAACGGATCTATTTTTTAACGTTTTGGGTGATGTTGTTTACGTTAAACGACGACCAGTGCCGTCTAGATGAAAATGGGCGATGTGGGTGTTTAAAGTTCATCAAGCGAGATGTGGATTTGGAAATAAGTGAAAAAGATCCGTTTTGTTCCTGGCCACGACGACTGAGTGACGATGAAGCGGCATTGGCGTCCAAACTATTTAAAGCGGTGGAAAACAACGACACTGAGAAAGTGAAACAGCTGCTGGGCAAGTATCAAACTAGCTCTAATCATTTCAACTCCATTCTGAATGTTCGAAGGACCACTGAAGATACTGAAGACTTTCTGACAGCCGTGGCGGCGAGCTATGGAGATGAAAGTATGATAGAATTTCTGTATTCTCACGGATGCTGTTTGAATCTTCAAACTACAAGCGGGGCCTCTGCTTTGCATTTTGCGACTCGTTTTCACCGAGTTAAATGTCTGAAAATGCTTCTATTGCTAGACCAAGATGTATTTATTAACTTTAGGCCAAGACAGGGAGATTATTTGGTAGACGAGGTTCTGTTGGATTTGGTACACGCAATGAGGCAAGGAGAGATGAAAGAATCGAAGCAAGAGGAAGACTTGTTGGAGATTCAAGAGATTGCTGCAATGTTATTAAAGAACGGCGCTTGTGTGACGAAAAGTGTATTGTGTGACACAATGATATTTTCGGGCTCGTTCATTGCGATACTAGAAGAGGAGCTAGAAGCAGCCCATGTCTCTATTGCAGTACCTAAGAATGAATTTAACTGCCATAAAGATGCATCTGTCCCGAAACCAAAGAATGAATTTAATTGCTATGAAAATATCGTGATACCAAAACATAAATTTAGCTGTTCTGAACTGGCGGTAACGATCCCCGACCTTCCTCCCGGTATTCACTTATCTCCTGAAACCGAGGTGCATATCACCGACTCTGGGTCTCCAAGGAAAAGATATTCAACAAAACACAGATACCTCACATCTCCAACTGCTGAAGTTTCGGAACCAAAACAACTTCCAATTATGCCAAGGCACTCTCCAGTCCGAAATTCGCCTAAACGTCCACTTTTATCGCCAAGAAATTGATGAATACTAGATTATTTTTTACATTTCAACAGAATCATGATTTAAAGCTTTAGTTAAATTTCGAAGCTTTGCGCCGTATCGCAATCGATCCTCTACGGCAATCTTTTGGAAGGCCTCTCGTTCTCTGATCACCCTTGTAGATAATTCCGCGTTGGCGCGTTTTAAATCTTGCACTTGGGCGTTCAAACTAACTATCACTGCGTCTTTAGCTTCAGATTCCTGTTCTGTCGTTTCTAATAAGTCGCTCATACCTTTTAGCTTGGTTACAATGAGCGCTTTATCGTTTTTAGAATACTCCATGGCTTCTAACTTTGCATTTTGAGCACGATTCAGTAATTCTGTTAGTGTTCCAATTTCAGAACGGATTTTTTCTTTTCTATCAGGTCGTCGATTTTCGATTTGTTTTACTACCGCTCGAAGGTCTTTCTTCAAGGCCTTCAAGTCCTCAGCCATGAAAATAGTACCGTTGAAATGAAGAAGCGCCCCCCGCGTTTCAAAATGGAATCTACTTTTTAAACATGTATTTAGTTCTTGATGATGTATCAACGCCCAAATAGACCGATTAGATCTTGTTTAGCCGGTATATTGGCTACATGCAGTCTATCCTCTCTTTCATACCGACGAAGAATGACGTGAAGACCGTGACTGAAAGGTGCATCGGCGTGAGCGTTGGCCAATCGTTTAATGCACTCCTTGAGGTCCTCAACAGAATAGCCTGTCAAACAGAAAATCCTCTCACTACTCACATGGATATCTACATAATACAAGGCTATCACAAGAGAAGCAGCTGCAACTCGAGATGGTAACTCTGATATAAAATACCTTTCTTGGAGTGATAATTCAGTCATGTATTGTGCAAGAAAGTTGGCTCGGTCTGAAACGAGGATCATAGGAGGCATATTTTCCCCTACGAAACATTGACGGTCGGCACTTTCACCGTACTCAAGTCGACCTATAAATGCGTTCAAAAAATCTATCACGGTCGGAACGCAAATTTCGAAATTCAAAGAGTTTAAAACCTGCTCCTCGAGCGCTAGAACATCATCTGGTTTGTAAACCTTGTCAGCGCAAACGACAAGATCATCTACTCCAATATAAGAAACATCTTCGCATTTGGAAGCGATATGCAAACAGGTGGCACCTAACAACTGAAACTTCTTCCGTTCTACTTTCTGCAGACAAAGAAATCTATCAGTGTAGTTGACAGCAAGGAACACGCTTCGCACTGACATTTCAAAAACATCGATCACTTCAACCAACCAATCCACAAGCATGGATCTATGAACCGGAAGAAGGTCCGATGTGTTTTGGAATTGATCAGGATTCGTGGAAAAGCTAAGAGTCATGCCAGTGTAATCCAGGGGATACATGCTACCCTCCAAGTGCTTCAAATAGTGATAGTATCTCAGCAAGTAAGCAGGATCCATCAGGCCAGGTAGCTTTGGACCATCAGGAGTTGCTAAATGATTTGCATATTGCCAGCAGCTGGCACGTCCATTTAAAGCATCGTCAGTCATTGGATTGAAGTCAGGGGAAGGGGTGCACATCCCAAACCCAAAGACTTTTGGTTTAGGAGGTTGCGCTTGTTCATTTCGAATATCATCAAAGTAGCTATGATTTAAGGCTTCCTCGGCAGTGATTCGTTTAGCAGGATTCACGCAAAGTAGTCGAGAAAGAAGATCTGCACCACTTTCATCCAGGGTAGGTACAACACTTTGAATAGTTCGGGGTCGCCAATTCGGAAACGCGAATCCATGATTTGGAAGAGAAACGAAACCTGGCCAAGACTCTTCAGTTGGCGACCCGAGTTTATTGAAAATTTGAAACAGCTGATCTACTTCGCAAATGCCAGGAAATAATGGCTTTCCAACGGACATTTCGGCGAGAACACATCCGACGGACCAAATATCAACAGGAGCAAAGTAATGACCTCCCATAAGGACTTCAGGAGATCGATACCACAGGGTTACGACCTCCGTGGTGTAGTTCCTCAAAGGAATGGAGGTAGCTCTAACCAAGGCGAAATCGGAAAGCTTGACAGTTCCTTCGTGAGCTGCTTCCAGTAAACGAGCATGGACTTCATCATCATTCTTGTCATGAACATCCAATAGAGTTCTATCATTTTCATGCGTTACATTGCAGCGACGACTGCTAGAAGAATAGGATGGAATATCTACAAGGAGATGTTTAGGTTTGATGTTTCTATGCAGTACACCTCGTTGGTGGCAAAACGAAACACCTTTAAGAATTTGGTAGCAAAGTCGTTTTACCAAGGCATTCGGCAGAGGTAAACCGCCATTAGGATCATTCATGGGGTTAATGATATCGAATAGGGATTTTTCGACATAGTTGAAAAACAGGTGCAATTTATTGTCATATAATGAAATGCGTTCAATAGTGGCAATATTTGGATGCACCAAGCCCTGAAGGAATGCCAGTTCACGTAACATGTAATAGGGTACACCTTCTCCAGTGGGATACACCCTTGCCTTTTTAAGAGCAAGGACAGATTTCGATCGGATATGAAATATTTTGTAGCAGACTCCTTCAGTACCCTTATTTTTCACTCCCAACATACGAAAACAGTTTTCATTCATACTTCCATTATCATGAAATGACGGAACTCTTTCCCAAAGTTTCGAACTCAGGCATATCTCATGCCATAGTTTAGATACGCAGGCTGGACCTGTCAAAAAGGCATGGTCTTCTACCAAATAAGACAGAATTTCAACAAATATTTCCTCATGCAAATCAGATATATGCGAGGCTGAGGTATTTAAAACGATCAATCGGCGCTTCTTGGGATTGCCTATCATTGGATCATTGTTCTTGCGTTTCACCTCAGAAGGAAATGTGCGCTGAGGTCGTGAGGAACTTGACCTGATAGGAATGTTCATAGGCGAAGCCGAACCTTCCGAAGATCTCAACGCCAGCGAAGAAGATAGCTCGGCAGCAACGCTGTCCTCAAGGTTTCGTACGCAGTGTAACGTTGACGAATCGCCTGACGAAGCACACCGTTTCACTTTAGCAGCATCCATGAAATAAATGTATCAGGAATGGTTTGTTCAACCAATCAATAATGATTTATCGTCCAAAGAGCAAGTACCAAAAACCGAAATGTGGTTTATTTACAACGTCAACAATCTATCTTCTCTTGTAGTCGATCCTCCCTTCCCACAGTAGGAAAAACTTGAGGGGGGGCTTTTCGTCTCCTCCTAGTGGAATCCTCTATCGTAATCACTAGAAACCACATAGTAGGGCCTTCTTATGATTAACTTGAAACCTTCGTTGTTTTGATTGTGCACCACAAACCTGCGGTATTTTCAATGAAATGAATTTTTACATCATTCTGTAAATTCTGTGGCTGTGAGAAAGTACTAAAAATCAGATCAGCTATTTGTTAAGGAGACTAGGACTATGAGAACTGTTGTTGCATCGCAAGAGGTATCCATTCCTGAAGGAGGTAAGTCGACTTGGAATAGGGAGCTATCGAATTGTGCGACACTCATTCAAAAGGAATGGCATGGTCAAACTTGGATGGTGATGTATAGTTCATATTGTATTAACTTGTTTTAGTGACCGTGGAACTAAAGGGACGCAAAGTTACCGTAACTGGCCCTCGAGGTGTTCTTAAACGTGATTTTGGTCATCAAACTCTTGAGATCACACAGGTTTCCGATGATATCATCCGTGTTGATAAATGGTTTGGCAAGAAGAAAGAGCTAGCTGCTATCCGATCCATTTGCTCTGCTATCACCAATATGTTCACCGGAGTTACCAAGGGTTTTCGATACGACATGCGCCTTGTGTACGCGCATTTCCCTATCAATGTTTCCGTTGATGCAGGAAAGGTACTTAACATTAGAAACTTTTTAGGATGTAAAAAGAATCTTCACGTGACAATGCGCGCAGACACTACCATCGACAAGGGTACTATCAAAGATTCCCTTGTATTAGAGGGTAATGATATTGACGCTGTGTCTCAATCAGCAGCTGATATTCAACAGATTTGCAAAATCAGAAACAAGGATATCCGTAAATTTTTGGACGGAATCTACGTATCAAAGAAGGGACCAATTGAAGTTGCGGAATAATAAATGATATTAATTATTTTGACAGCTATAAGTGATGGAAACAACCTTTTTTATTATAGATCACATCCAATGACAGTTTTCTTTTCATTTTTTAGTTAATAATTCAATTGAAACAACTTCAAGTGCCCGAGATGCTCATTTCTTTCATGCTGGCACCAATATATTCACGCGCACTACTCTGAAGAATTTTGCTGATCTTTTGACATCCTATATTGGCTTGCCGCAAGAGTTCTTCCATTAGTTTGGTGTTCACTCTTGTAGCATTACTTCCCATGGTGACCGAAAGAATATCGGAAGTCTTGGGAACCAACACAAGGGTAAGTTCTGGGGCACCAGCATTTTCTTCCTGGTGATTGAGGTCCAAAATGCAATTACTATCTAAGTATCCCACTGTGCAAGCGGTGATCATATCCACCATAGGAATTCCTGCGTGTACTAGAGCTAATGTAGTGGCGTTAATACATGCAGAAAGCAATCCGCCGTCCACTTGTACAATGTGAAGCGTAATGTCAATTTGGGTCCTTGGAAATAAATGCGTTTGTATCACTTTGGAAAATGTGTCTTCTACAGAGCGGGCAATGGCTAGCGATCGTTTATCACCTATGAAAATACCATGAGAAACTGAGAAATATATTACGAATTGACGTACCAGGTCGCCTCTTCCTTCGTTCTATTGTACTGAAAGGGGCTTGGGCTACTTCGCATTTCACTATTCCACAGTTACGGGTTGCTCTACAAAGCATGAATTTAAATTAAAAAAGTCAACTTGAATAAACTTACCCTCCTCGCAATTCCTTCGGACCTGAAATGGTGGCAATTATAGAAGTTAGTCCTTGGTTTAGACGAGCGGATCCATCAAATCCTCCTACCAATCCCATCTCACATTCAACCCTTCTTATCTCCTCACCCCTTCTTCCATCCAGCCGAAGCCCGGACACTTGAACAAACTCCATCGTGTTAATAGACAATGACTCGACTGGAGCGCATCATAGTCGGGTAATAGTGACATAGGTCACCCCTGGTCTTGTTTTTCACCACAAGGTATTCAAAATTGTCATTGTTTGGGGGCCAAAGTGCTGAGGATTTTCAACGGATATTTAAAAGAAATGGCACCATGGTCTCCAAGGTTACTAACATTGGCTTTTGTTCTTGTTCTAGCCTGCTTTAGTTTCTTGAATTTCAAATCAGTCACCCAGATTGATTCAATGAAAGGAAGGGACGAAGATGGACCTAGCAAGATCCATCAAGAAATTTACAATAGAGCTGATATGCAACTCACTGAGAATGCAAAAAATATTTCTTACATGACGATCCAAAATTGCATATACTGTATCCGCAAGACCCTTGCCCGAACTTCAAATCGAAAAGCGTGACATCTCACAACAAAAAACGACCAAAACAATCTCATGCTGAACAAACTACTATTTAATATGAACTCGCTGCAAAGTTGGAGTATGCATCCAGAAAACTGGGATAGATTTTATTTTGTTTTACGGAGGACTCATTGGGCAGTTTCATACCTTTCGATCTTTGTCTTGGGACGACGACCTGGCTGTTTCGGTTTCTGCAAACGATGGAAATTTATTATCGCAATATATTCGAACTTTAAACAAGGTGGGTGTTGATCGAAATATAGAGTTCTATATAGACGACCACGAGTTTTTATGGTACATTGACAACAAGGAGGATCATCACATAGAGCATAGGCTGTATTCGTCGTGCCCGGGGGAATCTGACAAGAAGCTAATAACTGTATCCAATGATTTAGATGCCTGTCCAAGATTTTACGTCGATATAACGAATCTGCATAACGACTCTCGCCTCACGTGGAGAAAATAATGAGAGCGAATCAAAAGCACTTCCAAGCTGGAAAACGTTTACCCACTGTGATGCAAGAAGAATTCCTAGTGATGAAAGCTCTATACATGGCCGAAAGGAAGCCCGGTTGGATGGCTTCAATGGCTCACACATACAACAAAGTGGACATATACCCGCTAGCCGTATGCGAGTTCAATGGAGTATTTTTGTCCTGCCCACGCCGAAAAGAAAAAGTTTTGGTTGATGCATATGGAAAAAAATTTTACTTTCGAAGCAGGTTGGACATAAACTCGATGGAAACCTATGTTGGGTGTAACCTCTCAAGCGAACTGGATTTATTGTTGTAAATGACCAGTAAATCCATCACCGAATTTGCGAGAATAAATTAAATTTCAAACTACAAGTTAATGCGAACTAGAATGCAACTTTTGAATCAAACTACAAGTGACAAACTACAATTTAAATCAAATTGCTTGGTTCAATTCAAAAGGCCTATTCGAAAAATATGGTCTACATGGATGGAATCGATGATAGATAGCAGCGTGTTGCGCGAGGCTTTACTGGAGCGAATAAGTAGTATAGGAGTTCGAAATCTGTCTCTTGATTCGCTTCCGGATACAATTTGCGAATTGTCGGTTGGAGACGAGGTCGTCTTTCGCTCGGGCCGGTGCAATGAATCCCTGAACCCAAATTGGTCTCTCCAGCAACAAATGAAACGATCTTACGGATGTCTGGAATCCTCTGTGTTGAACGAGTTAATCAAAATTCAGATAATCCAGATCCCGCCAAATTCATCCCATGATTTTTTCCCTTATCATCATCATGAGAAGCCAGATGGGACTCAAGTCCTCCTTGAAATGGAGTTTCGAATAGAGGAGGACTTGGAACTGTTGGAAACTCCATTAGGAGATCCCAAACGTGTATACACTCTTGAAGATAATTCTATTATAGTGACTCTCCATGAATCAAATAGAATGCCTCGATATTACAGGATATCTAAAGGATACTCCACAAGAGAAACAGTAGAAGAGGAGGAGGAGGAGTACACACCTGAACAATTAGAGCAAGTATCATTACTAGTATCGAAACTTCAAAGTCTGATTGCAGATCGAACAAGTAAGGAAGCATTAGTAGAATCAAAATTAGAATCTCGACTATCTGAATCCCAAGAACGACACCGACTCGTATGTAAAATTTCCCAGCAGAAACAGCGACAAACACAGTCGCAGGAACTGAGCGTTGAACGGAACCGATTACAGAAGCAGATTTCAGCAAGGAGAGCTTTCACAGAACTGCGTGCCACTCGTTTACACCAAGTGGTCGTTTCGGAGGAGGACTGCTTCGCGAATGATGTCAATAGTTTACAAAAACAAGTCGATCTCGAAGCTGTTCTCATCCGTGCACATAGAATAAACCTATTGAGGTCCGTTATGAGTATATACCCGTTGCACGAAAAGTACACCGACGACTCAGGGTCCACATTCACAGTACGGGGTATTAGTCTTCCCACCACCTTCGGCAACAACAACAGCGAGGAGGAGCAAGTGTCTACCGCTTTTGGGTACCTTGCCCATTGTGTTCACTTGGTTAGCAAGTACCTGGACATTCCCCTGAGATATGTAGCGCTACCTAGAAGCAGCAATTCAACCATTTGTGATCCGCTGACCATCTGTCTCGAGACGCCACATGAGCCTCTGGGTGTATATCAAGCCATTGCTGCTCCTTCATGTCCGCCTTACATATTTGGCAACGCCAGTGGTAGACTCGCCAAGAGTGCAGCTCGAAAGGCTTTGCAAATGGGATCGTATCCATTGTATTGGAAGGGATTAACGAAGGCTCAACGGTCCAGTTTTAATCATGCTGTGGAGTTACTGACACGAGATGCAAACCTGATGGTCCATGTGCACCAGATGCGTACGGGATCCATGACATCCTCCAAAGGCGACTCCCATATCATCGCACAATTGCGCAAGGTGCTCCTCGATTTTTGAAATTAAAATTTATGTCATTTATCCGTTAACAAGGAAATTAAAGATGGCCACGAAGCCGTCCACACCGGTCGTATCCACAGCACCTAGTCCTCGTCATATGGCATTGTTATCGTTTAAAGCGAAGACTCCTCATAGGAAGATGGAGGGACTATTGACACCAATGAAAAAAGCTGAAATCGATCGACAACAAAGTATTTTGAACGATTTAAACAAAGAATACAACCAGAAACGAGACGTTATTGAAGCAAACGAGATTCAAATTTCTCTGTTTAATGAAGAACTGGAAGAGTTGTTGAGTAAACAGCAAAACCTCCGCCTAAGGGAACAAGAGCTTAACGTCGCGATTCCTAATGAAGCTCAAATCATCGAACAAAGGGAGACAGAATCAAAATTGTTAGAAAGGGTAGAAGCACACGAAAGGTACAACTCGACATTAAACTTGATGATTAACAGACTGAATCTCAGTACCGCGAAACTCGATAAAAGAATCGACCTTGAGGCCAAATGCTTTGAGGCCTTGCACAAAAGTCTCAACGCTCAAAAGATAAAATTTGTGGAAACCCAAAATCTAGAAAAGGTTGCAATTGTTGATGTAGATAAGCAGAAAAAATCCGGGAAATTTGAAATTGAAGAATGGATCAACAGACTACAAGCGAATCGAGATCTCGTCGCCGAAACGAATGACATTTGGAAATTCCGCGAGAAGCAAGCCGAGACACAGGCTGCTATTATTGCTGAGGTGAAAGGCGATTTGGATTCAGAAGGAGAACAAAAACTTCAAAGGAAAGTGGTGGCCAATCGAATGAAACAATTGCGAATCGCGAATGACATTGCCAAGAATTCCGAAAAGATTGACGACTACGAACGCGCGTTCAAACGTATAGTAGAAGCCACGGGTATAACAGCAATGAACCAGGTGGTTGAGAGATTTTTATCCCAAGAAGACACGACTTTGAATTTGAATCTAATGATCGAAGAAGGCAACGCAAAGGTAAGCGCTTTGACGGAAACTCTGTTGGATAGTAAGAAAGTAGCTGGGCAGGTTCGATTCACTGGTGTTAGTCATGTGAGTCATAAGCGTAAACTAATTGACGAGAAGGAGGTGAAGATAGATCATTTTACCAAGACCAACAAGTCTCTACGTGAGAGAACCAGCTTTCTACAAAGCGTTGTACGAGGTATCAAGGCAACCATATACAATATCAACATCCTATTGGATGAGGCAAATATCCCTAATCAAGCTTCAGCAAAGGTAGATTCCACAACAGAAGATGATCCGCAAGGTGATCCGCAATCCGATGATGAAGTGGTGAAGTTGATTCCAAAGCCCGCATCCAACAAGCAGATTGAATACCAACCTGAATGGTTTAGTGAAGCTC
>Ga0105053_10006311_pt1 | contig 16390 bp, 19 predicted proteins | sample BON01_FD_78093 | JGI IMG/M metagenome (GOLD analysis project Ga0105053, IMG submission 78093) | Freshwater microbial communities from Lake Bonney liftoff mats and glacier meltwater in Antarctica - BON-01 | ecosystem: Environmental > Aquatic > Freshwater > Ice > Glacier meltwater | place: Lake...
ATGCCGGCCTGGGCCGCCTCGTCGGTCAACTTGCTCATGTCAGGACATCCACGGCGGCGTCGGCAGCCCCTTCTCGCGCAGGAACTCCGGGTTGAACAGCTTGGACTGGTAGCGCGCGCCACCGTCGCACAGCACCGTCACGATGGTGTGGCCCGGCCCCATCGCCTTGGCCACCCGTATCGCCGCGGCCACGTTGATGCCGGCGGAACCGCCCACCGACAGGCCCTCGTGGATGAGCAGGTCGAAAACCTGCTCCAGTGCCTCGGCATCCGGGATTCGCTCGGCATCGTCAATCGGCGCGCCCTGCAGGTTCTCCGGCACCCGCGACTGGCCGATGCCCTCGGTGATCGAACTGCCGGCAACCGTGAGGTCGTTGCTCTTCACCCAGCCGTACAGCCCGCTGCCCTCGGGGTCGGCGAGCACGATGCGCACCTTCGGATCACGTTCCTTCAGCGCCAGGGCCACGCCGGCCAGCGTGCCGCCAGTGCCGCAGGCGCAGGTGAAGGCGTCGATCCTACCCTCGGTCTGCTGCCAGATCTCCACGCCGGTGGTGGCGCGGTGGCCTTCGCGGTTGGCCAGGTTGTCGAACTGGTTGGCCCAGACCGCGCCCATCTCCTCGGCCATGCGGCGCGAGACATGCACGTAGTTACCGGGGTCGCGGAACGGCTTGGCCGGTACCAGGCGAAGATCCGCACCGATCATGCGCAGGAAGTCGATCTTCTCGCGGCTTTGCGTCTCCGGCATCACTATCACGCAGCGGTATCCTTTGGCATTGCCAACGAGGGTCAGGCCGATGCCGGTATTGCCCGCCGTGCCCTCCACCACCGTGCCGCCGGGCTTGAGCACGCCGCGCCGCTCGGCGTCCTCGATGATGGCCAGGCCCGCGCGGTCCTTCACCGAGCCGCCGGGGTTCATGAACTCGGCCTTGCCCAGGATGGTGCAGCCGGTGGCCTCCGAGGCGCGGCGCAGGCGGATCAGTGGCGTGTTGCCGATGGCGGCCGCGAGCCCGTCGGCGGGGTGCGGGGCGGCGATGGTCGCGTTCGCGATGGTCATGCAGACTCTCTCGGTTGTTTCCGTTGAACCCCGGCCCGTTATGGGCCATGAGCGGTTATCATCATCCGGAGACGCAGAATGGTCGAGAACATTCCCCCAAAGCAGGTCTGGGAAGCGTTGCAGAAGGATCCGCAGGCGCAACTTGTGGATGTGCGCACCGACGCGGAATGGACCTATGTCGGCCTCACCGACCTCGCCGCGGCAGGCAAGCAGCCGGTGCTGGTCCCGTGGCAGATTTTTCCGAAAATGGAGGTGAACGGCGGCTTCGTGGAGCAGTTGAAGCAGGCCGGCTTCACCCCGGAGCACCACATCTATTTCATGTGCCGCTCGGGCGTGCGCTCGCTGGCCGCCGCCCAGGCCGCCCAGGCCGCCGGGTTCGCGCACAGCTACAACGTCGCCGATGGCTTCGAGGGCAACCCGGACTCCGAGGGCCATCGCGGGCGGATCGGCGGATGGAAGGCCGAGGAGCTGCCTTGGCGCCAACGCTGAACCAAGCGCCAGCGGCGGGGACCGAGGTGTCCCTGCCGCTGCCTTGCTTCACGTGTCGAGCCGTTCAAGTGCCCGCGCCATCTGCTGTTGGCGGCGCCAGGCGTAGAAGCAGGCGAACAGGGCGATGCCGCAGCCGATCATCACCGGCACCCGCAGCCCGGCAAACTCGGCCGATACGCCATAGACCAGTGCGCCCAGCGCCGGACCGGCCCGCCCGATCATGCCCCACAGGCTGAGCGTGCGGCCCAGCATCGCGCCGGTCGTGCCGCTTTGGATCAGTGTCTGGGCGGCGATACCGTGCATGGTGGTGGCTGCACTCATTACCGCGGCGATGCCGCAGGCGATGGCGAACGACCCGGTGGCAACGAAGGCCGCCGTGCCCAGCACCAAAACCAGGCCGGAGACCACCGTCAGCATCGCCAGCCCGTTGAGCCGCCCGCGCAGCCCAATCGCCATGCCGCCGGCAAATGCCGCGATGCCCATGATGCTGGACAGCGTTGCCAGCCCCACCGCGCCCTGGCCGAACAGGCGGTCGACATAAGGCGGCAGCATTTCCTGGATCGGCCGTGCAAGCACCGCGATGACGGCAGCGAAGATGAACAGCGGCCGCATGCCGGGATGGCGGGCCACATACTGCAGCCCGTCCAGCGTCTCGCGCAGCATGCTGCCGGTGGGGGCGTGTCCGCGCCGGCTCTCGGGGGAGAGCGTCAGAAAGTACATAGATGCAAAAGCAATAAGATAGGCGGCACAATTTACCGCCATCGCCGGCACCACGCCCCAGAAGGCGACGATCACGCCGCCAATGCCGGGACCCACAGAGCGGCCGAGATTCCAGGTGAGCGAATTGATCGCCACCGCCGCCGGCAGGTCCGCGCGCGACACCATGCCCGGCACCAGCGATTGGCGCGCCGGCTGGGCGAAGCTGCCGGAGATGCCGGTCAGCACCGCGAGGAAGGCGAGGATCTCGATGCGGATCGTGCCGGTGACCACCAGCAGGATCAGCACCGCGGAATGCGCCGCGACGACAAGCTGGGTGATCTGGGTCAGGCGCACGCGGTCCATCCGGTCGGCGATGGCCCCGGCGAACGGCGAGACGATCACCGAGGGGGCCAGGTTGCAGAACGCCAGGATGCCAACCCACATCGGCGAATGCGTCAGTTGCCAGGCGAGCCAGTCCACCGCGATCTGCTGGATCCAGATGCCGGTCCAGCAGGTGAGGCTCGCGCCATAGAATACAGCGGTGTTGCGGCGGGTGAGGACGCGGCCGATCGCGGCGAGGTTGGCCACGACGCTTGGCTAGGGTGCGGCCCGCCCTGGTGCCACTGAGGCTGGGCCGCCGCTGGCCGGTCCCGCCGCGCCACGCAGGCAGTCGTCCACCTTGCGTTCGCGGGCGAAGCGGGCCGACAGGCCGAGGGCGGAGGCGCCGGGCGAGCCGGTGCCGGAGAACATCGCGTCGCGGGTGCCGCCGGCGTAGGTGTCCGCCCGGTAGACGTCGGCGCGGTTCTGCCGGTCGTACAGCTGGTCGGCGCGCTGGCGGCAGGCGGCGATCTGGGCGGCCGAGGCGCTTGGCCCGGACGACGGCGCCGCGCAACCGGCCAACGTGGCCCCCGCGAGCAGGAAGATCACGGCGGCTCGCGGGACGGGGTTCATGCTCGGGCTCCGGCGATGGAAGAAGTCGGGTAAGGCGAAGGGGCGGGCAGCCCGCCATCCACCTGCACGGCGGCGCGCAGGGCGGCGGGGTCGAAGCGGGCGTCGCGGGTAAGTGCGATCTCGGCGGCCGCGCGCATCAGCCCGGGATGAATGGCCGCCCCGTCGCGGTTGATCGCAACCAGCGGCAGCGCCCAGGCGGCGCGCGGCAGCAGTTCCACCAACGCCAGCAGGCGCAGGCACAGCGACAGGCCATAGGTGGAACGCAGCCCCACCGTGCCGTCCACCGCCGCGGCCCAGCAACAGGCATCAGCATCGGCAAGCGCGAGATCGGTAGGCTCGCTGTCCTGCCCGTCCGGTCCGTGGCGCCGGAAACGCAGCATCAGCGGCCGGCCCCAACGCTCGGCGAGGGCGGCGCCACGCGCGTTATCCCAGGCGGCATGCAGGTCGCGTGCGCGCACTGGCGGCAGCGCCTCGGGCGGCACGTCCACCAGATAGGTCCGGGCGCCGCTGGCGGCCTCGGCCATGTGTACGCGCGGCGGGGATTCGCTCTGCATCATCGCGCACAGGATGGACCTGCGGCGCTGTCCGCGCCACCCTTCACCCACGCGAAACAGGCCCGCGTGGGCCGGAATGCCGCAGCGCGGATGGAGAGTGCCCCGTGACCGAGATTGCCGACCTGACCGCCACCGCTGCCCTGGCCCGCATTGCCGCCGGCCGGCTGGGCGTGAACGACTGGCGCGAGGCCTGCCTGGCGCGCATCGCCGAACGGGAAGGCGCGGTGCGTGCCTTCGCCAGCTTCGACGCGACGGTGGTGCGCCGAGCGACGCCGCGCGACGGCAGGCTGCGTGGCATGCCTCTGGGCGTGAAGGACGTGCTCGATACCTCTGACATGCCGAGCGAATACGGCTCGCCGATCTGGGCTGGCCACCGGCCGCGTGCCGATGCCGCTTCCGTCGCCTGGGCGCGCTCCGCCGGCGCGGTGGTGATGGGCAAGGCGGTGACCACCGAGTTCGCCACGCGCCGGCCCGGCCCCACGGCGAACCCGCGCGGCCTGTCGCGCACCCCTGGCGGATCGTCGAGCGGATCGGCGGCCGGCGTGGCGGCGGGGTTCTTCGCCGCCGCCTTCGGCACCCAGACGGCCGGCAGCATCATCCGCCCGGCGGCGTTCTGCGGCGTTGTCGGCTACAAGCCCAGCCACGGCATGATCCCGCGCCTGGGCATGAAGGTGATGAGCGAGAGCCTCGACACCATCGGCGTGCTGGCGCGCAGCGTGGCCGATTGCGCGCTGGTGGCCGGCGCCGTGGCCGGGCGCGACCTCGGCGATCCGGACGCCAAGCCAGGGCGAGCGCCACGCATCGGCCTGTGCCGGTCGCCGGCCTGGCCCGGCGCGGCGCCCGAGATGGTGGCACTCATGGAAAGGGCAGCCGACGCCCTGGCGCAGGCCGGGGCGGCGGTGGAGGTGCGGGAACTGCCGCCTGCCTTCGATGCCATGGCCGAGGCGCACCAGGTGGTGATGCACGCGGAGAGTGCTGCTTCAATGGGTTGGGAGATGCTCCATCACCGCGACGCCATCAGCGACGTGCTGCGCGAGCGGCTGGAATGGGGCATCGCCCAGGGCCCGGCGGCGCTGGACGCGGCGCGCGCCACCTTCGCGCGGCTCCAGGCTGCGCTGCCGGCGGCGATGGAGGGGCTGGACATCCTGGTCACGCCATCGGCCTGCGGCGAGGCGCCCGACGGGCTCGAATGGACCGGCGATCCCGCGTTCAACTACCTGTGGACCGCCCTGCACGTGCCCTGCGTCACCGTGCCGGCGGGGACGGGACCGAACGGCATGCCACTGGGCATCCAGGTGGTCGCGCGGCGCGGCGAGGATGCGCCGGCGTTGGCCTGGGCGCAGTATGTGATGAATGCGATGGGGAACTGACGACGTGACACGCAATCTCGGACTGCCCGACGACCTCGCCGCCTATGTCCAGGCAGTGGGCACGCGGCTGGCGCCGGCGCAAGAAGGGCTGCGCGAGGCGACGCGCGGCCATCGCGCCGCCGGCATGCAGATCGGCGCCGACCAGGGCCAGTTCATGGGCTTCCTGATCCGTGCGCTGGGGGTGAAGCGGGCGCTGGAGATCGGCACCTTCACCGGCTACTCGGCGCTGTCCGTGGCCCTCGCCCTGCCGCCGGACGGGCAACTGGTGGCCTGCGACATCAGCACCGAGTTCACCGATATCGGCCGACCATTCTGGCAACAGGCTGGCGTTACAGGAAAAATTGACCTGCGCATCGGCCCGGCGGTGGCGACGCTGGACGCCATGATCGCCGCCGGCGAGGCCGGCCGCTTCGACTTCGCCTTCATTGACGCCGACAAGAGCAATTACGACGCGTATTACGAGCGCTGCCTGGTGCTGGTGCGGCAGGGCGGGGTGATCGGAGTGGACAATGTGCTGTGGAGCGGCGCGGTGATCGACCCGGCGAAGAACTCCGAGGACACGCTGGCGCTGCGCGCACTCAACCAGAAGCTGCACGCCGACGAGCGGGTGGACATCAGCATGCTGGCGATCGGCGACGGCCTGACCCTGCTGCGCCGTCGCTGACGCGCGGTTGACCGCCCGCCCGCCCCGCCGCATCGTCCGCCCAGCATAGGGAGCCCGCCATGAACGATGCCATGACTATCACCTCGCCCGAGGATGTCGGGCTGTGCAGCCAGCGCCTGGCGCGCATCGATGCGTGGCGTGACGAGCTTGTGTCGGGCGGCCGGTTCGCCGGCGTGTCCACCCTGGTCGCCCGGCGCGGCCAGGTGGCGCATTGGGGCATGAGCGGGCTGGCCGACAAGGAACGCGGCGTGCAGGTGGCGCCGGACACCATCTTTCGAATCTACTCCATGTCCAAGCCGATCACGTCGGTTGCGGTCATGATGCTCTACGAGGAGGGCCGCTTCCAGCTCGACGACCCGATCAGCCGCTTCCTGCCGGCCTTCAAGGGCAGCCGCGTGGCGGTGGGCGGCAGCCGTGGCAAGGTGGAGACGGTGCCGGCCGAGCGCGACATCACCTTCCGCGACCTACTGACGCACACTTCGGGGCTGACCTACGGCTTCATGGAAGCCACCCCGGTCGATGCGATGTACCGCGACAACAAGCTAGCCGACTTCGGCCATCCCGACAGCGAGCTGATGGAAACCGTTGAAAGGCTGGCAAAGCTGCCGCTGATCGCCCAGCCCGGCAAGGAATGGAACTACTCGGTTGCCACCGACGTGCTGGGCGCGCTGGTGCAGGCGATCTCGGGCCAGCGCTTCGGCCAGTTCCTCAAGGAGCGCATCTTCCACCCGCTGAAGATGGAGGACACCACCTTCATCGTGCCGGAGGAAAAGCGTGCCCGTTTCGCCGCCAACTACGTTCCGCACCCCAAGGGCGGCGTGATGCTGTTCGACGACCCGGGCAACAGCCGCTACCTCGGCGACCGCAAAATGGAATCGGGCGGCGGCGGCCTGGTTTCCACCACCGGCGACTACCTGAAGTTCTGCCAGATGATGCTGAACGAGGGCGTGGCCGGCGACGTGCGCCTGCTCGGCCGCAAGACGGTGGAACTGATGACCAGCAACCACCTGCGCGGCGACATGGGCGACATGGGCCAGCCGCGCTTCAGCGAAAGCTCCTATCTCGGCATCGGCTTCGGCCTCGGCTTCTCAGTGACGCTCGACCCGGCCCGTGCGCAGATCCTGGGCACGCCGGGCGAATACGCCTGGGGCGGTGCGGCGAGCACGGCGTTCTGGGTGGACCCGGCCGAGGACATGATCGTGATCATGATGACCCAATTGATGCCGAGCAGCACTTATCCAATCCGCCGCGAACTGCGGGTGCTGAGCTATCAGGCGGTGATCGACTGAGGCGGGAGCGGACGTACCATGTACCGGGCCGAAGCGCCGTAGCTGGTGAGCTTCGGCCCGGGGAGCGGTTGGGCGGAGAAGCCCTGCCGCTCCCAGAAGGAGGGTGACGCCCCCACCGCGATCAGCGCCATCCCTGGCAGGCCGAGCGACGCGGCATGGGCGGCCAGGAGGGCGACAATCTGCCCTGCGGCCCCGCCGCCACGTGCCTCGGGCCGCAGGACGAGGTCGTGGATATAGAAGGTGTCTGGCTGCGGGGGCAGCGCGCCCAGCATCGTGTCGAGCAGGGGTGGCGCGCAGGCGATCCACGGGTGGCTGATGACGTAGCCGCCGATCCCAGCCGAGGTTTCGAGCACATGGCAGCCGGCGGGATACAGGCAAAGGCGTTCGGCGAACACCGCTTCTTCCTCGGGGTAGTCGGTGTGGATCGTCTGCGCGATCGCCACCACCGCGGGCAGGTCGGCGGCGCGCATCGGCCGCCAGGCGAGGTCAGGCATCGACGGAGGCGGGATCGGAGGGGCGCAGCCGCGGGGGCAGGGTGGCAAGGCTTTCCTTCGTGTCGAAGTCGCGCAGCACCGCGTCGTCGCCCACATCCACCTCGGCCACCACCTCGGCGTGTTCGCGGATGATCCGCCTTCCGCCGCCGCCGTCGCCGGTCATGGCCAGCAGGTCGGGGAAGAACTTGCGGTCCCACACGATCGGGTTGCCGAGCTGGCCCTGGTGGGTGGGCACGGCGATCAGGCGGCCCTCGTCGGCGTCGTGGGCGGCGAGCAGACGGTCGATGATGCGGCCGGTCACCAGCGGCATGTCGCCCAGGCAGACAATGGCGGCCCGCGCGTCGGGCGGCACGGCCGCGATGCCGGCCTTGAGGCTTTCCGACAGCCCCGCTTCGTAATTGGTTGATTCCACATAGATGACGGGGCGGCCGGCGAGTGCCGTCTTGATGTCGTCGGCGCGGTGGCCGGTGACGACGATCACCGGGCGGGCAGTGGAGGACAGCACGCTGTCCACCACCCGGGCGATCATCGGCTTGCCCGCCTTGTCGGCGACGAGCAGCTTGTTCCACGGCGCCATGCGGGTGGATTTGCCGGCGGCGAGCACCACGGCGGCAATGGTCGAGGGTTTCGGCGCGGCCGGCACTTCCGGCTTGCCGGCGGCTTTCGCGCGCGGCAGCGGGCGGGCCGGGGTGTCCTTCAGCAGGCCGCCGACGCCCATGGCGGCCAGCGCGTCGCTGTCCACTGGCAAGCCGGCGAACAGGCGGCGCAGCACCCAGTCGATGCCGTTCAGCTTCGGCGAGCGGGCGCAACCGGGCAGCACCAGCGCCGGTTTGCCGCTGAGGTCGCACACGCAGATCAAGTTGCCCGGGTCCACCGGCATGCCGAAATGCACGATCCGCCCGCCAGCTTCGACCACGCCGGCAGGTCCGACATCGCGGCGGTCGACGGTGGCCGAGGCGCCGGCAACCAGCAGCAGGTCGGCACCCTCGTCGGTCATTTCGCGCAGGCTCGTGGCAATGGCGTCCGTAGTATGGGCGCAGCGGCGGCTGGGCAGCATGCGCCCGCCGAGGGCGTGAACGCGTGCCTCGGTGGCTTCGATGGTGCCGGCCAGCACCGATTCCTTGAGGCCGGGCAACTCGCTCAGCACCAGCCCCACCGTCAACTTCCGGAACGGGTGCAGCGCGAACGGCGCACCACCCTCGCCGGCCAGCGCCTCGGCCTGTTCCAGCAGCGCGCCCGGCACGGCGAAGGGAATGATCTTGATGGTGGCCAGCATGTCACCGGGGCCGACCACCGCCGAATCGGGCAGGGTGGCGATGGTCAGCGACTCGTCGACTCGGTTGAGCCGACCGAGTCGCACCGCGTCCACCATGAACAACCCGGCCGCGTCGGCATGCAGGTTCACCCGCCCGGTGCCGGCACGGCCGCGCGAAACCAGCGCGGTGGTGACGGCGGCAGCGAGGCGCTCGGCGGCGTCGTTCTCGGCGACGTCGCCCGGCTCGAATCGCGCCGCGATCACCTCGCTGCGCCCGACGGCGCGCAGGGCGGCGATGGCGGCGGCGTCCAGCACCGTCCCCTTCTTGATCATGCGCTCGGGCGTGCGGTGGGAATGGGCGACGACGGCGCCCTCGGCCTGCTCCAGTGGAAAGCTGGCGAAGATCACGCCGCGACCTTCTCCGCCAGCTTCGGCGCCAGCGCTCCGTTGCGCCGCGCGGCGACGAACTCAGCAAGGATGGCGACCGCAATTTCCGGCGCGGTGACGGCGCCGAGATCCAGCCCGACCGGCCCCTTGATGCGTGCCATCGCCGCGTCGGCATGGCCGAGTTCCTTGAGGCGGGCGAGGCGGCGGGCATGGGTGCGGCGGCTGCCCAGCGCGCCGATGTAGAAGGCCGGCGATTTCAGAGCCCGGTCCAGTGCCGGGTCGTCCAGCTTCGGGTCATGGGTGAGAGTGACGATCGCGGTCCGCACGTCCGGCTTCAGTTCGTCCAGCGCGTCGTCCGGCCATTCCGTGGAGACGGTGACATTGGGGAACCGCTCCTCGGTGGCAAACGCCCGGCGAGGATCGACCACCACCACCGCCAGGCCAAGCTGGGCGGCCATCGGCACCAGCGCCTGGGCGATGTGCACCGCGCCCACGATCACCAGGCGCAGCGGCGGGTTGTAGGCGTGCAGGAACCAGTCGCCATCGGCCAGCTTCACGGTGCCGCTGTCGTCGCGGGCGAGCGCGCGTGCGGCTGCGTCGGTGAGGTCGGCCGGGGCGGCGGCGTCGGGCAGCAGCATCTGCTCGCCGGAGGGCAGCCTGGTGGCGACCACCACCGGGCGCTTGGCCTCGCGCGCCGCGGTGAGCGCGGCGAGGAATTCGGGGGTCACGACAGCTTCTCCACGAACACCTTCAGCTTGCCGCCGCAGGCCAAGCCCACCTCCCAGGCGCGCTCGTCGGTGATGCCGAAATCGAGCAGTTGGGGCGTGCCGGTCTCGATGGTCTTCATCGCCACCTCCGCCACCGCCCCCTCGATGCAGCCGCCGCTGACCGAACCAGCCATGCGGCCCGATTTGGTGACCGCAAGCTGGCTGCCGGCCGGGCGGGGGGAACTGCCCCAGGTTTCCGTCACGGTGGCGATGGCAACCTGTTCGCCGGCGGCCCGCCAGGCGGCGGCGGTGGCCAGGATGTCGTCAGGAGAGTGATCGCTCATGCGGCAAGCCTCCATTTGTCCATCGCGCGCAGGTCGGCGGGTGCGGAGAGCGAGGCGACCAGGTCACGCAGACTGGCAAGATTATGCACCGTGCGGAACTCGTCGACATGCGGCAACATCGCGCGGATGCCCTGTGACTTGGGTTCGAACCCGTCCCAGCGCAACAGCGGGTTGAGCCAGACCAGCCGCGAGCAGGATTTGTGCAGCCGCTCCATGTTCTCCTTCAGGCCCGCCGCGCCGTCGCGGTCCAGCCCGTCGGTGACCAGCAGCACCATGGCGCCCTGGCCGAGCACGCGGCGCGCCCAGTGCCGGTTGAATTCGGCCAGCGCCTCGCCGATCCGCGTGCCGCCAGACCAGTCGGGCACGGCGTGGGAGACCATCTGGAAGGCCACCTCGGGGTCGCGGTGGCGCAACTGGCGGCTGATGTTCGACAGCCTTGTGCCGAACAGGAAAGTGTGCACGCGGTCGCGATCGCTGGCCACGGCGTGTAGAAAATGCAGCAAAATCTGAGCATAGCGCGACATGCTGCCGCTGATGTCGCACAGCACCACCAGCGGCGGTGGGCGGGTGACCTTGCGGGTGCGCGCCAGCGCCAGGATCTCGCCGCCGCTGCGCAGGGAGGCGCGGATGGTGGCGCGGAGGTCGATATGGGCGCCGCTGGGGTCGGCGCGGCGGCGGCGGGTGCGCTTGGCGTCCAGCGGCAGGTGCAGGCGGGCGATCTCGCGCTTGGCATCGGCGATCTCGGCCGCACTCATCGCCTCGAAATCCATGGTCTGCAGCCGCTCCTGTTCGGAGACGGTCATCACCGCGTCGATTTCCTCGCGGTCCTCGCCGGGTGGCGGGGTGTCGCGCTTGTCGGTCATGGCCTCGGCGAGGCGGCGCGAACCCGGTGGCGCGCGCTCCGGCGGCGGCTTGGGGCCTGAGAGCTTGTCAAGCGCCTCCAGCACCTGGTTGGCCTCCGGCGCGCGCCAGTAGAGGCGGAACGCCTGGTCGAAAAGGTCTTGGTGCTCGTGGCGGTGAACCATGGTGGCGCGCAGGGCGGTATGCACCTGGGTCCGGTTGCCGATGTCGATGCGGGTCATCGCATCCTGGGCGGCGAGCATGTCGGAAGGGCCGATCGGCAGGCCGGCGCGGCGCAACAGGCGGGCGAAGTTCAGGATGTTGGTGGAGAGCAAGCCTCGGGCGATGAGGTCAGACATAGCAAGCGCTTCTTTTTTTGGAAAAAAAGAAGCAAAAAAACTTCTCCCGTTCGCCCGCGGCACCGCCGTGGCTCCCAGGACGCACGGCGTTGCCGCGGAGGTGCGCCGCGTTCGCCGTAGGCAAACGAGTAGAGTTTTTTTGTTTCTTTTTGTTCACAAAAAGAAGTCCTTCCCTTTCCTTCACCCGGCCGCGGCGGCCTTGGCCTCGGTGACCAGCCGGGCCACCTCGGCACCTTTGATCTTGGCGATATCATCCTGATATTTCAGCAACACGCCCAGTGTCTCATCTACCGCGCCGGGTGTCAGCTCGGTCTGGTTCAGGTGCATCAGGGCGGCGGCCCAGTCGATCGACTCCGCCACGCCGGGCAGCTTGAACAGGTCGCCGCCGCGCAGCTTCTGCACGAAGGCGACGATCTCGGCGGCCAGTTTCGGCTGCACCTGCGGCGCCTTGCGGGCCAGGATCAGGCGTTCACGTCTGGCGTCGGGGTAGTCGACCCAGTGGTAGAGGCAGCGCCGGCGGATGGCGTCGTGCACTTCGCGGGTGCGGTTGGAGGTGAGCACCACCACCGGCTTCGTCTTGGCGTGGATGGTGCCGTATTCCGGCACGGTGATCTGGAAATCGGCCAGCAGTTCCAGCAGGAACGCCTCGAACGGCTCGTCGGCGCGGTCGAGTTCGTCGATCAGCAGCACCGCCGGCGGCAGGTCGGGGTCGATGGCCGACAGCAGGGGGCGCGCCTGCAGGTATTCGCGGGCGTAGATGTCGCTGCCCAGCGCCTGGCGGTCGGCGCTGCCGGCGGCCTCGGCGATGCGGATGGCCATCAGCTGGCGCGCGTGGTCCCATTCATAGGCTGCGGCCGCGAGGTCGAGGCCGTCATAGCATTGCAGGCGCACGAGGCGGCGCTTGAGGCCGCTGGCCAGCACCTTGGCGATCTCGGTCTTGCCGGTGCCGGGCTCGCCCTCCAGGAACAGCGGCCGGTCCATCGCCATGGCCAGGTGCACGGTGGTGGCCAGCGCGGTGTCGGCGACGTAGCCGCCGGCTTCCAGCAGGGCTGCGGTGTCGGCAACCGAGGAAGGCACCACTAGAAAAAGCCCTTCAGCAGCAGCAGCAGGATGGGGATGAACACCACGATCCCCACCCAGGCCACGCGCGGCAGGCCCATCGGTTCCTCGGGGATCATCGAGAAAAGGCTGATGGAGGGGGCTGCTGCCGGCTGCGGCGGCGGCGATGCGATCGGCCCGACCCCGGGGGGTGGCTCGGTGGCGGAAATCTCGGCGGCGGCCACCTGGGCGGAGAAGCGGTCGAAGAAGGCGTCGGCCATCTGCTTGGCCGTCGCGTCGATCAGGCGGGCGCCAAGCTGGGCGATCTTGCCGCCGACATTGGCCTTCACGTCATAGGACAGGATGGTGTCGGCGCCGTCCTCGGTCAGTTTCACCGTGGCGCCGCCCTTGGCGAAGCCGGCCACGCCGCCCTGCCCCTCGCCGGCAATGCGGTAGCCATTGGGCGGGTCGAGATCGAGCAACTGCACCTTGCCGGCAAAGCGCGCGGCGATCGGGCCGATCTTGACCGAGGCGGTGGCCTTCAGCTCGGTGTCGGACAGTTTCTCCATGGTCTCGCAGCCGGGGATCGACGTGCGCAGCACGTCGGGATCGTTCAGCGCCGCCCATACCTTTTCGCGCGGCGCGGAAATCCGCCGCTCGCCGGACATGTCCATTTGTCGCCGTACTCCATTGCGCGCACCGGAAGTTACTTATAGGGGAGGGGCCATGCAACCGACCCCCAGGGTGAGGCCAACGACGCCGGCCCGCAGGTTCGTCACCGCCGAAGGAAATGTCACCATGACCTACCTGGTTGCCGACGACCTGCCGAGCGAGCCCGCGGGCGTGCGTTTCCGCCGGCTGGTGGAGCGCGGCGGCATTGCCCGGCTGCCGGGCGCGCATAACGGCATGGCGGCGATCCAGGCGAGCCGTGCGGGGTTCGAGGGGCTGTATTTGTCGGGTGCGGCGATGACCGCCTCGATGGGCGTTCCGGACCTGGGCATGATCACCGTCGACGAGGTGTGCTTCTTCGTCCGCCAAGTGGCCCGCGCCTCCGGCCTGCCGGTGCTGGTCGATGGCGACACCGGCTACGGCGAGGCGCTGAACGTAATGCACATGGTGCGCAGCTTCGAGGATGCCGGCGCCGGGGCGGTGCATATCGAGGACCAGCTGCTGCCAAAGAAATGCGGCCACCTGAACGACAAGAGGCTGGCTGACGCGCACGACATGGCGGCCAAGGTGGCCGCCGCCCGCAAGGCGCGCCGGCACCTGTATGTCATCGCCCGCACCGACGCCGCGGCCAGCGAAGGCATGGACGGCGCCGTCGCCCGCGCCAAGCTCTACCTGCAAGCCGGCGCCGACGCGATCTTCCCCGAGGCAATGACATCGGCCGAGATGTTCCGCGAGTTCGCAAGCCGGGTGAAGGCGCCGCTGCTGGCCAACATGACCGAGTTCGGCCGCACCCCGTTCTTCACCGCCGCCGAGTTCGAGGCGATGGGATATGCGATGGTGATCTGGCCCGTCAGCTCCCTGCGCGTGGCCAACAAGGCCCAGGCCGAGCTGTACGCGGCCATCGCCCGCGACGGCGGCACGCAGGCGATGGTGGACCGGATGCAGACCCGCGCCGAGCTGTACGACACGATCGGCCTGCACGCCTACGAGGCGCTGGACGCCTCGATCGTCAAGACTATCGTGCCGACGGCGATGCCGCAGGCCTCCTGACCGCGGTGCCCCCGTCGCCGCGCTATATCGGCAGCGAGATCTACCGCCGGTCCAGCTATGGGCCGAAGCACCCGCTGGCGGTGCCGCGCGTGTCGGTCTGCACCGATCTGGTGCGCGCGATGGGCTGGCTGGACGAGGCGCATTACATGGAGGCGCCGCTGGCCGCGGCCGCGCAGCTGCACCGCTTCCACCAGCCCGACTACATCGACGCGCTGCGTCGGGCCGAGGCCGACCAGGCGGTGAGCGAGGCAGTGCGCGCGCGCCACCAGCTTGGCGCGGCGGGCAACCCGATATTCCGGGAGATGTTTCGCCGGCCGGTCACCTCGGCGGGTGGCGTGATGCTTGCTTGCCGTTCGGTGCTGGGCGGCGGCATCGTGCATTGCCCGGGCGGCGGCACCCACCACGGCCGGCCCGACCGGGCGAGCGGCTTCTGCTACCTTAACGACCCGGTGCTCGGGATCATGGAATGGCTGGACGCCGGGCTGACCCGCATCGTCTACCTCGACATCGACGCGCATCACGGCGACGGGGTGCAGGATGCGTTCCACGATGACGGCCGCGTGTTCACCCTGTCGGTGCACGAGGCCGGGCGCTGGCCCCATAGCGGCGCGGCGGACGATCGGGCCGGCGGCTTGGCGCGCAACTTCCCGGTGCCACCGGGCTTCAACGACAGCGAGATGCGCTGGCTGCTGCATGAGGCGATTCTCCCGCTGATCGAACGCTTTCGGCCCGAGGCGATCATGCTGCAGGCCGGCGCGGACGGGCTGGAGGAAGACCCGCTGGCGAAGCTGTCGCTGTCCAACAACGCGCATTTCCAGGTGGCGCGCGCAATGATGGGCCTGGCGCCGCGGCTGGTGGTGACCGGCGGCGGCGGCTATAATCCTTTCACCACCGGGCGTTGCTGGGCGGGCATCTGGGCGGTGCTGAACGGTATCGAGATCCCCGACCGCGCCAGCGCGGATGCCCAGGCGGTGCTGGGCGAATTGCGCTATCATCGTGCCGCCGGCCGCGTGCCGCCTGGCCACTGGCTTGCCACCCTGCGCGATGTGCCGCGCGAAGGGGTGGTGCGCCCGGCGGTGCGGACGGTGGCGGCACAGGCGATGAACGAGGAGGCTCCCCGATGATCCGTCGAACCCTGCTGGCCAGCCTGGGCGCCGCGCTGCTGGCCCCTGCCGCCGCCCGCGCCCAGATCGGCCCCCAGCCGCCGTTGCGCAAGGACCGCATCACCATCGTCACCAGCAAGGGCAAGGAATACAAGTTCCTGGTGGAGATGGCAGTGCACCCGGCGGAACAGTCGATCGGCCTGATGTTTCGCCCTTCCGTGCCCGCCGATGGCGGCATGCTGTTCGATTGGGGCCGCCCGCGCGTGTCGCAGATGTGGATGCGCAACACCATCACCAGCCTGGACATGATTTTCATCGGCAGCGACGGGCGCATCCGCACCATTGCCGAGCGCACCATCCCGCAAAGCCTGGCGGTCGTGGACAGCAAGGTGCCGGTTCGGGCCACGCTGGAGGTGGCGGCCGGCACCTGCCAGCGGCTGGATATCCGGGTGGGAGACCGGGTGGTTCATTCGATGTTCGCGGTGACACCGCTCTGACGTCAGCGAAACCCTGCGCTGCCCTGCGCAAGCGGGTGCTTGCGTTGCGCGGCGTGCGCCCATAGCTTCCGCCGCGTCGCCTTGGGCGATGGATGAGCCGGCAGGGAATCGGGGCGTGGCGCAGCCTGGTAGCGCGCGTGTTTTGGGTACACGAGGCCGCCGGTTCGAGTCCGGCCGCCCCGACCACTGCCAAGCGTGATATCGTCAGGCTTCGGATGCTGGACGACCAAGGAGAGCCCATGCGCGCGCGCATCTACCAGATCCCCAAGAACGCCATGCAGTCCGGCCTGGCCAAGACCGATGACTGGGTGCTGGAGTTCGAGCAGTCCGAGCCGCGCCGGGCTGACCCGCTGATGGGCTGGACCGGCAGTTCCGATACGCAGGCGCAGGTGACCCTGGTATTCGCCAGCCGCGATGAGGCGGTGGCCTATGCTGAGCGCCAGGGCGTGCCCTATGTGGTGGAAGTGCCGCACCGACGGGTGATGAAGCCCAAGGCCTATGCCGACAACTTTCGCGCCGGCCGCGCCGAGAACTGGACGCACTGAGCGCCCGATTCCTGGCCGCCTCCCCCCTTTTGC
>Ga0105053_10006314_pt1 | contig 16384 bp, 21 predicted proteins | sample BON01_FD_78093 | JGI IMG/M metagenome (GOLD analysis project Ga0105053, IMG submission 78093) | Freshwater microbial communities from Lake Bonney liftoff mats and glacier meltwater in Antarctica - BON-01 | ecosystem: Environmental > Aquatic > Freshwater > Ice > Glacier meltwater | place: Lake...
ATTTCTTCCGATGATGCTAGGATCTCTAGCTTATCTTCCAAACTCCATTTCTTGTATTTCATATCTCAAAGGTATTATTTGAAATCTAAAATATCACTCCGAACTTATTGGGGGCTAAAGTAGCTCCCATTATCGGTGCCGGATGATAGATGGTGTATGTTCACCACCTGATTCTTTCGGTTTAAATGTATCACCTTCACTTCTTCGTGATCATCCATTACCTCGTCAAAGAAGGGATAAATGAACTCTCTCACGGAACTGGAAGAGGTTATTTGAAAACTGGGCAGTTCAGTTCTCCTGTAAATAGCCGTTAACTCTCCAACGAAATCTTTAAAGGTTGCGATTCGAATGTCTTTCATAATAGTATGTTTTTAAGATTATGCGGCGAAAAAAATCAACAGGAGCGCAGCGGTGGGGATAGGTCCATGTGGAGATTTTAAAAAATTGTGGTGGGCTCCCCCGACAGGAGGGATACCCCATTTTTTCAAATACTACATTGACAGGGCAAATGCGGCTTGATTAAATTGCGGCATAAGTATGAAAAATGAATTTTTAGGCTGGCACCTACCATTATAAAAATAAAACTCCCAAATCATTTTGAGAGGGTTCGATACCCTTGCAAAATGAATAGCCTTGTTCACTGGATTGGTAAATCTCTCTCTATGTTTTTATAAATCTTTCAAAACCATTTCATGAACTATTTAGGGATTCCATTTTTTACTTTTTTCATGGTTCGCTTATAAAAAATCACGTAACTACCGAATTCCAAAGTTCATGTTACACCTAAGTTGAAACCAAGGCACTAATTTTGAAAAAATAATGGATACAATACTTGGTAAAGGGCCAAAGTGGGTTGTCTTTAAAGAAAATGAAATGATCCAAATAGAAAAAATAGAGATAAAGTTCCCCAAATGGAAATGGTGGCAAGTAAGTTTGGGGTTGGGGGTAATTTGCATATCGGCCAATATAGATCCGCTAGAACTATTAAAGATGGCAAAGGAACTGCTGAAAATTTGGATAGTAGGTTAATGTACTACGGATTCATTTGGAGATTGGCGAACAGACAGAGTTCCTTTATCTCGTCGACCGTTCTTCTTCCGGCATTCTTGGTGCGCAAAAGTTCCTTCAGCGATAACCGGGCCAAGTCCTGGGTCGTTCCTTCCGCTAGGTCTATATGGTCCATTGCTTTCAATACGTTCAATGTCCGGGTGGACAATGGCAATCGGGATATTTTGGTATTCTTGTCAACGCCGACAAATTTGGATATCGAATTGACCTCTTCTTCCATTGCATTATAGAGGAGTGGTACTTGCTTCTTGAATTTTCTTATAGTGGACAAGGCTTCTAAGAATTCATAGTAAGTAATGATGCCCTCTTTCATTTTTCAATTTCGAACGTTTTTAACTTAGGTATACGTATCTTATCCGGCTCTTGCTGTTGAAAATCCATCATTTCCTGTACGACCAGATTCATGTCCTTTAAAAACTCGGTATCCGCCCCGTTCTCCTTTGCTATCTGGTAATAGGCCTCCAAGGTTGGTACGGCAAATAAATCGTGACCGGCAATCACGAACGCCGGGACATCATTTTTGATACACTTTATCAATATGGCCTTTTGGTCTTTCATCCTTACATTTGAATTTTTACTCTTGGTTACATTCATTCTCCCATTCTTTGATATAAATATCTAATCGGAACAATACCCAATTTACCTTTTCCATATGAAATTTATTTGGGTCATATTTACCATCAATAGCTACGAGCTTACTTTTCACCCATTCTTTGAACTCTTTATATTCTGAGTGCTTGGGCTTGTCCATAATCTTTAAAAAGTCATAAAAACCTGGAAGGCCGCCAACGTCCTCCGGGGGACAGCTCCGTTCACCGGCGCAACAGACCGGAAATGGAATTGCAAGATCTTCAATGATCATTTCCAAACTCAAGGAATGCTCCCAGTAATCTCCGAAATCATATAAATAGTGTAATTTCTGACCTTTGGTTTTTAGAACGTCACCGATTTTTATCCTTTGAGAATCGATTACCTCATGGGGACCATTAAATCCATCGTCCTCAAATTGTTGGCCGATACGATAGCTGTCAATGGTGAATTCGTATAAGTGATAGTTCTCCCACCCCATAACGATTTGAACGATATGGTGAAGCCTGTAAAACGTGATATCGGATGGCACCAAAAATTCCCGCCATATTTTGGGATTACTACCTTCCAACTCAATTCGAAATTTAAAAACTCTACTCAATTTTTAATCCTTTATTTTAACTTTTAGAACTCAATAAAATGAAAAAGAAATCTAGATTATAGTCCAATTTCAGGATAGTCTTTTACAATATACTTTTTTACTAATTTTCCTATTGAGGCTCGTGAACCGGAATAACCGGAAAACGCATTCGAAGTGCCACGCACCCATTTGGTTCTATAAACTTCTTTGTCAGTAAGCAAGTGCCTTATAATTAACATTGCTTTTCTATCAGCCATTATTTTTTTGACAACACTAAGTTCCATTTCAAAATCCGCTTCATCAATCGAATTCACAATAACACAATTCGTCTTCCCTTCGATATAGCTTTTCAACATTAGTTTGGCATCATTCCCGTCCACATCGCTTTTGCCTGTAGTTCGAGAAAATGCTAAAAATATTCTTGAACCAGGCATTAAGTCTTCGGAAGTTTGTCGTTTAATTCCTTTCTTTTCTGAATCATCGGTCCGATACTTTTCGATATCTCCATTTTTATATATGACCTTCTCAATTTCACTTAGTTCGATGGTATAGGTAGGGCCATCAATATTCGAATAACTTTTGTATTTCAGATTAGATGGATTCACTTCTAAGATTTTTGCAATAATCAAGGGGCTTTTGGAATTTACATATATAGTATCTTGGGCGCTGGCTGTCAAACCAGCCATAACAATCAATGAAGTCGATATTATTGAAAGACGCTGTATAATAGTCAGTTGAATTAAATTCATATTTCTATCCTTTATTTGTTACTTGCCTTAATTCTCTCGTCGAATAGCATTGGTTTGACCGATAACACTTTGATCTTACTTGCATCTCGGTGTCTTGGATTTATCAAATAGTTATATTCAGGGGGCACTACACTGCTAGGCACTTTTAATACCGCAAATTCATTATCGTTTACAAATTGATCTCCTATAAATTGGGTGGTCAAATTGGGGGGTTTGCTATCCCAATCATTTGGTAAGTCGGATATTCCTAATTCCAATATTTCAATATCGTCTGGTATGTCGATTTCGACATAATTCCTATCCATAGGCAGGTCTTCATTCAAATCCAAATGCATTGAAACCTCTAAGGTTGCTAATGCCCGTGATTCCGAGCTATAGACTAATAAGGTATTCATGCTGTTCCACCGATACCCATCTGCTTTTGCTGCTCCAATCCCCTCTAATGTCGTGGCTAGGTACTTTTCTCTCTCGATTCTATATACCGTCATTAGGCCATATTTCCGTATTCGATACGATTCAGTGCTTTTTTAACTTCATTGATGCCTGTAAGACTATCAAACATACTATCGGGGGACATGCCACCTAATGATATATTGGGCTTTCTCAACCATCGTTGAAATTTTTCAGTTTCGTTATTAAATACGGACAACCCGAAATAATACAGTTCGATAAGTTCGATAATAAACTCACTGTCCTGCTTGCTTAAAATATCGTTGTTTTTTTTCCTATTGTTATAAGTGGTCTGAACGATTTGCAATGAATTCAGATAATGTTTAACAGGAATTTTAGTTTGTTTGCTAATTGCCTCGATGGCGGAATACGGAAGTCCATCCCGGATTACTGCAATTTTCTCTCGGGTATTTGACCATTGGTAGTTTTTCTTGTTAACTTTGAACTTGTATTGGATTAAGTTTAAAGAAGTTAGCGCCGCTTTTTCAATAGCAGCATTGACTAAGCGCCTTTTATCGGTATTCTTTGATTTATTTACAGATTCCATATTATAGTATATATGCTATATTAGTACAACTAATATACTACTTCTATATTGTGCTACCTAATATTACAACCTGAATTGTTCATCGTTTAATTAGACTTTGATCGTTGATAGTTATCAATTAATGCTTCCGACACGATTTGGGCCTTTTCATCGCTTATGCAATCAAAAGTAATTTTTTGGGTGGTTGTAAATTCTTTTAGCAGCTTGCCAACATCCTCAGCGGTCAGAAAACCATTCTCACTTAAGTTGCCCAATATATCGCTATATCTATGCGACCTAAAACCATCTTCTAACATATCCTTTATTTGAACTTTTAAATCTACAACATGTATGATATGTAAGACATTTGAACATGACTTAATTCGATTAAAATGCTGGAATTCAACTACCATCTGATTAGCCGGCTAATCAGACTGAACGAATCCTTTAAATAGACTTTATGCAAAATTTTTCAACATCTGAAATTCTGGCCTTCAAAATTGAAAATTATACAAATCCAAAAAAAAACAACTATCTCAATCGTATTAATTCTACAACAAAAAAATATCGAAGGCTAAGACCATCGATATTTTAATTTCAAAGCCATTCAAAATTTAAAGATCAGCTTAAACGATTACAATGGCTACATAACGGCTTTCCACCGGTACCAGATTTACGATTAGCAGTTTCAATATTATTTCCCTCCGTACATTTGTTATTGTTGTGATGTACGGATTGCTTTTCACTGTAAAATGGTGAAACTTTTGACATAATAGATAAATTTTAGGTTTATGATACCTAAATATAGTGATTATGAAATACTTAAGATAAGTATGTTATTCAAAGTTCTCCACAAACCAAGATTTCTGACTAATAAAAACCTTGAATTATTGTAAAACAATCGTTTTAATTAAAACTTTAAATTCATTTTTGATCACCAGGTTCATGTTTATGAGGTTTTAATCCTGGATGCTTTGGTTTATTCGGAGGAGTTACTCTTCTTCTCCTATCTGGAGTGCCATCAGGTTTTATTGGGTTTGGTCCTGGTTTAATAGCTACAATTTCTACCATAATAAATCTATTTTGTTATCGTTTATTTGAACTTTATTCGGTTAGGAGAAAATTCTATTTATATCATTTATTCCAAAACCTAGTTTTTCCAAGATATACTGGGCTTTGTTCTTGTCATTGACTTTGCATGAGTCAAACTCCTCCAAAAGCCCAGTCAGAATCAATCTTTCATTACCCGTAGTTCCAGAAAGGCAAGGGGAATTTTAGATTTTTCTATCAATTTCATCCAAGGTCATTGTAATCGTTTAATTGAACTTTTGGTTTAGGCTCAGTTCTTTGTTGGCTGCTGTGCAATGGTTAAACTTAAAAACGTCTCCTTCCTCCTGTAAATTTCTTTCCTAATAACCTTTGATTAAACTCATATCTTGCATGAGCTTGTTGTCTTTCTGATTCTAGTTTCGCTTGCTGTGCTCTGAGTTTATTGCCCTCAATCAAATCATTTATAAAGTTTTCATATCTCATTTGCCATTCACCTTCAATTATGCTTTTAACTAGTACTTTGCGAGATATTTCGGCGAAAATTGTGAACCAACCTACTTGAATAGGAAAGATGCAGTAAAGCAGCGTTCTGTTATTTTTTACATTTTCTACTGCTACTGTTCCATTGATATCAAATATGACTGGAACAGAACTGCCAAGCCAATTTTTAGGAAAACATTCGTCTGCAAATTCAATCCCAAATATTTTAGGTTTGTCCATTCGAACGAAATCTTTTTGTGCCTTCATGAATCTTGGAATATCTCTTTTCAATCTCGTTCCATCAACAATCCAAATCATATTCATGTAGAAAGCCTCACGTTTTCTGCGCTCAACCGGACTAATGTTCGAATGCTGAAATTCAATTACCAATCCTTTATCTGTGCGGACATCAGCTATATGTTTTTCATTTGTGAAACTATCAAATTGAATGACTTCCTGCCATTCAATTGGAAAATTTCCTTTCCATTCGCGATGCCATTCAGTTTCAGTCTCCCACCAAGTATCACATTGACGAATTTTTTTGTGTGCCCAATGGTTAATTTTAAACTCTCCACATTTTGCAATCATTTCTGCTCCACAACTTTGGCAGAAACCTCTTGCTCCTTTAGAAGCATCGACTTTATCGCCATCAATTATTGCGAACTTCATCCGATATTTTCTTATTAGTTAGTAAATCAGTTGCATTGCTACCAACGGTCTGAGCTATGCGTAGTACGGAGGCAAGGAAACTTTTCGTTTCCGTCTACGCACGAAGCTAAAGCTTATTGTTTAGTTTTACTTTTTCTTGTCCAAAGCTAAATCCATAAGATTTAGCGACTTCGTAAAAATACACAAACCATTCGTTTTTACCCTAAAGTCCGCATTACGTATAGGTTGTTTTGTTCAACGTTTTTTTCTCCCGTCCATTCTTTCAGTTCAGTATTTTCAGCCAAAATTTGAATATCGCTACCTCATTTCTCTGTTATTTCGTAACATTTATGTTTTTTCTGTTTTGCTTTAAGTGAGATGTCAATCTCACTTCTATCTCAATAATATCTCATAGTAAATTGATGGTTAAATAAATCTTTCTCAAAAATATCTCTATTTTACTTGATGGTTAAATATTTCTTTGTAATTTGCAGAAAATTAGTAATGGTATGTTGGATTTAGAATTTTTTGATTCGTCTAGTAAATATGGGGTCATCAAGGCAACGGTACACAAAACAGGAAAGTTGGGATTCAGCTCGGGTGCAAGCAAATTTATGAATCTTGAAAATGTTGATTATGTGAACATAGGTTTAAACAAAGGAAATCCTGAAGATGATTGCTTATATATTGTGAAAGTTAACGTCGAAACTGACAAATCATTTAAAGTGGTTAAGGCAGGAGATTATTTCTATGTTTTTATAAAAAATATACTTAGAGAGCAGAGCATTGATTACAAGAACGAAAGTGTTATATACGATATAGAGGAAATTCAACAGCAGGAAAATAAAATATATAAATTATGTCGAAGAAAACGTAAATAAAAAAAGGTCAAGTTTTCGTTTAGGAAATTGACTTGACCCTCAGATTTAAATAAATCTTGTTTTGGAACTTCTAAGATACGTTTAAATGCTGAGATTGCAAATTTCCTTGTCGGGTAAATCTTTCCACTCGGGGACCAAATTTGGAAGAAACTTAAATCTTAGTACAATGAGAAAGCCAATTGGCACGACCGCCACAACAGGTCAAAATTGTCCGGAGAGTGGAGTTTGGAAAGTAGTTGGTACTCCAACTACAACCGCTCCTATAGCAAAAGGGAATAGAATGCCTCCTTATGGTGGTAAGGCTGTTACCTGGAAGCTAACGGCACATGCCTAGTCAAAATTTGATTAAGTCAAAAGGGGGAGCTAAAATTAGCTCCCCCTTTTTATTTTTATATACTAGTCATATTGACTTTCTATAAAGCGGGGATCCAGGAATATCTTAAATGGATTACTACCATTATCTAAGCGATTATCTGATAAAATTTCACCAGATTTGAATGTTATCAAAATGGTTACTAATGTTAAGATAAATCCTGAAACCGTTAGCCCTATTGCACCAATATCGATGGACAAGTCAGTGTCTGCATTCGCCTTTATCATATTTAAATTAAGTCGATCATCTATAAAAAAGAAAAATCCAATGACCATTATAGCTAATAGGTAATCAATTAAAATGGGTCTCTTATAATACCAATCTAAAATTTTCATACTTTATTTGGATATAAGTTCTTGAACATATTGAGAAAATTCCATTTTAGTATTGTCATAAAGTTCTCTGGTATTATAGTTCCCTGGTGATTTATATGAGCAGGTAATAACTATTTCTTTTTTTCCCTTTAACAAATGAAATGTGTCTTCAGTACCATTTTCTCCCTCATACTCTAAATAAAAATCATCAAATTCCTCCGTAATGTTGCTGTCGTTTTTGATAGCATTAAGAATGCGCTTTATGAAATTAACTGCAGTAATATTTTTTGATTGACCAGAACTATTGCCAATTTCTTTGAATGAGGCCTCTACCTTTAAAGAAGTAGGATTTACTGTGTTAGCTAGAGCGTTCATATTTGTGATAAAAGAGTCTTCCACTTCCTGATAAAGGTAACTTAGTCTATTAGGCCTTGCTTTGATTCTAAACTTTAAAACATCGGTTATTGAATCCAATACATTGGAAACAGAACTATCCATATGTAATGAAGCCTTACAAGCTTTTGATATTTTTAGCATATTAAAAGAAGTGATATGTCTAAAATAATACTCAATATCTAGAATTCTGGGTCCATTGTTATTGAATTCACAACATACAATAGGAGCTTGACCACTCATATCTATGCAGAAATTAGTGGTTTCTGCTATTGCTGTATCACCTAGCTCTTCGAACGGAGTTAATCTATACGTCGATCAACTGACCAATGTTGGAATCTTATTATCCCTTATTAGGGCGATTCTACATTTGAAAACTTTATCTTTTAGAATATCCGCCGCACTACTAACAAATAACCTTCGAGATTCTGAATCTTGTCTATTGTCGTGCCTGTCAATAACTATTGCTTTTTGTCTTTGAGTCTTTTCATCGTTTATATGTTGAATAGCTTCTTTTAAAATAGTTAAAGAATCCTTGCTTTTAGCACTACTATTGTAAGGAGTAAATTTAAAATATTAAATCTTACTTGGGCCTTTTTCATCTAAAATTTTATAAAGTGTAATTACTGTTTTTTAGCAATAAAACTGGTGCTTTGAATCGTTAAATATTATAAATTATTTTAATCGCCACATACAATCCTAATTCATTCTTTTTATAGAGGCAGAAGCTATATCATAATAATAATCGCTAACGCTTCCGTCTTTAATTTTTCCTACCATTTCATCAATAATAAAAATTGGCACTAAGAACCATTCCTGTGCTTTCACAGGTTTACCAAACCGATCCTTAATTTCAATCTCTAGCTTAGCAGTGCCAAAAAATTTATGAATAATTTTCTCAAGTTTAACTCGATTAATATTAGCTAATTTATAAGTTGCTACAATTTCAACATCTGCCATTAGAAAAGTAGGGTCATTTTTAGCGTTGTAAATGCGTTTTTTAACCTCTCCCCCCGTTACTCCTATTTTATGGAGTACATCCTTATTTTCTTGAACCATAGGATGATTGGATAGGCTGCGCAAAACGTAAATGGTTCCGCTTTCTTGATCATCTTCATTAACTTCTCCAGAAAAGAGAGGTCCTAAACCAGGATCTGTTATAAACCTACTAGTTTCGTCCTTATACATTGCTCTTATCAAAGACCTTAGTAAGATATTACTCTCGGTGCCATTTGAGTATATAACTCGTAAACGTGAATCCTCTTCTCCATTTGGTGCTTTAAACGATTCTCCAATTTCCGCAATAAGCGCAATCTGACCTCCTACGATTAAAAATTGTGCCTGCTTCAATGTTGTTTTCGTAAACCCAGCATCCTTTCGAAATCGAACGGTTTCTCTTAATCCGGAATCAATTTCCCTTTTTATTTGTTCAAATAGATGCTTGAATTTTTCAAAATCCTCACAGCGCGTTCTATTGGCAATTTCTTCCGCTGCTTTTTTTTCAGCACGAGTTTTTACATGTTTTAATTTTGTTATAGACTCTTCATTATCAATATCTACTCCCAATTGTTTCAATATTTCTTCGTCATCAAGATCAGCCGAAATATCCTCGGTTGTGTCTTCTTTTATCAATATGTTTTTATTGTCGAAATCCTTTAGCAACTCCAAACATTCCTTAGAACTCCTAATTTTATCAAGCCGAACAGCATAAAGTCTTTCAAAAATATCATTGTTCTCTCCATGCTCAGGGACCCTACCATGCTCCTCAACAAAATTTAAAATCTCCTCAAAACCAGCGATAATACGCTGTTCTTTCGTATTATATTGCTGTACCTTTTTAACTTCAACCTCTATACCAAGTTCAGCTAAAAGTGCATCATCATCCTCTGTAAATTTTTTATTTTCAGCCATTACTTTCAGATTTTAATCGGGCGAGTACAGCTATTCCTTGCGCCATTCGTTGCTCCCAAGGATCTGCAGATTTTATATCCGGCAATCTTCCCCGTTCTTTCTTAAATTTTAAAGCTCGTTTCGCTAGGTCCCTAGCTTCGTCTAAGGTTATATTCTGTTTTCTGGCCGATATGACTTCCGCCATTGCTTTTAAACTACTTTCGTTCATTGACTTAGAGAGAATGGAATATGCTTCACTAAAAGGATTAATACTATCAATCCAATCAACATCCAGTTCGCGAACATCCATTGCAAACTTACGTACACCATCAATTAAAGCGGTATTCGCTTTTTCGCCAATCCCACTTTCTCCATTGACAATTTCCTTTGCCTTTTGGGTTATATTAAGTGCGGCAATGGCGTGCTGCCTTACCGATTCAATATCTCCCTTATCTAAATCAGGGTATTTATCTTTTATAATTTTCCCCATTCTAATCTGGGTCAATTCTTCCGGTACCAACTCCTCATCAAACATACCTCTTTCAATAGTCTGTTTATCCTGAACAAAGGCAGCGATTACTTCATTTAAATCTTCCTTGCATATACGTTGTGCATCTTTACTTTTTGGCTCTGCAAGTCCCTTAATCTCAATTTGAAATTGCCCTGTTTCTTCGTTAAAACCGACATTCTCCTTATCCGGATTATAACCTTCTTCACCATAATCATAACCTTTTACCGGCTCGCTTTGAGGATTCTTAGGTGTAAAATTAAATCTTGGCGCTAACACTTGTTCCATCAATAAACTTGCTGAAATAGCTTTTAGCGTATCGTTCACAGCATCTGTTACAGCATCCTCAGATGCATCTGGTTCTGCAATAAGGTTTGTAAATCTTGACTGAGTTTTGTTTGGTGCGTCCCGAGTGGCACGACCTATAATTTGAACGATTTCAGTTAGACTGGACCTGTAACCGATTGTTAGCGCATGCTCACACCAAATCCAGTCAAAACCTTCTTTGGCCATTCCCAGTGCAATAATTATATCGACATGGTCTCGATTCTTTTTAGCTTCTGGCATCTTCAATGCCGCAGAAACTCTGTTACGCTTTGTTGCGTCATCATCCACTAAATCGGCAATTTTTAAGATATTACCAACTTTGGTTTTAACCAAATGAAAACCGGTTTTGGAATCAACACCTTGCCATTCTCCCAGTTCATGGATTATATGTTCAACCTCTTTTATCTTGTCGCCCATACTCTCACGGGAATTCACATTGGGAATATGAATAATGGTCTTTTCATTAGGGTTTAAAACATCTAGAATCTCATCTGCATAGGCACCACTATAGAAATAATACCCAATATTTAATGTTTTTAAATGCTCATAACCATTAAGCTGTTCATAATAGGTATACGTGACGGTATCAAATTTAGCTTCATCATCGGGCATCAAAACGGGGTTTGCATCGCCTCTGAAATAAGAACCAGTCATAGCTACGATATTTATTTTATCACGTTCTACCAGTTGCTTAAGTTGCGTTCCAAGAACATTATTCTCATCGGCACTAACATGATGAAATTCGTCTATTGCTATCAGTCTGTCGTCAAACACTTCTATTCCGAGGCGTTCTATTGCAAAACGAAACGTAGCATGCGTACAGACTAAAACCTTATCCTCACTTTCTAGAAAAGATTTCACAGAATTGACCTTACTACCATCTTCTCCCGGAGCATTACAAAGATTCCATTGTAGGTTCAACAAACCAATCATGATAAAACCCAAATTTAGTAAGTGGTTCATTTGCAAAACTTGAACCAATGGACTTTTCCGGTACAGCTATTATAGCCTGTTTTATCCCTTGATTATTAAGTTTGTCAAGTGCAATAAACATTAGCGCGCGGCTTTTACCGGATGCCGGTGGTGACTTGATCAAAAGATACTGTTCTCCTCTCTTTTCATAGGCACGCTCTTGCATGGCACGCATACCCAACTCATTAGATTTTATGGAGCTACCCGTGCTTTTGTAGTTCACGGTAACAGATGGTATTATTTTAGTTTCTTTCATACAGCTTTTTCTTTCGAAGTCATTTGAGTATACAATTCAAAAAGTTTTTCAAGGCGCTCCGTGTCATTTTTGAACCGACGACCAATATAAATACGTTCCAGTACTTCATCATTACGTTCATGAGCTTGCCTTAAATCTTCGGGCATGATTTCGGGATCATATAAATCTGCAATGGTAGACGGGAAATGTCGCTCTCGAGCAATCAATATTTCCTCTGCACAATGGGTTAAATCTTCTTTATTTTTTTCTGTAAGTTGGGGAACTGGAAAGGTATTCCATCCCAAAGTATTAGAATAATTGAATCTTAACTCTAATTTACCGCAAACTGCATCTATCCAAACCAAATGAAAACGCGATGATAAAATAGCAAAATTCCATAATGGAGCGTCGTATAAACCAAAGTTCCTGTTGGTGATTGTAGAATTGTTATCAAGTAAACCTATTTGAAACCAATATCTTCCTTCTGAAGACACGGCAGGCACAATAATAATGGAATTATCACCAATATTCATTTCTCGCATTTGATGAGAACGCTCAGCCATTTTATTTGCGCTTTTATCACGACTTTTCAATCGCATTTCTTTTACTGCATTAATTCGTTCAGATATTGAACTAATTTTCAAAGCTTCTTTTAAATAGACATCCTTAATCCAAAGAACATATCGCTCCGTACCTCGAATATATTCAGCAGAGCCATATATTCGTCGAATAAACTTTTTTTGTTGTTCTTTTGAAATATGAAGGCCATCAATTTCATTTCTGGTTAAAAGAAGATTTCCTCCATCCACCGGTTTATTCCCAAATTTCATTTCTGAAATTCTACAAATTGGTTTCGAGGATTTAGTTACGATTACATTTTCAGAGGCAGTTAGATAGGGGTTTATATTGCTTACTTTCTTTTCAATAGTCCCTCCATACTCATCAGAAGAAAACAGACGCCTATTTTTCTCTGTTCTATTTGATATTCCTACAATAACAACAGTAACTCCAGCATTATAGCTGGCAAGATTAGCCCATTTAAAAGAAGTATGAGCAAAAGCAATTTCATGGCCTGTTTTAAAAATAAGCGGCCAAAGAATTGGCACTTGTTGGCCTTGACAAATGGAATTAGTTGAAACAAAAGCAGAACTAGCATTAGTGTATTTACCATATTCTACAGCCTTCATAAACCATCCAGCTACATAATCCAAAGATTTCCAAGTTTTTGTATAATTTTTGAAAATAGCCTCTAAATCTGCTTTCTGCTCTTTTGATTGCCAAGTAGAGCCTAAGTAAGGGGGATTACCACATATATAGGTTTCCCCTCCTTCATTTTCAAAATCTATCTCTGCTTGGTTTAAGGGAGAGCTAAATAGGTCATCACCGTGAAGTTTCACACCAGTACCAGTTGGTGGACATACGGAGAGCCAATTAATTCTCAAAGAATTTCCTTTGGTAATCCAGTTCTGGGCATCTAAAGGCAAGAATTCAGCCAAGGCCAATTGTTGGCCGAGATATAAAACATCGCATTGAAACTCTGCAATAATAAGTGCTAATCTTGCGATTTCGGCTGAAAAATCTCGTAGTTCAATACCCCTAAAATTTGTCAATGGAATTTCGGATGAAAGATTTGGTTCTCCACGCCGTATATTAATCTCATTTTCTATTTTTCGTATTTCCTTATACCCAATTACAAGGAAATTTCCAGAACCACAAGCGGGGTCAAAAACTCGAATACGAGACATTCGCTTTCGTAAATTAAGAAGCTTTCTAGCATTATCACCGGCTTCTTCTAATTGAACCCTTAAGTCGTCAAGAAATAGTGGATTCAATACTTTCAAGATATTGGGTACCGATGTATAATGCATGCCAAGTGCTCCGCGTTCATCATCATCGGCTACAGCTTGAATCATTGAACCGAAAATATCTGGGTTGATTTTCTTCCAATCTAAATTACCCACATGTAATAGGTAGGTGCGAGCAATTTTTGTAAACTTGGGACAGTCTATAGAACCGGAAAATAGTTGCCCGTTTACATAAGGGAATTTAATTGCCCAATTTCGTATTTCTTTAGTTTTTCGGTCGGAAACCTTAGTATCCATTGCACGAAAAATTTCAGAGATAATTTCATGCGTATCAGATGCATCTGATGCACTCATTTGTTGCAGGGTACCTGTGAAAAGATTATCTCCACTAAAAATATTCGTGTCCTCTGCAAAAAAGCAAAATATAAGCCTGGCAAGAAAATGGTTAATATCATGCCTACGCTCCGCTGTTGCCCAGTCTGGATTGGAACGCAATAATTCTATATAGAGCCGATTTAAACGCCCCGTCGCCTTAATATCAAATGCACTTTCTCTGATTTCCTTTACGGTACTTATGCCTGCCAATTCTAGGAAGAATCCAAAATGCTCATGTAAATCTTTGTACTCTGATACTAGGGTTTCGCCACTAATAGTATTTTCAGATTGAAAATCTATACCGTCAGTCGCAAGTATAAATTTCGCTTTGGCTTTTCTAGTTGCAGGGCTTTCCCTTAATTTCGATAAGGTTTCTAAAACCTTGCCTTCATTACAAGTAGCGATATGAATATTATTGCGTTGAAGTACGCCACCATCAATTGCAGATTTATTGGAGTTGCCATCACGTAGCCGCTTTATTGTGGTAGTCTTATTACCAAAAGCTTCCAAGAAAGCATAGGGGAATTCTTCCCTGTCAAATGGTTGACCAGCAAGTTCCGATACTGCTTCTTCTATTTCTACTGCGTTCATAAAAATTACTTAATTCAAAAATAGGTTTATTAAAATTTAAAGAATTAAAATGTTTAAGCTTTCTTATGATGTTTGTTGCAATATGCTTCCTCATAATCTTGCTCTTGATCCCAGAATACAACTCCACATTCTTTGCAGTTTCGTCTACCTTGAATCGCCAAATATTTATATAGTGTAGGTTTAGATTTAATACCTACCAACTTCATGATGTCAACTATAGGTAATTTATTCTCTTGGTAATATGATGCAGCCAACATCGCTTTTTGTTTTGCTTCCTTACCAAGACCCCTTTTTCGTCCCAGCTGTATTCCCCTTCTTCTTGCACTTTTTAAACCGGCGGTTGTCCGCTCGATTATGATATCACGTTCCAATTGGGCCACGGCGCCAAAAAGGGTAATGATAAATTTTCCATGAGCAGAAGTCGTATCAATGAACGGGTCATTTATACTTTTAAATTTAACGCCAAGCTTTTCGAACTGCTCTACCAATTTTAGTAGGTGGGAAATACTCCTGGCGATACGGTCCAGTTTCCAAACGATAAGGGTATCTCCTTCGCGGAATTTAGAGATCATCAGATCCAGATCATGGCGCTCGGCCTTTGCACCTGAAGAAACATCCCTGTAAATATTTTTCTCGGCCACACCCTCTTTCAAAAGTGCATCGATCTGTAAACTGGGGTTTTGGGTCTTGGTACTGACCCTTACGTAACCAAATAGCATAATGGTATAATTATAGCCCTAAAAATAAACTAATAAATTATACCGATAAAATGAACGCCTATATATTCGCAAATTTGAAAAGTAAAAAAGTTCAATAAAACGGTCGTTTAAATATACTTTTGGACTGAGGTAATGTCCACCGGGATGAAAACCGGTCGTTTTAATTCGGCCCACCGATAGATTAGGGCTGAATATATTGTTGAAGGAACTGTCTCCTTCTATGAATTTCCCTTCTTTTTCGCATTTGTTATGGAGTCTTATTTCGACAGTTATGCCCTCGTATTTGACCTTCCAGTTGTAGAAGGTGGCGACATTGACACCAAAAGTGGACATAGCCAAACTTAGTGGAGACGAGCAATTGAAGATCAAATGCGGAAATGCACATTTTGACGAATTTGAAGAATTAGAATATAAGGTAGTGAATAAAGTAGGGCAGTTAATTGAGTAAATCTACCCTAACCAGGGTTAAATGCCAACCGCTTTTGAGCAAATAAAAAATGTACAGTACTATACAGGCCCGCGGATATAAAATTAAGTAAGGTCGAATAGCCAAAAGTAAAATTCACTATCTAAGCATAATAGAGATAAAGTGATGGTTCCCTTAATCCAATCCAATTGTTGTAGCCAATTTAAAAAAATAAAAACAGGAGAACAAAAAGGAGCTAAATACGCTTCATCCACAGAAATGCTGTGTTCCTTCTTTCTGTTGCCCATCCCGTGCTGATTACTACCTTTCTCCGGCTACGTTTTTTCATTAATGGTCCAATCGTTCGGTCCAAGAATTAGGATCCTTACCGGTATGGAAAACTGCAATCACATAGATTACATCTTCTTCCAATAAATAGTGTATGCCATAAGGAAA
>Ga0105053_10006316_pt1 | contig 16383 bp, 15 predicted proteins | sample BON01_FD_78093 | JGI IMG/M metagenome (GOLD analysis project Ga0105053, IMG submission 78093) | Freshwater microbial communities from Lake Bonney liftoff mats and glacier meltwater in Antarctica - BON-01 | ecosystem: Environmental > Aquatic > Freshwater > Ice > Glacier meltwater | place: Lake...
TAAAATGACAATATTAACCTCACACACCTTGGGATCAATTTTCCGGCACCATCATCTTAGCAACTCTGTTGCACTTCACTATTGAATCGGCGTAAGTCTTATAATTTAAATATTAATGAAATCATAGGAACATTATCATGCCAGAGTTCAAGCTATCGGGGGCATTAAATAATTGTGCTCTGCATGCCCTCACACCCGATATAAAAAACGAAATTATCGAATTTGCAAATAATCCTGCTTATGATAATGACTATAAAGCTGAATATATTAACTTAATGCGAGCATTTGCCCGCTTCTATGGCTTGTCACCGCTATCCTTTAAGTTCCATGATTTTGCTAAAATTTTAGAAACTTACAATGCGTTTGATACCCAAATATTGCTAGGTCCTGTGCTGCGTAACTTCATGAAACCACATATACAAAAAAATGAAGAGAATTTAGAACCGCAACTGCTCGCAGATGAGATGACCCTAGCGCAATATAGCGACGATCGTATTAAAATTCGTGCGGATGGCCGTTATATGAGTTTATCCCCCGAAGATTTATTTTTATACGTAGCCAAACCCTTGGGCTTTACCTTAAGTTATACTAAAAAAAATGCTGATGACGATAATTTCACCACTAGAAACCTGCCAGACGATGAAGTACAACGTGTCGCATTTGTTGCCGTTGGCCAGGTCGATATCTATCATCAGGGAGGCGTGGAAGGTGCGCACCAAGGTGGGCATTGGGAAAGAACAAACAACGCCGATGATCTTGTTAATGATCAGGACAGCAGCCAATTAAGTACATTCCTACCCTTGCTGGGCAATGAGAATCCCGCCCTAAGTGCCGAAGGGTTTAAATTGTTAAAAAAACATATCAAACTAACAGCACAGGTTGGTAAAGATGATAATCCCCACCTGGCTGAATTTGAGCAACTGGATTTAACCGCCAAGCAAATAAGCAAATATATAAGCAACCTTAGCAATGTTTCAAAAGCATTAGCCGTTAAATTGTTAGGCGGCAGTCTGACACCAGCCACCCAATATTTTATCAAACATTATCAGATCGAGATTCGCCCTGAGACGCGGTTTTTTGAACATTATATTAATGCTCCAGCTAATAAGAAACCAAGGCTTCCAAGAGAAGCAGCGTCCCGCTGCAAAGATACGTTGATGACCTTGCTAACCCCTGTTGCACCGCATGAGAATTACAATTTTATTTTAAAGGCTGGGGCGACAATATGCGCCACCTTAAGTGCTGTTGCTCTTTTGGCAGCCGTCTTGGGCTTAGTAGCACTAATCAGCGTTGCCACGGCAGGCGTAGGAACTGCAGGACTTGGCGCAGGAATAGTGAGCTATGGCTTATTTAAAGCCGCGCACAATCCTAACCCGCTTGATGAAACGCGAGACTGTTTGGCGAAGTTAAGAGTACCGCCCCCAATCGCTCGCTAATGTTGTCAATGCTCAATACTTATCAGCCATACCCCTATGATGTTCCAGAATGCGCAATTCATTGCGCATTCTCTCCAATTCATCCAGCAATTCCAAAACCAGTACTGCGCCGGGCAAATTGAGTGCCAAATCCTGTTGTAACCGCCGTGCTGACTGAATACGCCACACTGTTTTCTGAGTAACCTGGATCGTTTTTAAGTTACTGGCAAGTGGCGTAAATAATCCATGCTCAATCATTTCACTAAGCAGCTCTTCCGAAAGGTTATATTTTTGGCAGACCTCAATAAACGAAATGGGAGTGTCTTCATCAACCAGCACGCCGGTAAGAATTATTTGGTCATCCATGGCTAAGCTCCCATTTTTTCACGTGGATTAAACGGCATGTCTGCCGCCATCTTTTCATAGAGCGCCTTCGCCGCGTCTGTGTTTGCCGGCGGAATAACAATTTTAAGCAACACAAACTGATCACCGGCGGCAGAACCGGATAATCCCCTATTTTTTAAGCGCATTGTTTGCCCGCCTTGCGATCCGGGAGGAATTTTTAAATCAACGTTTCCGCCCAAGGTAGGAACCATTACTGTCGCTCCTAATGCCGCCTCCCAGGGAGCTAGCGGCAGTGTCACGTAGATATCGTTACCTTTTACATCAAATAACGGATGTTTATCGATATGGATGGTGATATACAAATCACCTTTAGGACCATTGTTTACACTTGGCGCTCCCTGCCCGCTCAAACGGATTTGCTGGCCGGATTTGACGCCCGCAGGAATTTTTACCCGTAGTGCTTGAGCTTTACCATGGCCGTGGACAGCTGGAAGATGTATATTTTTAACGACCCCTTTGTAAGCATCTTCCAAGCTTATATTAAGGCTACTGCTATAATCTGCGCCGGCATAAGCTTGCTTGCGAGAAGGTGGAACCCCAAATAATGACTCAAAAAAATCAGGGCTGAACTGATAATCAGCGTGCCCCGTATCGCGGGCATTCCGCTTGCTTTGGGCGGAATAATCGGCTTGCTGATGCATAGTCCAGTCATGGCTATATTGATCATAAACCTTGCGTTTTTCAGGATCCTTTAGGACTTCATAAGCCTCACCCACTTCTTTAAATTTTTCTTCGGCATTAAGCTCTTTGCTAATGTCAGGATGATATTTACGGGCTAATTTCCGATACGCCGTTTTAATATCTTTAGCAGTCGCATCCTTCTCTACTCCCATTACTTTATAGTAGTCTTTATAGTTCATATCAGTTTATTGCTTCCCGGTTAAATAAGCTTAAATCTCTACCCATGATCACCCTAATACCGCTACATTCTTATTTTTGTAACACATAGCTACCTGGTGCAGGCGCTAACAGGGGGTCAAGCACAGGTGCCGCACGGCGCGCTACTATTGATTGCTTTTTCAGCCAATCATTCCAGGCTACCCACCATGAACCATCGCGCAGTTCAGCTACCTCCAACCATTTGGCCGGTCCTAAGTAAGGCATGCTTTTTTTGCGTTCCAAGATATGAAAAGTTCGCCCTGGATGACCTGGCTCACTCACTATCCCGGCGTTATGACCACCGTTGGTGAGGACAAACATAATGTCAGTATTGACCATAAAATGAATTTTATAAACTGACTGCCAGGGTGCTACGTGATCTTTCTCGGTGCTCACTACAAACACTGGCACATTTATATTTTCAGCAACAACCACCTGGCCTTCAATGGTAAACCTGCCAGTGGCAAAATCATTATTTAAAAACAGTTTTTCCAGGTATTCACTATGCATTTTATACGGCATACGTGTGGCATCCGCATTCCAGGCCAATAAATCAATCATGCCCCGCTCTGTGCCATGCATGTAATCCTGAACCATTTTCGACCAAATCAAATCATACGAACGTAGCATTTGAAAGGAACCAGCCATTTGCTTGGTGTCCAGATAACCCTGTTCCCACATCATGTTTTCCAGAAAAGCCACTTCGCTTTCGCTAATAAAAAGCATCAATTCACCAGCCTCGGTAAAATCACCTTGGGCTGCCAGTAACGTGAGACTTTTAAGGCGCAAGTCGTCATTGGCAGCCATCGCCGCCGCGGTGATCATCGCCAGAGTACCGCCCAGGCAATATCCCATCAAATGAATGTTAGTTTTAGGGAGGATAGCGGACACCGCATCAATAGCTGCCATCGCCCCCAAACGGTAGTAAGCATCCATATCCAAATTGCGGTCTTGTGCATCTGGATTTCGCCACGAAACAATAAATACAGTATGACCCTGGCTGACAAGCCACCTGACCATTGAATTATGAGGGGAAAGATCCAGGATATAATATTTCATGATCCAGGCAGGTAAAATTAATATGGGTTCTTGCGCTACTGTTGCAGTTTGTGGCTCGTATTGGATTAATTCAATCAGATGATTACTGTATACAACCCTGCCCGGCGTGACAGCCACGTCTCTTCCCGGTTTAAAATGCTCGACACCCTCAGGTGGAGAGCCACTTAGCTTTTCTAGCAAGTCATTGACGCCTATTTCCATTCCGCGAGCGATATTTTTACCTTCAGATCGGATGGTTTCTGCAAACAGATCGGGATTAGTCAATACAAAGTTGGAAGGGGAGAGCGCATCCAGAATTTGGCGCACACTAAAGGATAGGGTGTGCTCGACATGTTCTGGTACGCCCGATACGTCTACCGTAGCACAGCGCCACCAGTCTTCAACTTGTAAAAAATGCTCTGCCCAAAAACGCCAGGGCAATAACTGCCACTTCTCACCCTGAAAACGAACATCTTGCCCTGCGGCAGGTTGAGGTTCACTGATCAGCTGTTGCATAAAAGAGCCGGAATGCAACAAGGGATAAAGCGCTAACTCCCATAAACGCCCGGGCGATTGGCCAAGCTGGGCGAGCCAGGAAAAAGTAGCGGTAGACAACGCGGCGGGACTAACCCCTGCCGTCATTTTCGCCAGGCCTGATTGAAATATTTTATCGATTAGATTAAAAAATTCTTCTGATTCATCAGTCGTGTTAGCCTCATTTGAATGGGGCTTTTGTGCACTGGCATTACTGTTATTTTTTTCTGAAAAACGATTATTTCCTGATTTCATAACTCATATCCTTGGCATTTTTTGATGAGAGGGCTTGTTATAAATTCCGCACCGGCTCAATTTAGTCCGAGTTATCGTGGTATCCCAGCCACAATCACTAGCTGGCAAGATTATTGCTCATAAAACAGATTACCAGATAGCCATTATTTTTGCGACCCTGGCCATCACAGCTACTGTAGCCGGCGGCTTCCAATGCAAAATATGTCTATACTTTGGGTAATTTGAGTATTTTTAAATGGAGCTCATGGACAATTCATTGATTCTAGGAGAAAAAAAATTATCCAAAATCCCGCCAGGATTCGTACTGGTTCTAGTTCTGATACTAGGACTACCGGTGATTTTTCTTAATTATTTTGGTCTCGATTTTAGTACCATAGCCAAAGATCTGGGCTATGAAAATTCAATCAGTTCCTTTGTGATTGAGTCACAAATCAGAGGATATTTTCGCCAGACAATCTTGCAATGGTCTGCCTTCTCGCTATCAGCAATAACTGTTCTGCTGGCATTTACCCAGTACCGTTTAACCAATGATAAAATCGCCTTGATTATTGGCCTGGCTGTTTTGTTTTCTGGAACCGTAGAAGCATTACATACCTGGGTCATTGATGGGCTTTCGCCAAACTATCTTGCCAAGAGTAACCTGGATGCAGTCATCTGGACTTTTTCAAATACCATGAGCGGCATAATATTGCTGGTTGGTTTAGTTTTATTACTCAGGAAGGAAAATCCCAAAAATGTCAGGGTTGTTACCTGTGTCTTACTGAGTATATTTTTGATATTGGCGGCCATTACCCTGATTTATTACGCCGCATCACTGAGCATTTTTCCACAAATGTGGTATGAAAATACCTTGCTTTCCAGGCCTTATGAATTATCTTACGTCCTGGTTTATCTGATTATTATTCTTTTTGTATATCCCAAGGTATATAGAAGCCACCCCTATATCCTGGCCAACTGTATTTTTTATATATCAGTGACCGAAGTGGTGATGGCCATTTATTTAATGCTGTTATCAAACACCCCGTATGATAGCGCCTTTAACATTGCTTACTTTCTCAAGATCATCGTCTACTTTATTCCTTTTTCCTGCTTAATCATTAATTATGTGTTCTCGTATAATGAGGTAATCGAGGCGCAAAGACGATTGCAAATAAGTGAAAATAAATTAAAATTCTTAGCCTCGCATGATACCCTGACCAACTTGTATAACCGGCGTGAGTTTGAAAATTTACTTAATATAACGATTGCCAATAGCGCCCGCAATAATGCTTATTTTGCCTTGTTTGTAATTGATATCGATAATTTCAAATCAATCAATGACACGGTCGGCCATATTGATGGTGATAGTTATCTTAAACAATTCGCTGAACATCTTAGCTTGTTAACCCGTAAAGGCGATATTTTATCGCGTATTGGGGGCGATGAATTTGCCCTGATTAGCTCCCGCTTAAAAACCCCATCCTCAGCGCGCATACTGGCTGAACGAATTAAGAATGGGATGGTTATTCCCTATATGGTTCAACAGAAATCATTAACCAGTACCGTTAGTATTGGCATTTCCATATACCCCATCGATGGCACTAATAGCGAGCTGCTGCTAAAAAATGCTGATATTGCGATGTACAGCGCCAAACGTGCCGGTAAAAATACGTATCAATTTTACACCACCAAATTAAGCTATCTGCAACATCGGGAAGCTGAAATTGTGTCTTATCTGCGCTCTGCTTTGAAAAACGATGAATTCTATTTGTATTACCAGCCCAAGTATAATTTGCTTACCCGGGAAATTGTCGGCGCTGAAGTACTTTTGCGTTGGTATAACGAGACTCTGGGTAATGTTTTACCGGAGGAATTTATTCCTATTGCCGAGAACTCGGGGCTAATCATCAATATTGGTAATTGGGTCATTAACAAGACCTTTGAACAGGCAAGCCTATGGGCAGAAAAATATAAGCGGCGAATGTTATTTTCAATTAATGTATCGCCAGTACAATTTGCAAATACCAATTTTTTTAGCAACCTTAAAACAAGCCTGGAAAAATGGGATTATCCGGCAGAATATCTTGATATTGAAATCACTGAAAATCTGTTAATGCAAAACAACGCGGATATTACTGTCGGACTAAAAAATATAGATTTGATTGGTGTAAACATCTCTATCGACGATTTTGGCACCGGTTATTCGTCATTAAGTCGATTGAAATCGCTACCCATTAACACCTTGAAAATTGATAAGATCTTTGTTGCTGACATCCAAAATGAGTTCGATAAAGTAGTGGTGATTGATACCATCATTAAACTGGCGCATGAATTAGGCATGAACATTGTCGCCGAAGGTATTGAAACCAATGAACAATTAGCCTATTTAGTCTCTAAAAAATGCCACCTGGGGCAAGGGTTTCTACTCAGTAAACCACTGAATGCGGCGGATTTTGCCCGTATTGCGTATGAGGATGCGCCCCTCATCGCCGACTAACTACGTGGTAGGCAGCTTGCAGGCTCAACATTCTTTTCCTAAGCAAGGCTATTGCTTGCAAGGTGTGATGTAACTCTGCATTTTGCCCGGCCTTCACTATATACGATAACCATAACAACCAGCTTTGATAACATAATTGCCATAATATGGGTGATTCAGCAGGCAGATAGCCAGCAACGGCTTGATAGCCGGCAAGAGATGCAGAAAAATGCCCGCTGTTAAATCGCCCTTTGGCAAGGCCGGCACAATTTAGCGCAAGTCCGATGAGTTCTACAAAGGGATGGATTAAGCCACTACTCTCCCAATCAATTAAGTACGGCGTCTTGTTGGTACGCCAAATTATGTTGGCCAAATGCATATCACGGTGGCTGGTAACCCAGTGTTCAGCCTGGTACCAATAATTATCATTACAACGGTTCATCTGTTCGAAACAAAAAGAAGGGAGTTCACAGGCAACTGGCAGTTTAACCATGGGTAAAGGCTTGGCCTGATCTTTGGGGAGGAGCAATTGATGTAGGGCCGCTAACAGGCCGCCTAAACGAAATGCCTGCTGGCGTGAGCAGTATTCTAAGGTCTCACCTTTGCAATAGGGAATAAATAACATCCAACGCTTGTCAACAGTGAGCAGTCGCCGTTGCTGCCCCCAACTCCTTGCCGCATAGGTAATATGCATTTTTTTCTCAACCAGGCGCCCCAGCTGTTCAGCAACCTCGATATCATCTTTGCGGCGCACACCTAACCAGTTCTCCTGGCTAACTGTTTTGGTGACCCAACGACTTCCGTTAGCAAACGTAATTAATTGGGTGGGATGGGTCACTCCCGGATTGAGCGTTTTAAGCGCTACCACCCGCTGCAAAAATAAATGCTCAAACAAGTCTCGTTGCTGGCAGAAAAGAGGCAGCTGCTGGTTAGCCATGCATTAATTGTTCGATATAGCGCCGACAAGTAAGCGGTCTATTCAGATAGTTGACCATTTGCCGAGTGCCACCCGTGCCCGTAATAACCAGAGCGCCGTAATGGAACATGCTCCCTAATATGGATTGACGAATATCAATGCTTTCTATCTTGTTGAGTGGAATATCGATTGTTTGCCGCACCAGAATGCCCGTGCGCAAAATGACTTGCGTTTTTTTTATCGTTAACGAAGAAAACAGGTAAGTAACCCAGATCGTTAATAGCCAGACCAAGGCAAAAAAAGCAATAAAAATTGACACTTGATACAGTGGCTCGAAGGTCAAACCTGTATACACCGTTACGCATAACAACACGACCGGCCAAAAAAAGAGTACCCAGTGCAGGCGTGCTTGATATACAACGTTGCTATCAGTCATTCATAGTCCTTGTTTATTAACCACAATTTTCAACGCATTATTGTACTTGAGACGTTCAACTGCAAGATTTAAGTTAGTTAATTATCATATTGCAGATGAGATTAATTTGCTATTCTTACCGCTCACGGAATGCCGGCATAATCAGTGCCAGAACAACTATATATAAAGGACTATACGTTTTTGTTGGAGCCTACATGCGCCGTATTAGTCGCTGCCTGAATACTAAAATCCTGGAAATCTGCCAACAGGCAATTCTGCTGGAAGAATTGAATGCCAAAATTAATGAGTACTTGCCTGAATCATTGCGCAATCAATGTCAGGTAGGCAGTTTCACTAAAGGCTGTTTAGTTTTAATAACCAAAGATGCAGGGTGGGCATCTCAACTGCGATATAGTGTGCCGGAATTACGAGACAAATTAAGGTGTGAAGCAGGTATTTATCAATTGAGTTCAATAAAAGTCACGGTCGCGGCCGAACAACCACCTGCCCCGGTGAAGAAAGTAAGCGCTAAAACCATTTCCGCCACCGCCTGTGATGAAATCATTACCCAAGCAAATGCCTGTAGTTACCAACCTTTAAAGCAAGCTTTAAATAAACTTGCCGGGTATAAACCCAAATCTGGCGAGTAACGGCCGCTCGCCACCCCGTTTTGCATATGAAATTAAAATGCACTATAATTTCATATGAAATATGCAGAGGTGCTTATGAAAACATCTTTAAAACATGATCACCAAAAAGAGCTGGTATTAACAAAAGCTATTTTAAAATTGGCTGATTTTTATGGATTAACCGGAAAAGATTTATATCAGATTATAGGCCTTAGCGAATCAATGGTTACTCGCTTAAAGCAGGGTAAGGCTTTTATTTCTCCGGCTAGTAAAGAAGGGGAAATAGCATTACTGCTATTAAGGGTTTATAGAGGGTTAAATTCATTACTCGGCAATAATCATGATAAAGCAAGGTTGTGGTTAACCAGTGACAATAAATATTTTAATAAAAAACCTATCGAACAGCTGAAAAGCGTTAGTGGTTTAGTGGACGTAGTAAACTATATAGATGCAATGCGTGGAAAATTATGAACATCTGGACGTTATGCGACGGAAAACGGTTTACCAAAGCAATTTCTGCTGAAGCATGGAGAGTGGTAGAAGCCCAACATATTTTAAGTTCCCGCGATTTGGTTGATTCCAGGGAAGAACATGATCTGCTGGAGAGCTTAATTGAGGAGTCGAAACCTGTCATTGCCAAAGAAAAAAACTATTTAATATTTACCCCTTTTCGTTATCCTCCCTTAAAATATGGTTCTCGCTTTGGCAGAGTATTTGAACCCTCACTTTGGTATGGTTCATTAGAACTGGCAACAGCTTTTACAGAGGTAGCCTATTATCGCTTAAAATTTTTTGATGATAGCAGTGCCGCCTTAGGCTATGTGGAAATATCGATGACGGCATTTACTGCAGCTATAGGTAGTAATAATGGCGTAGATTTAACAACACCGCCCTTCAATCAATACACCCAAGAAATTTCCAACAAAAATACCTATGAACATAGCCAGCTATTAGGTACAACTATGAGGGAAGAGCAAATTGACGCCTTCCTTTATTTTTCTGCCCGCACAAACGAAATGAGTAAAAATATCGCGGCCTTTACACCATCAATTTTTCAATGTGTGAATAATCAACAAACTTGGAAATGCTTTGCTGATAACCACATTATTGAATTTACGCGCTTGGGAATTCTGGGTAAGAAACAGTTTTCCTTTTCTGCAAATAATTTTCGCCAATAAAAAATTATTGAGATCAGGTACACCGCTGTTTTTGGTTTAATAATTAACAGAGATTATACTTCTATTGGCTGCAGTCCAAACTGCATGGAGGGTTGATAGTCTTCTGCATCAAAATACGTGTATTCCCAAGCATCTTGGCGAGCCATCAAGGTACGTAACAGTTTATTGTTGAGCTCATGCCCGGATCTGTGCCCTTCAAAAGCACCGATTAATCCAGAACCTAGCAGGTATAAATCGCCAATTGCATCCAACACTTTATGTTTGACAAACTCATCTTCAAAGCGCAAGCCATCTTCATTGAGCACACGGTAATCATCGACGACAATCGCGTTATCAAGACTTCCGCCTTTAGCCAGATCATTTTCGCGCAATTTCTCGTAATCAGACAGAAAACCAAAGGTTCTTGCCCGGCATACTTCTTTCACATAAGACGTGGTCGAAAAATCAAAATTAGCGGTTTGCGGCTTGTCATTAAAAACGGGATGATCAAATTCAATAGTAAATGAGATTTTGTAGCCATTGTAAGGAAGAAACTGGACGTATTTGCCATTTTCTTCAACACGCACCGGTTTGAGAATGCGGATAAACCGTTTTGCTGCACTTTGCTCGCGGATACCAGCTGATTGAATTAAAAAAACAAACGGTGCGGCACTGCCATCCATGATGGGAATTTCAGCGGCATTAATATCAACATAGGCATTATCGATACCTAAGCCGGCAAAAGCAGACAGTAAGTGCTCAACCGTAGCGACTTTAGCACCTTGGTGTTGCAAGGAGGTGCATAACATCGTGTCACTAACATGCTCATAAGACGCGGGAATTTCAACCACGGGAGAAAGATCGGTACGCCTGAAAACAATCCCGGTGTTAATCGGAGCAGGATGCAAGGTCAGCAGCACTTTATCACCCGAATGCAGGCCAACGCCTGTCGCTTGAATCACCTTCTTAGGAGTTCGTTGTTTTATCATTCAGTGCTCACCTTTTAGCCAATCCTCTTAATTTGCGCGCGGAAACCCCCGAAATATTAGCAATAATTTATTGATTAGTCTAATTTTTTTCAATGCTTCCAAACAAAAATGGCCTTTCGGCCATTTATATAGGGGTTAACCCTCTTCTTGTCTGCGTAAGAAAGCAGGAATATCCAGATAATCAACATCCGGTATGGCGGCCTCACTATGCGCTTTTGGCGGGGTCATCGCTGCTGCCTGCTTGCGGATAACAGCTGGTCGTTCGAGTTGTTGATAATCAAGCGAACCGTCACCACGTCTTGTTTCAACCAAGCGTGCTTTGCCTGCCGATTGTGACGAGTGGCCGCCCTGTCTTTGTCTCATATCACCCAGACCGGTTACAATGACGGTAACGCGCATTTCTTCGGTCATCTCGGGATCAATAACTGTACCAACAACCACCGTAGCATCATCGGAAATAAATTCTTTGACTACATCGCCTACTTCTTCAAACTCCCCAATAGACATATCAAGGCCTGCGGTAATATTGACCAAAATACCACGCGCACCGGAGAAATTGACATCTTCAAGCAAGGGAGAAGCAATAGCGGCTTCAGCAGCTTGACGAGCTCTTTGTTCACCTTTTGCCGTGCCAGTACCCATCATCGCCATGCCCATTTCTGACATAACCGTACGCACATCGGCAAAATCGACATTGATAAGGCCTGGGCGAGTAATGAGATCAGATATACCTTTTACCGCGCCTAGTAAAACATCATTTGCGGCTTTGAACGCATTGAGCAGACTTATATTTTTACCTAACACGCTAAGTAATTTGTTGTTGGGTATGGTGATTAATGAATCAACATGTTCTGCCAGACTGCGGATACCCTCTTCTGCAGCCAGCGCACGTTGTTTACCTTCAAAGGAGAAGGGTTTGGTAACCACCGCCACGGTAAGAATATTCAATTCTTTTGCTATCTCAGCAAATACGGGTGCTGCCCCTGTGCCTGTGCCACCACCCATACCAGCCGTGATGAATACCATGTCGGCACCTTGTAATATTTCTTTGATACGTTCGCGGTCTTCTTCTGCCGCTTCGCGGCCAATTTTTGGATTAGCACCAGCACCTAAGCCTTTGGTTAACTGGTCGCCTAATTGAATATGGATTTTGGCATTGGAATTTTTAAGGGCCTGGGCATCTGTATTAGCACAGATAAACTCCACCCCATCAATGTTTTCACTAACCATGTGTTCAACTGCATTGCCGCCGCCACCCCCAACCCCAACAACTTTAATTACGGCATTGTCTTGCTGGCTCTCCATTAATTCGAACATTGCTATACCTCTCGTGATTCAAGTTTTAGCCTCAAATTTAACTGGGCTACTCACTTCTATATACTAAATCCAGAAAATACATGCGCTCAAGCCGCTGTTTTTTCTACAAATGTGCTTAAAAATTTCCGTGAAACCATTTTTTCATACGTGTCCACATGCTGCCGGCACTATCATGCAATACTGGCACATTATACCCACCTTCGTATTGTTGTTGAAAGCCATGCAGCAATAAGCCTACTCCAGTAGCCAATGAGGGGTTCGTTCCAGCCTCAGATAAACCTGAAATTTGCTGGGCACAACCATGACGGACAGGCATTTCAAAACACATTTCCGCCAAATCAATGGCACCATTCACATTGGATGCACCACCGGTCAATACAATGCCGGCAGCAATTAATTCTTCAAAACCACTACGGCGTAATTCATTGCGTACTAGCCGAAATAACTCTTCATAACGTGCCGAAACTACGTCGGAGAGCGCCTTGGCTGAAATTTTTCGCCCAGGACGCTCGTTGACACTGACCACTTCAATCATTTGACTGGCATTGGCAAGCTCAGACATGGCACAACCATAACTTATCTTTATAAGTTCTGCCGATTTACTGGGGGTACGCAGTGCTACAGCAATATCATTGGTAACCTGATCGCCTGCGATAGGAATAACGGCAGTATACTGAATTGCCCCTTCAGAGAAAATGGCAATATCAGTAGTACCACCACCAATGTCAATTAAACAAACCCCTAACTCTTTTTCATCATCCGTCAACACGGCGTGGCTGGAGGCAAGTTGCTCCAAAATAATATCATTTACTTCAAGGCCACAACGGCGCACACACTTGGCGATATTTTGTGCGGCACTGACAGCCCCCGTCACAATATGAACCCGCGCTTCGAGACGCACGCCCGCCATCCCTATCGGTTCACGAATACTACCTTGATTATCGATAATAAATTCTTGCGGTAAAATATGAAGGATCTTCTGATCAGCCGGTATAACGACTGCCTTCGCCGCGTCTATAACCCGCTCAATATCGGCCTGCGAAACTTCTTTATCACGTATGGCTACAATCCCATGAGAATTGAGGCTGCGTATATGGCTGCCAGCAATTCCGGTATACACTGTACGGACTTCACATCCGGCCATTAGTTCAGCTTCCTGAACCGCCCGTTGAATAGAATTAACGGTTGCTTCTATATCAACCACCACCCCGCGTTTTAACCCACGGGATGGATGACGACCAATCCCAATGATTTCAATAGTACCATCTGCTGTCACCTCACCAACCAGAGCCACTACTTTGGATGTACCGATATCCAAGCTAGTGATGATGTTTTTTTCCGATTTTTTAGCCATTATCTTCCCGTTTGTTGTTTCCATTGCACCGCCATACCGCGGGCATAACGTAAATCAACACTAGACAGCTGCTCTGGTTTGTCTGCAAAAACTGCGGGATATGCTTTACAGAAACGCTGCAAACGTTGCTCCAAATCCCGCTTCCCTAGACGTAATTGTACTCCATTTGCCAAAGAAAGCTCCCAAGCCTGGTTTTCACGCAATTGCAATGATGTAGCTTGTAAACCGTAAGCTGTTAATAGCTTACTCAATTTTTGATAAATTTGTAAGACATCCATTTGTTGATGATCAGGCCCACTTAATTTGGGAATAGTGGTAATATTTTGTTCCTTACCAATATTAAATAAATGGCCGTCTTCGGTCATCAGTGAGTCATTCCATATCGCTACTGGCGCCTTCTCTACCAGGGTTATTTTTAAGGTATCCGGCCAAATGCGCTCAATATTGACTTGCTCAGTCCAGTCAATCGATGCCAGGTCGGTGTGCAAACGTCCTGCGGGCAGTGAAAAGAAACTGGCGCCCAGATAATTTGATAATACCTCTTCCATTTGCTTACGGGTTATATGTTGGTAATTTGCCGCAATTTTGACCGTGCTAATGGGAAAACGCTGCGCATCTGCCAGAAACAAATAGACAAGGCGCACTGTTAATAACAATGCGCAGACGATCAATAACGTTAACATACTTGCGTAACGTAATTGCCCTTGCTCCGTACTCATCCTTCATCCCGTTATTTAAGTTTGCCAAGTATATCGATTAAAAACCTATCACTGATAATGAGTTACCAGCTGCTGACGGCAGCGATGATGCATTAACGCAATATCAATCAAACGCTTAAGCAATACCGGGTAGGTTAAACCACTTGCCTGCCACATTTTGGGATACATACTAATCGAGGTAAAACCCGGCAACGTATTAATCTCGTTGAAATAAATTTCACCATGTTGATCATCGACAAAAAAATCTATGCGCGCCATGCCTTTACATTTAAGGCTGGTAAAAATGTCTGCTGATATTTGTTGCAGACGGTGAAGTATATTATCGTCAAATTGCGCCGGCACAATAAGTTCAGTTTGCTCACTTTCCAAATATTTAGCAGTATAGGAATAAAACCCATCCTCATGGTTGACCCGAATTTCACCGGCCAGACTTACTTTAGGCGCCAGCATCGGCGAACTATTCTCAAGAACCGCCAGTTCAATCTCACGCCCTTGAATATATTCCTCAACAATTATTTCTTCATCATAACGACGGGCGTCACTAATTGCCTGCGCCAGTTCCGCCATATTCTTAGCTTTGTGAATACCCACACTCGACCCCATGGAACAGGGTTTGACAAATAAAGGCCAACCTAATTCTGCGGCTGTTTGTTGGCAAAACTGCTCAGTTTCCTGCGGATTTGCATACCAGGACAATAAGCGGTAACGCGCTGACTTGACCCCGTTAACACAGGCCAAACGCCGTGCCATATCCTTATCCATACCAATTGCCGATGACAAAACATCACAACCCACGTAGGCAACATCGGCTAATTCCAGTACGCCTTGCAAACATCCGTCTTCATGCAATGGACCATGCACCACCGGAAAGACGACATCGACATCAATGGCAAACCGACCATTTTTGATTAAACTTTCTAATGGTTTGGAGTTTGCCGTCATCACCGGCAAACAATCTTTGTGGCTTAATAACTCGCGGTAATCGTTCAAATAACAGCGACCATCTTTACCCATGCCTATTGGAATGATGTTATACAGGGTGGCATCAAGATTAGCCAATACTGATGCTGCGGAAATTAAGGAAACTTCATGTTCCCCTGATTTACCACCATACAGTAACGCCAGATTTAGCTGATTAGACATTATTCGTCTCCAATAATATGCACTTCACGAACCAGCTCAATCTGTGTTTGTTCATAGACCGTTTTCTGTACGAACTGAATTAAGGATTCAATATCGCTTGCTGTTGCTGTGCCTTGATAATTAATAATAAAATTGGCGTGCTTCTCTGAAACCATCGCACCCCCGATACGCTTGCCTTTTAACCCACAGGATTCAATCAGTTTTGCTGCATAATTATTTGGCGGATTTCTAAAGACCGACCCACAATTATATTCACTGGTAGGCTGAGTCTGTGCGCGATGCGCTAATAAATCTTTTATCAGCTGCAACGATTGCTCTTTGTCACCAGGAAGCAGTCTGCATGTGGCGGCTACAAACCACTCATTGTCCGCCAAACCGGCAGTATGACGGTAAGCAATCTCGAACTCGGAATGATGCCGTTTGCGGATTTCACCGCTACGGGTAATGGTTTCCACCTCACTCACATACTGCCAGGTTTCACCATTAAAGCAGCCCGCATTCATCCGCAAAGCACCACCCAGAGTGCCCGGGATTCCTGCCCAAAACTCACCACCAGCAAGATTGTTGCGCGCGCAAAAGCGTGCCAGTTTAGCACAGGAAACCCCGGCCTCTACCCGCACCAGCCCGCCTGGAAGAACATTGATTTCGTTCAAACATCCTTGCGTCAAAATAACAGTACCGGCGAAGCCACTATCTTTAATCAGCGAATTACTACCCAATCCTAACCACAATATCGGCTCCGACGCAGGAAGCTGCTGAAGAA
>Ga0105053_10006318_pt1 | contig 16383 bp, 8 predicted proteins | sample BON01_FD_78093 | JGI IMG/M metagenome (GOLD analysis project Ga0105053, IMG submission 78093) | Freshwater microbial communities from Lake Bonney liftoff mats and glacier meltwater in Antarctica - BON-01 | ecosystem: Environmental > Aquatic > Freshwater > Ice > Glacier meltwater | place: Lake...
GGAGAGGGGGGGGGGGGGGGGTGGGAAGGGGGGGGGGGCTGCGGAGGGGGGTTGGGGGGCGGCGGGCGCCGCGAAGCAAATACAGCGAAAAGAAAAAAAGAGGCGCTTCTGCCCCTTTTTCCCTCTCTCCCTGTCTTGTTTGCTTACGCCGTGATCGCCGCGCCCTTGGCCGACTGGGCGACGGCGCGGAGCGCGCCGACCAGGCCCGACAGCTTGCCCCCGACGTCCTTGCCCGCCGCGTCGGCCGCCGGCGCCGGCGCCGCCGCGCCGCCCGCCGCCGCCTCGCCGCCCGCCGCCGCCGCGTCCTGCACCGCGGCCACCACCGGCTTGGGCGCCGACAGCGACACGCCGCCCGTCAGCGCCTGCGCGGGGCCCAGCGCCACCTTGCTGTCGCCGCCCGTGCTGACGCGCGACACCACGCCCAGCGCCACGGCGTTGCCGCGCGCCATGGCCGTCTTCTCGGGGTTTTTGGCCGTGGCGATGGCCGTGGCGTCGGCGAGGAAGCCGACCGACAGCGCGCTGGCCTCGGAGACCGTCGAGCCCGTGCCGCCCGTCTCCTTGGTCGTCGTCGCGTCCGACCGCGCGTTCGACGTCGACTTGACCAGCGACAGCGAGGTCGCGCGCGCCTTGCCCTCCACGTACAGGCCCTCGCCCGTCGTCGCCGCCGCGTTGGCCGTCGAGTTGGAAAACAGGTGGCTGACCGACAGCGCGTTGGCCGAGGCGATCGAGTTGCCCTTCAGCGCGACGCCGGACGTCGCGGCCGCGCGCGCGTCGGCCTGGATCGCGCCCGTGGCGAGGCCGATGGCGGTCGAGACCGAGTTGCCGACCTCCGTGGCCGAGGCCGACCCCGCGGCCACCTGCGAATCCACGAGCGCCAGGCCGCTGGCCACGGCCAGGGAGTAGGCGTCGCCCAGGGAGGTGGCCGAGGCGACGGCCGCGTCCGACTGGGCCTGGATGCCCGCGGCGGTGGCGGCGATGCCAACGGCGGTCGAGGTGCCAAACTGGGTGGTCGCGGCGGACGAGGTGACGGCCTCGCTCGTCAGGGCGGCGCCGACCAGGTTGGTGGCGACGGCCAGCGCGGCGCCGCGGTCCGATCCTGCGTTGACCGACTGGGCGTTCTCGCCCGTCATGCCCGCGAACGTGCTCTGCCACCCGTTGGCCAGCGAGTTGCCCAGCACGGTGGTCGAGCCGACCTGCTGGATCAGGTTGCCGTACTCGCTGATGGTCGACGCCTGCAAGCCGATGCCCGCGCTGTTGCCCTCGATCGACTCCGAGTTGACGACCTGCGAGCCAAACGTGTCCTCGAGCGACTGCAGCACCTGCACGTCCTGCGCGTACGTCTGCCCCGTGGTCGTGAGCGTCTGGGTCGACGCGCGCGCCTCGGCGTTCTGGTAGCCCGTCACCTCCTCGAGCGAGAAGGCGCCCACGTTGCCGTCGTTGGCCGTCGCCGAAGTCAGCGACGGCGTGCCGCGCGAGTTGCGCACCTGCGCCTCGCCCGCCTTGCTGTTGGCCAGGCGGATGGCCACCGCGTACGCGTCGCCGATGGTGTTGGCCGTGGCCGTGGTCTCGTCGCGCTGCTTGAACTGCGCGCCCGAGACCGTCTGCCCGCCGCCGCCCGAGGGGTTGCGCCGGCCGTCCTCCTCGTCGTTGCCGCGCGCGGGAAACAAGACCGTGTAGTCGCCGATGAAGGCGTTGTTGTAGGCGCTGATGACGTCGATCGAGCCGGCGACTGCGACGGGGCCCGCGCGCGTGATGGCGCGGTTGGCCGAGATGGACGACTGGGCGCGGCCCACGGGGGAGGCGGCGATGTTGATGCTGCCAGAGGCGGCGGGGCCAAAGTCGGTCTTGGCGCGCGAGTCGGCCGACGCGCGCGCCATGTTGCCGCCCGAGCGAGACGTGCCGCCCGCCGTGGCGACGCTCAGCGCGCCCGTGACGGTCTGCCCCACGTCCGAGTTGAGGCGCACGGTGGTCTGGGCCACGGCATCGTTGAGCTGCGACGTGGCCACGGCCACGGAGCCGCCGATCCCCTGGTTGAGCGAGAAGTAGCCGTTGTTGGTGCCGCCGAACGACCCCTGCGCGCCGCGCGTGCGCCCGAGCGCCAGCGCCATGCCGCGGTTGGCCGAGGCGATGTTGGTGTTGCCGCCGACGGCGATGCCCGCCCACCCGCGCACGTCGGAGCGGCCCGAGGCGTACGCGGCGGGGTTGAGGCCGCGGCGGCGCGACCCGCCGTTGATCGAGAAGTTGGCGGTCGTGGCGTTGGCGTCGATCGACTTGGCGATGGCGTTGGCAACGGCCGTCGTCGTCGTGCCGGGCAGGCCAATGTTGTCGGACGTGGCGCGCGCGACGGCGCGCGCCTCCTTCTGCGCGATGGCCTTGGCGTTGGCGATGGCCGTCGAGGGCGCCTCGTAAGCCCACGCGCGCGCCGTCGACTCGGCGCGCGCGACGCCGCCGCCGTTGACGGCCACGGCCGTGCGGTTGCTGATGACCGCCATGTGCTTGCTGCCGTAGGGCGCAGAGGCCTGGCTGGAGGACGAGGGCAGGTTGGCGAAAATGACGTTGTTGGTGTTGGTGAGGGCGGTGGGGCCGACGTTGCCGATGAGGATGGCGTAGTCGCTGACGACGGGCCGCTGGACCTCCTTGCCGCGCTCGAGGATCTCGACGGGCGGCTTGATCTGCTGCAGGAGAGAGCGGCGCGCGTTTTGCGTCGTCGTCGCCGCGGCTGCTGATGCCGTCGTCGTGGCTGTTTTTTGTTTGTTTTGTTTTTTTTCGTGTCGGGGGGTGGTCGTGGGTTTTTGTTTTGTGTTTGGAGGGGTGGTTGTTGTTTCGAGGGGGGGGGGGCGGAGGGAATGGGTCAGCACATCAAGGTCGCGACAGGCGAAGGGTCTGGGTTTGGCGCGCCGCGCACAGACGAGGCAAGTGAGAGAGAGGGCGCCGGCCGCCGCCGACGTGAGCCCACAGCCCGGCGGGGGGGAGCGGGGGCCAAGCAGCAGCAGCAAAGGAGCAGCAGCGGCGCCCGCCCGGTCGCGCGGCGCGCGCGCCGTCGCGACGAGGCACGCGGCGGGCCATGGGCGACATGGGCGAGGAAGCGGGGCTCCCTTGCTGCCGGCGGCGGGCACGAGGGGGGGAAGGGGTTGTTGGAGGGGGGGGGAGCGGCCGTCGCCGCGGGCGGCCGGGCGAAAAAAAAAAAGAGGTACCGCCGCATCCTCGAGCCCGCGGCCAACGGGCGTCGGCGGCGGCGGCGCGCGAGGCCGGCGCCGCCAAAAGCGACCCCGTGTTCGCCCGTCCCCCCCGCCGCTCGCCCCACGCGCCGGCCGCGCTTGGGCACGGACCGGATGTATAGGCGCCCGTTGGCCAGCCGGCCGGCAGAGGGAGCGCGTGGCGCGGCGCGCGCGCCCAGGCCCAAAACGTCTCGGGGAAACGGCGAGAGGAGAGGAGAGCTCGGGCACACTCGAGAGGAGAGTCCCCCCTCTGGGGGCGGGACCTCGGCCCGCGCGCTGCGCGCCCCGTCTCCGGCGCCGTCGCGCGGCCACGGTGGTGCGCAAGGGCCCGTTGCACCAGACCCCGCGCGCGCGCCTCCGTTTGGGGGCCGCGTTCGGCGGCGGCCGGGCTTTTTTTTCTCTTCGTACGCACGTCCTCCAACCTGCCTCCACGGAGAAGGAAAAAAAAAACTCCGTTCTTGTTGCGCACCTAAGGCCACGACGACGCACAGCGCAACGTGCGAGCGGCGCATTGTAACTGAGTGAGGTGCCGGCTCTATTCTTTTCTGGGGTGCGTGTTTGAGTGCGGTTTGGTTTCGTGGAGGAAAGCTTTCGTTTGCCGAAGGGGGCAGGAATATACAGAGGGGCCGCGGCGGCAGAGGGGGGCGGCGGCGGCGGCGGCGGCGGCGGCGGCGGCGGCGGCGGCGGCGGCGGCAAGAAAACGACGGCCGTCGCGGCGGCAGCATCGGTGGGTGGCGGCTCTCTTGGAGCCCCCTCTCCCATGTACGCGCGCGCGGGAGACGTCGCCCAGCACGCACGCGCGGGCCCCCCTCGATGCGGACCCCCTGCATCAAGAGCCCGATGCCCGCGCGCGCGTCCTTTCGCGGTCGCAAACTGGGGTGCGAGTTTTTTCTCACTGCCGTCCGTCCAGCTGCGCGAGCAGTTGCGGCGGCCGCGCCGCCGAGCCGGCGCTCGGGCGGGCGGGCGAGCGAAGGCGGCGGCGGCCCGCCCTTGCCCTCCTGCCCCCGCCGTCTTGTTCGAGCCCTCTCGCGCGCGCGACACTTTTCCCCGGCCTCGATACGGCTGCCGCAGCTGGCCCTCCTCCCCAAATGCCGCCTCTTTTAGCGCTTTCCTGGCAAGGAGGGGCGCGCGCGTTTGTTGTCTGCCGTCTCTTCTTCCCCGCCGCCGAGCGGGCGGCGCGCAAAGAGAGCGGCGCGCGCGATCCTCCCCCCTCCTTCCATTCGACGTCCCCCACCCCGCAGCTCAGCTCGACGCGTTCTAATTGCTGTTTTTACAAGGAGAGAGAGGAAGGGGAAAAAGCAAGCAATGTCGGGGAGCAATAATATGTGCGGGGGGGCTGCGCGTGAGCGGGGGCGCTGCGCGCGCGGGGGCGCTACGCGTGCGGGGGCGCTGCGCGAGCCAAAGCGGGGGGGCCGGGGGCGAGACGCGAGAGGGAGGGAGACGAGCGGCAAACCCCGCCGACAACGGAGACAGAGAGAGAGAGAAAGATAGACGAGTCGCTCCTTGTCTGCGAGCCAACTCCCGCCCTTGCCTCAAAGACGCCACCGTTCAACGACGGCCTTCACTGTGCCACGGCCGCCTCCTGCTTGCCCGCAACGCCCGCCGCCTCGCCCGCCACCGCCCCTGCCGCCGCCGCCGCCGCCCGCTTGGCCTTGACGTCGGCGACGGCCGCCGAGATGGCGTCCTGCGCCAGCATCGAGCAGTGCAGCTTGACCGGCGGCAGCGACAGGTGCCGCGCGATGTCCGCGTTGCGGATCTCCAGCGCCCCGTCCAACGACCGACCCTTCACCCACTCGGTCGCCACCGAGGACGAGGCGATGGCGCTGCCGCAGCCGAAGGTCTTGAAGACCGCCTGCTCGATGTTTCCGTCGCCGTCGACGCGGATCTGGAGCTTCATGACGTCGCCGCACGCGGGCGCGCCGACGAGGCCCGTGCCGACGTTGGGGTCGGACTTGTCGAAGGAGCCGACGTTGCGCGGCTTCTCGTAGTGGTCGACGACGTTCTTGTGGTAGGCGCGGGTGGTGGTGGTGGGGGCGGTGGGGGCGGACGACGGGGCGCCGGCGAGGATGAGGGCGGGGGGGAGCAGGGCGGCGCGCGCGCCGGCGCCGGGGCCGGCGGCGGCGGCGAGCAGGCTGCGCGCGGCGGTCGAGGCGGCCGCCGGCGCGCCGGAGGGGCCGCCGGCCGCGGCGAGCACGCGCAGCATCATTGCGGCGTGTGCGTGTGTGTGTGTGTTGGAGAGGGCGCGCGCGTGTCGTCTCGCGGTGTTGTCCAACACTCTTTCTGTGTGCGTGGTTTCTATCTGTGTGTGTTGCTGGGGGTGCTTGTTGCCGTAGCAGGGGGTCGATCTTTAATCGCTTGGCGGGCTTCGCGACGGGAAAGTTTGTCTGGGTTGTTGGTTGCGGGGCGTGATATCGTGAGGGTTGCGACCTCTTGTTCTACTTTGTCAGGAGCAGGGGGAAAAGAAAGATGCTCATGCAGAGCAAACGCTGGAATCCCCTCGTCATAACGGGAGAAGACGACCATTCCGTCACCGCTCACACCCATACCAACAAGGTGCGTCCTCGTCCCTCCAGTGGGGCCTCGAGCGGCGCTCGATCGACAGCGACCCCCCCCGTTGAACGTCGCGTCCCCAGTGTCGTGGTTAGGTTTTCGTCCCGCCCCTTCCTTCCTCGCGCCCCCCACGCCCGAGCGCCAGGCCAGGTGGTCCGACGCGACGCCACTCTCACCGCTGCCCGTCGGCGCGCGCCCCAAGCTGCCCCGCGACCAACAAGCTGCCCCGCGACCGCCGCTGCCCCTCTCTTCTTGTCCCGTCGCGCCCACCCTGCCTTTCCCCACCGCCGAAACCCCCCGCAGGAACACGAAACAACCAACCATACACACAAACACTCAAGCAGAAAACCTCAAAACCGAGAGAACAACAACAAGGAAGAAAATGGCCGCCCCCAACGGCACCACCGCCGCGGTCCACGCCCTCCAGAAGATCAGCGCGCGCGTCTGCATCATCGGCAGCGGCCCCGCGGCGCACACGGCCGCCGTGTACGCGGCCCGGGCAGAGCTGGCGCCCGTCCTCTTCGAGGGCTTTTTGGCCAACGGCATCGCGGCGGGCGGCCAGCTCACCACGACCACTGACGTCGAGAACTTCCCGGGCTTCCCGCAGGGGATCCTGGGCACGGACCTGACCACCCGCTTCCGCGAGCAGTCGGAGCGCTTTGGCACCGCCATCTTTACCGAAACAGTCAAGTCGGTGGACCTCTCCTCGCGCCCCTTCCGCGTGGTCTCCGAGGACGGGCGCGAGGTGGCCGCGCAGACCTTGCTGATCGCGACGGGCGCCGTGGCCAAGCGCCTCCCCTTTAAAGGGTCGCACGAGGGCCCCGGCGGCTATTGGAACCGCGGCATCAGCGCGTGCGCCGTGTGCGACGGCGCCGCGCCCATCTTCCGCGGCAAGCCCATCGCCGTGATCGGCGGCGGCGACAGCGCCATGGAGGAGGCCGTCTTCTTGACGAAATACGCCAGCAAGGTCTACGTGGTGCACCGGCGCGGGGAGCTGCGCGCCAGCAAGATCATGCAGAAGCGCGCGCTCGCGCACCCGAAGATCGAGGTGCTGTGGCACAGCGAGGTCGAGGAGGCTTTTGGGTCGAGCGACAAGCCCGCCTTGTTGGGCAGCGTCCGCGTGCGCGACGTGCGCACGGGCGCCACGCGCGACGTGCCCGTCTCGGGCGTCTTCTTCGCCATCGGGCACGAGCCCGCGGTCAAGTTCCTGGGCGGGCAGCTCGCGCTCGAGGAGGACGGCTACGTGGTCACCGCCCCCAACTCGACGGCCACCAGCGTGCCGGGCGTGTTTGCCGCCGGCGACGTGCAGGACAAAAAGTGGCGCCAGGCCATCACGGCCGCGGGCAGCGGGTGCATGGCGGCGCTCGAGGCGGAGCGCTTCCTCGAGGCGGTGGGGGAGGTGGAGGCGCCCGAGGGCTTTGTGGCGCACGAGCCGACGGGCGTGGCGGTGGAGGGGCCCGGGTCGGCGCTGCAGGCGGCGGCCGGCAACGGCTGCTGCGGCGGCGCCGGCGGCGGCGGCGCAACCGCTGCGGCGGCGCCGGCGGCGGCCGAGGCGAACAACAAGGACGAGCCGGCGCTGGTCGCCGCGTGACTCGTCGTCGAGCGGGAGAGGGCGGCGACGGCGACGGCGCGGCTGTGAGTGCCTGCGCGCGGTGCGTGAGACTTGGCCGTCGCCAAAAATGACTTCCGCCACTTCCCCTCCCTGGGTTGCTGCCCTCACCACCGCCACCACCAGCCGGCGCCGCCCGCCAAGCGTCCCCGTGTCGCGACCATTTTGGGCCGCCGCCGCGGGGCCGCCGCCGCGGGGGCGCCGCCATGCGATCGCGTCGTGTTCTTGTCTTTCGCGCTGCAGCGCACCGCCTCTCACACTTACGCCCGACGCGCCTGAGAGTCTCGCGCACACATACGCACATAACTTTTATCTACACTCGTGTCCGTCTCTCTCTCTCTCTCTCTCTCCCGCGGACGCGCGAGAGCACGACACAACAGCCGCCCCTTATTCTCTCCCTCTCTCTCGATCGGCCAATCGCCGCAATCGTGCGGACGACCAACACTCGGGGAGCAGCAGCGCGCCTCACGCACCATGCCGGGTGACCATCAGCCCGCCTCCAAAAAGGCGCGCGCGACGGTCGAGGCCGGCGCGGCCGCTGCCGCCGCCGCCGCCGCCGTCGCCGCCGCTGCGCCGCCGCCGCCGCCGCCGCCGCCGCCGCCGCCGCCGCCGCCGTCGCCGCCCTTTGGCCTCGCCGCCCTCGCCGGCCTGTCCAAGGCGTCTCTCGCGCGCGCGGGTGCTCCCCCGCTGGCCACGACGTCCGGCGGCTTCGACGACGACGGCGACGAGGAGGTCTGGGTGCTGCACGTGCCGCGGGAGCTAGACCTGGACGCGCTCGACGGGCTAAAGGTGCAGCTCTCAGCGGCGGCGGCGGGCGGCGGCGGCGGCGGCGGCGGCGGCGGCGGCGGCGGCGGCGGCGGGGACAGGGGCGACGGCGACGGCGACGGCGACGGCAACGGCAACGGCGACGGCGACGGCGACAGCGATGACGTGTTCGGCCGCGTGTCTCTCCCGCCCGCCGTCGCCGCCGGGCGCGACGCGGCCGAGGCGTGGGTGCTGCGCCGCGAGTCGGCCGCCAGCGCCGCCGAGCTCTTTTGCGTGCTTGCGGGCGGCGGCGCGAGCGGCGGCGGCGGCGGCGGCGGCGGCGGCGCGGCCGTGCCCGTCGCGCGGCGCCTGGCGCTGGCGCACGACGGCGGCGCGCGGCGCGCGGCGCTGGCGGCGCGGTTCGGGTGGCAGCTCGGCGGCGCCGGCGAGACCGCGGGCGAGGCCAAGGCCGAGGAACGAGGGGCGAGGAAGCAGCGGCGGCGCCAGGGGCACGGCGGCGGCGGCGGGGCGGAGGACGGCGGCGGCGGCAGCACGGACAGCGGCGGCGGCGGCGCGCGGCGGCGCGAGGACGAGCCGAGCAGCGAGAAGAAGAAGAAAAAGGACAAGAAGAGCAAGGAGGAGAAGAAGGCAAAGAGGCATAGGGATTGAGTGTGATCGGATTGTGTCGTCGTGTCAGCGGCACGATTGCAACACCGCCGCGGGCGTCTGGCGGCGTGGGGCGCAATCGAACAAGTGAACTCCTCGCGATCGTCACTCGCTGCTGCACACAACCGACGAGGCTACCGGCTCCTTTTTCTAGACCCCTTTCCCTTCCTTGCGTCCCCCCTCCCCTCCCACACATCAACCAAAAAGGCGGCCAAGGAAGTTCTCTTTTCCCCTCTCTCTCTCTCTCTCGATACGCCGTCCCTCCTCCTTTTCCCCTAGAGCCCCTGCACAAGGGGCGCCGCAGGCGCGCGAGAGGGACGTCGATCGATTGACCAGTAAAGCGCAGGCAGCCATGACCCAGATCGAAACGGCCGCCCGCTTCCTGAGCGGCGGCAGGACGACGCAAGCCGCGCTCTCGGTCTGGCGCTCGACGCTCGTCACGGCGATCGAGGACGACGGTGAGCGGTCGTTGTGCTGATGGTTGGGATCGGTCGCCGGGAGGCTTTTTGCTCGATGACGGAGGGGGGGCATTCGGAACGACGCCGCTGCCGCTCCGCTGTCGGTCCGCCGCCGCTCGCCTCTCTCTCTCTCGCTCTCGCTCGCCCGCCCCTCACAACCCCTCTCTCTATCAAACCAGCCCGAACACCAACAAAACAACCACAGCCTTTGTCGGCGCGCACGCCGCCGACGTCGCCGCCCTCGTCGCGGCGGCCGTGCCGCACTACGCCGGCCACCGCGCCGCCGAGCGCGCCCTGCTGCGCTTCTCCGCGCGCGCGGCCGCGGCGTCCCCCCCGCTCGCGCGTGCCCTCGCGACGGCCGTCGCCCGCCTCGCCGCCACGAGCAAGGCCGGCGCGCCGCCCCCGGAGCCGCGCGCGGCGCTGCTGCTGCTCGACCTGCTCGCCGCGGTCCTCCCGGCCGTGGCCCTCGCGGGCGCGCAGCCCTCCCTTGCGGGCAAGAAGCTCGCCGAGGTGGCGGGCGCCCTGCTCGACGTGCTCGCCGGCGGGGAGGCGCGCGGCGGCGGCGGCGGCGGCGGCGGCGGCGGATACGGCGGCGGCGCGCTCGTGCCGTCGGCGCGTTGGCGGCGCGCGGTCGCGACGGTGCGCGCCCTGCTGGTCGCGCCGTCGCTTGGTGCGGCATCGGGAGGCGAGGGCGAGGCCAACGGCAACGGCGACGGCCTCGCGACCCCCCCCTCGCCCCCCTCCTCTTCCCCCGGCCGCGTCAACCCCGCCGTGCTCGCGCTGCTGCTGTCGGGCGCCGCCGGGCCCGAGGGCGGGGCCTCTGCCAGCGCCGGCCTGTGCCGCGCGCTGGTCGAGGCGTCCGCGCGCCTCTTTGCCGTCGAGGCGGGCGGCAGCGCGGGCGCGGGCGCGGGCGCCTCGGCCGCCGCCGCCGCAGCCGCCGCCGATGCCGACGCCGCCGCCGCGGCTCCGTCGCCGCGGCGCCTTGGCGAGCTCGCGACGGCGCTCGCCGCCCGCGCCTTTGCGGGCGAGCGCTACGTCGCCGCGCGCGAGCGCCCGCCGCGCGCGCTCTGCGCCGCCTTCGGCTCCGTGCTCGCCGCCCTGCCCCCCGGCGCCTTCGAGGCGGCCGTGATGCCGGCGTGCTGCCGCGCCCTCCGCCGGACGCCCGAGCCTGCGATGGCCTGCCAGGCCGCCGCGCTGGCGGCCGCCGGCGGCCTCGCTCTGGAGGAGGCGTCCGTGGCCGAGCTGTCGGCGCTGCTGCTGGGCCATCTGCGCACGAAGGAGTCGGCGCGGCCCGCGGCGCTCGCCGCGCTGCGCGCGCTGGGGCAGCGGGCCGCCTCCGTCGCCTGTGTCTCGGTCTTGCCGGGCGCGGGCGCGGGCTCCGGTGGGAACGGCGGCGCCGCGCCCGCGCCCTCCTCGGCGCTCGAGGCGCACCTGGTGGCGGCGGCCGTGGGCCTGCTCCAGGGCCTCGGGCCCGAGGGGCGCATCAAGGCCGTCGGGGAGCGCGCGGCGCTGGCGGCCGGCTTGCTGGCCCTGGCCGAGGGCGCGGCCGAGGAGGGCGCGACGGCCGTGGCGGCGGCAGCGGCAGCAGGGCCCCCCTCCTCCTCTCCCTCTTCGCCCTCCGCCGTCGCGTCGGCCGTCGCCGCGTCGGCCCGCGCGGCCTGCGCCGGCGCCGCCCGCGCCTGCCGCGACGAGGGGGCGGAGGACGTCAAGGTGGCGCTGCTGGCCGCCGCCGCCGCGTGGGCGCCGCTGCTTGGCGCGGGGGCGGCGGCGGCATCGGCGGCGGCAGCGGCAACGGCAACGGCACCGGCGGCAGGAACGCCTTACACAGCCTGCGTCCCGCGGCCCTGCTGCTGCCGCCCGAGCTCGTCCAGGACCTTGCCGTGGGTTTGGGCGAGGCCAAGGAGGCCCCGCGCCGCGGATGGCTGCGCGTGGCCGCGGCCCTGGCCGCCGCCGACGCCGCCCAGCCGCTGGCGCCGCTGCTCTCCTCCTCGTCGCCCTCCTCGGCCGCCGCCGCCGCCGCCGGCGCGCTCGCCGCGCCCCTCGCCAAAATCGTCGCCGACGCGTCCGTCAAGGCCGCCCTGCGCGCCGAGGGCTTCGCCGCGCTCCTGGCGCTGTGCGCCTGCGCCGCGGGCGGCGGGAGCGACGCCGCCACCGGCGCGCTCGACGACGTCTGGCCAAAGGCGGCCGGCGCCCTCTTGTCTGCCGAGGCCGCGTCCAAGGTCGCCCCCCCGTCCGAGGCGGCGCCCGCCGCCTGGCTGGCCGCCGAGCTGCTCGCGCGCCACGCGGTGCGCCTGCGGGCGACCCCGGGCGCCGCCGAGGCCGCCGCGCGCCTGCTCACGGGCCTGGCGCTGCACGACGCGCGCGAGCCCCGCGCCGCCGCCCTGGCCGCGCTCGAGAGGCTCTCCGCCGCCGGCGCCGCGGCCGGCGGCGGCGGCGGCGTGGGGCCGACGCCGTGCGCCCCGCTCCTCTTGGAGCAGTTGCGCTGGTGGATGTCCCAGCGGTTCATGCCGCAGGGCCTCGCCAGCGCTGCCGGCGCCGCTGGCGGCGGCAGCAGCGGCGTCGAGGGCGCATTGTCGGAAAGGGCGGCTGGTGCTGCTGCTGCGGCGGCGGCGTCGGCGGCGGGCGGCGCAGGCGGGGGCGGAGGCTCGGCTGTCGACGCCTCGTCCGGCCTTCTCAGCCACCGCTTCACGGTCGCGCTGCTGGCGTGCTTGCCCAGGCAGCGGAAACAGCGGCAGCGGGGCGGCCAAGGAGGGCCCGGCCGCGCGCAGCGGCGCGCCCAGCGGCGCGGCGCGGCGCTCGCGCAAATGGCGGGCGCGGCGGCGGCCGCCGACGGAGGCGCGCTGTCGGGCGGCGGCGGCGGCGGGCGCGCGGGCTTTGCGGCGACGCGCGGCCGCCGCCCCGCCCCCGCCGGCGGCGCGGTGCCCCCCAGCGCCGCAGAGGCCGCCGGCGGCCCCGCGACTTCCCCCGACCCCGGCGGCGTGGGCGTGGCGACCGCCGCGGCCGCCCTGCTCGCCGCTCACCACCCGGCGGTCTCGCGCGGCCGGCGGCGCGGCGAGCCGTCGCTGGCGTGGCGCCTGGCCGCGGCGCGGTGCCCGGGCCTGCTCGCGTGCCTCTCGGGCGACGGAGCGGGAGGAGCGGGTGGCGTTGAGAACGCGGTGGCCGACGTGGTCGCGCGCCTGGACGCGGCCGTCGGCGCGGGCGCGGGCGCCGAGGACGGCGGCGCCGCCGCGCTCGACGCTTGCGCCGCCGCCGCCGCGCTCGGCGCCGTGTCGGCCGCCGCCCCGCCGGCCTGCTTCGCGTCCCTGCTCCCGCTGCTGCGCGCGCGCCTCGGCCGCGCCGACCACGACGCCCTCACCCCCTGGGAGCTCGACGTGTGGCGCACCCCCGCCGGCACCCTCTGCTCGGAGCGCCTGGCCGCTGAGGCGCAGTCGTTCCGCGCCGAGGCCGTCCGCAGCCGCCGCCACAACGTGCGCCTGGCGCGCGGGCGCATGCGGTCCGGCGGCGACCGCGCCTTTGCGGCCGCGCCCGGGGCCGACGACGACGACGACGACGACGACGACGATGATGATGCTCGGGACGGCGGGCCCGTCCGACTTTCCGCCTCTGCCGTCGAGGCCCTGAAAAAGGCCGGCGGGCGCGGCGGCGGCGGCAGCGGAGGCAAGGGCGCCGCCGAGTCCAAGGAGGCGGCCGTCCGGCGCGAGCGGCTGGCGCGAGAGGCCGACGCCCGCGCGCGCGTGGCCGGCGTCAAGGCGCGCCTGGACGTGGCCCTGGCGGCGGTCGCGGGCGCCGTGGACGGCAACCCGGCCTTTGTCGCGGGGTCGTCAGGCGGCCCCCCGGCCGCCTCACAGCCGCAGCCGCAGCACCTGCTGCGCGAGCTGGCGCCGCTGGTCCTGCCGCTGCTGCGCTCGGCCGTCTGCGGCGACGCGGCGATGGCCGCCGCCCGCGCGCTGGCGCACTGCCTGCCGCCCCCGCTCGGGCGCGAGACCCTGCTCGTCGCCGCGTGCCTGCGCGCCGTGGCGATCGCCGACGGCGCCGCCGCCGAGGCCGAGCGCGCGCTGGCCGACGACGGGCCCTCGGCCGACGACGACGGCGAGGGCAAGGCGCTCGCCGCGTCGGCCGCGTCCGCCGCCTCTGCCGCGCTCGCGGCCTCGCCGGTAGTCGCCGCCGTCGTCGGCGCGCTGGCCGCGGCCACGGCCGACGCCTGGCCGCGCCCCCGCTCACTGCAGGGCGACCAGCTCGCGCTGGTGTTCCCGCTGCTGCGCGCCGTCCTGTCGTCCTCGCGCCACTCGCCCTTGCACGACCCGGCGCTGCGCGTGCTGGCTTTGCACGTGGGCGGCGGCGGCGGCGGCGGCGGCGGCGGCGATCCGTCGTCGTCGGCGGCGGCGGCTGCTGCGGACGCGGGATCTGCCATGCCCCGCGCCGACATGCTGCGCCTGCTTTACGCGCTGCTGGGCGCCGTGCCCAGCTACCGCGAGCGCGCCGCGCCCCTGCTGGCCGTCCTGTGCGCGGGCATCGGCGCCGGCGCCGGCGACGGCGCCGCGGCCGACCTCGAGGCGGCGGCCGGCGGCCTCGTCGCACCGGCCGAGCACGTGCGCGCGGCGGCGCTCGAGGCGCTCCGCTCGGCGCCCTGCTTTGGCGGCGGCGACGGGGACGCGAGCGACGAGGAGGGTGGCGACGATCAGAACAACGGCGGCGCCCGCTCCGACGCCGCCCGCCCGCCCGAGACCGTCGTGGCCTACCTGCTCGTCGCCGCGCAGGACCCGGCCTCGGACGCCAACGCGGCGGCCGCGCGCGCTCTGTGCCGCGCAGCAGGGTGCGCCGGCGGCTTTTTGCCCGGCGGCGGCTACGTGCCCTTGCTGGCCGCCCTTCTGTCCGCGCCGCCCGTGCCCCCAGGGCCCGCGAACGCGGACGACGTGCGCGGGGCCGCCGCCTCGGCCATGGCCGCGGCCATGGAGGCCGACCCGTCCACAGCGGGCGCGGCGCTCGAGGCGCTGCTGTCTCTCTATCAGGCGGGCGGCGGCAGCGGCATCGCCGAGCGGCTGGCGGCCGAGTCGGCGGCGCGCGCGGCAGCGGCGGCGGCGGCGTCGCGCATGGGGGGCGCGGCCATCGGCAAAAAGGCCGGCGGCGGCAAGGGGGGCAAGGGCGGCGGCGGCGGCATCGGGTTCTCGCTGGACGAGCTGGACGACGACAGGCCGATGCCCAGGCTCGGCGGGGCCGGGGGGGTTGGCGGCGGCATTGGCGACGACGCGCCGATGGCAGCCGCGCTCGCCGCCGCCGCCGCGCCCGCCGCCGCCGCCAAGCGCATGGGCGCCGCCCTGGCCCTGCGCGCCGCCGCGCCCGTCCTCTCCTCCGCCGACGGCGGCGCCGCCCTCGGCCGCGCCCTCGACCGCATGCTGGTGGGAGGCGGCGCGCTCGCCGACCCAGACCCCTCGGTGCGGGAGGCGGCCGTGGCCGCCGGAGTCGCGCTTGTCGACGCCGCCGGCGCCGTGCCCGGCCGCGCCGCCGCCCTGCTGCCCGTGTTCGACGCCTACCTGGCCGAGCGCCCCGCGCCCAACCTGACGTCGTCGGCGTCCGCCGCCAGCGAGGCCGCCGCGGCCTCGGATCTCGTGCGTGAGGGCGTCGTCGTCTTGCTCGGCGCTCTCGCGGCGCACCTCGAGCGCGGCGACGCGCGCCGCCGCCGCGTGTTCGCGCAGCTGCTCGACCTGCTCGCCACGCCGTCGGAGACGGTGCAGCGCGCCGTGTCGGGCTGCCTGCCGGCCCTGGCGTCGTCCCTGGCCGAGGAGGACAGGCCCGCGGTGGACGCGGCCGCCGCGCGGCTGATAGAGTGCCTGCGCTCGGGCGAGCGCGCCGATGCGGCCGCCGCGCTCGGTATTCTTGGGGCCGGGTCCGGCGCCGATGCCGCCGCCGCCGCCGCCCAGTCCGCGCTCCTCCGCTCGGCCGTCCCCTCGGCCTACGGCGCGCGCCGCGGCGCCGCCTACGGCCTCGCGGGCCTCGTGAAGGGGCTCGGCACGGGCTCGCTCAAGGGACTGGGCGTGACCGACGCGCTGCGCCTGCTCGCCGAGGACAAGCGGGACGCGGGCGCGCGCGAGGGCGGCATGCTGGCGCTCGAGTGCCTGGTCAGCCGCCTCGGCCGCCTCTTCGAGCCCTACGTCGTCCAGGTGCTCCCGCTCCTGCTGGCCGCCTTCGGCGACGGCAGCCCCGACGTGCGCGCCGCCGCCGACGACGCTGCGCGCGCTCTGATGGCGGCGCTCAGCGCCAGCGGAGTCAAGCTGGTGCTGCCGGCCTTGCTGCGCGGCCTGGACGGCACGGCCGCCTGGCGCACCAAGCAGGGCAGCGCGCAGATGCTGGGCGCCATGGCCCACTGCGCCCCGCGCCAGCTGGGCGGATGCCTGCCGTCGGTCGTGCCGCGCCTCACCTCTGCCCTCACTGACCCGCACCCAAAGGTGCAGGCGGCCGCGCGCGACGCGCTCCGGCAGGTGGGCTCGGTCGTGCGCAACCCGGAGCTGCAGGCCCTGGCCCCCTCGCTGCTGGCCGCGCTGGCCGACCCGGCGGGCGGGGCCACGCGCGCGTGCCTGGACGCGCTCCTGGACACGGCGTTCGTCTCTGCCGTCGATGCGGCGTCGCTGGCGCTGGTCGCCCCTGTGGTGCATAGGGGTTTGCGCGAGCGGAGCGGCGAGGCCAAGCGGCGGGCGGCGCGCATCGTCGGGTCGATGGCCACGCTCGTGGGGGACTGCAAGGTGAGAGAAAAGGCTCGTTTTTTGGTTTGGTTTGTGTTTGCTGTTCGTGCGTCGATTTGCAGAGGCAAACAAGGGCGGGGCGCCTGCGGGGTGACGACAACGCTTTTTCCTTTTCGCCCGAGGGGGGGGAGGGGCGGGCGGGCAAACGGTGCTTCACGGCCCCCTTGTCCGTCTCTCCGCCGCCCCGCTGCGGACCTTTTCCAAAAAGCAATCCATCAGTCTTCAAAGTTTTCCGACCGCTCCGCCCCCCCCCCCCCCCCCCCCCCCCCCCCCCCCCCCCCCCCCACCCCTACCATCCCCCCCCCCCCCTCTCCTTTCCCCCTTCCCTTCCCCCCCCACCCCCCCCCCACAACCCCCCCCCTCTGCCAGACCTCCCCGGCCCGGGGGGACGACCCTCTCAC
>Ga0105053_10006319_pt1 | contig 16382 bp, 13 predicted proteins | sample BON01_FD_78093 | JGI IMG/M metagenome (GOLD analysis project Ga0105053, IMG submission 78093) | Freshwater microbial communities from Lake Bonney liftoff mats and glacier meltwater in Antarctica - BON-01 | ecosystem: Environmental > Aquatic > Freshwater > Ice > Glacier meltwater | place: Lake...
CACCGCTTCGCCGCTCGCTCGCTACGGCGCCTTGTGAGAGGCGCGCTACGCGAGCGGCGAAGCTACCACCGGCGAGCTACACCACGTCCAGGGACACGACCGAAGACCGCCCCGACCCTGGACGACGGCGCGGGCCCGTTATCAAAATATCGTTTTCCCGGAAATCATTCGGCTTCGGGCCTGCTGGCTCTCTTGCGAGGGGAAAAGCAGCATCGCGCACTTGACGCTCTGGTATGCGTTCGCCAAAGGAGCTTGACCGCTATCCTTTGCGGGCAGTTGGTGGAGGCAGGGAAAAACGTTTCCCCAATCTGTCGGCACCGCGCCGGAAGCCACTCGGCAACCGGAGGCGTCAGGAGGCGTTCCAAGGATCGGGGGTTTTGTCCCCTTGTCTGCGGACAACTATTTCATCGAGGGCGGTCGTCGTCTGCGGCCGTTTCTCTTGGGTTCCACAAGTCAGACCAAACAGCAGGAACTGGCGAACTATGTTCGATATCAAGAAGACCAACATCCTCCTGGCCATGGCCGCCGCTGGCGTCCTTATGGTCGGCACGCCGGTTCTCGCGCAGGATGCTCCCGCCCCCGCCGCCGATCCGGCCGTCGCAGGAGCTCCGGCTGCTGACGCCGCCGCAACCCCGGCCGCTCCCGACGTCGAACTTGCCGCCCCCGCTAGGGTCGGCGGTGACAACCACGGCAAACTGACCCCGGCCAAGATGTTCAACGACTCCGATCTGGTCGTTAAGACCGTGATGATCGGACTGATCCTAGCCTCGATCTTCTCGTGGATCATCATGATGATCAAACTCTATGAGTTCGGTGCGCTGAACCGCAAGACCGACCGCTTCCTGGAAACCTTCCGCCAGACCCGTACCATTGCCGACATGCGCAAGACCGCGTCGTCGGACGAGTGGGACGGCAACCCGCTGGCCGACATGGCCGCCGCGGCGACCGACGAAATCGAACTGTCACGTCAGGCCGGTCTCTCGGTCACCGGCGACCACGCCGACTCGTCCCTGATGCGTGCCCAGCAAGCTGTTGGTGCCGTTCAGGCCAGTCTGTCCAAACGCCTTGCGGGTGGTCAGCAGTTCCTTGCCTCGACCGGTTCGACCTCGCCGTTCATCGGTCTGTTCGGTACCGTTTGGGGGATCATGAACTCGTTCATCGGTATCGCGAACACCAACACCACCAACCTGGCCGTCGTCGCCCCCGGTATCGCCGAGGCGCTGCTGGCCACCGGTCTCGGCCTGTTCGCGGCTATCCCGGCGGTTATCTTCTACAACTACTTCAACACTCGTATCTCGGCGTACGGCACCCGTTCGGACGGCTTCTCCGCCGAGCTGACCAACGCCATCTCGCGTAACCTCGACAAGGGGGCGTAAGCTCAATGGGCGCCCAACTTCCAGGTGGCGGCGTCGGCAAGTACGAAGTCGAGCAGAACAGCGAGATCAATGTCACGCCCTTCGTGGACATCATGCTGGTTCTGCTCATCATCTTCATGGTGGCGGCCCCCCTTGCCGCACCCTCTGTGGAAGTAAAGCTGCCTCGTGCTGTCGCTCCGCTCGCTGCAAACCCGCCTGTGCCGATCTATATTTCGATCCAAAGCAACGGGCAGGCGTTTCTTGGTGACTTCCCTGTGGCCCTGGACCAGATCGGTCCGGAGCTGCAGGGCCAGATCGGCCGTCGCAATCCCGCAGACGAGCGTATCTTCATTCGTGCTGACGAGAGCACCCGATACGGTGATTTCATGCAGGTCATGAATTCGCTTCAGGACAACGGCTTCTACAGCGTTGCCCTGGTCGGTGAAGATACGGATGTTCAGTAGGAACTGGTGAGATCATGACAGACACCGAATATCACCGCTCCAGATATGACACGCCGAAGCCCAAGGGTCTGTTCGGGGTCCCCCCGGGCATTCTCCTGGCCATCATACTGGTCGTCAGCCTTATGTTCGCGACTATGGCGTTCTATTTCATCAACGCCCAGTTCAAGCTGAAGGTCCTCAACTACTCGGACAACGCCGTCGATGTCGAGCTCATCGAGCCGATCCCGCCGCCGCCGCCGCCGCCTCCGCCGCCTCCGCCGGACACGCCTCCGCCGCCCAAGCTGCAGATTCGTCCTCCGGCGATCGTCACGAACGCGCCTCCGCCTCCGCAGACGGTGGTGATCCAGACGACGAAGAAGGAAGAACGCGTCGAATATCGGGGTCCTCCGGTCATCGTTCCTGGCCCGCCGCCGCCGCCGGCGCCACCGGCTCCGCCTCGGCCGTCGGTGGTGACGAACCCGTCCTGGGCTCGTCAGGCACCCGCTGAATATCCGGAACGCGCCCTGTCGCGTGGAGTTGATGGTGGCCTTGCACGGGTCAACTGCTCCCTGCAGCCCAACGGCAGTCTCAGCGATTGCCGGCTGGTCTCGGAAGAGCCGTCAGGTCTGGGCTTCGGCTCTGCCGCGCTGTCGGCCGCCCGCCGCTCGCGGGTGACACCGGGCACGGTTGACGGCGCTGCGGTCGGTGCCCGTGTGGAGTGGAACTACCGCTTCCGTGCACCGGAGTAGTCGCTCCGTCTGTCCGTAAAACGTCTGCGCCCCGAAGGTCCGCCTTCGGGGCGTTTTCGTATGGGCAGGTGCCATTGGCGCATCCCGGGTCACCGCTTGGCGGCGTCTGAGATGACGTGGTGCGTCATGCCCATGGCCGGACAGCCCATATCCGTCTTGATCGCGGAACCGGACCCCGCTAGACACGCCGCTCGCGTCGCCCCCAGAGGGCCTGTGCCGCCTTAGCTCAGTTGGTTAGAGCGCCGGTTTGTGGAACCGGAGGTCCTCAGTTCAAGCCTGAGAGGCGGTACCATTTCCGGCGTCCATGAGCGGACGGCGCTTTGCCCCGTTGAAGCTGCGCTGGACATTTCGGCTATAAGCGCGGGGTATCTTTCCGCCCCCGGCGTGCGGCTTTGCGCAGCGTTTCCACGACGTCCGGAAGGCTTGACCCCGTGATTGTTGCCGCGTCTGTTGCGGGGGGTGAGGCGTCACTGACCGAAGGGCGGCGGTGCAGGTCGGTGACGGGTCCGTCCAACTTTTCCAGCGCCTCATTGGCGGCGATATAGCCGGCGGCGACACCCACATCAAATCCCTTCCAGTCGCGGATATCGACCCCGTCGGGCGTCGGCTGGATCAGGATGTCGCTGGCGGCCCGCGAACTTTCCAGCTCGGCGTCGGTGGATAGGGTGGCCGAGCGCATCAGGATCGAGACGATGGGGGGGCCGCGTCGCCAGGCACCGGTGACGATCAGTCGCCAGATCGAGGGCGGGTGAAGGATCAGGTCGGGGTCCACACCGCGGGTCTGGGACATGTCTATGCCGATGATCGGGCCACCGTGAATCTGGCGCATGACCTCGGTGGGCAGGTTGTTCAGCACCGCCCCGTCGACCAGGACCTGGCCGTCGATGACGATGGGGGGCAGTATGCCCGGAATGGCGATCGAGGCCCGCATGGCGCGCCGCATCAGCCCGCGCCGGTGGACCTCGATCTTGCCGCTGGTCAGGTTGGTGGAGACCGCAAAGAACGGTCGGGCCAGGTCGGCCATATCGATCTCGCCATAGGCCTGCTGCAGCAGGCATTCGACCTTCTTCGCCCGGGTCATGGCCAGCATGGGAAAGGTGATGTCGGACAAGGGGTCGCTGTCGACAAAGGATCGGCGGATCCGGTGTTCGAGCTCTTCCAGCGACCAGCCCATGGCCGGCCCGGCGGCGATTACCGCCCCCATCGAGGAGCCGCCGACGAAATCGACCGGCACCCCGGCCTCGTGCAGGGCCCTGAGCACGCCGATATGGGCATAGGCCCGGGCGCCGCCGCCGGACATGACCACCCCCACGGCCGAACCGGTGATGACCCGCGCCATGCGTTCGGCGTCGGCCTGGTCGCCCTCGACGGCCTGGAACCAGCGACCGGGCTGGATCACGTCCAGCCAGACGGCGGTGTTGGACGGGCGGCTTGTGCGAGGGTCGCGCAGCAAGATCAGGTCGGTGCGACGCTGAACCTCCAGCACCCCGGTGTGGGGCATGGGCCGGTTGGGTGGTGCCATGCGGCCGGTACCGACGATGAAGACCCGATCGACCTGGCGCGCACAGAGGGTGGCCCAGGCGGGCTCGTCCATCTCGGCGACATAGAGGACGAAATCCCGGGAATCCTCGACCCGGTTGAACCATTCCGCGGCCGAGGCGAGGGCGGATTGATCGATCACCTGGCAGGTAAAACCGTCCGCCCTGATGGCCGTGGCGATCCGCTCCACGAAGGGGCGGATGGGTTGGGGGCGGGCCGAGATGAAGCCGAACACGCTGGGTTCGCCGCCGCCCGAGCGTTGATCACGGGTGCGCTGGATCATCAGTCGCGAGAGTTCGACCATCAGGTCGGGCTCGGTGCGGGCCGCCTCGAAGAAGGCGTCGCGGGGCAGGGCCAGGACCTGGGAGTCGCGCAGGGCGAAGGCGTCGGCGGTGTGTTTGGTACCGGCCAGCATGGCCATTTCGCCGACGGGTTCGCCGGGCCGGATCACGCCGACAAAATGGGGCGGGTGGTTCTCGTCCTGATCGCGGCGGAACACGCCCAGACGACCGCTCCGCAGCAGATACAGGGTTTCGGCCGGCATGCCAGTGGCGAACAGGGTCTCACCGGCGGTGAGGGCAAACCAGCTGCCGCGCGTGTTGTTGCCGCCCTCGAAGATACGGTGCAGGGCCTGTTCAAGCCGGTCGGAGCGAGGTGGTGGCATCTTGGGGATCAGGGACCAGGGATCAGGGATCAGGGACCAGGGCGAAGGAATCGACCTAGCCGCCGTGATCGTCGCAGCATCCCTCCCTAATCCCTAGTCCCTAATCCCTCGAACCTACCACGCCCCCATCTCTCGCAGCCGTTTGGCCAGATCCTCGGGCACCTCGCCGGCGTCGAGCGAGGACAGGTCCGGGGGCGCGTCCTTCGGCTCGAGATAGCGCCAGCCCTGGAAAGGACGGCGGGCCTGGGGAGCGGTGCGGACGACATCGGGCGACAGGGTGATGTGGCACATGCCGGCCTTGCCCTCTCCGACGGTGGCGATGTCGAGGATGGGCATGCGGCAGGTGACCGAACCCTTCATGACCCAGAAGATCGAACCGCCATCCTCGAGTTCCGCCGCGCGCTTGGGCGTCATCCGGGTGTGGACGGTCAGCCAGTCCCCCCTGGCTGCCCGGCGCTCCAGCGTCTCGACCTTGGCGACGCCGACGCAGAGTTTGATCATATGGAGGGGCATGGGCTGGGATTAGCATCCGGCGCGTGGTTAGTGGTGAGTGATTGATGGGGCCAACAGCGGAGTCGACCGGCCTGCTGGCCGCGCAGGAGGCAATCACTAATCACTCACCACTAATCACTCCACCGCTGCCGCCTTCACGACCGCCAGCACCGTGTCCGCCGCCACCTGATCGCCGACCGAGACGCCGACGGTTTCGACCACGCCGTCGAAGGGGGCGACGAGGGCGTGTTCCATCTTCATGGCTTCCAGCACGACGACGGGCTGGCCCTTGGTGACTTTGTCGCCGGTCTTGGCGGGCGTGGCGACGATCTTGCCGGGCATGGGCGCGCGGAGGGAACCGTCGGAGGCGGGGCCGCCTGACCCTGACCCGGCCAGGGCAAAGGCGCTGACATTGAAGGCGGATCCGTTTTCGAAAGCGATCACCCGCGTCGCCGACAGGCCGAAGAGGCGCGTCATGGGATGATCGTCTTCGTCGAGCAGCCGCACGACGTGGGGTACGCCATCGACGACAATGGATTGCGCGTCACGCGCAGGGGCGCTGGCGCGGAAGCCAATGACTCCGGAGACATTGTCCCAGGGCGATGCGGTGCTGTTTTCCGGTTTCGTCGACGCAAGATGACGCAAGTGATCAGCGGCGTCCTCGACGCCCATTTCCGACAAAGGTTCAGCGGCGAGGTCGCCTTCATCGGCGGCGATGAAGCCGGTATCGACGTCGCCACCGACAAAGCGCGGATGTTCGAGACAGCGGACGAGGAAGCCGGCGTTGGTCTTGACCGGCCAGACCTCGACCTCGGAACAGGCTTCGGCCAGCGCCTCGGAGGCCTCTTCGCGGGTCTCCGCATGGACAATCAGTTTGGCGATCATCGGGTCATAGAACTGGCTGACCTCGCTGCCTTGTTCAAAGCCGGTGTCGACCCTGACGACCGCTCCCCTTCCCCTCGACGGGGAAGGGGTCGGGGGATGGGGTGGTCGTCGGCTGTTGGCTGAAAGGGTGCGGGAGGCGTCGGTGCCTTCCGGGCTCGACGTTGATGAGCCTGCCTCCACCCCCTCCCAACCCTCCCCCGTCGAGGGGGAGGGCTCAGGAAGAACAAAATGCTCCAGCCTGCCGATACTGGGCAAAAACCCGTTGGCGGGGTCCTCGGCATACAGCCGCGCCTCCATGGCCCAGCCGGTCAGGGTGATCTCGTCCTGCTTCAGCGGCATCGGCTCGCCGGCGGCGACGCGGAACTGCCATTCGACCAGATCGACGCCGGTGACGGCCTCGGTGACGGGGTGTTCGACCTGCAGCCGGGTGTTCATCTCCATGAACCAGATGCGGTCGGCCTTGAGCCCGTCGGAGGCGTCGGCGATGAATTCGATGGTGCCGGCGCCTTCGTAGTGGACGGCGCGGGCGGCCTTGATCGCCGCGTCGGTGACAGCCTTGCGGGTGGCGGCGTCCATGCCGGGGGCGGGGGCCTCCTCGATCACCTTCTGGTGGCGGCGCTGGAGCGAGCAGTCGCGTTCGTAGAGGTGGACGACGTTGCCATGCTGGTCACCGAACACCTGAACCTCGATGTGGCGCGGGCGGGTGATGTAACGCTCGATCAGGACGCGCGGGTCGCCGAAGGACGATTGGCCCTCGCGCTGGGCGCTGGCCAGTCCGGCGGCAAAGTCTTCGGCCCGGTCGACCCGCTTCATGCCCTTGCCGCCGCCCCCGGCGACGGCCTTGATCAGGACGGGATAGCCGATGCGGGCGGCCTCGGCGGTCAGGGTGGCCTCTGACTGGTCCTCGCCCAGATAGCCCGGGGTGACAGGCACGCCGGCCGCGATCATCAGCTTTTTGGCCTCGTCCTTGAGGCCCATGGCGCGTATGGCGGCGGGGGGCGGGCCGATCCAGATCAGGCCGGCGGCGGTCACGGCCTCGGCGAAGTCGGCGTTCTCGGACAGGAAACCATAGCCGGGGTGGATGGCCTCGGCCCCGGTCGCCTTGGCCGCTGCCAGAACCTTGGCTGCGTCGAGGTAGGACTCACGCGCCGGAGCCGGGCCGATCAGCACCGCCTCGTCGGCCGCGCGGGCATGCAGGGCCTTGGCATCGGCTTCGGAATAGACGGCTATGGTCCGGATACTCATGCGGCGGGCGGTACGGAACACGCGGCAGGCGATCTCGCCACGATTGGCGACCAGGACGGATTTGAACATGAGGTGTTTCTAGAGGGGCGCGGGGAGGAGTGGCTAGTGATTAGTGGTTAGTGATTGCGGCGGCACGCGCCGAGCCATCCCGGCATCATGACGTTCTGGCCCTGGGGCAATCACTGACCACCAATCACTAATCACCCTCGATCCTGTTCCGCCCAGCGCGGCTTGCGCTTGTCGAGGAAGGCGCGGACGCCCTCCTGACCCTCGGAAGAGGCGCGGGCGCGGGCGATGCGTTTGGCGGTCTCTTCCATCAGGGCATGGTCAATCCTGTGGCCGGCGACATGGTGGACCAGTCGTTTGGCATCGCCGACGGCACCGGGGGCGCAGAGCTTCATCCGGTCAACGAGGGCGGTTATGAAGCCGTCGATCTGGTCCGCGCTGTCCAGCACATGATCGACAAGGCCGAAGCCCATGGCCGCGTCGGCATCGAACGGGTCAGCGGTCATGAAAAGGGCACGTGCGGTGCGGGTGCCGACGGCCTCGACGACATAGGGGGCGATGGTCGCCGGGATCAGGCCCAGTTTGACTTCGGAGAAGGCGAACCGGGTTCCCTTGACCGCCACAGCCCTGTCGCAGGCGGCGACGATGCCGGCTCCGCCGCCCATGGCTGCGCCCTCGACGATGGCCACGGTCAGGGCCGGGATTTCGTGCAGGGCCTTGAGCATCCTCGCCAGCCCCATGGCGTCGTCGCGGTTGTCGGATTCTGACCAGCGGATCGCATCGGCCATCCAGGCCAGGTCGGCCCCGGCGCTGAAAGTGCCGGCAGCACCGCGAATGAAGACCACCCGGACATGGTCGGCCCCCTGCAAAGTCTCAAAGGCTTCATAGAGGGCGGCGACGGTCGGGGCGTCGAAGGCGTTACGCCTAGCCGGTCGGTTGATGGTGATGAAGACGATGCCGTCAGCGGTGGAGTCGATCTGCACGAGGTCGTCGTTGGCGTCCGGTGCCGGATCGGTCAGCAGCGGATGGGCGATTGCGTTGATCCTGGCGGCCTCGGCGGGGGTGATGTCGAGGGCATTCAGGTCGGCTTCGGTCGGCTGGCTCATGTGGGGTCCCTTCGCGGCTGTTCGTCTGTAACGCATCGCCCGGAAAAAGGCAGCGGGGTCGGCTGAACGACCGGGGTTATCTTGACAGGGCGGCCCGGCTCGTCTTGATGACCAAAAGGTAAACAAGGCCGTCCCGAGGACGAGATCGCCCCATGTCGCAGCCATCCGCCGCCCGCACCCGCAAGCCTGCCAAACTGACCCCGATCAAGGTTAGGATGGCCGAGCAAATCCGTGAACAACTCGCGGCCCAGGGCGGATCGGCGCACCGGGATGTGGTGATCGGCCGGATCCTCCAGAGCAAGGGCGTCAGTGGCGCTGCAGCCGAACGCGCCCGCCGTGCCCTGCTGTCGGCCTTTGAACTGCATGCCATGCCCGACCCGGACAGCGGCGCGCCCCGTCTGTTCGACCTGCCGTTCGGCCCGGAGTCCTGCCGCTGGGCTCTCGGTGAGCCGGTGCGACCGGTCATCACATCCTGAATACGCCGAAGGTCGTCTCCAGGATCGGGGCGTTAAGGCTGGCCGAGATCGCCAGACCCAACACATCGCGGGTCTGGGCCGGGTCGATGATGCCGTCGTCCCAGAGGCGGGCGGTGGCGTACCAGGGACTGCCCTCGTCCTCGTATTTCTGACGGATCGGGGCCTTGAAGGCTTCAACCTGTTCGGGGGTCCAGCTGTCGGCGTCGCGGTGGACGGTGGCCAGGACGGCGGCGGCCTGTTCGCCGCCCATGACGCTGATCCGGCTGTTGGGCCAGGTGAACAGGAAGCGGGGGCCGAAGGCGCGGCCGCACATGCCGTAGTTGCCGGCCCCGAAACTGCCGCCGATCAGGATGGTGAATTTGGGCACCTCGGCCGAGGAGACGGCGGTGACCAGTTTGGCACCGTTCTTGGCGATGCCCTCGGCCTCGTATTTGCCCCCAACCATGAAGCCCGAGATGTTCTGCAGGAAGACCAGCGGGATCTTCCGCTTGCAGGCCAGTTCGATGAAGTGGGCACCCTTGAGCGCGCTCTCCGAGAACAACACGCCGTTGTTGGCCAGGATGGCGACCGGATAGCCCCACAGGCGGGCGAAGCCGCAAACCAGGGTGGTGCCGTACAGGGCCTTGAACTCATCGAACTCCGAGCCGTCGACCAGCCGGGCGATGACCTCGCGCACGTCATAGGGGGCGCGGACGTCGTCGGGGATCAGGCCGTACAGTTCCTCGGCGTCATAAGCGGGGGCGCGGGGTTCGCGCACGTCCATGTCGACGGTCTTCACCGTATTGAGGCTGTCGACGATGATGCGGACGATCTCCAGAGCGTGCTCATCGTTTTCGGCGACATAGTCGACCACGCCGGACTTGCGGCCATGGGTTTCGGCCCCGCCCAGTGCCTCGGCCGAGATGACCTCGCCGGTCGCGGCCTTCACCAGCGGCGGGCCGGCCAGGAAGATGGTGCCCTGGTTGCGGACAATGACACTCTCGTCCGACATGGCCGGGACATAGGCCCCGCCGGCGGTGCAGGAGCCCATGACGCAGGCGATCTGGGGGATCGACTTGGCGCTCATCCGGGCCTGGTTGAAAAAGATGCGGCCGAAATGTTCGCGGTCGGGGAAGACTTCGGCCTGATGTGGCAGATTGGCCCCGCCAGAATCGACCAGATAGACGCAAGGGAGCCGGTTCTGTTCGGCAATCTTCTGCGCGCGCAGGTGTTTCTTCACGGTCAGAGGGAAATAGGCCCCGCCCTTCACCGTCGGGTCGTTGGCGACGATCATGACCTCGCGGCCCGAGACCCGGCCGATGCCGCAGATCATGCCGGCGCCGGGGGCCCCGTCGGGGTCTTTCGCATCGCCATACATGCCGTTGGCCGCCAGCTGGCCGATCTCGAGGAAGGGCGAGCCGGGATCCAGCAGCCGCTCGACCCGGTCACGGGGCAGAAGTTTGCCGCGCGAGACGTGGCGGTCCCGGCTGGCGTCGGACCCGCCGCGGGCGGCCTTTGCGACCCGGGCGTGGAGGTCGTCGCGAAGGGCGCGGTTGTGGGCGTCCAGCGCCTTGAAGGCGGGGCTGTGCGGATCAATGGCGGAGGTCAGCTTGGGCATGGGGGTGGTTTAGGGCGCCGCCCGCGCTCGCTCCATAGCTTTCGTGATCCCCCGACGCTCCGCAGGCGCGATCGGGGGACCCTGGCGGCGCCGCGACGGCGGCGAAAAGGTGCGCCTGACAAGGTCGCGCTCGCGCGCGCGTAAGGGTCCCCCGGTCTCGCTATGCTCGCTGGAGGATGACGAAAGAAAAGGGAGGCCCATGGCGGGGTCGAAATATCTGCTGTTGACGCCCAACCCGCGCCGTGGCCTGTGCCGCGTCCCATGATCGGCCTCAGCCTCCGGACCCGCGCGACCCTGACAGACCTGCTGCACCTCGCGTGGCCGGTGGTTCTGGCGCGGATCGGCATCATGACCATGGGGCTGACCGATGTGATTGTGGTCGGCAATTATTCGGGGCTGGAGCTGGCCTTCAGCTCGCTGGCCATGACCCCGACGATGATCGTGGTCACCACCGCCGTCGGTCTGATGATGGGGGTCCAGGTCATGACCGCCCGGTTCCTCGGCGAGGGGCGGCGGAACGAGGTCGGGGCCGTGCTGCGTCGTGGGGTGACCTATTCGTTGCAACTCGGATTCGGGACGATGTTCGGTCTGATCCTGCTGGGTCCCTGGGCGTTGCGGAATCTGGGGTTGGCCGACGGTCTGGCGGATGGGGCCTCGCCGGTCCTGATCGTGCTGGCCCTGTCGATGCCTGGCTATCTGGTCAGTGTGGCGGCGCAGTTCTTTCTGGAAGCCATGCATCGGCCGCGCGCCGGTATGTGGGCCATGTGGATCGCCAACGGGGTCAATCTGGCGCTGAACCTGCTGCTGGTGCCGGATGTGCTGGGGCTGGGTTTTGACGGCGCGATCGCCGCGGCCTGGGCGACGCTGTTCGCCCGCACCTCGCTGGCGGTGTTCCTGATCGTCTATATCGTGCGGATGCCGGAGGCGCGGGCGCTGGGGGTGTTCAACCGTCCACGAAGGGACCCGCCCGCCGAGCGCGATCAGCGCAAGGTCGGTTACGGTGCGGGAAGTTCCTATTTCATTGAGGTCGCCGCCTTCGGGGCCATGACCTTCATCGCCGGCCAGCTGGGCGCGCTCGAGACGGCGGCCTGGACCATCGTCCTGAACGTCACGGCCATTGTCTTCATGGTGCCGCTGGGGCTGTCGTCGGCGACGGCGGTGCTGGTCGGGCGCGCCTATGGAGCCGGAGACGGGCGGGGTGTGTTGAGGGCGGGTCTGGTCGGAATCGGGGTGGTCAGCGTCCTGACGCTGGCGGTGGCGGTGGTGCTGTGGCCGACCGCGCCCTGGGTGGCCAGCGCCTACAACCGCGATCCGGCCCTGCTGGCGTTGGTGATCCCGGCGCTGGTGCTGGCGACCCTGTTCTTTGTCGCCGACGGTATCCAGGTGGTTTCGGCCTCGGCCAATCGCGCGGCCGGGGATGTCTGGTGGCCGACGATCATGCATTTCGCGGCCTACAGCCTGATCATGATGCCGCTGGGCTGGTGGTGGGCACATGAGATCGGCGTCAACGGCCTGGTCTGGGCGGTGATCGTCGCCAGCCTGGTGTCGTCGGTCCTGTTGACCGGGCGGTTTGTGCGGGTGGCGCGGCGGCTGGCCGTTCAGGGGCTAGAGACGAGGGGCGAGGGGCGAGGAAGTCGCGGGCCTTAGCTGGCTGGGTGTTGCGAAATCTGACCGCACTCGCCACTAACCGTTTTCCCTCGCCCCTAGTCCCTAATCCTTGGAACCCATGTCCCGCATCCTGATCACCTCGGCCCTGCCGTATATCAACGGCATCAAGCATCTGGGGAATCTGGCGGGCTCGATGCTGCCGGCGGATGTCTATGCGCGGTTCAAGCGCGGGCAGGGTCATGAGGTGCTGTATATCTGCGCCACGGACGAGCATGGCACGCCGGCCGAGCTGGCCGCTGCCGCCGCCGGTCAGGACGTGCGGGCCTATTGCGACGCACAGCATGCGGTCCAGAAGGCGGCGGGCGAGGCGTTCGGGCTGAGCTATGACTGGTTCGGTCGGTCGTCGAACGCGCCGAACCAGCGGCTGACCCAGCATTTCGCCAATGTGCTGGAGACCAATGGCCTGATCGAGGAACGGGTCGACCGGATGATCTATTCCGTCGATGACGCGCGGTTCCTGCCTGACCGCTATGTCGAGGGGACCTGTCCGCACTGCGGTCATGTCGGCGCACGCGGTGACCAGTGCGACAACTGCGGGCGACTGCTGGACCCGACCGATCTGATCGATCCCTATTCGGCGGTGTCGGGGTCGCGGAACCTTGAGGCGCGGGATACGCGGCATCTGTATCTGCTACAGACGAAACTGGCTGATCGCATCCGGGCCTGGATCAATTCGAAGACCGACTGGCAGACGCTGGCGAAGTCGATCGCGTTGAAGCATCTGGACGAGGGGCTGATCGACCGGGGCATCACCCGCGACCTGAAATGGGGCGTGCCGGTGGTGGGGGCCGACGGCGGGCCGCGGCCGGGCATGGAGGGCAAGGTCTTCTATGTCTGGTTTGACGCCCCCATCGAATATATCGGCGCGACCGAGGAGTGGGCCGATGCGACGGGCACGAGCTGGCGCGACTGGTGGCGCACGGACGAGGGGGCCGACGACGTTCGCTATGTCCAGTTCATGGGCAAGGACAATGTCGCCTTCCACACCGTCAGCTTCCCGGCGACCATCCTCGGCTCGGGCGAGCCGTGGAAGACGGTCGATACGCTGAAGGCCTTCAACTGGCTGAACTGGTATGGGGGCAAATTCTCGACCTCGCAGAAGCGCGGGGTGTTCATGGACCAGGCTCTGGAGCTGCTGCCCGCCGACTACTGGCGCTGGCATCTGACGGCCTATGGGCCCGAGCATTCGGACGCGGCCTTCACCTGGGAGCAGTTCCAGTCGACGACCAACAAGGACCTGGCCAATGTGCTGGGCAATTTCGTCAACCGGATCGTGAAATTCGCAGAGAGCAAATTCGAGGGCGTCGTGCCGGACGCGGGCGCGCCGGGGCCGCTGGAAGAGAAGCTAGAGGCCGATCTGCGCGCCGGCATTGCCGAGGCGACGGCGCAGTTCGAGGCCATGGAGTTCCGCAAGGCGGCTGTGGCCCTGCGCGCCGTCTGGGTGCTGGGCAATGAATATCTGCAGGAGGCCGCCCCGTGGACGGCCTACAAGACCGACGTCGAGCGGTCGGCGGTCGGGGTGCGCACGGGGCTGAATCTGGTCGCCCTGTTCGCCCGTCTGGCCGCGCCGGTGATGCCGGACTCGGCGGTGAAGATCGCGGAGGCGGTCGGGGCGACGGACCTGAGCTGGCCTTCGGCGGACGAACCGCTGCTGGACGTGTTGCCGCGTGGCCAGACGGTGGCGGCGGCGGGCGTGCTGTTCGTCAAGATCGAGGACGCGCAGGTGGCGGAGTGGTCGGAACGGTTCGGGGGTGCCGGGGCCTGAGGGCCGAGGCGACCGTTGGATAGACAAAGGCCCCGGATCGCTCCAGGGCCTTTTCCGCATCAGGGTGCTGCTGGAGTGACCGTGGCAGGCGGCGGCCCACCCGCAGGCCGGGCCGGAAGACCCGTGGCCGGCATCGTGCTCTTTTCGCTGCGTATGCCCTTCATATGTTTGGCCGCCTCCCTGGGCGTGATGTCGAGGAAGGCCGGGGCCGAGGCGTTGAAGGCGTCCATGCGGTCGGTGCGGACGATCACCGAACGCGCGCCGTCCCAGATCATGTGCACGGCCACATAGAGGACGATGACCAGACCGATGTAGGCGATCCAGCGGTGTCTGGTCAGGAGTTTGGCGATGAAGGTCGCGGCCACGCCCATCAGGGTGATCGACAGGATCAGGCCGAAGACCATGATCCAGGGGTGTTCATGGGCGGCACCCGCGACCGCCAGAACATTGTCCAGCGACATGGTCACATCGGCGATCATGATCTGGATCAGGGCGGCGGCGAAGGTCTTGCGCTTGAGGCCCAGAGCCTCGGGGGGCGGGCCCCCGCCATGGTGGGCGGACAGGGCGGTTTCCAGCTCGGCCTCGGCCTCGGCCTGGTCGTGGGTGCGCTGCTCCTGCAGTTCGCGCCACATCTTCCAGCAGACCCACAGCAGCAGGAACCCACCCGCGAGCAGCAGGCCGATGATGGCCAGCAGCTGGACCGTGATCAGGGCGAAGCCGATGCGCAGGACCACGGCGGCGGCCAGGCCGATGAGGATGGCCTTCTTGCGCTGTTCGGGGGCCAGGGCAGCGGCGGCGAGGCCGACGGCGACGGCGTTGTCACCGGCCAGCACCAGGTCGATCATCAGCACCTGACCGAGCGCGGTGGCCTGGCTGGCGAGTTCGGGAGACGAGAGGAATTCCATCGGCGCTCTCTATGCCCGCCGCGACAAAATACAACAGCCTGCGCCGGCCGACGGGTCAGCGCTGATGACGGCTGGCCTCATAGAGCGCCACGGCGGCGGCGTTGGAGACATTCAGGCTCTCGAACCCGCCGGGCATGGGGATTTTCGCCAGTACGTCGCAATGTTCGGCCACCAGCCGACGGATGCCGTCACCTTCCGAACCCATGACCAGCACGGCAGGCCGGTCGTCCAGCGCCTGTTCCAGCGTCAGCTCGGCCGCCCCGTCCAGACCCACGGCGCGCCAGCCCAGATCGGCGAGCGTCTCGAGGGCGCGACTGAGATTGGTCACCCGGGCGCAGGGCAGGCGTTCGGTCGCGCCGGCCGAGGCCTTGGCCAAGGCTCCGGCGAGGGCCGGGGAGTGGCGGTCCTGGACCACAATGCCCCGGGCCCCGAAGGCGAGAGCCGAGCGGAAGATGGCCCCGACGTTCTGGGGGTCGGTCAGCTGGTCCAGCATGACGATGACGCCGCGCGTCCTTCCATCCGGATCGGGGCCGGCGATGTCCTCGAGCGCCACGCCTTCCAGCGGCTGGACCTTGAAGGCCAGGCCCTGATGCACCGCGCCGGGGGGCAGCATCCGGTCGAGGGCCTGGACCTCGATGACCTCGATCTTGTGACCGTGGGCCGACTTGTCGCGTTCCAGTTCAGCGGCGCGGTCGGCAGTCGCCAGCAGCCGGCCCATGCCCTTGCGCGCCGGATTGGCGAGGGCGGCGAGGACCGGATGGCGACCCCAGACGAAATTGTCGGCGTCGGCTTTCGCGCGCGACGGCCGCGGCGCGGAATCAGAGAAGGCCTTGGGCTTGGGATTGGGGTTCCAGCCGCCACGGTCGGGACTGCTCGTAGATGGACCCTTGGCACTGGCTCCCGGCCCGCCGGAGCGGGCTGCGGACCTGTCACCGAAAGCCGGTTTTTTGCCCGGTTTGCGGTCGTTGCGTTCTAGATTTCTCGACACTATAAGACGCCCTCCGATTTGGAGCCCTGAGGGCTTTCGGGTCTGGCGCCCCTCCTAAACCAGGCGACGCGGGACACCGAGAGCTTTTGTTGTTTCGGCGACCGAAAGGTTGGCGAGGCATCGGTCCGACGGTTCGAAAACGCGCTGGGGGAATGTCCCGAGTGGCAAAGGGGGGGGACTGTAAATCCCCTGCGTAAGCTTCGCAGGTTCGAGTCCTGCTTCCCCCACCACGCGCTTTCGAAACGACGGTCGGGACCCTATATCGGGTCGGCGGTCGAGGATCTTCGGGTCCGAAGCCGTCTCCGTGCGGGTATAGTACAATGGTAGTACAGCAGCCTTCCAAGCTGAATATGTCGGTTCGATTCCGTCTACCCGCTCCAGAATTCTCTAGCTGACCAACGCCCGCTCCCCATCACTGGGCCAGGGCCACAGGAGTTTTGGCCATGGCCAAGGAAAAGTTCGAACGTAACAAGCCACACTGCAACATCGGCACGATTGG
>Ga0105053_10006322_pt1 | contig 16376 bp, 11 predicted proteins | sample BON01_FD_78093 | JGI IMG/M metagenome (GOLD analysis project Ga0105053, IMG submission 78093) | Freshwater microbial communities from Lake Bonney liftoff mats and glacier meltwater in Antarctica - BON-01 | ecosystem: Environmental > Aquatic > Freshwater > Ice > Glacier meltwater | place: Lake...
TACAATTGGTTTTTTTACGTTGACTTCGCCTTGTTGGTGGCAACGAATGCTTTGGTGGGCGTGGGGGAGCTTTAACGTTCGTGGTATCATAGTCACATTGGTAGTTCTCGTTGGTATTGCAATAGTAATCAAGTGGGACGTCGCTATCGCTTCGCACAAAACGTGCCATTGCCTCGTTATAATAGTCGTCCCCTTGTAACATTGTAGATGTGATTGACTTTTTTGTTTTACTTATATTATTCCAAGAGAATATCCAACGCGCGTTCGTAGAATGGCGATTCCTGATACCTTGTCTCCTTCACACGTCGTGCACAATAAAGGTTCTGTGGGGGACAATACCCAAAAGATCGGAGGACCTCGGCTTTGGACCAATTCACGCGTTGTGGTTTGGTAAACATCGCCACTGTGGGATAGTTGAAGGCTTCTTTCCAACATTGTCCCAACAATTGTGAGGTTGCAATAGACGAGTTGAATATTTCTTGTGCACATGCCACGTAGTCAACTTGCTTTGTACCACGTTGGCAAAAGAGTAGAATGTCCCCAGGTACAATACGTAGATGTGCCATAGATGCACGAAAGCCCCAAAAATAGAGATTGATCCCAAGCTCATTTGAGAACAACCCATCTCGAAGCGTTTTCATATTTCCATTTGCTACTCCAATCGGCACCAACACAACACCCATTGACGATTTGCCATTTTCCAATTTTGTCCTCATTCGATTTTTGAACAAAACCAAAATGACAAAAAGATCAACGCACCACTCATCCTACTTACCAAATAGGAAAGAACAAAATTTCTACAAGGACTACAAAAGCACCCATTCGATGAATGAAAATAGGGCGATTTGGAGAGATACAATATTGGACGACACATTGTGTGTTGCAAACATAAGGAACACAAAGTCGCCATTCACCAACAACAAAGTACGAGGATCCTCCTATTGCCATTTTCATATCTTCATGAAGAACGATGATTACGAAACAACCACACTCCCCAATGGTAGGAAAATGCGACGTTGACAACGAAAATGGGTCGTCGGTACATTTAGTCAATCGAGATGTTTCACAAAATGTGGACGCACCACAGCCGTTGGTTCGATATTCTGTCCCGATCATGCAGAGGCATTCGACAAAGACTATACAAAGAAGGATAGTCACCACTACGTCAAGCGTTGTTGTTCTCATGAGGAGAAGTAGGAGAATATAGTCAACAAGGGAGATTCACCCCCATGGTCTACCTTGTTTTTAAACCAGTTCTTCGAGATGTTTAGAACAATGGGTCTTCTTCGAGACATTGCGTTTTAGGCAAAAAAGTGAATTTGGACTTTTGATTGTTGAAAAAAGTGAATTACGATTTATGGTTAGTTTCCCCCATCTTTAGAGACGTTGCGATTTAGGCAAAAAAGTGAATTACGAATTTGGTTCATTTTATTCCTATTTGGAGACGTTTCTAACTAGGACGTAAGTGAATTTGGGTTGCAATCATCGTAATAAGTGAATCTGGAGATTTTTAGAAAAACCTTTTAGATCTCCGCGGAATTTTTGCAGGCAACCCTTCCTATAACGAGTGCTCCGAATGCGTAGTTGAATAACAGCGTATTCGGAAAAATCCTAAAATATGAATCAAACATGAACAATCCTCCCTTGTTTTTAAACCAGTTCTTTACAAACTCCGCACATTGTAGATTAGTAGAGAGGAGAAGTAGGAGAGCAGAAGTGGGGGAGGCTATATAGGAGGTATAGTCAACAAGGGGGATTCACCCCCCGCTTTCCTACTCGTAGTTTGAAAGGTTCCCCCCCCCACACACACAGACATAGTCTCACATATTGTCCTCTACTGACTACTAGTGTTTTGTGTAGATGGGTAGTTTGGGACGACTTTTTTGGGGGGATCTTTTTTTCCGAGGATGATATATAGTGTCCGACAAATAATTCAAACAGGAAACTCACAATGACCATCACAGATATCAACAAAACCAACGACAACAGTGATAACGACAGCTTATCGTCCCTTGACATGGACGTTGTGGACAATGAGGAGAACGTCGAAACCGTTGTGAAGGAGGTAAAGAAGACTGTCCGTGTCAAGAAGGTGGTGAAGAAGACACGTCAACCAAAATTAAAGCTGCTTTTTCCGCTGGTGAATACATTACCGCGTTCAGCCTACCAACTTTTTGGTTCCAACTTGGCAAAGACATCCGATGTCAAGATATCGACCTCGCACAGAGTTCTGAGATGAAATTTTCAAAAATGATTCTTTTATTATTGCTATGAACTACAAAATCCAAACAGGATTTCTTCGAGATTTCATCAACACGATGGAGAAACTTAGAGAACTTCAAAAGGCTTCAAACTTTCTGAAGCAAAGGCGAATTTAAAAGGCAAAAACTCTGTCCTGCAAGCTGTCCTTCGTTTTTCCTTCCCCGTGTATACTCTTCTATTTGAATATTTTGTCCTAATTTCTTACTCTTTCATCATGAATAAAAACATGAATTTCTTCTGTAATAATTGTCAATGCACATAAACGGAATCCACTCCGGAAGCAATAGCAATCAAGTATTGTTCACGCATGTACATACCAGTCATATTCAACTGCACAGCTCGATCAATACATTTTTCCCCAGCATGATGCATCTTCTAACGGTATGCGAAGAAGTCGCCTTCCATAGTTATCATGAGGGACTTTGGATATTCGTACTTTTCTCCCCAATGCAATTGAATCTTTGGTCTGAATGTGCTGCATCTTCTACGAACAGCTGCATCGATCCTTCCAGTTCCAGGATCTCGTAAGTAATGCGTGGAGAGAAACCCCATCATCTTTTATTAATCTCCATTATTGGGTGATTCATAAGATTCCCGATATTTGTTTTAGCCGACATTGAAGAAAGATTCCCATGAACTTCAAGCACGCGCTGATTCATTGCATTTGAAATTGAAAACGAGTTTTGAGACATGTTGAACATTCGATGTCGAAGTATGGACCCCGATGTTTGTTGATGCAGCGGGACTACAATTGATGGGCAGTAACTTAACTTTGAAGGAATCTGTAGCACCAGCAATTCATTACGAAGTCCATAGGATTATGTACGGCCCATATTCGTTTCAATTTTGAAATTCAATCATGACCAAAAGGGAAAGTCCCCCACTTTGATTGCCATGATTGAGCTTGGAGACCAGGACTTCATGAATGATCGCTCCCCTATCTTAATTATTCCTGGGTTCATGAGCAGTGGATTGGTCGTTGAAACCTCTGAGATTCTCCCACGTTGGAATGGGAAGAAACTCTGGTTGAATTTGAAACGTCTGGGATTTACAGGTAAGATTTTAGCCGATGCCAAGACATTGACCGTTCAAGGTAAAGCTAGTAAATCCTCGGATAAGAATATTTCGAATATCAAATTTGGGGCACCAATTGAAGTCGAAATTGATGATGCACAGTTACGAATGCGTGACGACTGGCTAGCACACATGCTTCTTCAACCCAACATGACCTCGGAGCAACCTGGAGTTCGAATTAGGCCTGTTCCAGGGCTTGATGGCGTGGCATATCTAGAGGACAATGCGCTCATTCAAGGGAATACCTATGTATTCGGAAAATTAATCAAATACCTGGTTTCAGCTGGTGATTACAAGGAAGGAATCGATTTAGACGCAAGACCATATGATTGGCGCATTCCCCCGGACGAACTCGAACGACGCGATTCGTATTTTTCCGATACTTTAAAAAGAATTGAAAAGATGAGTTTTGAAAATGACGGGCGGAAAGTTGTTCTTTGCTGTCACTCAATGGGCGTTAACTGTGGACATTATCTTTTGAATTTCGCTGAAAGGATAAAAGGAAGGAATTGGCTTGATACCTATGTGGAGGCTTTTATGACTCTTGGTGGGCCTCATTTAGGTGCGCCATGTAGCACCAAGGCCGTAATCGATGGGGACAATATGGGTCTTCCATCGGCATTCCTCAAATCCGACACAGCTTTACAAATGGGTCGCTCTTTCGGCGCTTCATTATGGCTTCAGACCGTTGAACCGGACGGGAAGCTGGAAACATAAGCTGGCTTGATCAAGAACGCGCCCTTGATCCGAAGACATGATCTTCTCGTGATAGAGATTCACCAGCTGGATATTGCTGGGATTAAACACCAGTTTAGAAACAACTCCAGCATGCGAATTCGTGTCACTGTGGATAACGAAAGGTGTATTACGCCTTGGGTACGAGTAAGTGGTCCTCAAATGGGTCCAATGGAAGGAGGTCCGTTCGAACTGCCCTTGCCAAGAAACTCTACTGGATCCCTCACAATCGAGGTATACATCGACAATATTTCGGATGAAAATGAAGCTGATTGGAGATTAGGTTGTTGTCCTGATAGCATCAAGCAATGCTGCTGTTGCTTGTTTTGTTGTCCTTGTTATTGTGCGGGATATCTTGCTCGTGTTCCTTTGCAGGGCATGTATCTAGCTACTGCCAAGGGGGTTGATCTGGTTGCAAATGGGGCGAAATTATGCACTCGTACTCTGCCGTTGTCTACATTTCACTCTGCTTCTGCCGGTATTCAGAGGTTTATAATTGATGCTCCAACTGTGTCCTCAACCAGAACGAGAAACATTCACGGTTCCTCGAAAATCGCCATGGATGTCCATTTTCTGCGGGAAGATGCTTTATTACAAGCAAGTGACGTACAGATACAAGGTAATACCAGCAGTCAGTTTCCACATGTATTTCCCGTCAATAACAATGATTTTTTGGCCGTGACAACTATGGATATGCTTAAACTCGAAAGATTGCAGCAGCATATGCAATTGTGGATGGAAGGATATCAAAACAATGAACTAGTCACAACTTCAGCTCCCCCTGTGAAGAAGGTTGTGTCTATTTATGGAACCAATGTGAAAACACAAATCCGTCAGGTTTTCAGACGCCGATCGGGTTATACGAACCAAATTGGCAAACAATCGTTCAAGCTGTTCGAACTGGATTCAAAAGCGAAACTCCCGAAAGACTTTCTTGATAGAAATGGTTATGTATTCAATGGCGGCAAGGTTTTTGAAACAGAGGCAAGTCCTCAAATAGATTTAGATACTGGAACTCCTGTATTCAAGTCTGGTGATGGTACGGTGTCGTATGACTCACTGCAACATGTGAAGCGTTGGAGAGGTGACTGCCAAGTTGAGATATTGGAACTTCCGGGCGCTGAGCACAGGGCAATGCTTGCTGATATAAGAGTTCATGAAGCAGTGTTGCAGTATTGCAAGTATTCTCCACCCCAAGTTCAAGTTCAGACGACTACGATGAGTTTGACGTGAGAATTAAAGCACATCATTTTTGTTGGCTGGACCTCAGTTGATAAAGCCTTGAATTTTTTGAAACCAGCGCATCGGCGCCTACTAATCCTTGTGTTTCATATCATTCCATACAAACGTCTTTCTCAATCTTCACTTCAAAATTCTGAATTAAAACCAAAGTAAATTGTTTTAAACAGTGCAAGCAGTGCATAGAAGACACCAATCGCTAAAAAGCAATAGTTTCTTGTTTATTCAAGAAACGAACCTCGTGAGGTAATTACAAGCAGCAACATTATAATATGGGGGGCTATTTTCTTCATTACCGGTTTTGACCTAGGATGAAGTGGTTGTCATTGTTGCCGTTGTTTCATGTTTGCAAGGGGGGATATTGCGATGCAGATGACAAGCTGAACAAGCCAGCAGGATGGGGCAGCGTATTTTATCCTGGTGCTGTAGAATTGTTGGAGTTTTATTCAGCTGACTTTAGCAGTAGGTTTCCATGCCGTTCCTTCGACGCGGTGGTGGCAGACCCAATCACGGCATGTTCCGAAATAAACGTCGATGTAAGGGGTAAATACGTGCTTGTTCACAGAGGTGAATGTGCTTTCGAAGATAAAGCGCTCAAGCTTGCAGAGGCAGGTGCGGAAGGCATGATTTTAGTTAACAACGCCGATCACCTTCTGTTTGAAATGCCACCAATGTACGTCAACGACCCCGAGAAGTACTCGTTCGTTACCAAGAGGACCATCCCTAGTGTCATGGTCCGAGAGCGAACTTGGCTGCTCTTGAGAACGTACATCGAAGCTAACGATCACGCTCCGTTGTATCTAGTGGGACAACAAATGGAGATAGGCACAGAAAGCTTATCTCCTTGTGGCTCTTGTACTGGAGATATGAAAGACCCAGTTTTTGATGTACGAGCACAACGTGGACTTCGGTACGTGGGAGGTACCTTGGACATTACAAATGATAGTGGGGAAGTCGTTCTCAGCATGGATTCATTTGCTTCTACGGAAGGAGCCTTTGTTCCATTGGATCCTATGCCACTTGAATTACCTAGTGACCATAATTTGGAAGGCTGTGTTAAACCAATGAGAGCTTTCCCCAAAAATTCAGCTGTTTACATTCTTCGGGGCGGTTGTACGTTTCATGAAAAATTAGAAAATGCGTATCAAGCAGGTGCTCGATTTGTACTATTTCAAAACACAGATTCTGAAATATTTACTCCTGCTGTCCCAAAAGAGAAACTTGATCCTCGCGGACCGTTGTTTTCTAATGGAACATTGATAGGTTCTGGAATAGTATTTCACAAAGACGGAGTCCAAATTCAAAAGTTGCTCCAAACTGCTTCAAAAGTATTCGTTGCATTCTTGAGAACTGAAAAGATATTTTCAATCTCAAAATTAAAATCTGATCCCGCGCTATCTGATCTGCAATGTTTTGAACGAGACTTTGACCATGCAGTGGAACAACTGGGACTCACCGACGAAGCAAAAGCCGAACTCATGGACTCCCTCTAATTTCTTAATTGAATGTTTTAATAATGCCAATGATAGCTGCAAGACAAACCGTATTATATATAAGTTTTAAAAATATCTAACGATCTAGGGGGAAACAAATTCGAACAAGTGTTTATTCCAAATTCTAAAAATGGGTCGTTGGGACGAAACTGAAACCTTTAATTTCGAAATATGATTTTGAAATGTAGCTGAATTAATGAAAAACATTGTATCAAGAACGGGTTTGAGACACTTTGAGCAGTAGAATTGGAAGGGATGTCCTCGCATTCAATTTCAAACTTCGAGATGCTTTCAAATACGATGACAATGTAGGCTCTGTCTAACTGACAATATGGAAACCTTCAAGGTATCTATGCTTCACGAAGTCGTTCCATCCTGAATACGCTGATAGATATAGATACTAAAATCACTAATATTTTGTATCCCAGCAACAGGGCGCACTCTACTAGATTAAGTCTACAGTACCAAAGGCTCGAACATACTGTATTTCTAATCAGGAATTCAAATAAGTAAACCAGGAATTCAAATAAGTTTTAAAAACATAGTGTTTCGAATTTAACCAAGTGGATAAGGGCCATTTGGTCCTGAAATGAAATACTTCTTTATTTATTTATAAAAATGTTTTAAGTACTCTTTAGGTACTTTTCAAACAAAGATTGTCAAATTTCTCTTTCAAATTAGCGCGTAGCTCAGCCCTACTCGATTTGTTCATCATTTTCTTGAGCGATAATTGGGCTTCTCTGATCTCATCCTCTGTGAGTGCTCCTTCTTCTTCAGCCACTGATTTAACGGTTTCTTCAACTACGTCAGCTTCTCCTTCCGCTGATTGCCTGGAAAGTTGGGCCAGAAATCGGGCTTCAGCATCAAACGACCACCCGTTAATTGACATATCGGGTAGTTCCACAGGGGGCAGTTTCGCTTGCAGTATAACAGAAGCCTCCTTGTTCTTCTTCTTCTTTTTCTTATTCTTCTTGGCGATTAAATCTTTTTTCTTTGTCTGATTGTCCTCCAATAAAGCTATCAAAGCTTCATTTCCAAAGTCTGTTTGAACTTCGCTTTGAAGATTTGTCCTCATACTTGACAGGATCATCCATGATGCGAGCTCTACTGTCTTTACTCTCACCAGATGAGATATCCATGTTTCTTTGATCCTTGCAAGGATATAATTACCAATGCAATGAAGAAGTTCTGTTTGTCCATCTTTTAGGGTTGGTGCATGACGATCACTACCTTGCCCATTGGCTCTAGCTGCTTCATCACGCGCATCCGCCTCAAGTGAATTCACAACCAATCTCGGGATGTGATCCAAATCACAAAATACGTGGCTTGCATTGCGATACAGACCTGAATGCGTGGAACAGTAACTATCAGAATCTGAATCAGATTCAAAACGATGGCCTCCATGGTGCTGATGTTGATGCCGGTTGGAGCTACTTTCACCAACTACATACTCTTCAATGTTGCTATCGAATCCATTATCGACATCATTGAGTGCGCTAGGCTCGCTTGTTAAAGGCCCGTATAGGTCATCAGAAGAAATATCCTTAGTCCTCTTACTGTCCGGTCTATGTTCACAAGAATGCATATCTTCACTAAAGTCGTCTTCATCCTCTTCAGTATGAAGCGCAAACGCGTCAAAATAGTCTTCACAGAATTCTTCTTCCGAGGAAAGATCATCTGGGTCGGCGTATCCCACTAGCAAGTCGAGGGCTTTCAGCACATTACCTCGACAATCTCTACAAAAGTACAAATTTTTCAAATGACTCGTTAACGCTGCAGTTAGATCTGTTACCTCCATAGAAGCCACACCGCTTTTAATACTATCAGGCATCTCGTCCCATATTTGAAACCATTCTTCTTCCACTCTAGGATGTGCCGTGTGAAGCCCGCAACGATGCCGTTTACCATTGGGTCGTTTTGTAAAGTAACCTGGATTATTGAATGCCATGAATAACTTGGCAATATCAGACGGATCTGAATTGGTAGTGATCTCATCACGCAAACGAATCGTGTCTGAATTTGACTCTTCAAAAAGGGCAAAAATGAGCCCATGGTCAGGAAGTGGTTCGCTAAGACATGTTTTAAGCGTGCGGACGCATCCCGAACATCCCACATCTTGGTTATACTGACTAATTACATCAAGAACTTGGGAGCGTGTGCAAGACAAGCACTTCCGCCAAGTGTCAGTTCCTAACTGACCCAGTGTGTCAACAATCTCCTTGTCGGGAGAAATACGAGACTCTTTCATAATGAAATCGATCGTTTCATTGCTCTCCCCATAAACCTGCTGCCGGTTACCGCGATTCAACATCCCCAATTGGCTGATGATGAAATCTCGGGGACCTATCCGAGAATCTACAGGTTGATGCTTGTTGTGAAAGTGGAGTCCCATGAAGAAGGATGGTGGGAGCCTGGAACATATAAGCTTCATGAATGCGTATCCGAAGGAATTAATTTTTCGGTGCTAATCGATATACTGCTTCCTGATTCTACACGGGATTTCATCGAGAAAGATCTCGATTCGGTGTGCAATCGTCTTCCAAGGCATGCTTTGCTGGCTATTTCTTCTGCATGTCATATATATATAAACGCTGACAATGGTCATCATGGAGCCGAAGTTCATTGGGTGCCCAAGATGGTTTCACCATCCTCCTTTAAGGCGCGAGAATTTGCTGTAGAAATTAATAATTGGGATGAGTACGCTAGTGATGCCTTCATGCTAACACACGAGAATGCATTGCTTCATGAGATGTGTCACATTTATAACGGTGTCTTAGGCAGAGATTGTAAACGGATTGTAAAAATGTATAAAAAGGCGTTTAAACGGGGAAAGTATGAGTCCGTTCTGACCATTGAAGGTGACAAAGAACGTGCCTATGGCATTCAAAATCATCTGGAGTTCTTTGCTTCAGTATCTGTGGCATTTTTAGGTGGTCAAAATGATTACTATCCTTTTACACGACAAGATCTGAAAGAATTCGATTCGTCCACTTTCAACTCTTTGTGTCGAATTTGGACAAATTCAAAACGTTGGACTCGAATTTTCGGATGTTCATCGTGCTAACCTGTATCTATTCAAAACCATAGGACAGTTGTTTTGTGCAAATTTTTTTGATGGCGAAATATGAGGGATTTTTCATCTACTGAAAACGTTACGAAATACTTTTAGAAAGGTTTGATTGAGCAAAATCAGCAAAATCAAAATGACAATGCTCTCGATAGTAACCGACTCATACTCGTGGCTCTTACACTCGGTAGCAGATGGCGATGCATTTGTTATGTTCTCTGCTGTTCTAAGCTTATGGGCATTCCTCGTGTATTGGACTGTTGGTCTTGCATACACTGCCCTTGATGTGTGGACTCCAAATTGGGCAGAAAGGTACAAGATTCAACCTGGGACTAATACGCCTGTTGATAAAACACGACTATGGAGCGCAGTTAAAAGAGTTCTTTTCAACCAATTGGTTGTTGGAACTGTTTTCACATTCGTTTTCGGTTTCATCGGATTGCGCTTTCGAAACATGCCTTACAAAGTTGAAGACTTCCCTAGTCTATATCAATTAGCTTTCCAAGCAGTGATCATTGTCCTATGCGAAGAAATAGGATTCTTTTATAGCCACAGATTGTTCCATATATATCCGTCGTTGTATAAGAGATTCCATAAAATTCATCATGAATGGACATCACCGATCGCTATCACTGCAGTTTACGCGCATCCATTGGAGCATGCGCTTTCAAATTTGGGTCCCGTAGCACTTGGTCCACTGGTTTCGGGATGCCATGTAATTGTTGTCTTTGCATGGGTCGCTATTGCTCAGTTCGTCACTCTTGGCAGTCATTCTGGATATCATTTCCCCTTTATGAGTAGCCCAGAAGCGCATGACTTCCATCATCTTAAGTTCAATGTGAATTTTGGAGTATTGGGAATATTGGACCATTTTTATGGAACTGACGACAAATTTTTGAAGGATCCAGCTTTTCTTCGCCATCAAACTTTTTTCTCGGCTACCTCCATGAGGGAAAGATACCCTGACGAGAAGAAACAATTATAATAATAACAATAAGGGATTATTTATTTTTCAATGAATTTGGTTTACTTCTCTTTTTCTGCGTCAGGTGGAGATTGAATCGATTCGATTGCAATGGTTTCTCCTATTTCATTGGATTCTTCCTCATCAGAAATGCTGTTTATTATCTCAGTCAACATGGGTTCGTCCTTTGTGTCTTCAACAGGTGCATTGTCAGCACACGATTCATCTTTTGAAACCAACCTTTGCTTCATATCGTTGAGTTTTTCTCTTTGAATAAAACCTCGCAGGACCGATTGAATCAACATAACACCATTGGTTTGCGCAGTATTATACATGACATTATTGGCAGAGCTACCTAGACGCTTAAGCAATTTGGCCTGAACATCCTTCTTCTTGCTTTTCATCTGCAAAGCTTCCTTGTTTTCTGCTGGAATTTCAATCTCCGGCATTGCTAACGCAGTGAGATGAGACAGAACGTCACCGAAGGCTACTTTGTTTTCGATCGAAGCAATATGCATTTTCCGAACAATCCTATTTGCGAGTTTACGTTGAGATAGACCTTTAGGGTTGGGTGCATTTTTCGTTCCTAACGGGAAAGGCACTTTGATAATCAACTTGGGAAGCAGTGATTCGTCAATTAGCATTGTTCCTTTTGGATCTATAACACTCCATTCCTCTTTAAAGGCCTCAATGTGATCAGGCTGAATTATATTATCTTCTTGAGCCGAGTTGTCACTAAAGTTATCCAAGATAATTGCCGTTATCATACTCAGTAGCAAATAGGAAGAAAAACTAAAGTAGAGGCAGAAGTAGAGCGGAGATATGACTGGCGATCCACAATTACCGAGTTCAAAGGAACAATACGGAGGTTGAATCATGCAATCATGCATTATACCGTTGAAACTCTCGCCAGTGGATATTCGAAACAACGTTTCCATTGAGATACCAAAAGAACCAAAATTTGCGTCGGGGTTCAAAAAATCCCCGTGTTTTACTTCAGGAAACAGATTCATGCCCAAGATTGCAAATACAAGCATCAATAACAAAAAGATCGCACCAACGTTATAGAGTGAAGGTATGGACATTAGAAAGGTCTGTAGAAGCACTTGAAGACCTCTAGATGTTTTCACCAATCTGAAAACTCTCAACACGCGGAAAATTCGAAACAACGAAGCTATGGGACCTAGCCCTCCAATAAAACCAACATATCCCAAGCATACTAAGAAAAGATCAAATTTATTCCAGTTGCTCAGGAAATACGTCGTGCCTAGTGCGAACAACTTGATCGCAGCTTCAACGGTGAAGATCACCAAGAAAACTATATTGACTGCTTCGAGAAACCATTTAAGCCCGTCATTCATTCCATCATAGTAACAGCACATGGTTAATGTGTTGAGAAGTATCGCCATCATGATAAACAACTCGAATGACTTGCTCGAACTTATGTTGAATGCTTTTCTTCTCATTGGATCCGCTGGAGGCTGCAGTTTCTTGAGAGGCTTTTCTTTCATTGTTTGTTTCATTGTTTGAAGCCAAATCTTTTGTTCTGGTGTCAGCAACCCGCTTCCGTTTTGGGATTCTTTCATCGTGTTGAAGTTATCAATAATCACTCCAACGACCAAATTCAGCATGATAAAAGAGCATACAACTATAACAGCAATATACCAAAATACTACCATTTTGCCACCGTTGTGAGGCCATTCCAATAAAGGTCCATCCGGGTCGCTAGCAGAGTCCATAGTCCCATACATATAGTCAGGCCACATTTCCCCAGTACAAACTTCAAAAGTGACCAGCAACGCATTGCCAATGTTGTCGAAGTTGAAGCTATGCGGCATTCCTGCGTTAGGCCCCCATACTCGCGGGAATCCTTCACTGCTGTAGCATGAAACGCATCCATCAGTTCCATTGCGTATACACTCTTCCACCATCAAAGGCAATGGTAGAAGAGAGCACGAGTCCCCAGACGGATACCAACCTCCAACGCAATCTGTGGCCTTCACAATTGAAGAATCATTGCAAGAGTTTAATTTCCCTGCAAATGAATTCACTCCAATAATTGCTAGAATTAGAAAGAACAAGAGACTCACGACTCCCACATTGGCCATTGCTGGCATGGCAAGGAATATTGAATTTACAACTAGCTTCATGCCTGGATTTCGGTTGATCATTCGCAATGGTCTCAGCGCACGGAGGCCTCGCAAGGCCCTTAATGCTTTCATGCCGGGGTCATCGAAGACAAGAGACAAAATTGATATTGTCACAATAAAAAAATCCATAATGTTCCAAGGGTTACGCAAGTAAGAACGCTTATGCAAAGCCACTCCCAAAGCAAACATTTTCAACAGCATCTCTGAAGTGAAAACAACATTTAAAATCACGTCCAAATGAAAGAGAGCATTAATCTTTGAGGTTTCACTGGCGGTGCATGATCCCGTGTTTGCACAACTTGTCAATTGAGGTTCGTCCACCGCAAGTAAAATAGTACTTAAGGCAATCATGGCTAAGATGAATGCGTCAAAACCAGGTTTCTGGATCAAATTAAACGCATGTTGTCGTAATCGATGATCAGGCGCAAAGAAAAAGCAAGATGAAGCAACAGGATTCATGAATACCTTGTTGGGGTCAGAAGTATCTTCTGACTCCGACTTAAAAGATCCGACTTCATTCAGTGGCGTCACTGATGCAGAGTTTTTGTTTCCCCCACCTGAAATAGCCTGTGGAGATGATTCTGGAACAGGTGCCACCACGGCAGTTCCCCTGTTTTCAAAAACTACAATATCATCTTCCTCTTCTTCTACTTGGCCATCATCATCAAATCGTGAAAGCAGCACAGCAAGAAAGAGATTCAAAACTATGTAACTTCCAACTAAATTGAGAGCCACAAAATAGAAAATGGTGACAAATTGACCGGTGTCTTCAATAGAAAGTCCAATATACAGGACTTCATTCCAGTTTTCTCCAGTAAGAACTTGAAATACTGTTACGAATCCCCAGCCGAAAGTGTCGAAATTTGGTCTAGGAGTTTCAGCCTTGCAGTCGTCGAAGGTGGACGGATCTTCGCAAAAGAAATCAGCTGTCCATTTGCCTCCAAATATCTGCATTCCTATTAGAGTGAAAATGAACATGATAATGCCCAACAGAATAGCTGCATTAAAGACGTCTTGCAACGCTAATAATAAAGTGGATAATAACTTTTGCAAATTGGTCCACCCTCGAGCTAACTTAAACACTCTCATAAGACGAAACGTTCTCAATGCACCTACACCAGAACCGCCCCCTCCGTCACCCATGGACATAAGTATCTCAGCAATACTAAAGGATACAACTATGAAGTCAAATTTATTGAAATTGTCACGAAAGTATTGACGCATTCCGTATCCTATCATTTTGAGAATCATCTCAGCGAAGAACAAGCTGGTAAATATGTAATTGGTCATCTCAAGGAAATCAACCTTAACTGAAGTTGCAGGGTAGCTCTCCATAGCAAGAGTTACCGTGTTTAAAATGATCAGCACTGTTACTGCCTTGGTGAACATCGCAGAGTCTACCAGATTAAAAATATCCCTGACAAATTTAGGACCCCATGGCTGGTTGTTTTTCGTTTTAGCCATCTTGGCTTTTGTTGCCTTGGCTTCAAATGCCAACTGATTCGCAGTTTCGGCTTCACAAGTACCTGGTTCGTGCGTGGAAAGTTCTTTTTCTAAAAGTTCCTCTATTAGTTTCTCCGCCTTTTGCTTTTCGACCAATTCAGCTTTGTCATATTGTTCGGAAATGACCGCAAGCGTCAATTCCAGCATAAAGAAGGAACACAGGAAAACCATAGAAGCGAAATACAAGAAAACAAGCCACGACCATCCGAACACTCCTTGTATTCCGTACATTATATCGGTCCATCCTTCTAGAGTAATGCTGGTAAAGATAGTTAATGTTGCATGACCGATGTCGTCGAAATGAGCATTACCGCTACCTAGCTGATTAATACCTGTATTCATACAGAACGAATACACCTCAACCACACTTTTATGTGAGCTAAGATTCTGAGTGAACATACCTACATGCTCATCCGACGCGGCAATGGTTATGGATCCGTCAATAATGTTTTCAACCGTGTCCAGAAGCAATTTTGGAAGCTGGACAGTGCCTTCCACAAACCTTTCCGAGTTATTTGGATCAAAATGAGCATTGGCTATTTCCACTGTACCTCTTGCCGCGCATGATCCACCAGCTAAACTGAGGCAATCATTTCCTTTTGAAACCATAGAGAAGGCTTTAAAGTAATCGTAGTCGGCTTCCCATCCTGTTGGTGAACAAGCCAATGCACAGGGAGCTACGTCGCCCTGTGCAAGGGACATATATGAAAAGTTATTCAAAGCAAATTCATAATCTCCGTTCAAAGTGGGGTCTACATAATGACATCTGCCCTGCAAAGTTCCTGAAAATAACTGAAGACCGATTATTCCAAAGAATAGAAAGAGAAAAACAGCCAACATCAGCACGTTCCCCATCGACTTCACAGATTCTACCACTGCTGCAACTACTGGTCGCATGCCAGGTATTGTTGATAAGGTACGTAGCGGTCTCAGCACTCTAAAGGTTCGTAGTGAGGACAAGTTCCCTACGCCAGGCACATAAGACATCCATCCAATCATCACAATGAAAAAATCCAGACGGTTCCAATTGTCCCGAAGGTATGTTCCAGGTCCTCTTATAAATCCAAGCGCGACAATTTTTAATATCATTTCTATTGTGAAAACCACGTTGAAAAATAATGTCGCTGCTGCTTGTGCATCCGTTACAGAATGCTCTGCACACGTTAAAAAGTCAATGTCATCTACTAGCTGTGTCTTATCTATACAACATGCAATAGATGACCTTGTTTCAAAATATCCTGACGCATTTCGAATCTTGTTCACCATGATGTTATCGTCTTTATCACAATAGTCGGAATAACTCCTCAACTCAACCTTCACTATTGAATCATCTAAAAGTTGTGTTGCTGAACAGCATTGTGCGTACGGGATTTCTAATCCCAGAAAAACGCAATTTCCCAAGATCGCCATTATAATGAACGCGCTGAAAAGTGAACTTTGCTTCACTAGCCAAACCAATTGCTTCCGAACTGGATTCTCTATATCAAATACCCCCAATGATTTATCAACAAGTCTGGGACTCATACTTCGAAAGCTCTCCATCGTTTGTAGTCTCTGCATCGTGGTGAAACTCATTGAGCCTTCCAACCCCTTATTGAAACAGCAATTAATAAATTAAGGAATTTAATGTAACGGCTAGCCAGAGACTACTATTGTTTTCAATACATAGTATGTATCGGGGTCTACTCGGTCTGAAACGGCATTGTTCGACACATCCTTTTTTTTTTCAATTATTTTTTAAAAAAAATTTTTGTTGTTGTTTAAAAATTGGCAGTTAGACCAGGAGCAACTACAGACGCGGCACTTTTCAAGGACAAGGAGACACCCCAGGACCGACTACTAGTCGTCAATACCCTACGGCACCGGCACCGGTAAAGGGTATCTACTAA
>Ga0105053_10006328_pt1 | contig 16365 bp, 11 predicted proteins | sample BON01_FD_78093 | JGI IMG/M metagenome (GOLD analysis project Ga0105053, IMG submission 78093) | Freshwater microbial communities from Lake Bonney liftoff mats and glacier meltwater in Antarctica - BON-01 | ecosystem: Environmental > Aquatic > Freshwater > Ice > Glacier meltwater | place: Lake...
CGCCTTCCGCCGTCTCCATCTCATCAGCAGGTAACAGTCCAAGCTCTCGGGGTCCAAAGGGTGTCAGAAACAAGAAGTCGGGATCAATTGAAACGATGGCCAGGTCGTCGTCCTCCTCCCCCTCCGCCTCGTCTATTACCACCCCTGGTCCCACCACATCTCGCAGCGTGCCTCCCCCCATCTTATCCAGCCAATAATGCAAACTCTGAGCTTTATTCGCAAATTTGTAATGCACCGTGCTATTCCCAATCCCCGTCAGATCCTTCACAAACAGCAAGTGGAAACGAAAACGAGGCGTGACCGTAGGGTGCTCGGCGAATGCCGCATGCTCTGCCTTGATTCGCTCCTGGGTTAGTTGATCGTCGCCCGTCAAGGAAGTAGATTGCTCGCACCCGCACACCACCCGTACAATGGCCCCGCGTTGCCCCACGCGTTCGGCGCTCTCGAGCATGGTCATCGCTTGCCAGTGCTGGAAGCTGGTGCAATCTGTGGAGAAATGAATGACGACGCGGTCTTCCGCGGGAATGTCCTTTTTGGAGAGAGGTCCGGTGCGCGCGGTGGTGGTGGTGGTGGTCAAGTCGCTCGAGACACTACTACTTCGTGTGCTCCGGACGCTGGCCTGGTCGTTAATGATGCTGGCTGCGCTTGCCACGGAGCGCAGTGCCCATGGCCCCTCCCGCATGGCTCGAGCGTCGTCTTCGTGCAGACTGATTTGGCTAATTTGGACTCCCAATGTGTAAGTCAACGCCAAACAACCGACGGTCAATACGGAAAGCACCAGCAGGACCGCGTTGTTTCGCCGTGCTCGGGCGGCGGCTGCGCTGCCCATGGTCGTGGTCATGGTGGTCGTGTGCTGGGCCATATCGTGTTGGAGCGGGGGAGCGGCCTTTCACTTGCCACGGCTCTCTCTAGGCACAGACGACGGCTGGCAGCGCTTTCAGGGACGGCGCCGTCACCATGACACGTGAGAAGCCTCTCTCCTTGTGCCTGTGTGGTGGTTGTGTGGGATGGTGAGGTGGAGAGTGAGAATTGGCAAGGTGAAAATCAAAACGCAGCAGAATTCAAGTTGAGCGACTTGCTTCTTCGGGCCTCGCTCGGCGAGTCTTCGTGAGCGTGCATTGCTTGTCTTTGCCTTTCCATTTCCCTTGTCCCCGACCGAAATACGCCACGCGACCTATTGAAGGATAAGCTGCAAGTCTTCTTCTCTTCTCACCTTGGCCCGTCCACCCTCTCTACCCACAGGCTCACCAAGCGACCTGCTAATCATCATCATCGTCTAGGATACTCGCCTGCTTGTTGCATTCCAAAACCCTCCAAATGCTGCCACTACCACCACACGGACGGCCAAGGGGGGCCACCTTCTCCCCCCTCCTTCTAGTCCTGCAGCTTCTCGTCCTGGTGGCGGTCTTGCTCTGCGAGCCCACCGCCGCCTTCCAGCCCTCCTCTCCCCTCTCCCCTTCTGGAACCACCTCGTCCTCCATACAGCAGCAACGTGTACGGTCGCGCGGAGACGTGGTCTGCAAAAAGGGTAGCAGTGGCAGCAGCAGTGGGCCGCCGGCATCGAAAGGCTTTGGGTTTGGAGCCAAGCCCAAGGCTGACAAGTACAAGTACAGCGGACGTCTCAAGCCTGGCGTGCTGAGTCCCACCCGAGAGGTGCCTGAGGAGATCATGCGGCCCGACTACGCTTTGGACGGGTACGTGATAGGAGCGTGTGTGTGTGTCTGCAGAAGAGTGCTTGTTCTGAAAAGAGAAATGCTAGAGAGTATGTGTGTGCGCCCAACTAGCTCTTTGAGCTTGGAGGGAGGGCAGGCACGTTTATCAAGCTCCCTTCTCTCTGTCGTGCTTTCTCTCATCTCTCCTCCTCTTTTTTTCACGTCTTCCTTGCCATTCACCCACCCACACTGCAACCGTTTCCTTATGCACCTTCTCATTCCTCACTATTACATATTCTAACATCCTCCCATCCCTCCTCCCCCACCTCACACACAAAACCCACAGCGTCCCCAAAGCCCGCGACCCCCCCTTGCCCTGGATGATCGAAGTCAAGACCCCCGAAGACATCGCCGCCATGCGCGCCTCCGGCCTAGTCGCCCGCGAGGTCCTCGACGCCGCCGCCCGTCAAATCAAAGTCGGGATGACCACCGACGAGATCGATATGATCGTCCACGGAGAGACAGTCAAACGAGGCGCTTACCCCTCGCCTTTGAACTATCACGGCTTCCCAAAATCCTGCTGCACGAGCCTGAACGAAGTGGTCTGCCACGGGATCCCTGACGTGTCAACCGCCCTTCAAGACGGAGATATTGTTAATGTGGACGTGACTGTGTTCTATAAAGGCTACCATGGGGACTGCTCCGAAACCTTCTGCGTCGGCGAAGTAGACGAAGCCGGGAAAAAACTCGTCAAAGTCACCTACGACGCCTGGCAAAAAGCCATCGAGTTCTGCAAGCCCGGGCGTCCCTACAAGGATATCGGGGCGATTATTGAGGAATATGTTACCAAAGAAGGGTTTACCACCGTGAGAGAATTCTGTGGGCATGGCTTGGGCAAAATTTTTCATACCACCCCCAACGTCCTCCATTTCAAAAATAGCCAACCCGCTGGTGTGATGCAGCCCGGGCACACCTTCACCATTGAGCCCATGATCTGCGAAGGCACGAATAAACACATTCTGTGGCCTGATAAGTGGACGGCGACGACGGCAGATGGGCGGCGGTCGGCGCAGTTTGAACACACCTTGCTCATTACCCCTACGGGGGTGGAGGCCTTGACAGGCCGCTTGCCGACGTCGCCCAAATTTTTTTGGGAGGAGTAGTGGGTGAAGGGGGAGGGAGGAATGACGGTGGTAATAGCGGGAGGGGGTGAGTGAACGAAGGGAGGGAGGGAGGCAGGGGAGAGGGAAGTAATAGCAACAAGCGCGTAATAGGTCGAGGAGAGCAAGAATCAAATGTTGAAATGTGAATCTGATTTGGTGGTTACTGTTTTTTCTTTTTAATATGTTATTTTTGCTTTCCTTGGGTGCGATTCATTCCTCTCTTGTTCTTGATTAGCTTGTGCAAAAAAGGGGGTCTATTCTAGCAGTAGTAAGCTGCTGTGTCGATGGGGGATTGCAGCGTCGAGCAGGTCCTTTCTTGCTAAAGAAAATCCGTGCATGCCTCTTGACCGCAGGGAAAACCCCAAAAAACAATTGAAAGTGGATTGCCCACGTCTCTGACCTTTCATGCGGAACGGTCAGGCCAGGCGGAGGGGGGAGGTTGGCTGGTGTGTGCGAGCCTAGAAAGCCTCAAGTCTAGACGAACTTTTGGGGATAGGGACGACCCGAACTCCTGCATCATCTAACAAAAGATGATCTGGTGCCCTTTAGAAGCGTTTTGGGTGCTTCAGCCAGGTTGTTTTGCGTGGTGCGTGGGGAGAAACAGACGAACGACGAACATAAGTCAGCTGTTGACAAAATGGGCGGGCAGTAAGCGAGCCGCCACTTTTTCGCCTCCCTTTTTGGCCGCCCTCTTCCAACCGGGTCGTGAAAGCACCCTCCATACACTCAGCGAGGTCGCAAAGACAAAGTTCTTGTGTCATTTTTTTCAAAGTGCCATACCTCTTTCCCTTCAAAAACCACACAGCACATGGACGAAAAGGGCAGGGCGTTGCAAGGCCGCCTCGATTTTTGCGAGCGAAATGTCAAGGCGTTGCAGCAGGGGGTCAAGGCTTTGCTTAAAAACCACGAGGAGGGCTGCAATGCCACACTTGACCTCTCGCAAAAGATCCGGGACACGGCCGCGCAGGAGCAGTTTATTGACCTCCAAGAAGACCTGATTGCCATTGCCGAGTGCACCAAGCGCCTGGCTGAAGAGCGAAGGATGATCATGTGCGAGCGTGCCGAGGAGCGGGTGCTTTCCACCATCGAGTTCATGCAGGAGCATGTCTTGCACCCGACGAAGCTTCTGCTCAGAGACCGGGAGCGGGCTCTCTCCAAACTTCGGGCCATGGAGAGGAAACTCACGAGTGAGTGCTTGGGGGGGGAGGAGAGGGAGGAGGAATGGGGGGATGAAGCAGCACTGCTCGAAGACTGGGCAGGCGTGTTGCTTTGATCGAATTCGGCCGTAATTACTTTGATTCACACTTTAAATCACTTTATCATCTTCTTTCAAAAATCAGACTCCGGAGAGCGGACCTTGCTGAGCATGCTCAACCTCGAGGACGACGAGGACCTGAAGCAACAAAAGCTGGCCAATTACGGGGAATGCGCCAAGCACACGGACGAGGTGGTCGACAGCAACTTCCGTTGCTTCGAGAAGAGCCGGGTGGTGGAGATGAAGGCTATGCTGGAGGAGGCGTTGCGGGCAGAGATGCTCTACCACTGCCGGGCGTTAGAGGTCTTGGAGCCTTTGTGTGTCTCTATGCGTCAGTTGGACCCGAACCGAGCCATGGCCAGCATGGCGCAGGAGCTGAATGAGCTGAATAATGATAAGGCGGATGGGCAGGAGAAGAATGAGCGGGGGCACGGAGGCCGTGTGCGGGGTGGCGGGCGACGTTGAAGGGTGCGGAGGGAAGAAGTAGTAATAAGGGAGGGGGAAGGCATAGGAGGAGCTAGACATGAAAATCACAAACATAACAAAATACAATATTTTGACATGCTAATCTACTTTCTTTGTTGTCTTTTACTTTAGCGACACGCATATATACACTTTCGTTCTCTTTTTTCCCCCTGCTTCTTCTCCGCTTCTCATCTTGCCGGTGACGAGGAGGGCGTGACGGACGTGCCCTTCACAAAACTCGGCATATCCAGATACTTGAGCTGCTTCCGACCATGCCGCAACAAAAACTCAACCTTCTGGAAATCCATCCTCTTGACAGACGCGGCATCTTCCCGAAACTGAGTGCGGGCGAGGGTCCAGGTGCCTCCTTCCTCTTTGGCTGGGTCTTTTTGACGGGCGGCGCGTAAGAGCTGTCTATAGAGGCTCAGTACTTCTTTTTGAAGACCCGAGGCCCTCTGAGGCGCCATGCTTGCCTCCTGTGGTTGGGTAGGAAGGAGTGGGAGGGAAGATGAGCAAGTGTATAGAGAGGAGAAAAGAGGGTTGAGTAAGGGTGGAGGCATTAGCAATGAACCTTTGAGAGGCAGCGCAGCAGCACCGTAAGACCGAGGAGGAGGAGGAAAGAAAGAAATAGGACCTGTGTGAATTGAATTGAATTGTCGCGACCTGAACGAAAGGGGGGCCTGTACGCCTTCGATTTCGACCGTCTTTGTTGTCTTTCGTTTCCTGAGGGTGGAGTAACCGTCGGTCCTGCTGCGCTACCTATCATCTCCCTCCTTTTTTCTCTCGGCTCTTTGCCGCTTTCCCAGTAGGAGGCGGGGCATACCTTCATGCTTCTTCTCTCTTCCCTCTGTTCCTCCTCGATGGTGATTGAGCTGACGGCAACATCCACACACAAGAAAATGCCGCCATCTCCACCTGATTCTGTTAGCACAAGAACTCAATCAATCATATCTCTCTCTCTCTACCGATAACCACCTCCCCCTGCTCCTCCCCCGGCACCTCGTCTGCCCTCACCCCAATCCCTCCGCCGGGGATCACGACTGTTCCCACCACCCCCTCCTCCTCCTCCTCCTCCTCTTCTTCTTGGATCAGAGGGAGCAACGGGAGGAGCAGCGGCTGCATATGCGCCACCGTGGGGCGGAGGTGGCAGCGACGACGACGAACCTGGTGGTCCTCCCCGGCGGGGGTCCTCGTACCGCCCTCCCCCTCCTGCTCCTCCTCCTGCTCCTCTATCATATCCTCCTCCAGTATACCCACCACCCCCAACAGGGCCAGCAGCGGCACCAGCAGCGGCACCACCAGCAGCACCACCAACAGCAGAGCCGCCTCGTCGATCATCGTACTCATCACCAGCAGCGGGATAACGGGAGGGAGGAGGAGGGACATGGTGGTGGTAATCCTGTCCTGGCCCTCCCCGCTGCCTGCTGGGGCTGTATTCATGATAAGCCGGCGGCGGTGCGTGTGCATGCGCATGGGCGTGGTGATGGGAAGGGTACGAAGAAGGGGGAGGAGGAGCAAGAGGAGCAGCATAGCGGGAGGGTGGTGGAGAGCGAGAACGACCTCCTCCTCCTCGGGCGCCTCGGTGGTACTCATAGTCGTCATAATAGGCCGGAGGGGGGGGGGGAGGGAGGGAGGGAAGCCCACCACCGCCGCCGCCGCGACGATACGGATCGTCGTGGTAGGAAGCAGGAGGATGAGAAGGAGGAGGAGGGGGAGGGTATCGACTGCGGACGGGGCTGCGGGACCGGGAGCGAGCACGAGCGTAGGGGTAGGGGGCAGGAGGCAGGTGATGGGCCGGGTAGCGTTCTCGAGACCTGGAGCGGGGACGATCGCGATCACGGTCACGGTCGCGTAGGTCGCGTGGATCACGTGCGGGAGGACGAAATTCGTCGTAGTACCCTACGCGGGGTGGTTCTCGTCGAGGGGGGCTTCGACTGTAGCTTCGGCGTCGCTCGCCGCCACGGCCATGGCTGGGGATTGCGTCCTAAAAGTGAAAAAGAAGAGGTGTGGGTTGGGTTGTGCGGATGGAGTGAGTGTCACGCTTCATATTGTGCTTGTCGTTATGCTCGCATTCTCTACATTCCTCAGCGTCCTTCGCCCTCCCCTTACGCCCTCCCTTTCCCCCCTTAAAAACTTACCTCGTATACCTGCACTACCACGCCCCTTAGCTCCGTGTTGTGGATCTGTCGCAAAGCCTCCATCATGTCCTCCCGTCCATGGTACTCAATGATACCCACGCTGGGGTTGCCTCGCACTACTTCCGTGTACAACGGAGCCAAGCTCGTGCTCCCCCGCGCAAAGTCCTTCAGGTCCTGCCACGTACTCCCGCGCGGCATGCCCTCCACACGCACCCGGTGCTCGCTCCGCTGCATCTGCGGCCGGGGGCCTTCGCGCCTGGGTCCTTTGGCCTCCTCTACCGCCAAGGTCACGCCATGCAGCTCCTTGCCGTCCACGCCCTGGGCGGCTTTCACCAGTGCCTCTTCTCCTTCCCGCCCGCGCATAAACTCGACAAAGCCAAATCCGCCCTCCTTCTTCATGTCGATGCGATCAATGGAGCCGTACTCCTTGAACAGCTCCCGCAGGTCCTCGGCTGTGGCGGCGGGCGTCAGGTTGCCCACGTACAGACGCGTGCCCGGCATTGCTGGCTTGATTGCGGTGTGATGGTGGTGGTCCTGATGATGATGATGATGCTAGCCTGCGATGGTTCCTGCCTCCTTACTTGGTCCTGACCTCTGCGTGTCGCGCACGCTATCTGCCTATGGCTAAATTGTTAGGGTGTTTGTGGTGGTGGTGACCTCGGACAGCGTGAACATAATTGTGCCTGGTGTGGGAGGGAGTGCAAGCAAGAAGCAGTGCTGGGTCGAGCAGTGGAACCTGCGCCCAGTGTTTCTCGTACGCCGTACGTTCCTTCCTGTCTACAGGAACGTGCCCCGTAGCCGTGCGCAGCAATGCAGTTGTGTGATGCAAGCACAAAGCAACACGCTTCCTTGAGCATCATGGTTGTGTCATTCCCTTGCCGCACAACACAGCACGCCACTCTCTCTTGTCATTTCAAACTCCCACCCACCACTCTCCCCTTCCTTTTACAACCCAGCTCCAGGCAAGCAGACAAGGAGCACGCGACTGAAAGCAATGTTTGCGGCTTCCGCCGGCCGGCATCATCCGGCGCAGCCTACTCCTGCGGCCCCTGCGGCAGCACGGCCCCCAGCGGCTGCCGCAACTAGTAGACGTCGGGTCCCCTCCTCGTCGTCTTCCTCCCGGCGGGTGCCTCCGTCTCCGCTCCAGCGACGGGCGGGTGGACGTGCTGCCCAGGAGCAGGAAGTGGAAGATGAGGTCAATCTTTTGCTGGCACCTTTCTCAGCCCGCGCATCGACACTACCATCCCACCGGCACGACTGGGTGACTTGGGTGTGGCTTTGGGGCACGTGCGGCCTCATCATGGCCAGCTATTGGACGACGCTCGGCAAGGGCATCGCAGGCGGGGATAGCGGGAAGCTTGTCGCAGAGGCTTGCCAGTGGGATACTCTCCGACCAACGCGGAACCCGCTCTTGACTATTCTGCATCATCTTTTCATTCAATACTTGCCGCTGGCCGAGAGTCCTGCCTGGAAGGCCAATTTAGTCTCTGCTATTTGTGCGACTGTGGCCGCCGGGTGCCTCTTCTTGTGCGTCGTGCTGTTTGGGCAGGCGCGGCATCGGTGCTATCATCCTTCTTCTTCCTCGACCGAAAATTCCCTTGCAACGGCGGCAAGTACGACGGCATTGGTGGCCGCGGCCGCGGCGGCAGGGCTCTTTGCGTGGTCGCCTTTGGTCTGGCAATTCGCAGTGACAGCCGAGGTATTTGCTTTGAGCAATGCTCTGCTAGCCCTCCTGCTGTACACTACACTCCGCTTTGCCTGCAGCTGGACATCCCGGGATCGGCGTTTGTGGGCCTGCACCACTGCACTGCTTTGTGGCCTGGCCCTGACGAATCAGCTCGGGGCCATTCTATTTGAGATACCGCTCGTGCTCTATTTCGCGTGGTGTCTGCGGCGAGACTTGGCGAGGCGGCCAAGCGCTATCATCCTCGAGCTTGGCGGATGGTTTATTTTCGGTTTTTCACCCTACTTTTACGTACCCTTGACTGTCTTGTGGCGCACTCAAGCTGGCAGATTTGGCGATGTGACAACATTAAAAGGTCTGTGGAGCCAATTACGCCAGGGAGGCTTTAGCGTTTTACAACCAGCGTCAGGTCCAGACAGTGTAACCCAGCAGGAGCCGGTTTGGCACGAACTGGGTGCATATGCGTGGGATCTGGCTTGGCGCCAAGGTCTATGGGGCGTTGTGCCACTGCTCGCGCTATTGGGATGTGTGGTAGCCACGGTGTTCACTGCGCCATTCTTGTTGCCTCCGCGCTATCGGGGTGAACGAGCCAAGGTGACGCGGGCTACGGACAGATACATACAACAAATTGTGGCAAGTATGCCGGCTGCCGAACCGTCGTGCGTGCATACTGAGAAAACTGCGGAGCAGGGGCCATACCACAAAGCCGAGGCCAAGGCACGCCACGAGTCGCGGCAGGTGACGTGGGCTCTTGTGGGAGCCTGGGTCCTGTCCCTGCTTGCCTTTGGTTTTGCGCCGTTGGAGCCGTCGCGCGAGAGAGTAGATTTACGTCACAGCATGATGGCGCGCTTCTGGATGCAAGCTAATTTGCTGATCTTCATGTGGGCGGGCGTCGGCATGGATTGGCTGTCGTGTGTGGTGGCACGGGAGCAGTCCCGGGTGGGAAGACGGCAGGATGCACGACCTTCGTTTAATTCAATGTCCTCGTTGGCTCGCGTCGTGTGTGTGGTACTGACCCTATGGCAGTTTCAGAAGCATTATGCGATGCCGGATCAGCACGCCAAACCCTACTTCGAAAAGTACGCCCGGACTCTTCTCGCGCCCTTACCGCCGGACTCGGTGCTGCTTGTGAATCATGACGTACAATGGAATCCGTTGCGGTACATGCAAGTGTGCGAGTACTACCGGTCGGATGTGACGGTCCTTAACTTGTCGCTCATGACCTGTCCGTGGTGGGCTTTGCAGCGCGGTAGATATGGTGGCAAGGTTATTTTTCCCGGCACACATCATGTTCCTGAGAACCATCCATTGGCCCGCGGAGGCGGGGCTTTCACCACGCGCAGCCTCGTGGACACCAATATCGACCGAGTCGGAGGCATTTTTGTGGCAGGGAACCTGACCATTTCCCAGGCCGAGGGACAGTTTCGGTCTGCCTACACAGCGCTGCCCATGGGCTTGAGCATGCAGCTTTTTCGACACGAAGACGTATGGACGATGAGACAATGGCTTACGCGCCACTTCGAGGTCTGGCGTCTCCTCCAGCAGCGCTCCCAGGACTTGTTATCTCTTGCAGAGCTGCCTGCACTCGATACGTACCAGAAAGGGAAATGGGAATATGAAATTAGGCGCGACTATCTGAACCATTTGGCAGAGGCTGCGGCGCATGCACTCGAAGAAGCGATTGCGCTCCAGGAACAGTACCACAGAGGCGCGAGAGGAGGAGATGGCGACACCGCGCATCACCTCATCACGACGAAAATGTCCTCCACGCTGGTGTTGAAACATTTCCTGGATGCAGCATGGTGGCTTGAGGTATTGGTTGCGCATGACCCTGACCACACGACGCACACACTCAAGAACTTGGGCTTGGCTTATTTCCACCTGTTGTACCTGAGCCCTACGATTCCCGTGGCGGCGGCCGAGGCTCAATTGCGCCGCGTGCCCCGTGCTAGTCCCTTCAATGACGCCGCCCTTGCCATCAATGTACCACAGTGGTACCGGGGCCCTGGTCGCCAGGAGACAGACTGGCGAATGTGGCTCTTGAATCGCTTGGACGAGGCTTGGACAAAGTGTTTGGCTCGTCCCGACGCTCAACACATGCCTGAGGCAGGCAAATTGCAGCAGCAGCACAAAAAAGTTGTGGCCCGCATGCGCCCGCTTCTTGAAAAAGAGGAGGCCCTTGCCACTGGGGAGTTCAGGCGCGGCGCCGACTAATAGGTAGTTGGCGATGAGAGATGGATGGGTTCCACGTGCGAGTTTTGCGTTATTCAAAGCTGGCTTAGGCGTAAAAAAAATTGCTTTAAGATGACTGGAAACATAATAAGTCAAAAGAAGTCGATCAAACTCGAAGAGTGTGCTCCCCGAAAGAAATACGCTCCGAGCGCCCCTGCTGATGCCCTCCCCCTGAGCACGTGTTTGCTTGCTTTGCGTTCGACCAAAATGATGAGGCTAGCTTTTCGATAAGGGTTGTACGACTTGAAGCTGTCAGATACAGTCTTGCTCGCATTCTATGCGGCAAATCGTGGCTTTCGTGAAGAATGCTCGGCGGCATTCTTGGGCTCTCGAACGGCTGCTCAGCCAACGGCCACGGCACGATCGCTCGCAATCCAACCACCACCACCACGAGATTTAAGTCACCCAACCCAACCACTGCCACGCCACAACACAGGCTCTGACATACGGCTTGTACGCCACGCCGCTACGTTTGCGGCCGGCCAGCACGCGTGAAGCAGCGCCATCAACCTTATCCCTCTCAACAGCTTGCATCGCCCACCCACACGCCTCCAGCGCATCCACACGACGCCTACAGCCAGACGCCATGGTGTGGAAGACTTCTGAAATGGACACCACGCAGTTTGAGATCAACATCACGCCGTCTTTTTCGTCCATCGACCCTGTTTGTACGACGCCTGCGCCTCTCGATCCCGACGTCGCCCGCATCTGGGTCAAGGTGCCTTGCGACTACACACGACGACTCCTCGTCCACGCCATTGCTCGGCAGCGGCCCCGCTTGGCCCAGGTTAAACAAGAGGAGGATGCCTCGATCCTATGGGCGGACTACGAGGACCTGGACTTTGACCGCATCTTGGCTGGCGACGGCAAGATCAAGGCTAACTCCTATCTGATCAGGAAAGGCCTTGGTCGCAAAGCCCAGCTGGCCTACCAGTTGCGGAAGTACATGGCTAAGAGGCCACAATCCGTGCTGCATGGAGCCGTACCTGAGACGTTGGTGATTGAAACCTGGGAAGCCTTTGAGGAAGAAATGAGCTTTGGGGCTTTAGGAGCGACGTTTGATCAAAATCTCACGGCCTCCCTTTCGCAGCGGGACCGCCTGGAGTGGTGCCTCCGAGATGCTAAAGAACGGCTTGCTCAAACGCCGGATCAGGCCTGGATCCTCAAACCCAGCGTCACCAACAAAGGCGCCGAGGTCACCGTGCTGCGGGACTACGCAACAATGGCAGACGTGGTGGGTGCGTGGCCAGACGTGCGGGAGTGGGTGCTGCAAGCGTATGTTGCGCAGCCGCTCCTGCACCGCCGGAAGAAGTTTCATTTGCGGTGCTATGTCTTGGCGGTGGGGGATCTGTCGGTGTACGTCTGGCGACGGGTCTTGCTGTTGAGCTCGGCGATGGAGTACGACGAGCAGGATTTGGGGAATCAACTCGCGCACATCACGAACACCGCCCGGCAGGTGGAGGATGGAGAGCCGCATCTTGTGGCGGAGGAGGAGTGCGTCTTTTTGCTGGACGACTTGGTGGGGGACTTGCAAGCGAGCCGTGGGTTGAAAAGGGAGAAGGCAGAGGGGGTGGTGGAGGGCATTCGGAAAGGGATGGAGGAAGTGACGGGCGAGCTGTTCAAGGCCTTGCATGGGGAACGCACGGTCTTCGCGCCCCTCCCGCAGTGCTTCGAGCTGCTAGGGCTGGATTTCCTCGTTTCTCTCGACGAGGACAAAGAGGAAGATGAAACTTCTACTCTCATCCCGCAGGTGCATTTGCTAGAGGTCAACCCAGGACCGGATTTTAAGCAAACGGGGCCGCGGCTTCGACCGGTGATTGGGGGGCTTTTGGAGGCGACGTTGGATGTGGCTGTCCTAGAAGATCATGTGGAGGGCACGGAGGACTTGGTGTTGGTGTATCAGTCATTGCACCAACAGAATGGAGGGTCGGGGATGCGGTTGTTGAACGGATGAAAGAGGAGGGAAAAGCAATGGCTGTAATATAAATGATGAGCAAAGGAAAAGGAAAAGCACTTCTTGATTAAGTACTCTTACTTCTCTTTATTCTTTTTGTTGTTGCTGTACAGTGTGTTGAGGAAAAATGGTGTATTCGACACCTATCACCTCTTGTTGTTGCTGCTTGTGTTGATGTTGCTCTTGCTGGGGATGCTCTATACTATCTTAACCTATCTGTACACACCCTCCCTCCAAGCCACCCACAAACCCCACCTCCTACCCTCCCTCACTCCCTCTTTTCCACCTGCACATTCAAAAACTCCTCCCTCCCATAAGCATTGATATCCAAATGCGTAATCCCAATAGTCCCCAACAGCTTCTCCGGCAACTCCCCCGCCTCCTCCTCGCCCTGCAACAAAATGCCCATCTCCACCTTCAGATACTTTGCATACCCCCTACACAAAGACACAATCTGACTCGCCAACGCCGAGCTCGCAATATCCACATCAACCTCCACATAATTCTCCCCTCGAAAATAACGCTGCGTCAGCTTTTGCCCCAAAATCGTCGGTTTATTCCCCACCGCCCACTTTATCATCGATGGCCCCTCCGCAATGCTCGGAATCAACTTAAACCTCTTATTCTTAAAGTCCCCAAGCAAAAACTGCCCTCCTCCCCCCCCTCCCTCCCCCCCTCCCTTCCCCCCTTCCTCCTCCTCCATCGGGAAATCCAAAAACCGATCGAACAACGTCCAGAAACACCCATCCTCCTCCCGCCTATCCCGTGGCAACGCAAACACAGTCACCATACTCAAAGGCGGGTCGCCCGGGACCTGAAAATTGACCAAAAACAAAAACGGGGGCCTTCCATCCCTCGCGTCCAAATCCTGCATCTCCCTTAACATTTCAGCCATCCGCCCACGACTCGCAATATGATCCTCCCTCTGCCCCGGGTACTCCGACGGGATCTTGAAAACACACGCCATCACAAGCTTGCCTACTGGAGGGCCCGCGGAAAATTTGCGGCCATCTCGGAGGTAGTGCTTGCCACGGACACGAAAAGTGTTGTCATTTCCAGGGTCGTAGTACGCGTAGGGGTGCTGGACTCGCAAGCCGAGCGATGCATACTCTTCCAAAGACATGCCTGCGTAGCGTCCTTGGAGGTAAGGGAGTTGTGGCAACCCTGCTGGGGCTGGTGCCTGTGCTTCTGCTGCTGCTGCTGCTGCTGCTTCTGCGGTAGTGGCGGAGAAAGAGCTCTCGGCGTCGCCCGCGGAAATGAATGGAAGAGAGGAAGACGAGGAAGAGGGCACGATGCGGCCCCATTCAGAAGGGGAGTGAGTGGACAAGGCGCGGACAGTTTCCAGGATATGGCTGGCTGTCCGTGAAGCACGCACCTCGTCATCCATGCCATCGTCGGTGCTAGCCGTGGAAAGAGTAGGCCGGTCTCCAGAGCTCCGCAGCTCGTCCTCCTCCTCTTCCTCCTCCTCGCCCTCGGCACAACCACCAGCAGCCTTATGATAAAGGTTGTCCGGGAAGTCCTCAGTCGCATATGTAATCCCATCTCCTCCTCCTTCTCCTGCTGCTGCTGCTGCTGCTGCTGCTGCTGCTGCTGCTGCTGCTGCTACTTCCTCATCCTCGTCCTCGTCGTCCTCGTCCTCGTCTTGCTCCTCGTCGTCCACCTCCACCTCCACCTCATTGCCATCCGTCGAACTCAAACTAACCTTGCTGGTACGATGATGCTGTGGCAACAGCAGCGGAACGGTAATCGGCGGCTCCTTCCCTTCCTCCCCCCCTTCCTCCTCCTCCTCCTCCCCCTCCTCCCCCCCCTCCTCCTCCTCCTCCTCCTCCCCCTCCTCCTCCACCCCCGCGGGAGAGGATGGTGTGGATGAAGGCATGCCTGCCGCCGCTACCGAAGCCAGTGCAGCCGATGAATGCGGCATGGCGACTGCTGCTGCTTCTGATAGCGTTTCCTTCATTTCCCCTCTTTGCTCCTCCCCCTCTTCCGCTTCCTCCTCCTGCTGCTGCTGCTGCTCCTGCTCCTGCGCCGGCGGCGGACCCAGGGGTCCCGCATCCAGAAACTGCCTGAAGGCCGGGTCATCACACACATCCCTCCGTTTCATTATCTCGCTCACAAACGCCTCGAGGCTCTCCGCGCGTTTTGCCAGAAACTTGGGCGACAAATTCTTAAACAACGTCTTGGGTGGAATAAGTGGTAGAGGCGGGCCTCCGTGCCCGTGTCCGTGGCGAGGGTTATCCAAACTCTCTCGCAAGTCTTCAAAATCCGAATACCGCTTCCACACCGACCAGCTGCTGCTGCTGCTGCTGCTACTGCTTTTGACTGGACATGTCACTGCTACTTTGTAGGACGCAAAGCTCCTTTCCACCACTCGAAATGCCTTGATCTCCACGCACGCCCCAAACAAGGAACAATTCCGCGCGTGCACTGCTTGGTCCTCCGTGTCCGCAACGCCAGCGGTGGTGGCCATGCTCCTACTCGTGACAGTCGTTGTGCCAGCCCTTCTTGCGGGGATTGGCACGGGTGTCGGAGTACAGGCAGCAGCCTGAGAGGAAGCAGCACTGCCGCCGATGTCCACCTCTCCCGCCGCCGCCCGCTCCTGGGTTTCGAGGTGGGTCAAGTAATCGAGCGCCAAGCCCGGCCCCGCCTCGATCGCAATGCCTATTAGGAAAACAAGCAGCACACCGAGCAGCCAGGAAAGCAGGGAGAAGGCCAAGGGACTAACCAGGGCCACGCCCAGGACGCCCGCACTGCCTTGGCCGTCTTTGACTTTGTCTTGCACTTTAGTGAGTAGGCGACGGATCCTGTGGCGACGGCGGCTGCGTGGCGGCGCCGTAGATGGTAAGGACGGTGCTGGGTCTGTGGGGCTCATCTTTCACTGGTGGTCGTGGGGTGCATGAGGCTTGGAGGCTTGGGTTAAGTAAGTGTGTTATGTCTCACGGCGGGGGGCGGGGGAGGCTGGCTGCTGCTGGTGGAAGAACGCTGTGTGCGGGTGGGAGGGAAAGGGGGACATGAGCAGGCGTTCACAGCAAGCCAAACAAATGTGCCCTTGATTTTTACGTCGCTAGACGTCTTGCTAGTGACACGGGCGCATCGGAGTTTGGTCATTGACAGCAGGAATCACGAACGTTCATCGCGTGGTGAGACATGATGATGTTTGTCGGTTGCAGCAGCAGCAACGAGCGGTGTTCGTGGGCACGTCGATTTCCCCCATGTTTCGCTGATATATATCTTTGTTTCTTTCTTTGTTGACCAGGAACGCACCAAGGGCGCTCTCCTTTTTGTCATTTCTGCTTGCCTACTCACCACCGCTCACTCCCACTCACACACGCACGAGGGGTACTTTCCTTTTGGGAACGTGCACCGCCCACCTACATTCACATTTGTTAGAAGTACACGCCTTTACTCTATGCTTTCACTTTTCCCTTTCTTGCCCTCTGGCCTCGTCTAACTGTCTCTTTTTCATATATTTACCTAGTTTTTCAATAGCTTTTACTGCCACACATGCCACCCACACCCCACCCACTCTCTCTCCAAACTCTAATCGCTATCCTCGTCGTCCTCGTCCTCCGTGCTGACAATGTCCTCCAACACCGACGAATGCCGCCGTTGCGGCGTCGGCGTCTTGGTCTTAGCCGCCGCGTTGCCATTCTCCATCACCTGCACCTCTTCCTCCTCCTCCTCCTCACTATCCACCACCCCCTCCACCTCACTCTCACTCCCACTCTCCCCACTGCTCCCACTACTCTCCTCCTCCTCCTCCTCCTCCTCCGCCGCCCTCGCCTCCTTCGCCCGCCTCTGCGCCTGCTGATACGCCAAAAACTC
>Ga0105053_10006330_pt1 | contig 16359 bp, 13 predicted proteins | sample BON01_FD_78093 | JGI IMG/M metagenome (GOLD analysis project Ga0105053, IMG submission 78093) | Freshwater microbial communities from Lake Bonney liftoff mats and glacier meltwater in Antarctica - BON-01 | ecosystem: Environmental > Aquatic > Freshwater > Ice > Glacier meltwater | place: Lake...
AGTGGTATCTGTCCACATCGCTATTATCCTTTGGTTTGTTGCAAAACCGCAGAATCAGCGATCCGGGCTGCCGTCAAGATAACCAGCTGATACCACTCAACTTAATTTCGGCACAGACACTTAACCCCCATGATCTCCCGCAAATCGCGGGAATCGAAAATTCCAACTTCTTGCCTTAAAAGTGAGCGAAGTGCGGATTCTCGCAAGTGTGATTGGTCAACTATTCGCTTGTCGAATACAGCCCAGGCACAATGGCAGGCGCAAATCAGGGCTATTCGAAGCGCAGTCGAATCTTTTACTGAATAATATTAAATTGTTACTTACCCTAAGCGTGCAGCGAGCGGGCCAATCAAATCTTTGATCAACCGTTGCCGATCGGCCACTCTTGCCTGCTCTTCTTCGCTATCCAAAACCAATTGGTCGATCGCCTCCGCGCTGATAATCCCGCTGTCACGCAACAGTAATTCCAGTGAGCGTAGTCGGTCCCGGGTGACCGATAGCTCGGTTCCCAGCGTTACCACGGCGCGGATGAGCCCATCCTTCACCGGATCATCGAAAAAGGTCGTGTTGCGGGGCCCCGGCTTGGGGCCAGCAGGAAATTCGCCAGATGTATCCTTGGCCGCATCAGAAGTTGGTTCGCTCATGAACTTACATCCTTGCGTCCGCCGAAGAAATAGAACGTAGCCGGGCCTGCTGCTTCGTAATTGGCGAAGGTGGCTCCGGGATCCAATCCGGCTGCGGCCAATTCATCCTTCATGTCCATCTCGGCAAAGCCGGTCCAGAATGGTTCTCCGTTGTTGCGAACCTGCCAATGGTTGGTGACCTGTTTGAACAAAGGCATCCGGTTGGGCTGATAGGGTACATCCAAATGCAGCACCAATCCGCCCGGACGGACCAAGCGCCACGATTCCCGCAAGATATCGCGGACCTGTGCCTGCGTAGTTTCATGAAACATGATGATCGACACGATCAGGTCAAAACTGCCATCGGCAAAATCGGTTTGGCCGGCATCCATTTCCGCAAAATCAATCGCGACGCCTTCGCTTTGCGCATAGCCATGGGCGTAACGCAGCAATGGCCGCGCGCAATCGATCCCGGTCACCTTGGCGCCGGGAAACACCCGTTTGTAGGCCAATGTTTGTTCGCCCGTACCGCAGCCCATGTCGAGAATGGCCTTTGGTTCCAGATCGGGAGCATATTTCTTCGCCACGCCTGCCAACAATTGTCCCAAGGAGTCGGAGCCTACCTTGCCGCCGGTCCCCATCCCCTTGGCGTTGCGGTAGAGGTCAACGGTCCCTGCGTAATTCAACCCGGCTGCCAAATCATGCGGCCGCGTTTCGCGCCAGTAACCACCGGGCTGGCGATGGATTTCCGTTGTTGCAATCGGCGCCTTTACAACAAGACTGTCTTGCAATTTCAAGGTTCCGTCTGTGCGCGGGTTGGCCAGGATATACTCGAACGCAGCGATCTGATTGTCCATCGTCCGGTCGGCGGTATCAGCAACCGAATCCCACATCTGGTTCTGGCTATGGAACGTCAGTGTTTCCCACAGATTGTAGAGCGGATGATCAACCAGCAATGCCTCCCCATCGGCGCGGCTCGTTACGGAACCAGGGGCTTTTGCCTCCTGCTCTGGCACCAATTTTTCATCGAACAGACGCTGCAACTGCCCTTCGAGCGCGAAATTGATGTAGCCTTTGAGGCCGCCTACAAATGCCTGCCGAGATGCTTCATCATGGTTTGGGACAAATCCGACGGAATTGGACATCAAAAAATCTCCTGCGCGCAATCGATAAACCACCCTATCAATCTGGCCAATATATCACAGCATCCCCGCGGCAATTTTTTCGCCAGGCGAACTGTTGTCATGAAAAATGATGAACCGTGGTCGGCCATGGTAGCGGCTCGATCCACTTCAAACGGAGGATAATTGAATGCCGGGCAAATCATTGCGTCAGACACTGCTTAGCAAAGAATTCTTCGTTGCGCCCGGAATTCAGGACATGATTACCGCGATTGTTGCCAATCGGGTCGGTTTCGATTTTGTTTATGGCAGCGGCTATTGGACGATCGCTTCGGCGCACGGCCTGCCCGACGCCGGGATCGCGACTTATACTCAAATGGTCGATCGGATGCGCACGTTGGCACAGATCAGCAATTCGACACTGATTGCCGACGCGGACACCGGCTATGGCGGCTTGCTCAATGTACATCACACGGTGCGCGGATACGAGGAGGCTGGTGTCACCGGTATCCAGCTGGAAGATCAGGTCTTTCCCAAAAAATGCGGGCATGTCGGGAAAAAACATCTGATCCCTGCGGAAGATATGGCCAAGAAGATCCGCGTTGCCTGCGCCGCCCGGCGCGATCCCCGGGAAACGGTTATTATCGCCCGCACCGATGCATTGCTGATTGAAGGTTATGACGGGGCCATGCGGCGGATGGATCTGTACGCCGCGGCGGGCGCGGATATGTTGTTTCTGGAAGCAGCACAGGATCCCGAACAAATGCGCAAAGCCTGCGCATCGACCGAGACACCGATGATGGCCAACATGGCCGATGGCGGTTCAACCCCGATCCTGGATGCCGCCACCTTGGAGGAACTCGGTTACGCTGGCGCGATCTTCCCCGCGATGTGCAGTCTGCATGCCGCCGCCGCCGCTGAACAAGCATTGATCGCCTTGAAAACCACCGGTACATCATTGAAATCCGGTCTGGAAATGTTCAATTTTCAGGATTTCTCATCAATGATCGGCTTTGACGAGATTGCAAAGTTCGACGAGGAGTGGCGTTGATCATTTTACCCGCCTCCAGATAAACCCGCATCGGACAGATGGACAGCGATCATGGATAAAGGCCTGCCGATCCGGTCAATTTGCCGCGCGCTGGATATCATCAAGATCATCAATCGGTTGCGCACGCCGACACTCACAGAAATCTCGATCGCAGCAGGCCTGCCCTATCCTACCGCGTTCCGGATTGTGCAGACATTGATCCACGAAGGGGTGATCGAGCAGGAACCGTTCCGCAAACGCTACCGCGCCACCGAATTGGTCAAGACGCTATCTAATGGCTTTCAGGAAGATGACCGGCTGAGCGCGGGCGCAGAACAGGCGATGCATGACTTTACCGCAGAATACCTCTGGCCGGTTGCTCTGGTGGTCAGGGTTGGCAGCCTGATGATGGTCAAACATTCAACCCATAGCCTCACCTCGCAAACGCTGACGACTTACTATCCCGGTCACAGCGTCCCCTTGCTTGATAGCGCATCGGGCCGCGCATATCTGGCGTTCTGCAATCCTGACGAACGCGAGATTGTGACCCAAGGTCTGGCTTCGCGCAGCTCCCCAAAGACTGAGATGAGCTTGCAAATCCTGACTGAAGGCGGGTTGCTGGATCAAATCCGCGAACAAGGTTATGCCGATTCCGTCCGCAGTCAGTTCAATCAAACGCCAGGCAAAACATCCGCCCTCGCCGTGCCCGTTATGTCTGGCGGCGAGGTGGTGGCCTGCCTGTCGCTGATCTTCTTCGACCGGGCAATGCCAATCGCGAATGCGGTCAACAATCTGTTAAAACCATTACAGGATTTGGCCCGGCGCATTATCGAAACCCCGGCATCGCCATCCTGATGACCCAGCCATTTTGTTCGAAATACGAATAAAATGGAGCAATTTCTTTGCGTGAAACATTTGCGGGTTAGGGCTGGGGTATGACAACACCGGAACAAACAGCCGAACAGATTAGCGTCCATGACCACATTGCGAAACGCGGAGTGAAATTCCCCGCGCCCGCAATACCTTATGCAGAGGGGCCCAATGCGGAGAAGGGCGCGGATAACGCTCAGACACTGATCTTTGCGGCGACCGAAGAACCCTTTGCCATCGTCCCCAATGCGGATGGTGAAGCCGTTGAGGAGGCTGTGGCAAAGGCCAGGGCGGCGTTTGATCACGGCCCTTGGCGCAAGATGCTGCCAACAGAACGCGCCGCCATCATGCGCCGCATCAGCGATTTGGTGCGCGAAAATCTTGAGGAATTGGCGTCTTTGCAAACGCTGGAAACCTCCATTCCGTTGCAGCAAACCCGCGGTATGCATGTCGGGCGGACGGCGGAAAACTTTACGTTCTTCGCTGATGTTTTGGCCAGCCTTGCTGGCGAAAGCTATGAACAAAGCGGCCGCTACCTCTCAATTGTAACGCGTGAGCCGGTTGGTGTGGCACTGCTTATTTCACCGTGGAACGCACCACTGGTGCTGGCATCGATGAAGCTGGCAGCGGCGATTTCCGTCGGTAATTCCGTGATTATCAAGCCATCTGAATACGCCCCCCTTGCAGTCCTTCGCCTGATTGAATTGGTGCAAGAAGCGGGCGTGCCCGAAGGCGTGGTTCAAGTCATTTGCGGGCCGGGCGCCGGCGCCGGACAGGCTTTGGTGCGGCATCCTGATGTAGACGTGGTCGGCTTCATCGGCGGTACGGAAACCGGCAAGCGGATTATGGCCGATGCTGCGCAAAGCCTGAAGAAGGTCGGCCTCGAATTGGGCGGAAAATCAGCCAACATCATCCTCGCCTCCGCCGATCTGGAGCGTGCAATCGACGGATCACTGCTGGGAATTTTTGCCGGCAATGGCGAACAGTGCCTCGCCGGATCGCGGATTATGGTCGAAGACAGCATTGCCGATGAATTCATCGAGAAATTTAGCGCCAGAGTACGCGGAATGATCGTTGGTGACCCGTTTGACGACGCGACAGAAATCGGCCCGATGGCGTTTGCCGCGCATTACCATCGCTTGCTGGAATTTGCTGCGAAGGCTCAGGACGACGAATCCTACCGCGTGCTCGCCGGGGCAGGTGCCGCTGCCGGTTTCGACAAGGGATATTACTTCGCACCAACAGCGGTCGAGGCGGCAGATAACATGACCGATCTTTGCCAGCAGGAATTGTTCGGGCCATTCGTAACGATCCAGCGGATCAAGGATCTGGATGACGGCCTTCGCCGCGCCAACGAATCCGACTTTGGTCTCGCAGCTTATGTCTGGACGGACCACGTACCCTCGATGATGAAGGCGCGAAGGGAACTGCGCGCCGGGACCATTTGGGTAAACACCCCGATGACCCGCGATTTGCGCTCGCCGTTCGGAGGATACAAGCAATCCGGCATCGGGCGCGACGGCCTGCCCGGCTCAATCGAGCTGTTCACCGAAGAAAAAACCACTCTGATCCCGCAGGATCCGTTGGCCCTGCCAAAACTCGGCCAACACTGAGGGCGAACCGTTGGCGGGCGAAAGAAGAGTTTTTCGTCTGGCGGGTTTTTCTCAGAACGCAATCGCAAACCCTGCCAATTTCGCCAAAACGAACTGATAGATCGTAAAAGGACGGGGTCCCAATGAACGAAACCAATGTGGTCATTATCGGCGCAGGGCCAGTGGGCTGCATCGCCGCCTATTATCTCGCGAAGCACGGCGTCAATGTCGTGATCGCTGAAGCAGGGCCAGATTGCGCCCAGGATTTACGCGCGTCCACTTTCCATCCGCCTACGCTTGAAATGCTTGATACACTCGGATTGGCCAAGCCGCTGATCGAAAAGGGGCTGAAGGCTCCGATTTATCATTGGCGGGAACGGGAGACCGGTGAAGTATTTGAATTCGATCTGACAGAGATTTCAGACGCGACTGAATTCCCGTTTCGGGTGCAATGCGAACAGTTTCATCTGGCGCGGATGCTGGCTGGCAAACTGGAGAATATCGACCACGCAGAAGTGTTATTCAGCCACCGGATGCTCGGCTATGTCGAGAACGAGAATGGCATCGAAGTTTCGCTCGAAACCCCGCTCGCAATCCGCAAGATTACGGCCGATTACCTGATTGGAGCAGACGGCGCTAACAGCATCGTACGCAAATTGCTGGGCGTGGAATTCGACGGGTTTACCTATCCAGAGAAATTCCTCTGCTTCACAACAGAGGAACCGCTGGAAGACCATCTGCCCAATCTGGCTCCGGTAAATTACGTGTCCGACCCGACTGAGTGGACTGTATTACTGCGCGTTCCGTCCCTGTGGCGGGTGCTGGTACCTGCTTCGGAAGACGATGCGGATGCGGATTTGTTATCGGACAAAAACAAGGAAGCCGTCTTTGCCGGGCTAATCGGCAAGCCGGAAGTTACCACCCAGCACCGGACGATTTACCGGGTGCACCAGCGGGTCGCGAAATTTTTCCGGAAGGGCCGCGTATGCATTATTGGCGACGCGGCACATCTCAACAATCCGCTTGGCGGGTTCGGAATGAACAGCGGTATTCATGATGCTTTCAACCTGTGTCCCAAATTGGTGGAAATCATCAAGGAACATGGCGACGCGGAAGCTTTGCTGGGTCAGTTCAACGAAGAACGCCAGCGTCAGACCCATGATTTCGTGCAGGCACAGACCAAGCAGAACATGGCCTTCATGCGGGAAGGCAGCGGTCACAGTGCCCGCAAGGAAGCCATGCAGGCCCTGATCAATGACAAGGACAAGCGGCGCGAATATCTGCTCCGCCAGTCGATGATCCAGTCTGTCCGCGATGCCGCGGCAGAAGTATACGAAGCGGCGTAATCGTCCACAAACACGGGCCGCTGCGGGTTTAATCGTCCAGCATCAGCGGCCCGTGGTTGATATGCGGTAGGACATGGCGGGCGAACAGATCGCATTCTGCCGCATGGGGATATCCTGACAGGATGAAGGCATCGATCCCTTCCGCCTGATAGGCGCGAATTTTGGCGAGAACCTGGTCCGGATTGCCGACAATTGCCGCACCGCAGCCTGACCGTGCGCGCCCAATTCCGGTCCACAGATTGTCTTCCACGAAACCATCATCTGCCGCAGACGCCCGCAATTCGCTTTGCCGTCCGACCCCGGCGGTCGCGGCATCGAGCGACTTTGCGCGGATCGCATTGCCGACATCGTCATCCAGTTTTGACAGTAACCGCGCGGCATATGCCCGTGCCTCGTCCTCGGTTTCGCGCACAATCACATGGGCGCGGTAGCCGAACTTCAATTTGCGGCCACGACTGGCGGCGCGGCTGGTCAGATCGCCTACAACTTCGCGCACCTTGTCCATCGTGTCGGGCCACATCAGGTAAACGTCCGCCGCCTCCGCTGCTGCATCGCGGGCCGCCGGGCTCAAACCGCCAAAATAGAGCGGGGGGCATTTGCCCGAGACCGTCGTGATCCGCGGCGGGTCAAGGTCGAGATCATAGAATTCGCCCTGATGCGACAGATGCTGGCCATTCAGCATGGTCTTGAGGATTTTCATCACCTCCACCGTCCGGGCATAGCGCGGCTCGCTGTCCAGTTTTTCGCCCGGCAAGTCGGAGGAGATGATATTCACCGTCAGCCGTCCGCCCAGGATACGGTCGAGCGTGGCAATCCGCCGCGCGAGTTGCGGCGGCCAGTCCTCGCCAATTCGCACCGCCATCAGCAACCGCATGGTCTCCAGATAAGGCGCAATCGCAGATGCAAACACGGTCGTATCAAGGCCGAGCTGATAGCCGGATGGCAGGAGGATATTGTCGAACCCGCCCTTCTCCGCCGTCATCGCGATATTGCGGCAATGTTCCCAGCTCGATTGGAGCATCGGGTCCGACTGACCGAGAAATTCGTAATCATCATCGCACAGGGCGGAGAACCAGCTGACTTCGCAGGTTTTTTCGTGATCCTGACTCATGGCAATTCCTCCTCAAGCGACGCGACCAGCACATTGTACCATTCGTCCCGCGTCCATTTCACACCGTAAGCCTGCGCTGCTTCGGTAATCCGCGCTGCATTCTGGGTGCCGACAATCGGGATCACCCCGGCAGGATGCGCCATCAGCCAGCTATAGGCAGCCACGGTGCGGCAAACATTCTGCGCTTCAGCCACCACGTCCAGCGCGGCGGCAACCGCCCGCTCGCGATCATTTTCCGGAGCGGCAATGCGTCCGCCGCCCAAGGGGGACCATGCCATTACCGCCAGATCGTGCTGCATCGCCATGTCGAGCTCGCCATTCTGGAGCGGGGTCAGGCACAGCGGCGAAAATTCCGGCTGCGTGCTGACCAGCGGGATGTCGAGGAAGCTTTGGAGCGCCGCAGTCTGCGGGAGCGTGAAATTGGAAACGCCCAGCGCACGGATTTTACCGGCCTTGACCGCCTTCTGCAAAGTCTCGGCAATTTCCTGCGGATGGGTCAGAATATCGGGCCGGTGGATATGCCACAGATCCAGCACATCGGTTTTCAGCCGGCTAAGCGAAGCGTCAATTGCCGAGGTGAGATAGGCCGAGCTGCTATCATATGGCAGCGGCGGCATGATGCCCCCTTTTGACGCCAATACCATCTTGCCGCGTAAGCCGGGATTGTCGGCAAGGATCCTGCCCAGCAATGCCTCCGCATCACCAAACCCGTCATTGCCGTTGAAGCCGTAGATATCAGCGGTATCGAAGAAATTGATCCCGCTATCCAGCGCCGTTTCGATCAGACGCAGCCCTGCTTCCGGCGTCCCTTCAAACCGCCACATGCCCCATGCGAGGCCGGAGACGTCTATGCCGCTCTTGCCCAAGGGCCGGAGGCGTTTTGGAGATGCTAGTTCACTCATTATGAAATTTTTCCCAGTGTTGTTTCTGCCATTTTTGCAGATCCGATCGCGACGACAGACTCGCGCTCGACAAGTTCATGCTGCAACCGTTTGTGGACGAGCGTTTGTCCGCTCAAAAGCAATTCAGTCGCAGTTCTGGCCAGTTCAAAAGTTGGTTGGCGGATCGTCGTTAGTGGCGGCCACACCATTCGTGCCAAAGTAGTATCATCAAACCCGGCAACGGAAAGCTCGCGCGGCAGCTCAAGCCCAGCCTGATGCGCCGCCGCCAGAACGCCAGCGGCCATATCGTCATTACTGGCGAAAACTGCAGTCGGCCTTTCGGGCAGGGCAAGAAATTTTTCGCAAGCAGCAAAGCCGCTGTCGAAGTCAAACTCTCCCTCCGCCATCCAGTGCGGATCAAATGGCAGGCCTGCCCTATCAAGCGCCCGGCGATAACCATACAGGCGTTCATCAGATGCCATATGATTGGGATGCCCCTTCACAAAGGCAATCCGCCGATGACCAAGATTGATCAGATAGGTGGTCATATCATCGGCCGCTTGCGCATCGTCCATAAAGACGGACGATGTCATCGCATGATTTGTTCCGGGAGATATCCTGACAAAGGGTATTCCCAGTGCCTCCAACGTGCGCAGCACCGGATCACAATCGGTCACCGGTGAAGACAGGACGATCCCGTCAACATGGGTTTCACTAACCAGCCCGCGCACTTGATCGCCCACGTCGGGATCCGACACATCGACCGGCTGACCGAGCAGGCGGACTCCGTCTTCACGGCACCGCTCCCAGCAGCCCGCGCGGATCTGGTCGAGGTAATAGGGGCTGTGATTGTCGTAAATCAGGGCGATCTGAGCGGACTTCGTACCCGCCAGAATGCGGGCCGCTACGCTTGGACGAAAATCGAGCTGCTTGATCGCAATTTCGACTTTTTCACGGGTGGCTTCACTGACATAGGGATGATCATTCAAGACCCTGCTGACAGTCTTGACCGACACACCTGCGAGAGCCGAAACATCGCGGATGTTGCTTCTTTGGCTCATCCTCCAGCTCCTTCCCTAATCGACCCGCGAGCATCCGGCAGTCCGGCAAACAGCGCTGCGAAGTCGCTCCCTTCGCGCGCGTAGACCGGAGGTGATCCCAAAGGCGCGTGAGCCGTATGGCGCCCGCCGCGGAGGGTTTGTCCGGTCCAAACATGCTGCCAAGTGTCGTCATGCGGTAACAGGACTTCGCGGCTGGTTGCACCCTCTTCCAATATCGGCGCCACCAATAGATCGCGGCCTAGCAGATATTGATCCTGGCACGAAGCGAAGCCCGCTTCGCTCGGGTAATGGAGAAACATGGGGCGCTGCATGGGCAGGCCGGTCGTCGCAGCCTCGTCGATCAAATGGCGGAGATAGGGTGAGAGGGCAGCATGCACTCTGCTCATCGCAGCAAAATGGTTCAAGATTTCTGTGGTGGAATCGATCTGGAGGTTGTCATCGGGCCGGTTGCCCTCATGCGTTCGCATGACCGGGGTAAATGCACCAAGTTCGGCCCAGCGCATAAGTAGATCCGGGGTCCGGACTACGCCGTGTAGCGAGGTGTAACCACCGATGTCCGAATGGCTGCTGACATTGCCGACCAGCCCGCTCGATAGCGCTGCCGTGATGACTGTCCCGATACCGTCATGGCGCGAAAAATCGACACACTGGTCGCCGGCCCACAACAAGGGACAATGGGACTGCACGCCTGAAAATCCTGCGCGCATGAAGAAGGTCGCTTCGCTGGTCTTTTCGCGGCTCATGATCGCCCTTGCGTTGACCTCTGCCCACAAAACCGGCCAGCGGTTATGCGCGAGCATAGGGTCACTACCGTCATGCAAACGCAGATCAGTAGGCAAGTATTCACCGAAGTCCGCCATCCAGCCCGATAGGCCGAAATCAAGCATTTCCCGGCCGATAATTCTGTCCGCAAACCATTCTGCAGCGGCAGGATTGGTAAAATCCACTATGCCGCAGTCGAATTCGCCAAAATCGACGACGTAGGGTTCATCACTATCCTGCCGCAGCGCCAAATAGCCCTGCGACGCAGCTTCCTGATATTGCTGGCCATCAATCGCGAGATAGGGGTTCACGTAGCCGAGGAACCTTATGCCATCCTTGCGCAGGCGAATTATCTCTTCCGGAAGGTCAGGGTAGCGATCAGCACGCCACCGCCAGTCCCAGAACAAGCGCCGGCCAAAACTGGTCTGCCGGATTCCGACCCAGTCTTCGCACCACAAGCCCGATACGCTAGCACCAGCGGCCCGGATTTTCTCCAGTCTGGAAAAGCTTTCCGCGCCTTGCTTCAGGCCGATGATTGCGCCCTCAACTACCCAATCCGGCAAAGGGGCCGCACGCCCGAACCTCGCGGAAAGAACAGACACCAGATCTGCCAAATTATCCGCAAATAGAAATTCAAGCGTCAGGTGCCCTTCCCAAACATCAATTCGGTGGCTTGCCGAATCGGTAAAATCGAGCGCCGACCAAGCAGTGCTATCGAGATGGCAGGCATAATTCTTGGAGGACAGGAAGGTAGGTTGAGGATAGTTGGTGGTCCAGTAATCGCCGCCAGCCTGCCCCTCTGCATCCATGATCCGGGTCAGCTCGCGAGATTTGTCCCGGCCAACCCCGGGTTCACTGGTCCAGATCGGGAAGCGCCGCCCATTGAGCCGAAGATAGCTCATCTGCTCGCCGCCGCCCCAGATGTGTTCGTCTGGCGTACTCAGCAGTGAAATAGAAATACGGTTGCTGTCCCCGCCAATTGTCTGCGCTGTAAGATTAAATCCGGCGGCAGTATCCATGAGCGCAAGATCGACGCGAATTGTGCCTTCGCCGGCAAGTTCGACCTTGTCGGAGTCCACCTTGAGCGGCCTCAGAGGCGAATACATCGTCGCAACATCATTTATCTGAAAGTTGCCGCGGAACATTTGCACCTCAGCTTCGCCAAGACCGCACACAATCGCAGGCATATCCATTCGATGGCTCAGCAGGATTTGTCCCGCAAAAACGAGGTCAAAGCCATTCTCTACTGCCACGAAGTGTGCTCGCACCCGATCAACCTCTTTCAATCTGTATTTTTCTGGCAGCAGCCCAAAATAGATAGGTCAATACCTATATGACACCGCTTGACAGATCAACGCCTATATTACATCAGAGCGACTTGATGGTGACATCTGTGCCGACGCATGGCTAATCATGCGCGTCCACCAAATGGAAAGAAATCTTATGCTACAACTGAATATAAAATCACTGCGCGCAGGCCGATGGCTGCTGGGCGCAAGCGCCTCCGCAATTGCGCTAGGATCGGCGACGCCAGTCCTCGCGCAGGTGCAGGAAATAGTTGTAACCGCACAAAAAGTCGAAGAAAATGTGCAAGATGTTCCGATTGCGATTACTGCAATAACTGGTGATCGCCTCACCGATACTGGCACAACCAGCCTGGAAAACATCGGTGATCTGGTCCCGTCGGTTACCTTCCGTAAGGGCACGACCAGTGCCAACAGTGCGATCATCATGCGCGGCGTTGGCACCATCACCTTTTCCGTCGCCGCTGAACCCAGTGTGTCTACCGTTGTCGACGGGGTTGTGCTGAGCCGTTCAGGACAGGCATTCGCCGATTTGCTCGATATCGAGCGGCTCGAAGTATTGCGTGGGCCGCAGGGAACCCTGTTTGGCAAGAATGCTTCTGCAGGTTTGGTCAATATTATTTCCAAGGGCGGAACCGAAAGCCTGGAAGCTGATCTTCGTGCCGAATATTTCGAAGGTGACGAATATCGCGTTCGTGGTTCAGTCTCAGGGCCTCTGTCTGAAGACTGGTCGGCACGGATGACCGGATTTTACGGCAGCTATGATGGCAATATCCGGAATGTTTTCTTCAATGAAGATGTGAACGGATATGAGCATTATGGTGCGCGAGGGATCGTAGATTACAAGGGCGACAATGCCCGCCTCCGTCTGATCGCTGATTATTTTCGCGCTGATGATGATTGCTGCGCCGATGTAACCGGGGCCACCCGCGGAGCAGTGCTGGATGCCGAACTCGGCTTTCCTGTCGCGCTGGGAACCGATCAACGCACCGTCAATCACAATCTCATCACCGAAACCAGGGACAAGCAATGGAGCTTGACCAGCAATCTGGATCTCGATGTATTTGATACCCATACGCTGAGCGTAATCCTGGGCTATCGCAATTGGCAGAACACCGAAATCCGCGAAGGCGACTTTCTGCCTCGCGCAATCGTCGGTACCGCCCAGTTACACGACAACGGATTTGTCGAAACCAGTCAATATTCGGCTGAAGTCAGGTTGGCTTCTGATCCTACCGCAGCGTTCTTTTATCAGGTCGGCGGGTTCTATTGGCGTTCGGATAATACGCAGGACTTTACCCGCCGCGATATTGTGTGCGCAAGTTCCACTCTGCCACTCGCACCCAGCGGTGCGAGACCATGCAATTTGAACGATCCAGTCAATACCACCTATCCAACCGCGACATCGGCGAGCGACGTCAACAGCACGAACTATGCTCTGTTCGGTCAGGCAACGTACCGCTTTACCGACCAGTTCAGCGTGACTGGCGGGCTTCGCTGGACGCGTGATGAATTGGATTACACCCACATCCGGGCACCCGGCGTAAATGCAACCACGGGCCTGCCATTGTCCGGCCCCGGCGTATCGGGCAACCCGGCGGGCGGCACCCTTGCCAATGGCGGTAACGGGACCAACACTTCAGCCGGCAGCAGCACCAACAACAACATCTCTGGCAAGGCTTCGGTTCAGTTCGAGCCAACCGATGATCTGTTGTTCTACGGCAGCTATACGCGCGGCTACAAAGGCCCGGCCTTCAACGTGTTCTTCAATCACACGGCGCCAAACAACGCAGTTCCGATTGACGAAGAAATCTCGGACGCATTCGAAATCGGGATGAAATCCCAATTCTGGGATCGCCGCGTTCAGGTCAATACCGCCATCTATCAGGCTACCTATGACGGGTTTCAGGCCAATAACTTTATCCTGCTAAACGGCACGACGATTACCAACCTGACCAATGCGGGTACAGTGCGGACCAAGGGCTTCGAAATCGACACAATATTCGCGCCTGTCGCAGGGTTCACAATGCGCGGAAGTGTTGCCTATGCTGATGCGAAGGTCCGGCAATTCAACCCCAATCCGATCACTGGTGATCCCGATGCGCGTAACGGCACCCGTTTGCCACTGGCGCCTAAGTGGAGCTGGAACATCGGTGCGGATTATGAAACCGAAGTAACCGATGCGTTCAAGGTTTATGCGTCCACCAGCTTCTCCTATACGGGGGCGCAATTCTCCGATCTTGGGGCAGCTACGGCCGCAGGTCTGGAAAGCTATGGTATCTGGAATGCCAGCCTGGGTGTGGGCACGGCCGACGATCTCTACCGGCTGACGCTGCATGCACGCAATATCACCGACCAGAGCTATGCCTTGCTCAATGTCGGGAATGGCCAGCGCTATCAAATTCCGCGTGATGCGGATCGATATTTCGGTGTGACACTAAGCGCTAAGATCCGATAAAATCGGGCAGCCCGCCGAACAAAAGAAGGGGCATCGCCAGCAATGGCGGTGCCCCTTTTTTATAAGCTATCTGGCGTTCAGTCAGCCGTATTCACAACTTCCAAGCGCGGCTGCATCAAGTGGATCCAGCCTAAAGCCAACAGATAGGCGCTAGCAGATATCAGGAACATCGGGGTATAGCCGAACCCTGCATCGAGCGACCATCCGGCAAATTCCAGCATAGCTGCGCCCGATAGATTCCCGGCCAACGCCCCCATTGCAATCACGCTGCCAACTTGCCGTGCCGGAACAATATCAGCAGTCATTCCGAATATGTTGGTCGAAAAACCCTGATGCGCGAAGAGCGCAAGCCCGATGATCATGGCTGCGGCCCATTGGTTCGGCGCGTAAAGCGCAAGCGGTAAAGGCAGGATCAGCAAAGCATAGGCGAACATCGAGCTTTTTCGGGCACGATTGGCATCCATCCCGCGGCCCAACAGCATGGGAAATAGAAACCCGCTGGACAGAGCGCCGGCGGCAGCCATCACATAGATGACCGCCGTGGGATAACCGATTTCTCCCTGCCCAAGGTTATATTGGCGCGCGAAAAAATCGGGTGCCCAGAACAGAATGAACCACCAGACGAGGTCTGTTAGCGTCTTGGCTCCGATCACTGCTAAGGTGCGGCGGTCCTTGATCAATTCACGCCACGGAGGAGCCTTTTCCGCGTCCGTTTCCTGGTCCACATCCATCGCCATGGTGGTCACGGGTTCAAGTTTGGCAGTGCCAAGCCACCAGAATGCCAACCAGATGAATCCGAGCAACCCGGTAATCAGAAATGCAGCATGCCAGCCTAGCGACAGCGCAATTGCCGGCACTGCGAGCGGAGCGATGATCGCTCCTATGTTCGAGGCGCTGTTGATGATGCCAAGGCCGACCGACCGCTCCCGAACGGGCAGATAGGTCGCCGCCGCCTTGATCGCTGCAGGGGTGTTGACCGCCTCTGCCACGGCCAGGGTTACACGTGCCGCAACGAATTGCTGGACCGTGCTTGCAATCGCGTGGGCCATGCCCGCCATGCTCCAGACCGCGACGGCAAGGCCGTAACCCCACCGCACCCCGACCTTGTCAATGAACCACCCCACGCCAAGCAGAGAAAACGCCGCAGCAATCTGAAACGAACTGCCAAAATGGGCGAATTCCTGATCGGTCCAGTTGAAATCGGCCTGAAGCATCGGCTTGAGTAGAGCAAGCACCTGCCGATCAAGGTAATTGAGGGCTGTGCCGAAAAAAATAAGTGCTATCAGCCCGATACGAATTGCTTGCTGGGTCTTGAGTCCGTCCTGCGTCAAAGTCATTGCTATCCATCGCTCCCTTGGCGGGCCAGTTACAACATGTGCAGCGGTCAACTGTTTGTCGGGCCTCCCGGCTTGTGCCGATCCAAGAAAGTGCTTGCACCGCGCCAAGTTCATCGCCTAGTGCGGCAATATGACACCGTAAGACATATGGCAACGACGCATGATCCAGCAGGTTAAATGGTGCCGATGTCGAGTGTGGTCCGGTAGGGTGCGGCGCGCACGTTGCTGTTGGAACGCGGCGATCTGGCGCGGACTTCTCAATTAACCGAATTTCTTATCGAGGGTGAGCATGTCATGATCAGCATTGTTGCATTGGGGGGCACTCCCCGCCTTGGCTCATCGACGGAGAAAGCTCTGGCCCTTGCCTGCCGCGCAGCCGAGGCAGACGGGGCAACAATCACCCATTTCGATGGAGCATATATGAGCTCGCTCCCCTTCTATGGCGGCCCGGGCCACAAAGCAGAGGACGGCGCAGCGATGGTTGCAGCTCTGCGCGAGGCAGACGGCGTTCTGATTGCGTCTCCTGGCTACCACGGAAGCATCTCGGGCTTGGTCAAAAACGCACTCGACTATATCGAAGACCTTTCTACCGACGAGCGGCCATACCTTCACGGCCGCCCTGTCGGGCTAATTGCGACATCGTTCGGCCATCAGGCTGCGATGAGTACGCTGTTGACCCTGCGCAGTATTACCCACGCCTTGCGCGGCTGGCCCACCCCCGTCGGCGCAGCTATCCGCACGTCTCCAGAGACATTTGACGAGAACGGTGCAATCCAGGACGTCGGCGCGCGAATTCAGCTAGAACTGGTCGGACAGCAAGTATTCGGCGCTGCAGGGAAATTTCCATGAGCGGATCAACACAA
>Ga0105053_10006334_pt1 | contig 16353 bp, 17 predicted proteins | sample BON01_FD_78093 | JGI IMG/M metagenome (GOLD analysis project Ga0105053, IMG submission 78093) | Freshwater microbial communities from Lake Bonney liftoff mats and glacier meltwater in Antarctica - BON-01 | ecosystem: Environmental > Aquatic > Freshwater > Ice > Glacier meltwater | place: Lake...
AAAGACTAATAACCTTGTAATTACAGTATAATCTGCAAAAGAAGCCTGCTGGCATTGCGGCGGCCTGGCCTTTTCTGTGCCCGCCACTTGCATTTAGATATATCTAAAACTATTTTATGTTTAGATATATCGAAAATGAGTATCTATGCGAGATCAGGATTCAGATGACGGGCTCGTTCTGTCGGGCGAACTTTTGGACAATGACGATGGAGTCGGCCGCCACAGGCGCCAGAATAAAGGAGACAATATGCACAGATGTAATGGAGAAGGTCGCCGCGCGCGCTGGCACATGAAAATGGGAATGGGCGGCGGACACCGCCATGGGCGCGGAGGCCAAGGTCGGGGCGGACGCCGCGGCGGCAGGCCACTCGGCCACGGCGATCTTCGCCTTCTCATTCTCAGCCTGATCAACGAAACGCCGCGCCACGGCTACGACCTGATCCAGGAAATCGAGACGCGGACCGGTGGCACCTACAAGCCGAGCCCGGGCGTCATGTATCCGGCGCTGGAAATCATCCAGGACCTTGGCTGGGCCGAAGTGCGCACCGAGGACGGAAAGAAGACTTTCCACATCACGGATGACGGTAAGGCCGAACTTGAACGCGAGACGGAAACGGTCGACGCGATTCATGCGCGGCTCGCTGACCTGCTGCGCGCCGAGGAAGACGTCGACCCGACCGACGTGCGCACGGCGATGCACCGGCTGCGGCATGCCGTCGTAATGTCGGCGCGCGATCGGCTCGCTGACGAGGCGCGCCAGTGCCGGATCGTCGAAATTCTGAACGCCGCGCGCGATGAGATTTCTTCGCTCGAATAGTGCGGTCAGCATTTAGAGAATTTGAGCGGGGCGCTGGAAGGGGCCCCGCTTTTTCATTCTCGCAACATCAGAAGTGGATTTCGGCCGAAACTGGCAGGTGATCGGACAGCTGAAGCGCATGACTACGCCTGTGCTCAAGGCTCACCAGGTCGGAATAGACGATATGGTCGAGATCGCGCTGCGGGCGCCATGACGGGAAGGTCGGGATTTGCGGATGATTGGCAATCTGGGCTCGGTTCGCCTCGGCGAACGCCTCGAGATGAGTGGAGCTGTTCGTGCAGTTGAAGTCGCCAACGACTAGGAACGGGTTCTTCCGGGGCAGGTACTGGCCAATGGCCTCAAGCTGTTGGGCCTGGTCGTTACGGCCAAGGCTGAGGTGCAGGTTTGCGACTGATATTCCCCGTCCCACCTGCACATTGGCGATGAGGCAGCCGCGACCCTTCACACGTCCCGGCAGTTTGAAATCATGGATATCAGACAGGGCGTACCGACTGAGAATGGCGTTGCCGTGCTGTGAGATGCCGGGGATCGTCCGGTTGCGCTGAACGGCGACGTGGGAATGGCCAGACAGGGTCGCAATCTGCTCGGCTTGGCAGGAAAAGCCGGATCGGCGCCCCCCCAGATCGACCTCCTGCAGGCAGACCACGTCATAGGTTCTGACGATTTCCGCTATTTTTTCCAACGTCGAGCGCTTGGCGCTGGTATTGAACACCTGATGATGCGCGCGGGTCAGGTATTGTGAATACCGGGTCGTGCCGATAGCGGCCTGGATATTCCATGTCAGGATTTCGAGAGAGTGGCTCATGCTGCTCATATGGCGGCTGGAACACAAGGTTCCATCCGGCGTTCGACAGTACGCGTTGAAGGGGACCGTCTTGCTACCAAGTTCACTCGTCTTTGCCCTTCATATCCTGATCTCGGTCGGTCTGACCTTCCGGTTGCTCTACCGAAAGCTGGCGGTCAGCACGACGCTGGCATGGATCATCATCCTGTTCTTTCTGCCTTATTTCGGGATATTCTTCTACTTCCTGTTTGGCGACCACCGGATGGGACGCAAGCGCCTCAGACAGGGCGCGCGTATCCGGCAATTCTACTCGCGCCGTTATGGCATGACCGAGGATCCCTTGCAGGACGTGGTGCTGGAAGCCTCGCACACGATGCGGGCGCTCAGCCAAAGCGTGGCAACCCATTCCGGTTTCCCCGTGACTCACGACAACAAGCTGGAACTGCTCGAAGACGCCGGCAGCATACTCGACCGGATTGTCGCCGATATCGATCAGGCGTCCAATACGTGTTTCCTCGAATTCTATATTGTCGAGCCGGAAGGCCGGGTAACGAGAGTGATGGAAGCGCTGGTGCGCGCCGCCAAGCGCGGGGTCGACTGCAATCTTCTGGCAGACAGTTTCGGCAGCAAGGCGCTGTTCCGATCGAGCTGGCTGCAGCGGCTGCGTCAGGCGGGCGTGGACGTGGAAGCCTCGCTGCCGGTCGGCCTGATCAAATCGCTGTCCCAGCGCTCAGACCTGCGCAACCATCGCAAGCTGATCGCGATCGACCAGTCGATTGGCTATATTGGCAGCTTCAACCTGGTCGATCCGAAATTTTTCAAGAAGAGCAAGTCGGTCGGCGAATGGGTCGACACGATGTTCCGGCTGGAGGGGCGGATCGTCGATTCGCTCGGTTGCGTGTTCAATGCCGACTATATTTTTGACTGTGTAGGTCTGGATGTCGACCGGGAGGCCCTGCGCGACCTGCCGACTGACCGCCCGGAAGTGGCGCCGGCCGGGGACGTATCGCTGCAATTGTTGCCGTCCGGGCCGGAAACGCGCGACAGCCCGATCCATGAATGGGTCGTCTCGGCCATCTTTGCCGCCCATTCGCGCGTGTCGATCATCACGCCCTATTTCATCCCCGACGAGACGCTGACACTGGCGCTGAAGGCGGCCCGCAAGCGAGGCGTTGCCGTGGATGTGATTGTGCCCGAAAGGATCGACTCGAAGCTCGCCCAATTTGCCAGCGAGTCTGTCTTCGAGGAGCTCCTGGCCGCCGACATTCGTATCGCGCGCTATTCGGACGGCCTGTTGCACACGAAATGCGTGCTGATCGATGACACGATTTCGATGGTCGGAACGGTCAATATGGACACGCGCAGCTTCTACCTGAATCTTGAACTGACCCTGATCGCCTATGACCGGGCTGTATCCGGCCAGCTGGACGAGATGCGCGAACGCTATCTGGACAGGTGCACCTTTATCGATCCCGAAGCCTGGGCGACGCGATCGAATTGGCGACGGATGAAAGAGAATATTTTACGCCTCGCCGCACCTATCCTCTAGGCCCGTTTGCCTCGTCCTTGCTGCAGTGCAACGAACCCGGTCTTCAGCCACTAATCCTTAACCAAAAGCCCCTATCGGTTAACCAGCTGCGGAAACTCGCGTGCCTGCCGTGTTTCCGCCAGATTTGGTGTGGAAACAGGGGCAGACGCCGAGGCCTTCGCCGACGGCACAGACTCATATGCGGCGCGCACGCAGCCCGCAGACTTCAAGGAGCAGGGAATCTCATGGAATCCGAAGCGATTGGTACGGCCGCCAGCAATAGTGACTTCTCGCTACTCTCACTGGTTTTCGATGCAGACCCGATTGTCAAACTGGTGCTCCTCTGCCTGCTAGCCGCCTCGGTCTGGTCGTGGATGGTGATTGCCGAAAAGACGTTCTCGCTGGGCGGCGCCCGCAAGAAAGCGAAACAGTTCGAAGATGCATTCTGGACCGGTCGCACGGAAGACTTCGACATGCGCCCTGGTCAGGTCGCGGGTGATGCAGCCAGCCGCGTATTCGCATCGGCTGCCCGCGAATGGTCGGATGCCAAGCGCGCCCTTTCCCAGCCGACTGAGGCGGCGGCTATCGTCAGCCGCGCCGAGCGTTCCATGCGGGCCGCTGTTGACCGGGAAATCAGCAAGGCCGGCAGCGGGCTGGGCGTGCTGGCAACCATCGGTTCAGCGTCGCCCTTCATTGGCCTGTTCGGCACGGTTTGGGGTATCATGAACGCCTTCCTCAACATCGCGGCCCAGCAAGACACGAGCCTCGGCACCGTGGCAGGCCCGATTGCCGAAGCCCTGTTCGCAACCGGCATGGGGCTTGTTGCCGCTATCCCGGCGGTTATTTTCTACAACAAGTTCACGAGCGACCTGACCAAGTTCGGCGACCAGCTCGACACATTCTCGCAGGATGTCCTGGTGCGCCTGTCGCGCCGTGCGTCCGACGCAGCGAGGGACTAGGGCATGGGACTTATCCTCGGATCCGGCGGCAAGGGCGGGCGGCGCGGACGCCGCGCGCTGAATGCCGAAATCAACGTCACGCCATTTGTGGACGTCATGCTGGTGCTGCTGATCGTGTTCATGATCACCGCGCCCCTGCTGGTGCGCGGTGAGGACGTCGCCCTGCCGAAGACCGTATCCGGGCCGATCAAGACCGAGCCGAACGATGCGCCGCTGGCCATCTCCGTGAAGGCTGACGGCACGATATTCATTCAGAACACGGAAGTGACCGTGGACGAGCTCGGCGCAAAGCTCGCCGCCATCATCGGCGAAGGCTACGAGCAGCAGATGTACCTGCGCGCCGACGAGTCCGTTCCCTATGGCAGGATAATGGAAGTGACGTCCGAAGTGCGTGCGGCTGGCTATACGCGCCTCGCCTTCGTGACCGAACAGAAGAAATAGCGAGGGCCTTAAGCACCCATGCTTCGCGGTTTCACCCTTTCGGCCCTTCTCCACGCGAGCGTGCTCGCGCTGGCGGTGATGTCGTGGCCGAACCAGAAATCCGAGTGTGACAAGGCGATCGTCAAGCTCGAACGCGACGAGCCGGGCCTCGGCCCGATCGATATCCTGATGCGCCTGCCCGAATGTGCGAACGCCATCGATGTGCCGATCGAGTTTCTCGACATCGGCCTTGTCACCAATGTGAGTGCGATCCCCAAGGCCGAGGTCAAACCTGAAGCCGAGCCGGTGCCAGAAGAGACGCCCGAAGAAGAGGCGAAACCGGACGACCAGAAAGACCTGACGGCCGACGAAGTCGACGCCAATGACACCCGCGCCGAGGAACCGAGCGAGGATGACATTGTTGTAGAAGACGAGAAGGCCGAGCCGGATCCCGAGCCTGCGCCTGTCAAGGAGCCGGAAAAGAAGAAGCCGGAACCGAAGAAGGAAGAGAAACTGGTTCAGAAGACGAAGCCGAAGACCGAGTCCGATGACCTCGATTTCCTGAATGATTTCGAAGATGTGCTGAAGACCAAGGCCAAGAACGAGCGCAAGGCCCCGCCTGCGCAGGAACCGCCACGTATCCAGAAGCCGATGCTGGCCGATGCCCAGCAACCCCGCAAGGGGGCGGGCGAGCGCACCGGTAATACCGCCTCGTTGCAGGCAGCCGTTCGCCGTCAGATCGGCTATTGCTGGAACGGTATCGACGACCTGCCCAAGGAAGACCAGATCAATGTCGTGGTGCGCCTGAAGCTGGCCCGCGATGGCAGCCTGTCGAACTCGGCCGAACTGATCTTGCCGAAATCGCGCCCAATCGGCCGGTCGGGCATTCCGGTTGACCTTGCCCTCCGGGCAGTGCGCAAGTGCGCGCCATACAAATTACCTGCAGACGATTACGACCAATGGCAGGAAATCGACGTGACAATCGGGCCGGAGAATTGACCGCCCCCCAAAGATTCAAGGAGACTATCGAATGAAACGTATCCTGATGGCGCTGGTATCAGCGTTCCTGCTGGCCACGAGCTTTGCCCTTCCGTCTGCGGCGCAGTTGCAGGTGCGGGTCACGGACGGCAATTTCACGCCGACGCCGCTGGCCATTCCGGACTTCCAGATTTCCGGGGCCGACGCCGCGATGGCGAAGCAGATCAGCGACGTCGTGCGTGCCGATCTCGCTTCGACCGGCCTGTTCGAAATGCAGAACCCGGCCTCCTTCATCCAGAAAGACCTGTCGCTGGACGTGCAGCCGCGCTTTGCCGACTGGAAGATCATCAAGACAGACGGCCTGGTCGTCGGTGCTTATGAAGAGCTGCCCGATGGCAAGATCGCCGTCTCGTTCCGCCTGTGGGACGTCTATGCGGGCGAAGTGATGCGGATCAATGGCCAGCCGGGCCGCCGCCTGACCACGACTCCGGACAACTGGCGCCGCATTTCCCACAAGATCGCCGACTCGATCTACCAGCGCCTGACCGGGGAAGATCCGTATTTCGACACGCGCATCGTCTATATTGCCGAGACCGGTCCGAAACTCGCCCGCGTCAAACGCCTTGCCATCATGGATAGTGACGGCGCCAACCAGCAATACCTGACACCTGGCCGCAATACGGTTCTGACGCCGCGTTTCTCGCCGTCGGCCCAGGAAATCACCTACATGTCCTATGAGGGCGGCAAGCCGCGTGTCTATCTCTTCAATATCGAGACAGGTCGCCAGGAATTGCTCGGAAATTTCCCGGGTATGACCTTTGCCCCGCGCTTCTCGCGTGATGGCCAAAGCGTGCTGATGACCCAGGCCGAACGCGGCAATTCCGACATCTACATCATGAACCTGCGGACCCGCGAATCGCGCCGCCTGACCGATCATCCGGCCATTGATACATCGCCCTCCATGTCACCGGACGGCAATTCCATCGTCTTCACGTCCGACCGGGGCGGCAGCCCGCAACTCTACATCATGAATGCCGATGGCAGCCCGCGCACCTGCCCGTCGGGCGGTCGCGATTCGGCCTGCCGCATCACGTTCGGCAAGGGCAGCTATTCCACGCCTGTCTGGAGCCCGCGCGGCGATCTCGTCGCCTTCACCAAACAGTCTGGCAGCCGCTTTTATATCGGCGTGATCGGGATTGACGGCAAAGGCGAGCGCCTGCTCACCGAAGCCTATCTTGATGAGGGCCCGGACTGGTCGCCAAATGGCCGCGTGATCGTTTATTTCCGCGAATCACGTCCCGGCGCAGGGCCCCAGCTCTGGTCGGTCGACCTTTCAGGACGCAACGAACAGCGTTTGCAGACCCAAACCGACGCGTCAGATCCGGCCTGGTCGCCGCTTCTGCAATAAAATTAGCAGTTAAAGGCCACCGGAATGGTCCGGGGGCGTTGCTTTATGGAGACATGACGACAAATTTGTGCGAAACGACGCTCGGTTAAGTCACCGCCCGATTGTCGCCTGATTTCCCTCCGAATATGGAATCAATCAAGCGCTAGTCGTCGTCTTGTTGACAAAACGCCCGCCGCAAGGCGTCAATATCGCTCTAAGGACATCCAGGGGAGTCTTAGCAATGCAAAAGTCACTGAAACTTACCGCCGCCGCCCTCGTACTGATTTCGCTCGGCGCCTGCGCTTCCAAGCCCGCGCCTGTCGTTGAAGATACGACGCCGGTTGAAGTCGTCGAAACGGCACCAGCGCCTACTGCACCTGTTGTCGAAGACGTCGTGAAACCTGCCGGCCCGCTGGCTGGTTCGCTTGACGATTTCCGCGTCAACGTTGGTGAGCGCGTTTATTACGACCTCAACAACTACCGCCTTGATGCCGACGACCAGGAAATCCTGAAGCGTCAGGCTGCCTGGCTGGCGTCCTATCCAGGCGTCCGTATCCTCGTGGCAGGCAACTGTGACGAGCGCGGCACACGCGAATACAACCTCGCGCTCGGCGAACGCCGCGCGTCGGTTGTGAAAGACTACCTTGTCAGCCTCGGCGTTGATCCTTCGCGGGTCGACACGATCTCGTACGGCAAGGAACGTCCGATCGCTGCTGGCAGCGACGAGCAGTCCTGGGCTCTGAACCGTAACGGTTTCACGCAAATCGTTTCCGGCTCGACCAGCTAAGCTGTCCTGCTGAACGGTCTACAATATGCAGCCGGGTGCCTTATTTTGGCCCCGGCTGTTTTTGTATGGTGGCGACCACACTGCGCGGAGATAATGCATCCATGTTCAAAGCCCCGGCTCTCGCCCTTGCCTGCCTCGTGTTTGCTGCTTCACCGGCCATGGCGCAGCGCAATGCGCCAATCTCACAGGGCGTTACCAGCTCTGACCTCGCGTCGCAGGTCACAATGGTGCGCCAGCAGAATGCGGACCTCAAAGTCCAGGCGAACAACCTGCTCGGCGATATCATGACCCTGACCGGGCGCGTCGAGACGATGGAATTCCAACTCTCCCAGGCGCGCGACCAGAATGACGCCCTCCAGCGCGATAATGAGTCGCTCTCCGACAGTATCGGTGAATTGCGCAAGCAGCTCGAAGCGCAGGGCCGTACCCTGGCCGCGCTTGAAGCCCGCCTTGGCGCAGACCCCGCCTTTGCGGATCCTGCCGCTGAGCCGGAATCCGCCTATCCCGGTGCGGCGCAGAGTGGCGACTATTCCGTCGCCTCGCAGTCTTCACCTCAGTCTGGCAGCCTCGGCGAATCCGGGCCGACCCGGCTGATCACGCCGACCAATGAATCGTCCGCGTCCGGCCTCGCCAACAGCGCGTCCGGCATGCGTCAGTCGTCGACGCCTATTTCGAACAACCCGTCGGAAGCAGGCCTGAACCTGCCGTCCGGATCGCTGGGCACGATTTCGGCGAGCAACCTGCCAGGCCAGGCCGGCCCGTTGTTTGCCGCCGCCAAATCGAAACTGATTCAGTTTGACTATGCCGGCGCTGAGGCCGCCTTTCGCCAGTTCCTCGAGAAGTTCGGCAATGATCCGCAAGCGGGCGAGGCCCACTACTGGCTCGGCGAGACGCTGTACCAGCAGAAAGCCTATGCTGACAGCGGGGCAGCTTACACGACGATGATCCGTTCCTTCCCGAACGACCCGCGCGCGCCTGATGCGCTGGTAAAACTGGCCCGGGCCATGCGCCTCATCGGCGACAAGGAGAAGGCCTGCCTCGCGCTCGACACGCTGCCGAAACGCTACCCGAATGCTTCGGGTGTGACGCGCGACCTGTCGGCGGTCGAGCGGACCAAGTCCGGGTGCGACAACTAGAGACGCTAACGCCCGCTCTCTCAGCCTTTGATCGGCTGTGTCCGGCGGGAACCGGCCCGGTCGGAGTCGCCGTGTCCGGGGGCAGCGATTCCCTCGCGCTCCTGCATCTTTCACACGACTGGGCGCAGGCGCGTGGCCGCGACCTCATCGCATTCACATTTGATCACCACCTGCGAGATGCGTCTGCTGACGAGGCCGTGCGGGTCGGCGAGATCTGCCGCGCGCTCGGGATACGTCACGAGACGTTGCAGTGGGACGCCCCCGTCAGCCGTCAATCTGCGGCCCGGCGGGCCCGGCATGCCGCCCTCGCCTGCGCGCTGAAGGCGCATGGCGGCGCGATCCTGCTGACCGGCCACACGGCCGACGACCAGGCTGAGACCTTCCTGATGCGGGCCCGGCAGGGGTCGACCTGGTATGGGCTTGCTGGCATGCAGGCCCTTTCACCGTCGCCTGTCTGGCCGGAAGGGGAGGGCGTTCGGATCGCCCGGCCGCTGTTGACCGCCCGTCGCAGCGATTTGCGATACGAGCTGAAATCACGGGGCGCGGACTGGGTCGAGGACCCGACGAACGACAATCCGGTCTATGAACGGGTGCAGATGCGGCAGTTGCTGGCCGGCTCTCCCGGGCTTCATGCCCAGATTTCGCGTTGCCTTACTGATGTCACCGCCCTGCGCGCAATCGAGGATGTTCGTCTCGGGCGCTGGCTGCGCGACCATGTAAGTGTGTCCGGCGTTGCCCATATAACGGCAGATATGACCATGCTCGGCCCGGAAAGTGGCGCGCGCGGGATGGGCATCCTGATCCAGGCCGTGACGGGCCGGGAGACCCCTCCACGGCGGGAAAACCTGCAATCGCTGGCTGACCGGGTGCGGGCCCCGCGGGCTTTTGCAGGTGCGACATTGGGCTGCGCGAAGGTTAGCCGGCAGGGCAATATTGTTCACCTTGTCCCGGAAGCGGGGCTAGATGGCCCGGATCCATTGCTGATCCGGCGTTTGACTGATTTGCAGGGCCTTCTGCTCGATCATGCATGACAATTGCTGCATGTTAAGCGGAAAGGAGTCGTTTTTGTGTGACGCTGCTCCTATGTTAGATATCAGGGACACTGAAAAATTGAGAGACCGAATATGAACGTGCGCAATCTTGCCATCTGGGGGGCCATCGCCCTGCTTGTCATCGGCATGGCCGTCGCCATGGGCGGTACCTCTGAAGCAGATCATGCCGACAAGGCGAAACTGTCCGAAATCTACAAACTGATCGACGGCGGTGAACTGGTCGAAGCCACGCTGGGCGACCAGCAAATCATCGTGAAGACAACTGACAACCGCACGCTGGTCAGCGAATTGCGCGGTCTCGACATGGAAACCCAGGGCATCCTCGTGAAACAAGGCGTGCCCTTCACGATTGATGCTGACAGTGGCCGCAACAATTTTGCCTCGTTGATCTTCTCGATCCTGCCGATCGTCCTGATCGTCGGCTTTGTCTTCTTCATGATGCGCCAGATGCAGGGCGGCGGCGGACGCGGTGCGATGAGCTTCGGCAAGTCGCGCGCCCGCCTGCTGACCGAAAAGAATGGCCGCGTCACGTTTGACGATGTCGCCGGCGTGGACGAAGCCAAGGAAGAGCTGCAGGAGATCGTCGAATTCCTGCAGGACCCATCCAAGTTCCAGCGCCTCGGAGGCAAGATCCCGAAGGGCGCCCTTCTGGTCGGCCCTCCCGGCACCGGCAAGACGTTGCTCGCCCGCGCTGTGGCTGGCGAGGCCGGCGTACCCTTCTTCACGATTTCCGGTTCCGACTTTGTCGAAATGTTCGTCGGCGTCGGCGCCAGCCGCGTGCGCGACATGTTCGAACAGGCCAAGCGCTCAGCGCCGTGCATCATCTTCATTGACGAAATCGACGCAGTCGGCCGCTCGCGCGGCGCGGGCCTCGGCGGCGGCAATGACGAACGCGAGCAGACGCTGAACCAGTTGCTCGTCGAGATGGACGGCTTTGAGGCCAATGAGGGCATCATCCTCGTCGCGGCGACCAACCGGCCTGACGTGCTGGACCCGGCGCTGCTGCGGCCCGGCCGTTTCGACCGCCAGATCACCGTCGGCAATCCGGACATTATCGGCCGCGAGAAAATTCTGCGCGTCCACATGCGGAATGTGCCGCTGGCCAAGGACGTCGACACCAAGACGATTGCGCGCGGCACGCCCGGCTTTTCGGGTGCTGACCTTGCCAACCTCGTCAACGAGGCGGCGCTGCTGGCGGCCCGCCGCGGCAAGCGCGTCGTGGCGATGGCAGAGTTCGAAGATGCCAAGGACAAGGTCCTGATGGGGCCGGAACGCCGCTCGATGGTGATGTCCGAGAAAGAAAAAGAGCTGACAGCCTGGCACGAAGCCGGTCACGCCATCGTGGCGATTAAAGTGCCGTCGGCCGATCCGGTGCACAAGGCCACCATCATTCCGCGCGGACGTGCGCTGGGCATGGTGATGCAGCTGCCGGAAGACGACAAACTGTCAATGTCGAAGATCGAGATGACCAGCCGCCTGGCCATCATGATGGGCGGACGCGTCGCCGAGGAACTGAAATTCGGCCATGACAATGTTACAGCCGGTGCCGCCTCCGACATCCAGCAGGCGACCCGCCTCGCCCGGGCGATGGTCACGCGCTGGGGCTTTGCCGACGATATCGGCCCTGTCGATTACGGCTCAGACCAGGGTGACGTGTTCCTTGGCCAGCAGCTGATGCAGTCGAGCCATATTTCGGAAGAGACCTCACGCAAGATCGAGGAAGAAGTCCGCAAGCTGATCCAGACCGGCATGGACGAAGCGCGCCGCATCATGACCGAAACGAGGTCTGAGTGGGAAGCGATTGCGAATGGCCTGCTTGAATATGAAACGCTGAGCGGCGCCGAGATTTCCGAACTGCTCAAGGGCAACAAGCCGACCCGGCCTGATTTCGACGACAATGATGCCGGACCGGCCTCGGCTGTCCCGGTCATCGGCAAGCGCCGCAAGCCCAAGGGCGATAAAGGCCTTGGCGACCCGGAGCCTAGCCCGGCCTGAGGCCCGGCCTCACATGCTAAAAATCAGGCGTCACCGGATTCCGGTGGCGCCTTTTTTTTGTGCCGCGATTTGTGTGACGGGATCAGGTGGGGGGCGACGCGCAGGGTGCGGGTGGCGACGGAGATCTCGGCGAGGAAATAGACGAGCCCGGCGATGAGAACGCCCATCGACGCGACGAAGAGCGCCGCAACCGCGTTGGATACATCCATCTTAACGACCTGGCCGGTGAACAGCGTCACAACCACGAGGCAGATCAGCAGGGCTGACAGGGTGGACAGGATGACGGCGCGATTGATCAGGATCATCCGCTGGTCGATGGCCGCAAGCTCGGGCACGTGGATCTGGCGGGACGATTCATCCAGTTCGGCCATGAAGCCCTCCACCTTGCGCCAGCGGTCGACCACGCGGGACAGGCGATTGGCCATGACATTGAGGAAGGCGCCGATACCTGCGAGCAGGAAAACCGGCGCAATGGCGAGCTGGATGATGTGGGCGATATCGGACGGAATGGATATAGGCATGCCACAAGGCTTGACCGTGGCGGGCGCTTACGTCAACCCGCAGTCGTGTCAAGCCGTGGCGCTGGGCCGGGCGGAGACGGCGGCATGCCAGCAGGCGAGGTGGGTGAGGTCGTCTTCGGGGGGCACGCCGACGAGGCCGGCGCCGAAATCATACGTGGCGAGGGCGACGGCATCGACGACGCTATAGGCGTCTCCGGCGATGAACTCATTTTCCGCCAGCTGGTCGTTGAGCAGCTTGTAGCCCATGGCAGCGCGCACGCGGTTTTGCGCGGCGGCTTCGGGGATCTGGCGGATCAGCTTGGCCGTCAGCGGATGGCCGTGGACCCAGACCATGCCGATCGGCACCATCAGGTTCAGCTCGACCCGGCGCAGCCACATTTCCACGATGGCGCGCTGTTTGGCACCGGTGCCAAACAGAGGCGGTTCGGGGTGCAATTCCTCGAAATAGCGGCAGATGGCGACGCTTTCCGAAATGCAGGTGCCATCGTCCAGCTCGAGAATGGGAATGCCGCCAGTGGGGTTTTTCTCAAGGAAATCAGGCTGGCGATTGCGGCGGGTCATGATGTCTACGGTTTCCATGGGCACAGCGATGCCCTTCTCGGCTAGGAAGATGCGGACGCGGCGCGGGTTGGGCCCGCCGGGATAGTCATACAGGATCATGGCGACAGCCTAGCGCGGGCAGGCCGGGGCAGGGAAGGGGTAACGCAAAGGCATGGCCCAGCACGGGCGGCCGCAGGCCCGGTGGGCAGCGGCGGCAGGGGTGTGATGCGGGTGTGGTGCGGGGGTGGCGCGTCCTTAAGACGTGTCGGCGAAGGGTGTGGCAAGGGTGTGGGCCGGGCGTGGCCTGTGCGTGAATTGTGCACGGAGGACGCAAGGACAGGCCGCGCAGAGGCGCGCGGCCTCGGCCACGGCAAGGCGGGGCCACGCGAACTGGCGCGGCGGCGTGTACGTCGGGCGCCGGGGCGTCGGCGACGTGCGTGATGTAGACATTGCCGCTGCGCGGGCAGACGCCGATCAGCAGGCAGCGCCGGCTCGCCTGGATCCAGCGCTGCAGGCCCCAGAGCTGCAGCCAGACATAAGGCCACAGCCAGATCGGCAATGCAGAGAAGATGCGATGGCGCGTCGCGGGGTTCATGGCGCGCAGTATACGCGAGGCCGGGCGGGGGGTGGAAAGTCGAGGGCGAATCCCGCTTGCCGGGCGGCGCAGGCGGGCGTAGATCGCGGCTGCCGCCGACCGATGCGAGTGCGCAGCACGGGCGGCGGAGCGATGACCCCCACCATGACTGACCCGACATCCGATTGCGTGTCCTGCGGGGCCTGCTGTTTCAGCAAGAACCCGCGCTATCTCGCCCTGTCGCCTTGGGACGCGTCACGCCCCCTGCCAGCAGGCAGCCTGTTTGCCGAGGGCGGGCAGACATTCGTGACATTCGATTGCGGCCAGTGCGTGCACCTCCAGCTTGGCGGCGGCAAGGCCGTGTGCGGCGTGTATGAAGACAGGCCGGAAGCCTGCCGCGCCTTCCGGGCGGGCAGCTTCGAATGCGTCAAGGCGCGCCGCGCGAACGGGATCATGGGGGAGAAGGTGCGGGACAGGGAAGGGGAGCCCGCCTGAGGCGCAGCCCTATCTCGCGAACAGCTGGCCGATGTCGGCGAAGGCTTTCAGTTCTATGGCGTTGCCGGAGGGGTCGTGGAAGAAGATGGTTGCCTGCTCGCCAGGCTGGCCCTTGAAGCGGACATAGGGCGCAATCAGGAATTCGACCTGGCCTTCAAGGCGCGCGGCCATCGCCTGCCAGTCTGCCATCGGCAGGACGAGGCCGAAATGGCGCACGGGCACGCCGTGGCCGTCCACGGCGCTGGTGCCGGTGGGGGTGCACTGGTCTGGCGCAAGATGGGCGACGATCTGGTGGCCTTGAAAATCGAAATCCACCCATTCCGGCGAACTGCGCCCCTCGGCGCAGCCGAGCAGGGTGCCATAGAAGGCGCGGGCGGCAGCAAGGTCGTGGACCGGGAAGGCCAGGTGGAAGGGGGAGAGGGGCATGGTCAGTTCCGGGACGGGAAGAGGCCTTGCGTCACGATGCATTGCTTGAGGGCGAGATAGGGCGGCATATTGTTGCCGGCCGAGGCATTGCCGGAGGCATCCCCTTCGCCACCATCGGCAAGGGCGGGGGACGCGCTGTCAGTCTCGGTGCCGCCCCGCTCGCCCTGCCGGCGTTCGGTGAGGCCCGGGCCCTGGCCCGCCCCGATGATTGTGCGCCCGCGCAGGTCCGGCAGGGCGAACGAGGTTCGACCGTCGCCGCCATACATCGTGCCGAGGAGAGAGAACAGGGCGGAATTCTCGTTGATCGGCAGGAGGCGGCCATCGGCCTCCAGCGTACCGCGGGGGCAGAAATTGAAGCCCGCCGTGATGATCTCGCCAAGGTATTCGTCCGGGCCCGCATGGGCCGCCGGCGCCGTCCCCGCCATGAGCGCCCCGGCCAGGGCCGTAGCCATCGCAAATTTCCGAATCATTCCGTGTCCTCCCATTGTGGAGGCTTTACCCTACGGACCTAGGCCGGAGGGGCAAGGGGCGCGCGTTTCGCAGGCCATGGCCCGGCACTGCGCATTGCTGTTTGCGTTTTTGGGGCAGTCTAGGCTTGCTCTCTTCCGAAGATACCTGCGCTGGCAAGTATCTATGGACCAGAACTGTCCCCTGGCGCCTTGGATCGGATGCCAGTCCATAGACCCGCTCTGCGCTTACGCTTGGGCGTGCTCCGGGCAATCGCCGTGCGATTGCTGATTCCTCCGCAGCTACGCAGGGGTCATCGGGGGGGGGGCGGGGGGGCGTGCGAAGATTGACAGGGGTGCGGTTCGGTCCGAAGCTTTGCGTCAATCAATGGAGGGGACGTTATGAAAACATAAATGATGGCACTGGCAGGCGGGCCGGCCGCGATGGCGCTGGCGGGCTGTGCGGCGGAGGAGGCCGCAGCGCTGACGCCGGCTGAACCTGTGGCCGAGGTTGCCGCGCCAGCGGCAAGCCGCAGGACTGATGCAGCGAACTGCAATGCACCCTATGCTTTCTGGCTCTTCCGAGCGCCTGCTTCCGCATCAAGCCGGGTGCGGAGGAGTTTGGTGGGTAATGCTTGCGTGAGTGCGGCTTCCATGGCGGCGTAGCGGCGCTTGCCGAGGCGGCGGTCGAGGACGGCGAGGGACTGGATGAAGGCGTCATCCGAGGCCAGCGCCTCGTCGAATTTCATGTCGTGCACATAGGCCCAGCAGGCGGCGTAAATGTCCTGCTGGCTGATCTCGCCATAGTCGACCATCTGGCCCGCATGGCGCCGGGCCTGTGCCTCGGTGAGGGCATAGCCCTCGGGCGGCGCGAGGATGAAGCCGAAGCGGTTGTAATGCGCGCGGCTGCAGAAATTGGCGATGATTTCGCCATCCAGCACCAGCCAGGCATGTCCGCATGAACTGACGCCATAGACCTTGCTGTGCAGGGCGATGCGGCCCTTCAAGGCGGGGGCGAAATTCGCCTCGAACAATCGCTTCAGCTTTGACCAGCGCACGGCGACCTATCCCTTCGGGAGCAAGCCTTAGCGGCTGGCCGGGATTTCGTCGATGGGGGCGAGGGCGGACGGTGGGTATCGCTCCGCTCAATCCACCCTACGCTTGTTTATCCGCGAGTTCCCGGCTCTGTTTGGCCTCATAAGCGCTGGCAAGTCATTCTGTAGGGGCGTCCTTTGACGGACGGATGGAGCAGGCGTTGGCGCGGGGATAGCCCCTGGCGTCATTCTTCGCAAAGATCAGGACGTCTTCGCCGGACGTGAAGCGGACGCCGCAGACTTCCGGCGCTTCATCGTGGTGAATGAAAGTTTCCGTTCTCTCGGGGCCCTTTAGAGCATCCCTCTCCAAATGTGAATCGCGGAGGATTCCCAATTGGACTGGTTTGTGATTCCCTCGTCTTGGAGGTGGATCATGGGCAAGAGTTATTCTCAGGATATTCGCAGTCGGGTGAT
>Ga0105053_10006337_pt1 | contig 16347 bp, 10 predicted proteins | sample BON01_FD_78093 | JGI IMG/M metagenome (GOLD analysis project Ga0105053, IMG submission 78093) | Freshwater microbial communities from Lake Bonney liftoff mats and glacier meltwater in Antarctica - BON-01 | ecosystem: Environmental > Aquatic > Freshwater > Ice > Glacier meltwater | place: Lake...
AGGTGGAAACGGAGTCGTCTGATCTGGCAGCCGAGACGGCACGAGGAGAGCTGCTGGTGCTTCAGGAGGAGTATGCCAAGATTCAGTCTATGTTGGTGGAGGCCCGGGCTGATGCGGAGGCACGCGACACGGCGTTGCAGTGCTTGCAGGAGGAGATGACGGAGGCGGAGGATGAAGCGATGGAATGGAAGGCCCAGTATCAAGCCCAGGTCGAGGCGTCAGCACCGGAGGCCGGGAGAAGCCAATCGCAGCTGGACGCGTCGAAGGCAGAGTGTGCACGCTTGGTGGAGGAGCTGAGGTTAGCCAAGGTGGCGGAGGAGGCTGTACGGCAGGAGTGCAACCGGCTACGGGAGGAGAAGGATGGGGGAGAGTTGACCATGGAGAACATGAAGGCAAACGAGGAGGCGTTCCGGATGGAAGTAGCTACTGCCCAGGCGGAGCTTACGCGAATCATGGCCGAGCACGAGGCGGTGTTGCACGCAAGTCACGAGTGCCAATCGCGGGAGGAGGCCTTGCGGGCGGAACTGGAGACGATGCAGGCAGAATTAGCGCGGATCAAGGCCGAGCACGACGCTATGGTGGACGCAAGCCACCAGCGCGATGCTGCCCTTGTGGAGGAGATTCAGGCGCGGGAGGCAGTGCTACAGAAAGAGCTGGCCCGGGCCTTGGAAGGGATGGAGGGCTGGCAGGGGGAAATGGAGGGTGCACGACGAGAGCTGGCTGCTTTGAAGGAGGAGCAGGCCGCGAGCTTGTCAATGTTGGAGAAGGCGCGTATGGAAGCGCAGGTGTTGCAGGAGGAGTTGAGCAAGGCCAAGGAGGAAGCAGCTCAATTAAGGGCAGAGGCCGAGGCGACATCAGAGACGAGCAGCAGCAGCGTGGCAGCGTCTCAGGCCGAGCACGACGCACTTAAGGCGGTGCTCCTTTCCGTGCAGCAAGAGCTAGGGCGCATGAATGAGGTGGCAGTAGCAGGCCAGCAAGAGAATTTGTCGTCGGTGGAACTCGCGCTTGCCGCAGCGCGGGACGAGGTGGTGCGCTTGACCGAGGCAGCAGCAGCAGCAGAGAAGGAGGCCACGGAACGACTCGCTTCGATGACGGGGCTGCAAGAACGGGAGAGCACACTTGCCGCTCAGGTACAGGCCGCGCAGGAGGAGCTGGTGCAATTGAAGGAGGCGGCAGATGCAGCCCAACAAGCAGCTGTCGAGAAATCCTCTTCCCTCGGACAGGTTCAATCACGCGAGTTGGAACTGCTCATGCAAGTGCAGGCCACTCAAGACGAGCTGGCTCGATGGAAGGAGGCGGCCGAAGCAGCCCAAAACGAAGCTGCGGAGAATTTGGTGTCGGTTGCTGCTCAAATGCAGGCTGCGCAGGACGAGGTGAGCCGCTTGCAGAAGGAGGCGAAAGCAGCCCTAAACAAGGCTGCGGAGCATTTGTCATCGGTGGAAAGCACACTGGCCGCTCAAGTACAGGCCGCTCAGGACGAGGTGACGCGCTGGCAGAAGGAGGCGGAGGCAGCCCAAACCGAGGCTGCCGGGATGTCCATGTCGCTGGCGGAGTTGGAAGCGGACCTGAACAATGCTAAGGCCGAGGAGGCCCGTTATCAAGCAGCCGCCGAGTCTGCCCGTGGGTTGGAGGAAGCACGAGGGATGGAATTAGCCGCTCAAGTGCAAGCTGCTCAGGACGAGCTGGCCCAGTGGAAGGAGGCAGCAGAAGCAGCCCAAAACGAGGCTGCGGAGAAAGCCTTGTTAGTGTCGGATTTGGGAGCACGGGAAGTGGAATTAGCTGCTCAAGTGCAGGCCGCGAAGGAGGAGGTGGCCCGGTGGGTGGCTGAGGCGGAGACGGCACGTAAGGAATGCACCTCGTTGCGAGAGGGAGAAGGTGGGCTTCGATCATTGCTTGCAGTGGGCGAGGCGCGCATCGGGGCCTTGGAAGTGGAGGTGGCCCGTGCTCAGGCCGAGGTGACGCGCTCTCAAGCAGCCGCCGACTCCGACTTGAAGGAAAGCAGCAGTAAGCTCTCCTCTTTGGAGGCTAGCCTAGCAGAATTTCGTTTGCGTGAAGCAGCTCTAGTGGAGGAAGGGGCAGGGCTCAAGGCGGCATTGGCAGAAAGCCAGGCTAAGGAGCAGGCGGCACGGGAGGAGATGGCCGCGTTGCGGGAGCAGGGCGACAGTGGCTTGTTCCACTTAGAAGCGTCTTTACAAGAGTCCCAGGAGCAGCAGGCCTCGCTGCAGACGGAGCTCGTTGCGCTGCAGCAGGAGGTTACCCACTGGCAGAAGGAGGCAGAGTCAGCCCAGAACGAGGCGGCGGGGATGTCTATGTCAGTGGCAGATTTGGAAGCGGATTTGAGCAGTGCTAATGCTGAGGCGGCGCGATGGAAGAAGGAGGCTGAGGCCGCACGGGTGGGTGGCACATCGCAGCAGGAGTCGCTTCAGGCGGAGCTTTTGGCAGTACAGCAGGAGCTAGCGGCCTTGCGAGAGGGAGAGGCCAAGAGCCAATCGTTGCTGGTGGAGAGCGAGGCGCGCATCGAGGCCTTGGAAGCGGAGGTGGACCGTGCTCAAGCCGAGCTGGCGCATCATCAAGCAGCCGCCGAATCCGATTTGGAGGACAGCAGCAGCAAGCTCTCTTCATTGGAGGCTACCCTAGCACAGCTGCGCACCCAGGAAGCTGCACGAACGGCGGAAGTGGCAGCGGTCCAGGCCGAACTTGCGGCGTGCCAAGCCAAGGAGCAGGCGGCGAGGGATGAGACTGCTGCGTTGCAGGAGGCGGCTAAGAACGGCTTATCCTCGTTAGCAGCGTCCCGGGAATCGATCAAAGCCGAGCTTGTCTCAGCGAAAAAAGAGCTGGCGCGCTTGAGCGAGGCGGCGGAAGCAGCACAGAAGGAGACCGCGAAGCGACTCACGTCGATGACGGGATTGCAAGCACGGGAAGCGGTTTTGGTGGCTGGAGTGCAGGCCGCTCAAGGCGAGCTGGCACAATGGAAGGCGGCGGCCGAAGTAGCACAGAAGGAGACCGCGGAGCGACTCACGTCGATGACGGGGTTGCAAGCACGAGAATCAGAACTCGTTGCTGAAGTGCAGGCCGCTCAAGGTGAGCTGGCCCGATTGAAGGAAGCGGCCGATGCGGCACGGGTGGAAGGCATCTCGCAGCAGGAGTCGCTCAAGGCGGAGCTCCTTTCCATGCAGCAGGAGCTAGCACGCTTAAACGAGGCGGCTGAAGCAGCACGGAAGGAAGCTGCCGAGAAGTCGTCGTCCATTGGAGAGCTGCAGTTACGGGAGGCGGATTTGGTTGCGCAGGTGGAGGCCGCTCAAAACGAAGTGGCGCGATGGAAGGAGGATGCGGAGGCGCTGAAGGAGGGAGAGGTCAAGAGCCAGTCCCTGCTGGCAGAAGGGGGGGCGCGCACCCGAGCCTTGGAAGGCGAGGTGGCTGAGGCACAGGCCGAGGTGGTGCGGTGTCAAGCAGCGATCGAGTCCGCGCGGGAGGAGAGCAGCAAGAAGCTTACCATGCTGGAGGCTAGCCTTTCACAAATGCACTCGCATGATTCTGTGGTGGCGGACCAAGCAGCGATGACGAGGTGGGAGCTGGCTGAGGTCCAGGTCAACCTGGAGGCTGCACGGGAGGAGGTTGCTCGGCTGCAGGAGCATAATAAGAAGGGCCATTCGCTGTTGCAAGCCTTAGTGGCCGAGTCCCAGGAGCAGCAGGCGTCGTTCGAGGCCGAGCTTGCCGCGGTCCAAGCGGAGGTGACGCGATGGAAGGAGGCGGTCGAGACGGCACGGGTGGAAGGAGGGGCGGACAGCAAGGAGCACATCCGAGCATTGGAAGCAGCGGCGGCGCTTGCCCAAGAGGAGAGCAGCAGCAAGCTCTCTTCCCTCGAGGCTGCTCTGGCAGAAGCCCGCTCCCATGAAGCCGCCGCGGTGAAGGAGGTCTTGTTTATCAAGGAGGAGATGATGGAGAGCCAAGCCAGTGCCCAAGCGGCCCGAGAAGAGATTGCTGCCCTGCGGTATCAGACCAGCAAGAAGAAGTCCTCCCTGGAAGCGGCGCTGGCAGAGGCCCGTCAGCGTGTGGCTGCACTGGAGCTTGAAAAGACGGCGGCCGAGGAGAAGGCCAAGCAATTGAAAGCGGCGACTGAGTCGGTCGAGATGGAATGTGCGGCGCTGCGGGAGCTGCGGGAGGAGGGCAACAAGGGTCAGTCCTCCCTTGAGTCTTCATTGAACGAGGGACGAGCACGAGAGGCAGTTTTGCAAGCCGAGCTGGCGGCCGCGAAGAAGGAGCTAGGGCGCCTGGCAGCAGCAGCAGATGCGATTCGGGAGGAGGGCAGCAAGGGTCAGGCCTCCCTTGAGGCTTTGCTGGACGAAGGCCGAGCACGAGAAGCCGCCCTGCAGGCCGAGCTGGCGGCGGCCAAGAAGGAGCTAGCGCGCCTGGCAGCAGCAGCAGATGCGATTCGGGAGGAGGGCAAGAAGGCGCAGGCGTCAGAGCTTGAGACGTCGTCGTCGTTGCTGGAAGCCCGATCGCTTGCCACGGCACTGCAAGAAGAGCTGGCGAGTTGGAAGGCGACCGCCGAGGCAGCTCAAGCGGAGATAAGTGAGGTGCAGGCAGCACTTCAAAAAGCACGATCGCGAGAGACCACCTTGAAAAACGAGGTGGCTGCTGCGGAGGACACGGCGGAGCTTTGGAGGTCGGCTGCTGATGCTGCACAGGAAGATGTACAGGCGCGCGAAACAGCCTTTGAGAACGAGCTGGCCGCTGCTACGGAAGAATGGACCCGATGGAAGGTCGAGGCCGAGGCGGCGAGGGAGGAGTGTGCGGCGCTCATGGCCGAGCTACGAGCGCTCAAGGGCATGGCGGAGGAGGTGGAGCAAGAGCAAGAGGAACAGCAGCAGCAGTGGGAGTCATCGTCGGCCTCAGTACTGGTCCGGCAGGCGTCGAACCTTACCCTGGCCTCGGGCGTGCCTGATCGCTTCTTCCTCATCGAATTGGGCAGCTGGCGCATTCGCGCAGGCTGGGTAGAGGTGGGGAGCCCGGAGAAATTCAACCCTATGCACTTCCCTTGCGTGGTGGCAAGGCCCAAGAAGGCCTCAGCGAACTACTCGGCCATCGTCCAAAACGCCAGAATTTCAGCTAATCCCATGTATGCCCGCTTCCGGGAGGATGGGGTGTTTATTGGGAAGGATGCTTGGTATTGTGCCTTTGACCACCCTGATCCTGTGCTGCGGGGGGCTTTGAAGCTCGAGGCGCCTTTTGTCCGTGATCGGCTGGAGCGGCCCGCGGACCTGAAGTGGTTGTTGAAGGACGTGTTGGAGAAGATGGATGTGGACGCGTGGGAGAGCCCGCTTGTGGTGACGTATAAGGCTACTACTACCCCCGAGGAACGGGCCAAGATGGTGGAGATGATGTTTGAGCCCTGCGAGGCCTCCAGGTAAGAAAGACGAGACGATAGAGAGGGTGGCAGCGAGGGAGGGAGGGGGAAAGGGACTGGGTGGGCCTTTGTAATCAGAACTTGCTCTTTACTCGTTGTCAGCAAAATTCATTCTTGGCCTCTTCCACCCCACACACACACACAACACAGCGTCCGCTTTCTCAACGAGTCCTGCATCCTCTCCTCCTCCCTCGCCAAGGAAAAACACGCCTTGGTCATCGACGTCGGGGAGGACACCACGCGTGTATGCCCCGTGTACGAGCGCTGGGTGGTGGAGAAGGCCATGCAGACATCAGCCCTGGGAGGGTCGGACTTGACAAAATATATGTCCCACATGCTCCTCTCCCGCCGGAACGAAGTCTACGCTTCGCTGGTTGAGCGGAAGATGCTCGAGGTGGCACGTCGGATCAAGGAGGACCACGCATATGTTGCGCTGGATTTCAAGGACGAGATTGGGCGGCATGGTTCTTTTGAACGGGAGAAGATTGACGTGATGAAGTTCCACCGGGCTCATATCCAAATCGAGGAGAGCGCCGTGCCCGGCCGTCGGTTGGACGTGGCCTCCATGGCCGAGCCTGGGGATGCCCTTGATGACTCGGGGGATGGGAGTGAGAATGAGGTCGTCGTCCGTAGCTTACTTTCGGACGGGCAAGAGCTGGCGTTGCGCGTGGGCCGGGAGCGGTTCCATTGTGGGGAGTTGCTGTTCCGGCCTGAGCTTTTTTCGGATATTGGGCAGAGCTTGGGGGTGGCGGACCTCGTGTTGGAGAGTCTGCGGAATCTGGAGATAGAACTATGGCCGGACGTACTCCCGAACGTGCTGCTGGTTGGGCAGACGAGTCGTATCCCGGGATTCGCGGAGCGGCTGACCGCTGAGCTCACGGCGGTGTTGCCTGACAGTTATGCAGCGATGGTCAATGTGCGGGTGTTGGAGGAGGGGGGCAAGAGGGGAGGGAAGGAGGAGGAGGACGGGGAGGATAGGAATCAGGACCCCTTGTCTCCTTCCTCCCTGATTGTTCCCGCTGTCTCCCGGGCAGTGGCTGCGTGTGCGCGGAAGGTGGTGGAGGGGCAAGCGGGGTGGATGAGCGCGGATGCATATAGCGAGTTTGGTACCGATGCGCTTGAAAAGCCGGTTTATTCATCCATTCCCTATTAGAGGGAAAAGAGAGCGGTTGACACGTGTGTGGTGGGTGCGGGTTGGTTCATGCCCTGAGTGAGTTAAAGAGGAAGCGGGAAAGGAAGGGGGAAAGGGAGCGACTGACGCGCGCGATGGGCCGTGTTGGGGTTTGGGTGGTTGAGCGAAAAAAGAGAGACTGATGCGTGGGGTCGGTGCATGTTGGTTTACGCCCTGAGTGGGTGATAAGGGGAGCGGAAAAGGGAGGGGAAAAGAGAGCAACTGACGCGTGCGATGGGCCGTGTCGGGTTGTGGGTGTCTGTTAAAAATGTGTGAATGCACGGTACATAAAGATGTATCAAACGGGCGAGCAAAACAACAGAAGTGAACGAACATAACAGCAGGAGAGAAGGTGGAAAGACAATAGAACGATATGAGCAAAACAAGAGCAGAAGATGGACAGACACAGAAAGGAGAGTGTAACACAACAAGTAGAATCCAATCAATCAACACAGCTGAAGAAAACGAGCCTGACACTAACAACAAAGTGTATAACAACAAATATATGTGTGCGACGAAAGAAGAGTCGGACGTCGAAAAAGAGAGAAAAGCGCGAGGTGAAAAGATCCCAGCCACCAAGCCAATCCCAACCCAATTTAAAAAAACAACAACAATTAAAATAAAGACACACAGCGTTTACTTTCATTTGTTCTTTTTGTTTTACATACACACGCCTACAGGCAATCAAGTCGCGCTCGCTTGCTTGGACAGCTTAGCATCACCTCTTTTTCATCATCGAAATCCTATCCACAGACAAACATATTTTTCCTTGGTAGTTGATACACACACTTTACACTGCCGTCAGAATTAGAGGCTCGGTCTCGTTTCGTTGCTGTTGACTTGACCCTTGTTCCTCATCCCCCTCCTGCTCCATCCCCAAATCCAACACCGCCCCTCGCTTGCCCCCCCCCCCACCTACTGCTACAGCAGCAGCAGGCGTCAGCGGAGTAGCAGCCGCAGGCGAAATAACACCACCAACACCCTCAGCCTGAGATGGAGAGAGAGAAGGAGGGAGAGGAGGACTATACAAACCCGCTAGGTTCGCTCTCCAGTAATCCCGGCTCAACAAGGGGTTGCCCGAGGCATGTGGTGAGACCAACGGCTCCTCCCACTCACGCAATGCTCCTACAGTACCAGCCGCTCCCCCTGCTTTAGCAGCCATCCCTAAGGTTAACCCTCCTCCCCCTGCACCAGCACCGCCGACGCTCCCTCGTTCTTGCCCCGGGCCGCATTTCATCATATAGAGGAGGAGTAAGGCTGGTATGCACATTGGGACCCAGTTACACCAAACGTACCAGTTAACTAATGCGGCCGGGTCCAGAAAACGAGCTTGTTGGTGGGCTTCCGCTTGGATAAAATGGGCAATTAGGAGCACGACGCGCAAGAGGAAGCAGAAAGTGCACACGGAGAGGACAGCGTTGATTCTTAACACGATCCGCAGCCGCCTTTCCCTCCTCAGAGGCTCCCAGCGTGGATGGTTTCTGACGAGGTACTGCAGGCGGATGCCGTGGTAGAGGAGGGCGAGGCAGCATGAGAGTAGGGCCAGACCTTGCACGAGGAAGAAGAAGATGAAGGGCTGGCTGCTTGAGGAAACCCACTGGTCGACATTCTCCCTCGCGATGATGACGAGGCAGATCACTACTAAAGTCCAAAGCAGGACAAAGGCATCGAGGGCAATCACGTAAGTTAAGACGCTGTCTTTCTCTTTTGCCACATTCAGGACTCGGGACCAGAGGACGACGATGCAACTGAAAGCTGTGAGCTCTGCCCAGAGTGCCATTAGGTGTAGGGAAAAGCTGGTGGCGGTGACCACGCCCTTGCTTAGTTTGGCGTAGTAACACAAGTCGAGCAACGCCGAAAAGAACAAGGCGATGTGGAAGCATTTCTTGGCGGGCAGGGTTAGTTGCTGTTGTCTGGAGGCTGCTGCTGAGGAGGGTTGTTGGAGAAGGAGGAGGCGGCCCGTTCGCCACGTTATGTAAAGCAGCATAGCCACGTAGAGAAGGGTACCTGACACACCGATGCCCTTGATGGTGGCTTCCAAGTCCCCCATTTCTTCGAATGGTGAGAGGTGGAAGCGCGCGGGGAGAAAAAGGGGGGGAAGACTGCTGCTGCTGCTGCTGCTGCTGCTGCTGCTGCGTTTGTGCTTAGCTTAGGAGGCCGTGGCTTGAATATAGTATGCCACGCCCAAAGCGCAACGGGTGAAGGTGCCACCTAAGCTACCACACAAGTAGAAGGGCGTGTGGTGTGTTGCTCTAGGGGCAGGTGGAGTCACAGAAGGAAGAAGAACAAGGCGACGCAGCCAGCTAGAAGTCGTCTCGCCGCCTGGGCATGGGCAGCTTAGCGGCAGCCCACCCTCTTGTCGTCGTCCTCTTGTAGTCGTGGTTTTGTATGTGTGTAGCGGGGGTGAGCTTATGTAATGCGTGTGCAAAGTGTTGGCGGGTCACTTTTACTTTCCTTATCGCTCGCTGACGACGATGACCGATGCCGCCTTTCTTCGTTCGACTTCGAAGCACTCAAACACCCCTCAAACACCTCACAGGACACCACCACCTGGATCACAACGCCCAGGTCAAGCTTGGCAAGGTGCGCGGGCCATCCACGCAACCCGCAGTGCCTGGTACGCTCTGCCGCCCTTCCACGCCCCCACTATCATCACGACCCATCGCCGAAAAGTCAGGCTGGCCATGACCGTGTCAACTCCAGTCCCCCTACTCCTTTTGGTCTTGGGCCTGGTGCTGCCATACGCCTCGCACGCATTCCTAGGTAGTCAGGTGCGAAATCTGCCGTCCGTGAAGCAGCTCATTCCCCGGGCCAACACCGCGGGGGTCTCGCAATTGGCTGCAGCCGCCACGACAGCAGCAGCATCGTCTTCCGCGGTCTACCTCGGGAGCAGCAGCAACGACGACCCCGAAGCCTTTGACTGGTGGAAGCAATGGTACCCGGTGGCCCTAACCCGGGACCTAGACAGCGCTGTGCCCACCAAAGTGACGCTGCTGGGTCGCGATATGGTGCTGTGGAAAGAAGGCCCAGCCGCCGCGGCAGCTTCTGGTAGTCCTGCCGCGTGGCGGTGCTTCATCGACCGATGCCCCCACCGAATGGCCCCGCTCTCCGAAGGGCGGGTCGAAAGCAAGACAGGCAACTTACAATGCGCGTACCACGGCTGGGAATTTGGCGGCTCGGGCGCGTGTAGCAAAATCCCACAGGCGGACCCCGATGCAGACCAAAGCGAGGCCGTTGCTTTGCGTTCTAAACGAGCATGTGCCACGGCCCTGCCCACGCAAGAGGCCCAGGGGATGATTTGGGTGTGGCCTGATACGTCCGAAGAGGGCCTGGTGGCGGCTAAAGTGGTGAAGCCGACGTTGATGGAGGATGTGGACGAGAAGGCGATGTCGTATTTGGTGGTTTGTCGGGATATGCCGGTACGTCACGTGTATTTATTTAGAGGAGGGCGGGGAGTAGGGTTAAGTGAAGAAACCAGCTGCAAAAAAGCCCGCTTGGCATCTCATGGCGGCAAAATTGCTCATATAGCAATAGAGGTTCAATACTTATTCTTATTTCCTCGCCTTCCCTCCCTCCTCCCCCCCCTCTCCACCCCAAACAAATCAAAAACAGTACGGCTTCGACACCCTCCTCGAAAACGGCATCGACCCTTCCCACCTCCCCTTCGCCCATCACAACATCATCAGCAACCGGAACCAAGCTGCCTTTATCGATATCAAGGTCGACGAGATCCGCAAGGACGGGTTTGACTCTGCTCAATTCTTTCCCAAGCGCCGCCGTATGCCCCCCTCAGCAGCAGCAGCAGCAGCAGGAGGTGCAGCTGGACAATCAGTGAGGCGACAACGACAAGAGCAAGTCACCGCCGAAGAGGGCAGCGTGGACTTGGACCAAAAAATTTTAGGGGTGCTCGATGACGAGGACGAGGATGATGACGAAGCAACAGCAGCAGCAGCAGCAGCCGAAGAAGAAGCTCCCGGCCAACTTCGGCGAAAACGCGCCCTAAAAACGCGCCCTCCCCCCATGGTGAAAGTGGCCCAATCCCTCCACTTCCGCCCCCCCACCCTCCTCTACCAAGTCATCAACGTCACAGAAGTCCTGAACAAAATCCCCTTCCTCCCCAAACGTGAACGACTCATCCGCATCGTTACCTACGCCGTGCCAACGGGTCCCGGCCGCTCCCGGGTTATGTACCGCTTCCTCCGCAACTACTTCCTCCCCCCTTTTGCCTGGCTCCGATGGCCCCCCGAGTGGATCCAGCATCAACGCATCCTCCGCGTGCTTGACAGTGATACCGTCTTCCTCCACGGCCAAGAACGAGAGCGGGCCTTGCTCGCCCCTTCCACCGCGCTCGACGTCGAGAAAACCTACTACATGCCCACCGCTTCTGATGGCTCCGTTCGGGCCCTTCGTAAGTGGATCGCGCGATTTGGTGGGCCTAAATGGTTAGTACCGGGGTTGTCGTCCTCGTTGCCGCCCACGCCGGATCGACGCGTGCTTTTGGATAGGTATGAGTCGCACACGAAGCATTGTAAGGTGTGTAGGGGGGCCTTGAGGAATTTGGGGAGGCTGCGGCATTTGATTGGGTTTATGTCGGTGATGGCTTTTTATTTGGGGCTGTTGGGACAGAGTGTGTATACGAGGTTGGCGGGGGGGTTCTTGACTGTCTTGGGGATTACGGGGAGTTTGATTATCAAAGGGTTTGAGGAGCGCTTTCATTTTCAGCCGTGGGATCATGCGCGGAACCACTAGAACTCCTCCTCCTCCTCCTTCCGCTTCTCTTCTTCTTCTGTCTTTCCGGTGGGGGTTTTGACGGGAGTTAAGGGCTTTGAGCGCTTCTATTTTCAGCCGTGGGACCATGCGCGGAACCACTAATACTGAGTCGAGGGCTTGCCCAGCCCCTCCATCCTCCTCCTTCTTTCCCTCCTTCTTGTTTTCCCTATTTGAATAAGCACGGCGACGGCGACAAGGACTCTCCACCCATCGCTCCTCCCCTCCCTCCTCCTTCTCATACTTCATCTCCTTTTGCTCATTTTCAATGTGTACAGTTTGTTGTAATTGCTTCAATTCGGCACAGAAGAAAAGCGAAGAGAAAGAAGAGCTGAATCGGCGTCAGGTAATAGAGCACTCACAGGAGGGGGGAGACCAAATGCGAGGTTATCTCTTTCCTCCGCTCTTCGAGTCGATAAAGGAAGAAGGAATCAAGTGTACATCCAAAGAAGAAGAAACAAGAACAGCAATAACGACGAACACGAGCAGACCTCTCACTTGTTTTCCATATGATTTCTCCTGTCCCCTTCTGTGTGTGTCCAAAGGAAAAACTTTCCTGTGCCACTTTTCTTTACCCTTCACTTCTAAACACTTAAAACGTGCCTTTTTTTAGTTTCATCTTCTTCTGAAAACTAACCAACCCTCTGTCCTGCTCCTGCTCCTCTGCTACTGTATCGTGTCTCTTTTTTCACCCCTCTCCCTCCCTCACTCCCTCTCCCCCACTTTAACTATCTTTCCTCCTTTATTTCCCTCTCTTTCTCCTTCTTCTCCTCTTCCTCATGCACTCAGCGTAAGCCCCAACCCAAACTTATGGGAATCAGACGCCCAGTCCTTCGCGTCCACCTCGGCCGACAACAAGAGATGAGCAAACGGACTCAAATTCTGCGCGTACGCCACCGAAAGCAAGGCCAAAGAAGAAATCTTGACAGACATACGCGTGTCACGGTCAGGGCGGAAGCAGCCACCAATCGTCATGCCTTGCGTGTTTTTATCCACCTGGTAATCAAGCTGCGCCCCGAAGGTCACTTGGGGGTTCACGCGCGAGAGGAGGGAGAATTGGAGGTTGGACACCTTGTTGTACGATCGCACCGAGGCCTCCCAGCTCTTGTTGACCTTGGCCAGACCTACATTATAATCAAGGAACTCGGGCTTCTGATCCTTCTCGTCCAATTGCGTGTTGTACGTCGCTTGGAAACCAGCCAGCACCCCACTTGTCCCCCCCAGGCTCAAAACCGCCGAGCCGTTCACCGTCGGGCCATTGACGACATCCACATCACTCTGTGCCACCAACACACCAGGGCTCACGTACTCCACCCCAAGCTTCCCATGTGACTTGATCGGCTTCCCCGCGTCCTGTCGGCCGTCCTCCGCGCTCACCCACAGCTTCAACTTGGAATCGACGTCCAAGGAGGCCTCGCCCAGGATGCGGCCGTCGGTCTTGAATTCCAATTTGTCGAGGGAGATGCCGGAAGGGTGCTTGTACTTGGCCGCGAGTTTGGCCATGACGCCCTTTGAGGAGAGCTCGCCTTCGCTCGTCCAAGTCTGAATTAGGGAGAAGGGGTGGGATGCGAGAAGTCAGAGTCTACAGAAAGGTTTTTTGAAAGAAGGAACCAATGAAATACGCCGCCGTGCGTGAAGTGGGAAATGCAGGCGCACAAGTAGAAGCAAGGGGGGGAGGGGGAAATCCCGAGCACTTACCACGCCGTCCGGGGTCGGGAGCTTGATCTTGAGCTTCCTCTTGTAGCTAAAGTCGTCATTGAATAAGTCTGTGGCAGGGGTATGTGTGTGTACGGTGAGTGCCTGTGCACGAAGACACCTGGACAGCCTCCCCTCCCCCAAATTCTCCCTGCCCGTCCTGCTTGCTTACCCGCGGTGGACCGCCCAAAGTCCTTGAAAAACATAACCACCGGCTGCCCGAGAAGCCCCTCGTGACGCGCCTTGCCTTGATGGTGGTGGAGGAGGGGAGCTGTGTGTGTTTGTGTGTAAGAAGGGATAGGAAGGAGTTAGACAGCAGGCAGCAGGAGGGGGGATGACGCTGATGATGGCTGTCGTCCACGCCACGACCACCGCCTCCACGGTAATGAGCACATGTAGTACATGCCGAGTGGGTCTAATGCCTTGATAGTGAACGCCTGGACAAGCACACAAAGGCTCAAGTGAGAAGCAAAAAGCAAGAAGGAGGCCGTCATGATGATGGCAGTTGGAGATTTCGTCTGTGCCCCAAATTCGGTCACAAAGGCCGCTTGTATGCCTGCAATTCACACTCCTAGACCTCACCTCGTCCATTCCCACGTCCACACAGGTCGCTCACGCCTACCCCGAGGTTCTTTGCCGCTAACGCGCCTACAATTTTGCCAGCCAACCTTTCCAGCCCCCTACATCATCCATGTCGACCTCCTCCCAGATCCAGGCGCAGCAGCAAGCGCAGCGGCAACGCCTCAACACCACGCCCAAGAAGCTGGGCCTCTTTCAATCATTGCTCAAGCCCGGGTGGGATTCAGCCGAGATCATCATCCCCTTCCTGCACAAGTGCCTGTTCGCGCTCCTGGCCGTGCTGCTCTACACAGCCCAGCACAACGAGGGCCACGTTCGCGTGCACCTGCTCGTCATGTCCGGCTTGACTTTGGGCTTGTGGGGATCCGTCACGTGGTTTGTGCGTGAGTACCGAGCGGCCCTGGCCAAGGACAAGGAGGGGGGGAACCAGGGAGGGGAAGGAGCCCTTCCCCCATCGTCCAGCGAGCGGAAGACTGAGATAGCTGCTGCTGCCACCAAGACTAGTGAAAATGCAAGCAAGCCGGTGCGGTACACGGATTAAGCGACGGACGTTGAGTTGTTCATTGGTGCGAGAGAGAAGGGAGCTCTGTCTCGTAGGGCCATGGAGGAGGAAGGATGTACACACATGAATGAATGAATGAAATGAAGTGCTCAGCACACAAAGACAAATGAAAGGAAGGGGAAGTGAAGAGACAGTATTTTGCAAGACAACAACAAAGCACAAAGAAAAGCAAAAACGTTTCCGTTCATAAGTTTCACTCCAGGCATACTATCTATCTACGTTCTGTTACTTTCTTAATGTCCGCTCTCTTTCCTTTCTTCCTCCGGGGAAAGCCGCTCGATCAATGTGTGTGCATTCTCATTATTGGTCCTGTCTGTTGTTCCTGTTTATTTCTTCTTCTCCTCTATGTACTAGGTAGGCAGTTGGACAAGAAAGTGGTTCTTGCTCCAGGGTCCGCCTCGAAATGAGTCAAGATGACGGCTACCCGCAAGAGGCACTCGTGGGAGGCCTCTGTTACTAGCTCGGCGTCCAGAGCAGCGTTGGTAGTCCTAAAATGATAGAAAACGAAGGGAGAGATGAGTAAATACACGCAATGAGGACGACACAGTATTGAGGGATGTGTGTGTATGTGTGTGTTGGTCTAGGGTACTTACTTCATCAATAGAGTGAGAGGACCGCTCTCATTGCTCACGCCATTGTTTCTCAAGAACCGGCCGATCTTCGAGACCTCTTTGCGTCGGAGCAGGGCCACGTCCGCGTTTTGTGGCTGCTTCTCCTCGGCGCTATGGGCGGGGAACAGGTGTTCTGTGTGTGTGGTTGAGAGGGTGGAAATGGGATAGGGAGAGAAGGCAGGGGGGCGTGAGTTCACTATATAATTTCCAGCCCGTCAAGGAGAGCATACCGAGAAGCGTCAATAAATTGAGTGTATGACTTTGCTAATTTACTCGCAGACACCGTAACGTGCTCGTGCTATCACGCCCCCCGTCTCTGTTTTTATCCCTATCTTTACTCACCCTTCTTTGATTGCCGGAAGTGGACCATGCCGTCGCTGTGCAAGGCCAAGGAATCGGGCCGCATCAAGCCCGCCTCATCCACCAAATAAATCTCGCTCACCACTGAGCGCTTCTTCCCCTTGTTGCTGAGCCGCAACCCTACTTGACCAATGCCTGTTGTGTGTAATTTTGTGAAAAGGGAGAGGGAGGGAACAGGATGAGGGATCAGTCTCGCATAACCTATATATACACATACACCCACACACCCACACACCCACACACCACACCCGAACACACAGCCACACCGCAGACCTACATACACAATTCCAATTTCTCACCCTCCCTCATCCGTGTCTCCACACATTGTACCCTCGCACCTCGTTCTGTATTTCTGTCCTCTTTGCTCTCTATCTCGTCCTCTCACTTACCCTTATCGAAGATGTCAAGCGATAGCTGTGCTTCCCCCACCGCGCAGCCCACAGCACGCCCACTCCCCTCCTCCACTTCCTTGCACTTAAACCCCAACGTGGTGGAGAAGGCAGGGAGGTCCTCTGCATCGGCGTCGGTGGCCGCGGCCAAGGCGAGCTGGCCAAGCAAGGCAGTCGAGCTTAGTAGAAGGAAGAAGAGGACCCGACGGACAGACGCGTGAGCCCTCATCCCTCCGAGGGGAAGACAAGCCGCCGTCTGTGTATGCTTTACTGGATCAGGGCCTGTCAAGGGGTTGGTGGTGGGTGGAGGTCGTGTGAGAAGGCGTGTAGATGATGGGGAGCGGCTGTGATTTCCACGCGTGGAAGATCAGGGAGCGGTTGAGGGAAGTGGAGTCCGTGGCGTATTTGGAGGGAGCGCAGGGGAGAACCACGCCGAGGGCGAGCCAGGGGTACTGTGTGTGTGTGTAGTGTGTGGAGATGGTTAGGCGGGGAGGGGCGCGCGTGCAGTCCACGTGGGGAGGCATGTGTCAGAGAAGGAAGGCGGGGACGTATGCCAGAGCCGGCAGGGAAGAGGCTAAGGCAAAGGCAATGCGCAAGACGCCCACACACACCAAAGCGCACAAAGCTGCAGGCAGACGAGGCCGTGCCTCGATTACGCATGCCCTGCACTGTTGCCAAATGTGGTGAGAAGAGGTGGGTGGATTGCTGCAGTCAGCAACGTCCAAGAGGAGAAGGCATCGCTTCGCACTTCAGAAATACGTTGAGTCGCTGCCGTTGAGAGGATTCAAAAAAGATCACGGGTTGTA
>Ga0105053_10006338_pt1 | contig 16342 bp, 15 predicted proteins | sample BON01_FD_78093 | JGI IMG/M metagenome (GOLD analysis project Ga0105053, IMG submission 78093) | Freshwater microbial communities from Lake Bonney liftoff mats and glacier meltwater in Antarctica - BON-01 | ecosystem: Environmental > Aquatic > Freshwater > Ice > Glacier meltwater | place: Lake...
GTGATCGACATCATGGAGGATCAAAAAGGACTCGAAACTAAGGGCGGCAACATGCGCCTCGGCGCGTGCCCTTGCGAGCTAGCGGAAGACAGCTTCAGCTATTACGCTTACGGGAAGAAACTGATTCAAGAACGCCACCGCCACCGCTACGAATTTAACAACGCCTACCGCGACCAGTTGGTCAAGGCCGGCCTGCGCATCGGCGGCATCAACCCCGAGCGCGACCTCGTCGAGATCGTCGAAATCCCTGAACACCCTTGGTATGTCGGCGTGCAGTTCCACCCAGAATTCAAATCCAAGCCAAACGCGGCGCATCCACTCTTTGCAAACTTTATTGCCGCGGCTTTAAAGTATAAAAAGTAGGGGTGCGACTTGTCACGCCCGCGTCGCAATGGCGCCTGTAAATCAGCGGGCTACGATCCGGAAGATTAGACAAACGTGGCGTGTCCGCTTGTCGGACGCCCCCGCAGCGACGCTACACCGATAGCGTCCCCAGCTCACCCTCCGAGAAGACGTCGCTAGCGCGACATCGCTACCACCGCTAACAACTACAACCCAGCAGCCCCGAGTCAGCGCTCATTGCCAGTCAAACGTCGAAACCCTTCACCGACATCGAAAGCCTCAAGGACATTCGCAGATTTTACACCGTCATCGAATCGGGCGCTTCCTCCGACGCTGCCCCCTCAGCTAAATCCATGAAGATCGAAGAAGCGAACGGCTTCAAACAGTGGGTTGGAACAGTAACGAAGAATTGCACGTCCCACCTGCTCCATCGACCCACGGTATTTTTGTTCCTTTAGCCGATCCGTGAGCTGACACATATCCTCCATATTCAACTTGATCCCACGTGTAAGGTAACTTCGGTGGACTCGCCGAATCGAAGAGCTGTTGACAACAAGTCGTATGGTAATCGCCTTGACCAGAGCCTAAAGCCTGTAAACAGATATTGCAGCTTCGCTCACTCATCGTGGCCTCCTTCTATTGCAACGACGCTGATTGCTCCGATACAGTCCTTACAACAGGCCAGCAGCAGCCCCATCCGGTCACGTGGATTCAATTTCCAAGTCGCCTCCGCAAGCTCTAGAAGCCAACACTTGGTTGACCTTATCCAGCCGCAAGGATTCTTTGCCTTGTTCCAAATCGCGGATAAAGCGAAGGCCCACCCCAGCCCGATCCGCCAACTCACGCTGGGTCAACCCAAACGTCTTGCGACGCTCTTTTACAAAAATAATTAATGGATCGCTCATAAAGCCCCTTTCGGGTATGTTTATCGTATGGCGGCATCAAAGCATACCCGAAAAGGTATAGCATGATAAATTAAGAATCTATCATACCCGATCGGGATCAATTATCCTAGATTCGGGAGTTAGGATAGAGAAGCTAGAAGTTAGGTTCTCTCTGACAAAGACTTACGATTAATTCGCCCTGCGCCATATTGGCGGACACGCTCGAATTCACAACCCACTGTATTTCAGTGACTAACTCCTGACTTCTTCCTTCTAACTACTTTTTTTAGGATCAATGACTGGCACAGGCCAAACACACCGCAACAACAGCTATCGCCGTCATTCTACGATCTCCACGGCAATGCCTGCCTACTCATTAAATACCTTTTTCAAAATACTTATTGACTTATGCAACTATAAGTATCTTATTTCAATTAATTGTGAATTTAAAAACACCCCATGAAATCAGTTTAGAACTCGCCGGGCGGGTGCGCACCTTACGCGTCGCGAAGAAACTCACCCAGGAGGCCCTCGCCGTGCGAAGTGGGGTTTCGCTTTCTTCAATTAGGAAGTTTGAACAGACAGGGCAAACCACCCTCATACGCTTAATTCAAGTGGCTCAAGCCCTCGGGGCTAAGAACGGCTTTGAAGAACTATTCCACCAGTCCCCGTATTCTTCGCTAGAAGCGATCGAAACCGAAGCGAAACGAACAACCCAGAAGCCCCGCGTCTATAAATCATGATCAAGCTTAACGTCATGTTGGATGATCGCCGAGTGGGCCAACTAATGGAGCGCGGAGGCTGTCACTATTTTGAATACGATGTGCGCTTTATGGCCGAAGGCGTCGAGTTATCACCGTTCAACTTGCCGCTACTGCGCGGCGTCACTGAACATAAAAACGCCACCTTCTCGACCCTGCCCGGCCTACTTTACGATTCTTTACCGGATCGCTTTGGCCTGTCTATCATCCGCGAACACTTCAGCAAGGAAGGACGCGCCCAGCCCCGCCCAATCGAGATACTGAGCTACCTCGGCCGACGCACGATGGGGGCACTCACCTACGAACCCGCCAGCGGTGATACGCATCAAAACCAAACCATTGATTTAATCTCGGCCGCACAATCCGCGCGCAACACCTTGGAACAATCACATGAAGGCATCCTAGACCCCGCCATTCTTCAGGGGGGTGCCACCGCCGGAGGTGCCATGCCAAAAATCCTCGCAGCGATTTCACCGGACGCCAAACGTATCGTGACGGGAGCCGACCATATCCCCAAAGGTATGGAGGCATGGATGATCAAACTCACCTCGACCCACGAACCGGAGCAGACATTTCCACTGATTGAAAAAGCTTACTTCGACATGGCGGAAGCTGCGGGCATAGAAGTGCCCCGAAATCGATTACTTTATGACCCGGAAGGACGGGCGCATTTCGCGATCAAACGCTTCGACCGTATCGCAAGTGATCCAAACACACGCCGACACATCCAAACCTACTGCGCGTTGACCGAGATTGACATGGCCGACGCCAACCACGACTACGACACTCTACTGCGCACCACAGCCGCCCTCACTCAGAGCCAAGCGGCGGTCAACGCCCAGTTCCGCCAAATGCTCTTTAACGTGCTCGCACACAACCACGACGACCACGCGAAGAATTTTTCATTTTGCATGGAGCCCGACGGAAGTTGGCAGCTCTCCCCCGCCTACGATTTATCGTTTAATGAAAACAGCTTAGGTGGCAATTGGCTCCTCGTGGGTGGCAAACGCTCCGGAATCAGCCGAGCCTACTTTAAAACGCTCGCCCGCACCCATACGATCTCCGATACTCATTTCCAGCAAATGCTCGATGAGGTCAAAGATGCGGTTTTAAGATGGCCTGAATTCGCGCAGCGATACGACTTGAGCGCAGGATGGACTCAGAAAATTCAAACTGCCGTGTCCACAATGATAAAGGGGCTGTAGGAGTCAGCATGTCGCCCACTCAGTTTCGGAGCGGCGGGCAGGGGAGCCGTAGAAGCGACACTATAATTCTGCTCGGCAGGCCTCTTTCCAAGGATAGACCTCCCCCGCCACTCGAGTTTGTCTGGAATCCCCACCATACACTAAGGCACAGTCCAAGCACACCGCTAACAACGGCTATCGCCGTCATTCTACAATTTAGTCATCGTGCTAAAAAAACTGCTCCCGACGCAATCATCGTAGCGCTTGCGCCACAAATCTTCCGGCCGCTTCTTTTAACTTATCCACCGGCAAGGCGCCACTGGAGAGGCGCGCGTAGTTGACCGGCAGGCCATCAGGGAAACAGAGATCGCCGGGCACATACAAAACGCCCTCTTCAATACAGTTTCGGCAAAACTCACTCTCCATCCGCAAGTCAGTGCCCTTGGGCGCGCGTAGCCAGAAGATCAGGCCGCCCTTTGGCGACGCCCACTCCCAGCCCGCGTCTCTCAGACCACCTTCACTCAGTACGGAGTCCAGAATGTGCGCCTTGCGCGCATAGTGCTGCTGAATACCCGCCAGATGCTCGGGATAGAGTCCGGCATCCAATACACGTTCAATAATGGCCTGCGTAAAATGCGCCGTGCCAAAGTCCTGATGCCCCTTGATGCAGAGAATCTTATCCCGCCATTCCGAGTGTGTGCAGTAGCCGTAACCGATCTTCAGCCCTGTTGCAAAGGGCTTCGTATAAGTGCCTAAGTAGAGCTTGGGAAACGGATCAAACTCGGGCATACTAATAATCGACGGTGCCGGATGGGGCGTGTCGAAGTAGAGCTCACGGTAGGCCGCATCTTCAATTACTGGAATTTGATAGCCCGCCTCTAGCAAGACTTTGGCCACGGCTCGTTTTTCATCCGCATAGAGAGAGCGACTGCTCGGATTACAAAAATAACTGACAAGATAAATCGCCTTCACCCTCGAACGCTCACCGGCAGCATCGAGTTCGCTCAAACGCGCAGCCAAACCATCGGGCAAAATACCTCCTTCGTCATCACAGGGGACCCCAATCGGCCGTAAACCGAGCCCCTTTAGCATTTCTAAGCAAACAAAGTAGCTCGGCTCTTCAACTAGGACAATATCGCCCGGATCGCAGAGTGCCTGCACCGCCAGATAGAGCGCTTGCTGCGAGCCGTTTGTAATAAACATCGAGTTCGGATCGAAGGCGGTAGCTTGCTCGCCGGGGTGCCTCACAATCGCTTCGCAGGACAGCTCACGCAGACGCTGCCGCCCCTGGTTTTGCCCATACTGCAGCGGCTCGTCGCTCAGGCCCTCTTGCGTCAGCTCTGCAGCAAAACGCCCGACCAACTCGCGTGGCAAGACAGCATTATCTGTAAAACCTGCTGCCAGTGAGAGCAAACTGGTATTGGCCAAAGCACGCGCCATTAAATCAACAATCACGGGTTGAGCGATTTCGCGCCCCTGCCGTGAAAAAGAAATAGGTATTTCTGAATGTGCCATTATTAGGGAATTGCGTTTGATCTCTGGAGCGAACCGATATTGATAATAGGGTATTGTAACGCCTCGTCCTGAATCCCTCAAGCAAATGATTTCCAATGTTTCCATCCTGCTGGCTTCCAGCCTGTGTATTACCTACGCGGGCATGAATACCTATGCCGCGATACGAGCAGACGACCTCATCTTCCCCGCCCCCCCCCGCAGCTATCAAGACGACGAAGGTATCCTGAAGTTGAAGACCCGCGACGGCGAAACCATCTCTGCTTACCACCTTAAGGTCAAAGATCCTGACAAGCTCCTCATCTACAGCCACGGAAATGCCGAAGACATAGGCACCGCCCGCCCGTTCTTAGAGAACTTCCAAAGGCTGGGCATTTCAGTGCTCGCCTACGACTACCCCGGTTACGGCACGAGCACGGGGAATCCCAGCGAAGACGGTTGCTACGCCTCAATTGAGGCTGCCTTTAAATATGCGACCGAAACCCTCGGTTACAAACCGGGGCAAATCACCCTCTTTGGTCGCTCTCTCGGCAGTGGCCCCGCCGCTTGGTTAGCGGAGCGTGAAGAAGTTGCCGGACTCATCTTTGATGGCGGCTTCACCTCAACCTTCCGCGTGATGACAGGTATGAAACTGCTCCCTTGGGATAAGTTCGACAACTTAGCCCGCCTACCGAAAATCAAATGCCCTATTCTAATTATCCACGGCACAAACGACCGTGTAGTACCTTTTAGCCATGCAGTCAAAAATTGGGAGGCCATCGAAGGTTCCAAATATAGACTTTTCGTCGAAGGGGCTGGTCACAATAACTTGATCGAAACGGCCGGCGAAGAATATTGGGGGATCGTCACACCTTTTATCAAAGGAGATCTACAATGAAAGCACTCGTCATCCTACATCCCGGCTTCGAGGAAATGGAAGCCACCGCACCCATCGACTTACTGGCTAGAGCCGACATCGAAGTCGTCCAAGCCTCGACTGCCGATTCGCTCCGCGTAGTCGGGCGCAATAGTATAACGATGGAAGCGACCCACCTGCTGACCGATGTCATCGCAGAAGATTTCGACGCGGTGATCTTACCGGGTGGCCCTGGCATCATGAAACTGCGAGGCGATGCCCGTATCGTCGAATGCCTGCAGCGCCACCACCGCGCGGGCAAACTCATCGCCTGCATTTGTGCCGCGCCCCTGCTGCTACTGGATGCAGGGCTGAGCCAAAACATCGCCTACACCGCACACCCATCGACCGCAACCGAGCTCAGCGCTGCTCGCAGCGAGGCAGTCGTGATCGACGGCAACATCATCACTTCTCGCGGTGCTGGCACAGCCACCGAATTCGCCCTCGCGATCGTCCGCTCACTCTGTGGCGACACGATTGCGAAAGAGATCGCCGACTCCATCTGCTGGTCACATACCGATTAGTCTGCTATTTACCCAGGCACTTAATCACAACATTTCAGATCTTGGAAGATTCCGTTAAAATCCTGCCCCGCGACAAACTTCTGCGCGACAACTTCACGCCCGCCGAAGCGATCCTCTTCTGCGTGATCTTAATCATGTCAGTGATGGTTTCCTGGATTGGAGATCCACGCTCATTCTGGCTACTGGGTAGCCTTCTGATTGTGGGTAGTCTCACACCCGTCATCTTAAAAACGCACGAGCAAACTCACCCCTTCTTTGTCGATCTACTCTGGCCAAAATTCTGGATATGCACCGCACCGGTATGGGCACTCACACTTCAGTTTATCATCGGACTCACGCAAAACCCATTGAGCACCCTAACTGTCGGCAAGTTAATCTTCCACACGGTTGATCCGATTAGCATTTGGCGACCGACCTCCGCAGCCAATAGCTCGACTTGGATAACAATCTTCGGATTCGGTGCGGCCTATCTGATGGCGACCTCGCTCTACATCGTGCCAAAGTCGCGCTCATTTTTCGAGCGCCTCTTGCCCTGGCTTTGCTTCGGAGCCGTCTTGGTCGGTGTATTCGGCTACATTCAAAAAGGCCTCGGGCTGACTCAGCCATTCTTCACCAAGGGCACCGGCGCAACCGACTTTTTTGCCTTCTTCCCCTACGACGGCCACTGGGCAGCCTTCGCCTCACTCTGGTGCTGCGCCTGCATCGCCATGGCGCTCCTCTCGATACGCTACGACGACAGCCCCGCCTTCATTCATTCAATTGGCCCTTGGTATCTCACAGGCGGCACACTCTTGGGGGCTTCCGGCTTCCTCATCGAAGCACTGCTCCCCTCTGCCGTGCTCTTGCTTACGCTCTCGGTCATGCTGCTCATTGTAGCAGTCGACTTTCTGGCCAACTCCAAAGACATCCACCGCACATCGATCGCCATCACTAGTGGCCTAGCTGCCTGCTTAAGCTTTGCCAGTGGTATCTTCCGGGTTTTCCAAGACAATGCCATCACGACCGATACCACAGCCCTGCGCAGTGCCGCCTATGACATGTTTCTAGCCAACCCGATCTTCGGATGGGGCATCGACAGCTACGGAAAGTTACTCCCCTTCTATGGCGATGACATGCTACTCGGTCAAAGATCCGAGCGCGCCGCCTCCGACCTACTACAATTTCTTGCCGAGTTTGGCCTCTTCGGCTTTCTAATAGTGCTTGGTTTTTTCATCGCGTTGATTGTTCGCTACATACGCGGGGCGCATAATATACGCCTCACTAATCACTTACTGCTGGGCTGCGGCTCCGTGCTGCTGCTCACCTTATGCGATACCCCCTTCATGTCGCCCGCCGTCTTTTTCAGTTTCTTGGCGATCTTTTTCAGTGCTCTGCGCTGGGCTGAACTCAGCAGGAATAAGATCGACGAAGTCGATGCCGCACGCCCCCAACTAGTCACACCCGAAAGTAAACGCCGGGTGCCCTTCTTCAGCAAACAATACGAGGAAAAAGAAAAATGAGCCAAACACACTTTGATTATATCGTCATCGGCGGCGGCAGCGGCGGCTATGCCGCGGCACGCACCGCACGCGAAACGCGCGAACACGTCGCCATCATCGACAGCGCAGATACCCTCGGTGGCCTATGCATCCTACGTGGCTGCATGCCTTCAAAGACTTTAATCTACTCCGCCGAAGTAATCCACCTCGCGCAAAAAGGCGAAAAATTCGGTCTAAAAATCCCCACAGCCGTAGCCGACATGGCCGCGCTCCATCAGCGCAAACTCGTCACAATCGAGGAGTTTTCCGAATACCGCCAAGAACAACTCCAAGGCGACCGCTTCACCCTCTTCCGCAAGCGCGCAAAGTTTATCGACGAAAAGACGGTTGAGCTCGACGACGGCACCCGCCTGACTGCCGACAGATTCATGATCGCCACCGGTTCAGTCGTATCCGTACCGCCGATACCAGGCCTCGCCGATGCCCCCTGCTGGACGAGCGACGACGTGCTCGACCTCGATTTTCTGCCCAAGAAAATCATCGTGCTCGGCGGTGGCATCGTGGCCTGCGAGCTCGCGCAATTCCTCCGCCGCGTCGGTAGCGAAGTCATTCAAATCCAACGCAGCCCCCACATACTCAAAGAAATGTCGCCCGAGGCGTCCACTGTGATTGAAACTGCCTTTCGCGACGAAGGCATCCAGCTCTACACAGACACTAAGCTCAATTCCGTGCAGCACCGCAATGGCAGTTTCACTGTCAGCTTTAAGCACGAAGGCCAGCTCCTCTCGGTCAGTGCGCCACATCTTCTCAATGCGCTGGGTCGACGCCCCGCGACAGATGGACTCGGACTCGCCGAAGCCGGCATCGGCACCCTCCACAGTGGCCACATCAATTGCAACGCCATGCAGCAAACCAGCAACCCACGCGTCTATGCCAGTGGCGATGTCGCCGGCCCACACGAGATCGTACATGTGGCCATCATGCAGGGCGAAGTCGCTGCCAAGCATGCCACAGGTCGCCCCGCCGAACGCGTCGACTACGACAGTCTCTGCGGAGTTGTTTTTACCGATCCACAGATTGGCAGCGTCGGTCTCAGCGAGAATCAACTCAAGGAGCGAGGCATCAATTATTTAAGCGCCGACTATCCCTTCGATGACCATGGAAAGTCCATCTTGATGGAGGCCAAATACGGCTACGTAAAAGTCTTTGCCGAACGAAGCACAGGCATCGTGCTCGGCGCGGAGTGCGTGGGTAAAGACGCCGGCGAACTCATCCACGCCATGGCGGTGGCAGTGACTATGAAAGCCACCGTTCAGGACTTGATGAAAGTGCATTGGTATCACCCCACCCTGAGCGAGATCTGGAGCTACCCCCTCGAAGACATCGCGGATGAAATGTAGCGGGAGCATCCTGCTCGCGCATCTACACGCACCAGCACCACGGCCACCCCCTCACGGTAAGGACGCGCAGGGTCAGAGTATGCTCGCCCGCCCCTCCTTGCCACTCCCACCAAAGCGACTGACCCTCGCCGACCGCTCAAAACAAAAAATTTAAAATCCACGATTTACATCAGAACACGTCTCTAATATCACATCGCCACCGTGGGAAAAAAGAAGCCAAAGAAACAGCAAGCTGCCAAAACGCGCAGCGACGCCGACCTGATCCAAGCAGCCGAGCGGGCGGCCGCCCGCGCCAAGTGGAAAGATGCCCTCGCCGCCTACAAAGAGCTCAACAAGCGACACCCTGGGCAGTATGAAGCGCCAATCGTTCAGGTGCAGATACAGCGCTATCAAGCTTTTCTCGAAAGCGGCATGTTTGAATCGGCCGAGCAATTGCTCGACGCCTTACGCGGCCAGTTGCCACCGGCTCAGCTCAAAGCCTTCGAGCTACAACGCGCCGAATCCCTCCAAGACCAAGACACCATCGCCAAACTCTCTTGGCAGACTCTGGAAGAACAACAAGCGGCGGGGCAAGCACTGGACGCCGCTCTACTCGATTCCTTAATCTTCTGCGACACGACACCTACGCCCACCCTCGCGACGCATCCGGAAGTCATTACCTTGCTCGCGGTGCGCACCGGCTTGCAGGGGATCTGCCAAAACCAGCCCGAGGCACTGGCCACAGCCATGGCCTCGATCAGCCGTCAATCCTCACTCGCGCAGTGGAAGCTCCTCTTACGCGCTCTCGACGCATGGTATTCGGGACAAGACGAAATCCTAGATAAGTGCTTTAATAAATTAACCGACCTCCGGGGCAAGCTCAAGCACATCGTCGCGGGCATACAATTATTACGGCAGAGTCAATTCCCCATCACCGCCGAGACCCTAGCCACAACGCTTGCCCTACACGCTAACGAAACTGATGATGCCGATGCCCCGACCCTTGCCGCCGATCTGCTGCAAACGGATTGCCATCTAGACGCTAACCAGTACGTCGACGCCTTTAAGTTTGCCAGGTCTACATTCAACTTCAGCCAGCCCGAAAGCTGCATAGCACGGAGCGTGCTCGACCGCTTTGTCACCACATTCAAGAGCGGCAACCATAGTGAATATCAACAGCACCTCAGTCGCTGGCTGACCAATAAAGGTATCCGACCTGCCACCTCGTTCCCCTTCCTCCAAGCGCAATTCGCGGCTTGGAACCTCCCCTGCAATTGTATCGACTGCGTGGGTACATGCGGAAAGCAGTATCTGAGAACCTTAGCCGCTCGCGGAGCCTCCGATCCAGTACTCGCCCGCGCCCACCTCCATCTAGCAGAGGCGTTCCTAAAAGAAGTACGCGACGAAGATATGGAAGATGACGATGACGACCTGAAATCTCATCTCAACACATCTATCGATCTCTTACGCAAAGCCATGCGCCTCGATCCGCAATATACAGAAGCTGGCCTGCTACTGTTTGAAGCCCATCAACTGGCCAAGGCGCCGTCCGCCGCCAACAAATTACTCGACCAACTGGCTGCCACCCACACCGACAACCCAAAGATTCTACAACTGGCCGGCAGGCGCTGCATCGAGCGCGGCACCTTAGTGCGCGGCCTCAAACAGCTAGAGCAAGCCCTCACACTCGACCCCCACCTGCAAGGGCTGAAGCTCGACTTCCTGCAAGCTTCCCTGCAAAAAGCGCACGCCGATTTCCAAAAAGGGCAAATCACCAAAGGCCGCGCCTGCTTCGCAAACATGCGAATTCACTTACAGGAAAAGACGCACGACTGCGACTATTGGTTCGATGCCAGGTTGATGCGTCTACGCTGGTTAGAGCTGGAACGCTCCCACAGTGACGCTCCCGCTGAAATCAACGCACTGAGCAACACGGTCGAAAAAGACTGGCAAGGCCGCGAGCTGATGCATCAAGCATTAACTTATTTCTTCATCGAACAATTCGGCTCATCGCAACGACAAGTCGAAACTCACGAATCAAAAAAAGCCTTCTTCATCAAGACAGCTCCGCTGCTCCAGATGCTGCCCGAGCAGGTGCATCAACTATTTATTATTCTCAAAGAGGGCAACCGACTCGCCAAAAAACAGCTAGACTGGGGCGCTTATCTCACCCTGTTTTTAGATAGCTATCGGAAGCATTACCAGCCCGCGCGGCTCGAAGGCATTTTAGCAATTCTCTGGGAAGCGGTGCCCGCGAGCATCACTCCCCGTGAACTCATTGAAACCTGTAAACTTTGGTCAAAGGCCGACCGCCATCATCCTCAGCTTAAGATGCTCCTGCTCTGGGCGAAGTATAGCCAAAAGAAGACGGTCGATCAAAATGACTTAGATGAACTCGATCAAGCGCTCGACACGGCTCGTCAGCGCAACGACTCATTCGCTCTGAATAAAGGCGAACCACTCCGCCAAACATTCATCGCAATTCTCGAACGCCCGCCGCCTGGTCGCCATCACTTCGCGGACGACGATGAGGACGACGACGATGATGATGACGACGACGACGACGACGACGGCGACGGCGTCACTTACATTGATGAAGATGACATCGAGCGTGACGACCGCGATGACTCGCAGCCCGAATTTGACTTCGACCGCGGCGCCTTTGGAAGCGAAGCCCTCTATAACGAGTCTCCCTTCGATGTCATGAATAGTATATTCACACGCTGGAAGGGTTATAACAACAAAGAGCGCAAAGAATTCGAACAAGAGATGCGGCAAGTCATCGGCAAAAAGATGACCGACGAAATGATCCGCGCTTTAAACAAGGCGGCCAGAGGCTGAGCGCAACATAGCCCTGCCAAAAAGAATGACACGCCCCACACGCACACAACCGCATGAATCCCTATTTAGAACTCAACCTCTCGCCAGAAGCTTCCGACAGTGAGGTGCGCGCCGCCTACCTACGGCTCGCCAAACGCTACGCACCTGCCCACGCGCCTCAGCAATTTGCCCGTATCGCAAAGGCCTATGCCCTGATCGACACACCCGCGAAGCGCCTCCACCTAGAGACACTCGGCAGCCCCGCAGAGGAAGCCACCGAAAGCCTCGTGCAAGAGAACCTTGAGCGTCTGCGCCTCCACCGCCCGCGCCCCAGCTGGGAAAGCCTCTGCCAGCATTTCGGCCAAACCGGAACTAAAGCCTAAATGATGGACGACACCACGCCACCACAAGCACCACAAGCACCCCAACCAACGCAGCTTCCTGCCTGGAAGGAGGACTTACTGTGCTCACTCTTTACCATGGTGCAAGCCCTGCCCGACGAAGAACCCAGCCCAGAAGCCGAGAGCAACCCAGCCCCGCAGCCTACGCTCCAAGAATTTTACTCCGCCCTGATCGCACTCGAAGCCAACACGCGCAAGAACGTGCAAAAGACCAATGCTTCACTCGACACCGTAGCCAAAAGCCTCCGCGCCCTCCAGCGCCAGATGTCACAAATCGAAGAGCACAGCAGCCTCGCCCCCGCCCTTGATGCCACGCCCCTACTCGTCCTCGCGGGGCAACTGCACCGCATGTCCGAAAGCCTCCAAAGCCCCCCTGCCACCGCGCCGCTAGGCCTCAGCCGGAAATGGCAAACCGCCTGGGCCGACCTAGCCAACGGAGCGCAAATTGTGCTCAGTTCGCTGGCGCAAGCACTCGCCGCCCAAGGCATCCACAGCGAGAGCCCCGCCACCGGCGACGCCTTCGACCCCGCCTGGATGGAAGCCATCAAAGTATCGTCCCTTCCAATAAACGCAGAGTCCTCCGCACCCGCCACCGTGCTCGAAACGATTGAGCCCGCCTATTTTCAAAACAAAGCACGCATCCGCGCCGCCCGCGTCCACGTGCAGCGCTAAAAACTTCCCACCTTCCCACTCTCAAACCTTCCCACCTTCAAACCTCTTTCAATATATGCAAGAAATCATCATCGGCATCGACCTCGGCACCACCAACTCAGCCGTCGCCCACATACACGAAGGCCAGCCCGCCATCATCCCTGTGGATGGCGAGCTGACCATGCCCTCCTGCGTCGGCCTCAGCCCCGACGGCACCCTCCTCGTCGGCCGCGAAGCGCGCAACCAATACACCGTTTACCCCGAGCGCACCATCCTCTCGGTCAAGCGTCAGATGGGCAGTGCCACGCCACTGCCTATCGCCGAGCAAAGCTTCCGCCCCGAAGAGATTTCCGCTCTGATACTCAAAAAATTAAAAGCCGCCGCCGAAGCCCACCTCAAGCAAACCGTGAGCAAGGCCGTGATCACCGTGCCCGCCTACTTCGACGAAGCCCAGCGCAAAGCCACCCGCAACGCTGGCGAAATCGCCGGCCTCGAAGTGGTCAACATTCTCAACGAGCCCACCGCCGCCGCGCTCGCCTACGGTAGCCTCAGCGACCAAGAAGGCATCACGCTGGTTTACGACCTCGGCGGCGGCACCTTCGACGCCTCCCTAGTGCAAAACGAGCAAGGCGTGATCGAAGTCAAATCCAGCCACGGCGATACCCAGCTGGGCGGCGACGACTTCGACCGCATCCTGATCCGCCATGGCTGCGAAGTATTTGCCGCCGAGCACGATCTCGACCTCGACGACGATCCCATCGCGATGAGCCGCCTCAAGATCGGGATGGAAGCGGCCAAAATACGCCTCTCCTCCGAGCCCTTTACTCAAGTGGAAGAAGCTTTCCTCCACGAGGGCAAAAGCCTGCAAACCGAGCTCTCCCGCACGGACTACGAAGACGAAATCCGCGCCCTACTAGAAAAGACCATCGGCTGCTGCGCCCAGTGCCTCAACGATGCCAGCCTCCGCGCCGCCCAGCTAGACCGTATCCTCCTCGTCGGCGGCTCCTCCCGCACCCCGATCGTCTTCGAGCTGCTCAAGCAACACTTCCAGATCGAAGCCAGCCATCAGCTCGACCCCGACCTCGTCGTCGCTTACGGTGCCGCCCTTCAAGCCGCCAGCATTGCTGGCATCGAGACCACCCAGATCCTGCTCGACATCACCCCACACAACCTCGGCATCGCCTACCTGACCGAGTATGATCATTTAGAGTTCTCGCCCCTCATCGCACGCAATACGCCACTGCCCGCCAGCCACTCGAAAGTTTACTTCACCACCCACGATGGACAGGAGAGCTGCGAAATCGTGATCTATCAAGGCGCTTACGAAACTCTCGCACAGAACGACCGTATCGGCGAGTTCATCGTCACTGGTCTGGGTAAATTCCCAGCAAATAGCCCCATCGTCGTCCACTTCCAGCTCAACCTCAACGGTATGCTCGAAGTCACCGCCACCGAAAAGCGCACCGGCCTAAACAAGAAGGTCGAGATCGATACCGACGGCAGCGACGACGCGCTCGACATCACCGCCACCAGCGAGCGCATGCGAGCCCTCGCCGGCGAAGACCCTGAACCGCACAAGGAAGCCGCCGAACCCGCCGCCGAGGACAACGCCACCGCCGAGCTCAAACGTCGCGCCGATAAGCTACTGGCGCGAGAAGACCTCGACGCCGACGACCGCAGCGAGATTGAAGACTGCATCGAAAAAATCGAAGCCGCTGAAGCCTCGGACCGCACCGACACCCTCGACGCACAGATTACCGCGCTCGAAGACATCCTCTTCTTCCTCGAATCCTAACGAGCCATTTTTCAGTAGCCGAATTCGTAAGAATTTGGTCGCTCCATTAACTGTCACTATGCCAACCGAAGCCACCATCAGATGCCCCGCCTGCGGTAAAGTAAACCACGGTTTGACAGTCGTGGCCGACAGCCCAGCCACAAGCCAATGCACGCGCTGCCAAGCAGATCTAGAACCGCTGCTGCGCATCCAGCAGGCCGCCACCCGCCAACAAGGCCAGTTGCTCCATCAACTCAGCCTAGGGCAGTTAGGCCAAGCCCGCGCCACCTTCTCGCTATGGCAAGCCCTCAGCCCCGAAGCCGCCCAAGCAGCCGCACCACTACGGCGATTGCTGGGGTAAGCACTGCTGTCTGCGCGCCCGGCCACCACAGCTGGTTGGGGACAAGCGCCCTCACCGACCTAGCCCGGCCACCGCGGCGGTTGGGGACAACCGCCCTCCCACGCCCGGCGATGCGCAGCCACCGCGGCGGTTGGGGACAACCGCCCTCCCACGCCCGGCGACGCGCAGGGTTGGAGATCAAAGCAAAACGGTGGTCATTGCATACATCAAATCATGCACAAGATACCGAGGCGCCCATCCGATCATGTGGTAATCCTCGGTTTGCAACTGTACCGCTGTAATCGTGGCCGGATTGTTCAATTCGACCGCTCATAAACAACCACTCCGCCGAGTCGAATAGCGGGCAACTCAGGAAATGAGGGGGCGCGCCTCGTCAGTCAGATGCCAGCGTCCAATCTTCGAGCTGTAAGCCGATCACACGCTCAAACTCATTCGTATTACGCGTGACCAGAGTCATCGCATGTGCTCGGACGATGGAGGCGATGAGCATATCATTGGGGCCGATGAGCTCACTTCGATGTGTAAGGTCTGCGCAGATGTCGGCATAGTGGGGGCTAGCCTTTTCATCAAACGGCAAGCGAGTGAAAGGCGCGACTAAGGCTGCCAGTTGCGCAGCATTTTTCACCTTTTGCTGACTACGTGCGACGCCGTAGAGGAGCTCGGCATAGACAATCTCTGGCAGAAAGACGTTTTTGGGTTGGATCGCCGCCAAGCGATTTTGAATCTCTGGATAAGTGCCTTTGAGACAATAGATGACCGTGTTGGTATCGAGGCAGTAGTTCATAGCGATGCACGTGTACTGTCAGTATGAGCGTCGAGTGCTTCGACCTCTTTAAACGTGGTATCTTCAATGCTTCCAAACAGCGCGAAGTAGCCCTCTGGCCATGCGCGCCCCGCATCGGCTGCCGCGCTCAATTGCTCTCTCGCCCAGCGTGAAAGCGAACAGTTCGCACGCTTCGCCGCCAACTTTGCTTTTGCCTGAGTCGTCTCATCCAAATAGATCGTTAATTGAGCCATGTCTCCACCATAACACTGAGTCACTAAATATCAAGTATATGTGCACTTATACTTTAAAAATCGATCATTGCTCAATATCGCCATGAGTTTCCCGCGATCTCTGCTGCTCTGCGTGACGGAGGTCTGCCGTAGATGCTTCTGAGCCCTGCCGGAGGGGAATGCTGTAAGTCCCGCCGAAGGGGAATGAATCGGGGGCGTAGCAAAATGACAGAAGAACAGGCAGACGTATTAGTCTCGCGCAGGGGCGCAGAGGTTAAAGTGATGGATGAAAATGCAATAGGAACAAAGTTGATCGAGGACAAAGTCATTGCAGGACTCAAGTCTGTCGAGAAAGTCTCCCCCGCAAACAAGAAACAAAC
>Ga0105053_10006339_pt1 | contig 16342 bp, 8 predicted proteins | sample BON01_FD_78093 | JGI IMG/M metagenome (GOLD analysis project Ga0105053, IMG submission 78093) | Freshwater microbial communities from Lake Bonney liftoff mats and glacier meltwater in Antarctica - BON-01 | ecosystem: Environmental > Aquatic > Freshwater > Ice > Glacier meltwater | place: Lake...
CCCCGCCCCCCGCGCCCCCGCCCCCCGCTCCCCCCGCTCCCCCGCCCCCCGCTCCTCCTCCGAGCACCATGCCCATGAACTCGCTCTGGTTCTGGCTGATGAGGCGCAGCATCTCGGGGTTCTGGCGGCCGAGCTCCTGGAGCATGGGCACGAGGATGCCCGGGTTGGCCTGCACGGCGCGGCGCAGGAGCTGGAACTGGGGGTTGGTGCGCAGAAAGGCGAGCGCGCCGCTGCCGGCGCCGGCCGCACCGCCCGCCGCCGCGCCACCAGCAGCCGCGCCGCCCCCGGCAGCCGCGCCGCCGCCGCCAAACATGTCAAAGGCCAGGGGGGCGGGCGGGCCGGCGCCCCCCTCGCCCGCCGCCCCTCCTGCTGCGCCGTCCGCCCCGGCCGCGGGGGCGGCGCCCCCGCCCGCCCCGGCCCCGGCCGCGACCGCCGCCGCCGCCGCCGCCGCCAGGCCCGCCGCCGCCTCCTGCTGCTGCTGCTGCGCCGCCTGCTGCTGCACGAACTCGGCCGGCAGCCCGCTCATCAGGTACTCGACGGCGCGCTCGGGGTTGTTGAACGCCGCGCGCATCGCGCGCATCACGTCCTCGCGCGGGAAGCCCATCTCCATGATCGAGCCGACGGCCTCCTGAAGCGCGGGGCCGGACAGCAGGCCCGAGCCGCCGGCGGCAAAAGGGTCGACGGCGCCGGCCTCCTGCTGCGCGATGGCGCCGCCCGCCGCCGCGCCTCCTGCGGCGGCGGCGGCAGGGGCGGCGGCGCCGGTGGCAGCGGGCGTGTCGGCGGCGGCGGGCGTGGCGGTGGGGGTGGCGGCGGCGGCGGGCGCGCCCGGGGCGGCCGTCGGCGGGGCGGCCGGCGTAGCGGTCGGCGCGGCGGGCGGCGGCGCCGCCTTTTTCACAAAGACGACCAGGAAGCCGCTCTCGTCGACGCCGTAGTCCGCGACCGTCTTGCCCAGGTCGTCCAGCACGCGCCCCTTGTACACCACCTGCATGGCGGCCGCCGGCATGGTGGCGCCGCCCTGCGACGCCTCGATCGCTGCCTTGAGCTCGGCGACGGTGGCCGTCGGCTCGACGTCGAGCGTGAACGTCTTGGCCGACACGGTGCGGAACGTGAGCTTCATTCTTTTGGGCGGGGCGTCAAGGGGGTGGTGTGGCTCTTCGTCTGCTGCTTGCACCTGCCTGACGCAGGCGAGAGGGAGGCCGCGCGCGAGGTTTGCCTGTGGGTGTTTTTGGTTTTCGTCGATTTGAAGAGGGGTTGGTGTGAGCTCTGCGCGGGCGCGCGCGGGAGCGCATCGATCCATCGAGAGTGGGCGGTGCGCACGCACATAGAGAGCGCTCGTCGCCGCCAATCGATCCGACGCGACGGATGATGCTGATCGCAAGAGGAGAGCTCTCGAGAGGTGGAGGTTGCTGCATGCTCCGACCTCTTGACGCGCGCGTCCAAGCGACCCGACCGCCGACCAAGGAAGCCGCCCCGTGCAGGTGATGACGGGTTGACCCGCGATGGAGCGGGGGGGAGGTGGGGACGGTGGCGGGGAAACAAGAAACCGACCTCTCTCTCTTTTGAAACGCTGAGTGCGTGCGTGTGACGTGATATGGTAGAGGCTGTGAGTCGTTTCAAGGGCGGTCAAGAGCGGCGGCTGTGTTCGTTGTCGAAGGGGCCAAGGCGCAGCTTCAAGAGAGTTGCAAAGCGGCCTGCGTCGCCGGCGGCAGCAGCAGCGGCGGCATGCGGCGGCGCCCGCTGGCAAAACGGGGGCGCGGACGCTCCCCCGCTCGCGCCCCCCCCCCCACTCCATCTCACTACTTGACCTTTTTGACCTCGACGAATCGCCTCGGCACCCCGAACGGCTCCGCGCACAGCCACGCCACCGCCGCGTCCACCACGTCCCCCTGCACGCACACCACCTTGGCCTTGTTGTGCTTGCCGAGCGCGTCCTCGAGCGTCGCCGCCGCCGAGAACCGCTTGGCCGCCTCGGCCGCCAGCCGCTCCTCGCAGATCAGAAACTGCTCGAGCCCGGCGATCTTGGTGACGCGGCGCGTGCCCTGGCGCTTCTCCGACGAGATCTGCAGGACCGGTGCCGACCCCTTGCGCACGAGGGGGTCCCCGCCGCCGCCGCCGCCGCCGCGCGAGACGCGCGTCTGCATCGCGCAGCGCGCCAGCGCCGCCTCGGCCAAAGCGGCCTTTGGCAGCGTTGAGGGGTAGAGCTCCCCCTTTTTCAGCACGCCCTTGAGCAGGCCGTCGCACAGCGCCGCGTCCAGCAGGACCGCGCGCCCGCCGTCGGCGTCCGGCAGGCGCGCGGCGTAGGCGGCCACGGCGGCGGCGGCGGCGGACGCGCCGTAGCCGGCCGCCGGGTCGAGGCCGACCGCCTCGAACACGGGCTTGAGCTCGCGCCCGGGGACGTAGACCTCCTCGACCGCCAGCGGGCCGCCGCCGCCCAGCAGGAGGCCGGCCGGGGCGCCGCCGCCGCCGAAAGCGCCGCCGCCGCCGCCACCGCCGCCGCCGCCGCTGGGAGCGGCGCCGCCCGCGCCGCCGCCCGCCGCGCCGCCGCCTCCCGTCCCCGCGCCCCCCGTCGCCCCGGCCGCCGCCGCCGCCGCCGCCTCGGTCGCGTGCGGCACAAAGCCCGCGAGCAGCGCGTGCGCCCGGTTGACGCGCGTCACGTGCACGTCGCCCGACGCGCGGTCCTCCCGGACGAACAGCAGCCCGAGCTTGGCGTAAGCCTGCAGCGTCTTCGGGATGCGCTTGTGCTTGCCCCTCTTGACGTCGAGCGGCGGCGCGCCGGCCGGGCGCGACGGCAGCACGTGCTCCCGCCAGAGGGTGCTCCCGGCGATGGGCAGGGCGGCGTCCGGCAGCGAGGCGTGCAGGGCCTGCAGAAGCGAGGCCTCGATCAGGGCGTCCATGTCGACGGGGGGCGCCGCCGCCGCCGCCACCGCCGCCGCCTCGGCCTCTGCGGCTGCGGCGGTCGCTTCTGCTGCCGCCTGTGTTTCTGCCGCCGCTGCTGTCGCCGCTGCCGCTGCCGCCGCTGGTGGTGTTGCTGCTGCCGTTGTTGCTCCCGCGTCGGGGCCGTCGGCGAGGTTTGCCGCCGCCAGCGCGCCCGCCGCCGCCGCGACTGCCTCGTCCGCTCCCGCTCCCCCGCCGCCGCCGCCGCCCCCGCCCTCTCCCTCTCCCTCGGGCAGGCCCTCGGGCGGCAGCACCACGTCCGCCCGGAACCCGGCGTTGGGCACCGCCGCGCCCCCGTGGTCCCGCCAAAGCGTGTCGCCGTAGAACGAGACCACCTCGACCGCCTTGCCGCCGCCCCCGCGCCCCGCGTCGCGCGACGCCAGTAGCGCGCGCCCGACCGCCACGGGCGCGTCGTTCCCGGGCGAGATGACGGCCACGAGGTCCCCCTTCTCGAACAAAGGCAGGTCCGAGGCGTCGATCCCGGGCAGCATGACGTCGGCCCCCTTGACGACGAAGCGCGACACCAGCGGGTGCTTGAGCGGCACGCGCGGCAGCAGCCCGGGCGCCCGCCACAGGCCCTGCACCGTCGGCACGAGGTCGCCCTTGCCGCTGAGGTCGAGCAGGATTGGGACCAGGGGGGCGCTGCTGCCGTCGCCGGCGTCGTCGCGCAGGGCGTAGATGTGCACGCGGGACGGGGCGGGCGGGCGGAGCAGCTCCAGCTCGCCGGCCTTTGCGGGCAAAAAGGCGTCGATCTGCTCAGAGGCGGCGGTGGCGGCGGCGGCGTCGCCCTCGCCCTCGCCACCGCCGCCGCCTCCGAACGCCTGCTCGAGGGCTCGTCGCAGCTTCTTGCGGTCGGCACCGGACACCTTGCTCCGGGCGTGGATGGTGATGGGCTTGCGGAACATCGCGTTTTTCGTGGAGAGGGAGAGAGAAGAGAGAGGCGTGTCGTGGCGCCGTGGAGGCGCGTGTTTCTCTCACGCGTCTCTGCTTTTGCTTTTTGGCGTGTACTGGAATGCTAGCGCGTCTGTGCTGTGAGGCGCGTCTGGTGTTTTGTGTGTGAGGCGCCGAACGGCAAGCGAGCCGCATGACCGCGCGATCGCGGCGACGGCCGACCCGTCGCCCGTCGCCGACGGCGCGCGCGCCGCATCCGGGTGCGTTTGTGTCGCCTCTCGTTCATCCTGGTTCATTACCAAACCTCACCGAAAGAACGTCGGGCCAACAGCACCATGACACCCGCATTTTAGACCTCCGGGCTTTTGACCTCGCGCGCACACAGACACACACAACCGCGATTCGCACAAGACGATGCAATCAGTCCAAACGTCCGACCTCCCCCTCCCCCGCGAGCGCCGCACCTCAAGTCCGCGTGTGTGCACGCGCGACTGATCATCACCCTCATCCTCATCGACCCGTCTGGAGCAGCCGCTGCAAAGAGACAGGGAGGGCGTTGGACCCCCCTCTTTTCCTCCCCAAAGGGGGGAGAGGGAGGACAAACGTCGCGCGATTGATTGTCTCGCCGTCGGTCATTCAGCAACAATGGCTCCGTCAGCAGCGGTAGCGACCACCACGACGCACGCCGCCCAGGAGGCCGCGGCCTACGCCGAGGCGCTCAAGCGCTCGCTGGCAGAGACGCTTGAGGGCCTGGGCGACGACGCCGACGCCGACGCGAGCGACGACGCCGACGACCCGTACGCGGCGCCGGGCGGAGGAGGAGGAGGAGGAGCGGCAGCAAGAGGAGGCGCCTCCTCCGCGGCGACTTCGTGCTTTTACGCCCCCCTGCCGCCGGTGGACGAGCTCCTGGCGGCCGTCGAGGCCGTCCTCGGCTCGGGCGGCGGGCCGCAGCAGCAGCAGCAGCCGGACGAGGAGGTCGCGGCAGCGCACGCATGCGTGCGCGCGGCGCTGCGCGGCCCGGCGGCGGCGGCGGCGGCGCCCGCCTCCTCGGCCTCGCGCCACGCGGCGGTCGCCAACCCCGCCACCCGCCGCCAGCCGCGCGACTACGCCCCCGAGCTCGACGCCCGCCGCCGCGCCGCCGAGCTCGCCTCCGTGCAGGACTACGTGGGCGAGAGCGACGCCCTGGTCGAGCTCCACGGCCGCATCAAGGCGTGCGACGCGCTGCTCGAGGGCGCCGAGGCGAGCCTGGCGGGGTTCGAGCGGTCGATCGGCGCCTGCGCGGGCGAGCTGCGCGCCTTGCAGGCGCAGTCGGCGGCGATGGCCGGGCGGCTGCGCGGGCGGCGCGCGGCCGAGGAGCGGCTCGGGCGCTTCGTGGAGCTGCTGGCCGTGCCGGAGGAGCTCGTGCGCGGCATCGTGGGCGCGCCCGGCGGCGCGGCGGGCGCGGCGGCCGCCGCCGCTCTCTCGGGCGGCGACCCGGTCGCCGCCGCCGCCGCCGCCGCGGGCGTCGACGAGGACCTGCTCGAGCACCTGCTCGCGCTGGACGCCAAGCTGCGCTTTGCCGCCGCCGACGAGGTGGCCGCCGCGTCCGTCGCGCGCCGGGACGTGGACGAGGTGCTCGCGCGCCTGCGGGCCAGGGCCGTGTGCCGGGTGCGCGACTGGCTCGCGGGCCGGATCGCCGCGCTGCGCCGGCCGCGGACCAACGTCTCGATCGTCCAGCAGTCGGTTCTGCTCAAATTTCGCTTCCTGCCCCGCTTCCTCGCGCGGCACGCGCCCGACGTCCTGCGCGATTTGAGATCAGAGTACGCGCGCACCCTGGGCAAGGTCTACTGCGTGCGCCTGCGGGCGTACCTGGGCGCCATGGAGCGGCTGCAGGTGGCGGCGGCGTCGCTCACCGACGTGCTGGGCGTCTTGCCGCCAGAGGCGCTGGCGGCGGCGGCGGCGGGCGCGGCGGCGGGGGGCGCGGCGCAGGACGGCGGGGCGGCGGGGGCGGCAGCGGCGGCCAACGCGGCGGGGGCGGCGCTGGCGTCGGCGACGGGCGCGCTGACGGGCGGGGTGATGTCGCTCTTTGGCAAGGGAGGCGGGGGAGGAGGAGGAGGAGGCGCGGGCAACGGCGGCGGTGCTAACAACTCGCCCGGCGGCCCGCTCGACCTGCCCGAGCGCGCCTTCGTGCTCGGCTCGCGCGCCAACGCCCTGCTCGAGTCGGACCGCGCCGCCGTCGTGCCGCACGCCGCCGAGGCCGCCGGCCGCCGCTGGCCGTACGAGGTCGTCTTCCGCAGCGTGCACAAGCTGCTTTGCGACACGGCCACCGCGGAGTACCTCTTCTGCGCGGACTTTTGGGACGACGACGACGGCTCGGTGTTCCGCGAGTGCCTGCGGCCCGCGGCCCAGCTGGTGGAGGACGACCTCCGGGCGCAGGTGGCCGCGCAGGGCGACTGCCTCGGTCTCCTTCTGATGGCGAGGCTCAACGCGGCGCACCGGCGCCTGATGGCGAGGCGGCGGGTGGCGGTTTTAGAGGGGTACCTGGATCGCGTGGACTTGCTGCTGTGGCCGCGGTTCCGGCTGGTGTGCGACCTGCAGGCCGCGTCGCTGCGGCAGCCCGGGATCGAGCGGGCGCTGTACGCGCAGGCGCGGGGCCAGGCGGGGCGGGCGGCGGCGGCGAGGGCGGGCGGGGGCGGCGGCGCGGGGGCGGGCGGCGGCGGCGGAGCGACGGTGGGGGGGTCGCGGTGGGGGCGGGCGGTCGGCGGCGGCGGCGGCAGCGGCGGCGGCGGCGTCAGCAGCATCTCTTCCTCTTCCTCCGCCGGGTCTTCCGCCCTCCTGCCCTCGCCCGCCGCGCACGTGCACCCCGTCGCCCGCCGCTACGCCGCCCTCAGCGCCGGCCTCCTCGCCCTCGTGGCGGGCGGGCTCGCCGAGTCGGACGGCGCCTTCTCGCCGCCGGCCGCCTCGAGCGAGCAGCACGGGCGGCTGTGGGCTGCGCTGTTCGACGCGCTGCTGCGCACGAGCAACCTGCACCCGACGCGGCGGCAGGGGATCGTGTTCCTGGTGGCCAACTACGCGCACGTCCTGCGGTCGCTGCGGGAGGCGGACGCCGGGCCGCCGCTGCTGACGGCGCAGGCGCCGACGGCCGCGCCCGGCGGCGGCCCCGGCGGCCGGGGCGGCGGCGGCGGCGGCGGCGGCGCTTCTTCGTTGGCAGCGTCGCCAGCGATGCAGCCGCCCTCGTCGTCGGCGGCCGCGGCGGGGATGATCGGCGCTCTGGGCGAGATGGGCGCCGCGTCCATGCGCGACGTCGAGGGCCAGCTCGCGTCCTGCACGTCGCTCTATGTGGACGACGTGCTCGGCGCGCACTTTGGCGCGCTGGTCGAGTTCTCCAAGCGCGCGGGGCAGGCGCAGCGGCGCGCGCAGCAGGCGGCGCAGGCCGCGTCGGCCGAGCAGGCGTCGTCGGCGACGGCGACGGCAGGGGGCGGCGGCGGCTTAGGCGGCGCGGCAGAGGGCCCGCCGCGCCTCTCGACCGACGACGGCGCCGCGCTCCTGCTCCCCGGCTTTGGCCCCGCCGAGGCCGCGCCCGTCCTGCGCGACTTTTGCGCGCGCTGGGCGTCTTCGATCGAGGCCATCCACGCGGAGACGCTCCGCGCCTTTGCGGGCGCAGGCATCGGCGGCGGCGTCGTCGTCGCGCTCAACTCCGCCGGCGGCGCCGCCGTTGCCGCCGCCGGGGCCCCCGTCCTCGTCGCCGTCGCCACGCCGCCCGGGTCCGCCGACGCGGCCGTCGCGCGCGAGGTGCTCCAGGCCACGCTCACGCAGCTGCTGCTGCACTACACGCGCGCGCTGGACGTCGTCAAGCGGCAGGGGCAAGGGGGGGCGGCGCTGGCGCGCGAGAGCGTGGCGGTGCCGTCGATCATGCAGCGCATCCGGGCGCTGGTGGGCGGGGGCGGGGGCGGCGGGGGATTTGCTTGAGCGGAGGAGAGGCGGGGGGCAAGGCATGAGGTGTTGTGACACTCGATCGATCAATCCATCCATCCACCAATCGGGTTTCTCTGCGAGATTTCACAAAAACACGATCTAAGCGGCGACGGCGGGCGGCCGCTCTCCTGTCGTCGTCGGTCCCGCCGCGGCCAGGAGCCCCTCCTTCTTGCCCGCGGCGGTGGACGCCGGCCGCGCGGCGCCCCGCTTGCGCTCGCGAAAGCCGAGCGCCGTCTGCTTGGACGCGCGCCCCGCTGGCCGGGGAGGGGCCGGGGCAGCGGCTGCGGGAGCGGGAGCGGCAGTCGCGACGGCGTCGTCGTCCGTGCAAGGCGGCGCGAAAGAGAGCGCCTTGCGGACGGCCGGCGCAGCCACCTCCTCCTCTCCCTCCTCCTCCTCATCGTCGAGCTCGGCGGCGGCGAGCGCCGCCGACTGCGAGCGCGTCATGTGGCGCGCGGGGGTCGCGCGCGCCTTCTTCTCCGGGCTCGCGGCCGGCGCCGCGCCGTCCGGCCGCTCCGCGGCGGAGGCGCGCTTGCAAGGGCTGCCCGCGTCCGGCGCCGCCGCCGTGCCCGCCGCCCCCCCCCGCCGCGCGCCTCCCGCGCCGCCCGCCCGCGGGGTCCGCGGACGACGTGCGCAGGTAGGTGTCGCCGACGGCGGCAGGCGCGTCCCCGTCCTCGTCGCCCTCTTCCTTCTGGCCCTTGCGGCCGCCAATGTCAGACGCCGGCGCCCGCAGCGGCGGCGGCGGCAGCGGCGCCGCCAGCATCGGCGCCAGCGGCCGCACGCGCATGAACACGTAGGCCGTGAACGCGCGCCCGCTGCCGGACATGGCCACGGGGAAGGCGCGCACCAGCGCCAGGGACCCGAAGCCGAGCGCGGCCATCTCCGCCGAGGCGGGGCAGCCGCCGCCCTTGTTGCCGCGGCCGCCGCCGCGCATCGCCCGCTGGACGACCGCGACGCCCCTCGCGCGCGGCGAGGCGGCAAAGAGGCGGCCGAAGGCCATGCGCGCGTGGCGGGGGACGCCCTCCCAGAAGGAGTAGGCGTGGGTGACGTGCGCGAGGGCGTCCGGGGCGAGGCGCTCGACGGGGCAGCACGTGATCAGGGGGAGGGCCGTGGGCGGGGGGGTTGCTGCTGCTGCTGTGGCGGGCGGGGGTTTCGCCGCCGTCGTTTTTGCGGCCGTCGGTTTTGTTGTCGGTTTTGTTGTTGTTGCTGGTGCTGTCGCAGCAGCATCAGCGGTGGCACCTGCGGCCGCAGCCCCAGTCTCGTTGGCCAGCGAGGCCTCCCCGACGTCTTCCGCGCGCGTGTCCGTGGCGTCCAGGCTGTCGCTGCCCGTGGTGGTGGGGGCCGCGCTGTCCGCCGCCGCCGCTTCGTCGGCCGGCGCCGACGCGACCGCCGCCGGCCCGCCGCCCCCTCCCGCCTCTTGCCGCCGCTGCCGCTCGTCGTCCAGGTACGGCACCCCCTTGACCGCCAGCGCCGCCACCGCCTGCCGCACGAACGCCTCCGCCTTGGCCACCTTGACCCGGTCGATCTCCACGCCGTACAGCCGCCGCACGCCGTGCGACACGGCAGCGTGCAGCAGCGGGCGGCCGAGGCCCGCGCCGACGTCGAGCAGCGCGCTGCCGCCGCCGGCGCCGCCGCCGGCGCCGCCGTCGCCTGTCATGCCGCAGCTGCGCGCGAGGCAGTCGAGGACGCGCTGCATGCCCGTGGCGGTGATGGAGCCGTAGATGCCCTCGACGCCCTCGCCGCCGCCGAGCTTGTTCTGTTTTTGTTTGAGTGGTTTTTCGGGGGGGGCGTTGTTTTTTGTTTGGTTTGGTGCGGCGACGGCATCGAGGTGCAGCGCGCTCGGCCGTGGACATTCGCGATTCCAGTTGATCAATCAATCGCCCCTCCGGTTTTCACATCAGGACGATGCCCGGGACGCAGTGAGCGCCGGTGTCCCTCTCGATCCTCGTGCATTGACTGTTTGGGGGGCGGCGCGCGATGCGATTTCGAAAATTTCAAAATAGCCGTTTCACGATCGATCGTTTTGCTCTCTCGACACGACCTCTTTTGCTCTCTCGACACGACGACGACGCCGCCGCAATAGCCTTACCTCAATGGTACCCATCACGTTGTACAGCGCCTCGACGCGCTTTTTCGTGCTCATGGGGGCGGGCAGGTGCGCGGTTTCGGGCGGAGCAGCTTGAAGAGCTGCTGTTCCGGTGGCCCCATCGTCCAAGGCTGCTGTTGCAGTTGCTGCGGCGCGGTTGCTCATGCTTTCTCAGGTGCTTGGACCAAAGCAGGCAATCGCTGCAAGTTTGGATATAGGTGTGAATGCGGCGCGGCGAGGTGGGCGTCGCTCTTTTCACCGCCCGCGCGCGCTCTTTTCACCTCCGAGGCGGCGTCGGGCGGCGTTGTCTCCCGCCGCTCCAAAAGCGTGCGCGCGTACTCGCTGTAGGATCTCTTGCAGCACGCACACCTCTCCCGCTTTCAAGCATCGACAACGAACACGACGAAGACCATCATCACACCCATCCAAGGCCGTCAGCAAGCACCGACCACGCCAACGACGAGAGGGTCCCAACAACGACAGAACGTTGCCCCGCCCGCCTCCTCCCCCACACCACGCGCGCCCCCACGCCGACAAATGCTGACGCGGCGAAACGGTCGCGGGCGGGTAGCCTGCCTGGCCCTGCTCGCCTTGCTCGCCTCGGTCGCAGGTGCGTTTGGTTTGGCGTCGGTCGCCAACGCGCGCCGCCGAAAAGACCCGAACCTCTCTGCCGACGCCGAGCGACGACTCAGCGCGCTCTCTCCTCGCCCCCCCGCCCCGCCCCTCCCAAAAAATGCCAGCAGCACATACAGCAGCAGCAGCGGCAGCAGCGTCGCCAGCAACATCACACGCAAGATCGCACATACCGCTACCACCGCACTTCAACCGCCGCGCCCTCACCGGCCGCGACAGCGGCGGCGCCTCCACCGGCGGCGGCGGCGGCGCCTCCTCCTCCTCGCGCGGCGACGGCGTGGCGCTGCCGCTGATGCAGTTGTTTGGCGTGTCGCTCATGTCGTTCGGGTCGCTGGCGATCCTCGGGTACGTGGCTTGGAAGGCGGTCGAGTGGTACCAGCGACACGAAGCGGGCTACGTAGAGATGGCGACTTACTCGTGAGAGGCTCGCACCGCTCGCGACGGACGGACGGCGGACGGACGCCCTCGCCCCGCTTTTTTTATCTTTCTCTCGCTCGCTCGCTCGCTCTCTTTTTTCCTCTCTGCAGCCGCCGACCTCGGCGTTGTAAAAAAGCATTCTCACCGTCTCGTAGGCATCGAATCAAACCACCATGCAAACGGCCAGCGCCCCCTGCGACCACAGCGCCACGGGGTCGGCCGCGTGCAGCAGCCGCACGGGCACGCCCCCGGCCCCCAGCCCGCCGCCCGCCGCGCCAAACACCCGCACGACGCTCGCGCGCCCGCCCTTCCGCGCCGCGAAGGCCATCTCCCGCCACGACACCTCGAAAAGCACCTTGTCGGGCGAGGCGGACGCCTTGACCTCGACGTAGTGCCACTCGGACTCGTCGGTGGAGCCCACGGGGCGCACGACCAGGTCGTAGGGGAGGCCGGCCTCGGCGCGCGCGTTGCACCAAACCACCTCGACAGCGGGGGGACGAGGGCGGGGGCGCGGGCGGCCGTCGCCGTCGCCGTCGCCTCCTTTTGTGTCGCCGTCGCTCTTATCCGCGCCGCCGCCTCTCCCTGAAGCAACGGCAGAAGCGGCGAGGGTGTCCCTCAGGTGGTGCAGCGCGACGAGCTCGCCCCAGCGACCCACGGCGGCGTTGCGGTCGCGCGCGGTCGTGCCGCCGCCGTTGCCGCCGAGCCCACCGCCGCCGCCGCCGCCGCCCCGCGCGCCCGGGATGGCGCCGACGCCCGACGGCAGGGCGGCGTCGGCGTTGGCGGCGCGCAGCACGCGCAGCCCCACCACGAACTCCCGCAGCGCCCCGCTGGCGGCGGCGGCGGCCACGGCGGTGGTGTCCTGCCAGCGGAAGCGGCCGCCCAGCTGCGGGGGCAGCTCGCGGGTCTCCTCCTCAGGGCCGGGCCCGCCGCCGCCGCCGCCGCCGCCGCCGCCGCCGCCGCCGTTGCCGTTGCCGTTGCCGGGCGGCGGGGGCAAGGCGGCGGCGAGCAAGGGGGCGACGGCCTGAGAGACGGCCGGGCGCGTGAAGGCGCGGCGGAGCGGGTCGTAGGGGGAGAAGGGTGGCGGGGCCGGCTGCGGCGGCGGCGGCGGCGCTGGCGCCGGGACCTGCTGCTGCTGCTGCTGCTGCTGCTGCTGCTGCTGCTGCTGCTGCTGCTGCTTGTCGCCCTCTTGGTCCTCCTCCCGCTCTTCCTTCTCCCGCGCGGCGGCGGCGCCAAGCAGCCCCGCGCCGTCCGTGCGCGCCTCGGGCAGCAGCAGCGCAAAGGGGAGCACCCAGCGCCCCGCCGCGGGCGCCGCCGAATCGTTGCCGGTAAGCTCGCCCTGCTCTTCCGTCGCCCCCGCCGCCCGCTCGAGCGCCTCCCCGAATTCTCGGGCGACCGCGTCAAACTCGAGCAGCAGCGCCGGCGAGCCCGAGGCGTTCAGGTGGAAAGAGGCGCCGCCCGCCGAGGGCAGCAGCGACGCGCTGCGCAGGGCCAGGCGGAGCAGCTCGCGCGCGGCGTCGTCGTAGACGGCGCGGCCGCCGCCACTGCGCCCGCCGTCCAGGCCGCCGCCGCCACAATCCCCGCCGCCTCGGCTGTCCCCCCCGTCTTGCCCCACCCCCCGCCCCGGCGCCAGCACGAGCCGCCCGCCGTCCATCACGGCGCGGCACCAGAAAGGGACGTCCGCGCTCGAGAGGGCCGGGGGCCCCTCGGCCACGGGCAGGGCCAGGCGCACGGACAGCGGCTGGCACAACGGCGCGGCGCCGTCCCGACCGCCGCCGCCGTCCTCCCCCGACGAGGCCGAGACGCGGCGGCAGGCGGCGAAACGCTGCAGCGCCGGCTCCAGGGCGCGCGCCCACAGCTCGCCGGCGAGCCGGGCGCCCACCCGCCGCTCGAAGGCGGCCTGCAGGCAGGGCAGCGCGCGCGAGACGGCGCCCGCGGCCAGAGGCCACGCGGTCGGGCGCGCGGCTCGGGCGAGCGCGGGGGCAGCAAGGGGACGGCTGCCGCCGCCTTTGCCGCCGTTGCCGCTTGCCTTTGCCGCCCGGGCCGATGGCGGCGGCGGTTGGGCAGGCTCTGCGACCACGGGATAGGCCGCCGCGGCCAGCGGCACGACGCCCACGGCCGCCAGCGCCAGCGCGGCGCAATAGTGCGGGTCGCGGAGGCCGCCGGATGCGCATCGAGGGGGGGGGGCGGGGCAAATCGCGTGCACGCCCGGCCGCGCCGACAGCAGCCGCACAACAGCCGCCGCGCCCGCCGTCGCCCGCGCCGGCAGAGGCGCCCCCCTTTCTGTTTCTTCTCCCTCGTCGCCCGGGCGCGGCGGCGGCCAGGCGCAGTACGGGCGCTGCAGCCGGGTGACCCAGTGCCCGCCATTGGCGGCCCGCAGCGCGTGGTGGTCGGCGAGGGCGCGCGCGAGGGCGCGCACCCAGCCGGGGAGCGGCCGCGCCCCGCCGCCGCCGCCGCCGCCCGGCGCGTCCGCTGGCGCCGCCGCCGCCTGTGCCCGCCGGGCCAGCGCCGCGCCCAGCGCCGCCAGCGCCCCGGATACGCACGCCCAGCGCGCGGACTCGGGGTCGGCACCGGGATGCGAGCGGGACAGCACAAAGCGCAGGGCCCCCGGGCGCGCGCCGGCGAACGCGATCGCGGCGCACAGGGCGCGCGGCGCGGGGTCGCGGCGGAGAGGGCGCGGCGGCGGGGGGGCGGGGGCGGGCGGCGCGGCGCCGTCGGCGTCGGCGTCGGAGTCGCCGCTGCTCGTGTCGTCGCTGTCGCTGTCGCTGTCGCTGTCGCTGTCGCTGCCGCTGCTGCCGTCGTCACTGCTGCTGCTGCGGCTGTCGCTGTCTCCGCCGCCGCCGTCCTCCTCCTCCTCGGGCGCCACCGCAAACAGCCCCCGCGCCCGCGCGAGCGCCGGCCACGCCACCTCGACCGAGCGCTGCCCGCCACCGCCGGCCGCCGCCGCCGCCCCTCCCGCCCGGTGCATCGCCTCGAGCAAGCCCCCCGACGGGTCGCGCCAGCACAGCTCGCTCCACGCGTAGAAGCGGCCCGCGGCGTCCGGCTGCTCGTCCTCGCCCGGGTCTGGGAGCCACAGGCGCGGCAGGGCGCCGACGGCGACGGCGGCGGCGGCACGAGGGCCGGCAGCCAGCGTCATTCCGCCGCCGCCGCAGACACCGCCGCCGACTCCCGCCGCCAGGGCCGCGAGCGCCGCGTAAAGCGCAAAGACTCCCTCGGGCGGGGCCGTGGTCGCTGCGGGGCAGCGCTCCATGGCCGCGCAGACCGACGCCCAGACTTGCTCCTTTGGCCGCCGCCGCTGCCGCCGCTGCTGCTCGCCGTCGTCGCCGGGGGGCGCCGCCGCCGTTGCCGCCGCCGCCGCCGCCGCCGCCTCGACTTCGGCGCTCGTGGCCGCGTCGACGCCAAAAGCGCGCAGGGCGGCGAGCAAGGGTGTTGGTGGAGGTGATTGCGCCGCCTCTGGCACTGCTTCCGGTGCTGCTGCTGCTGCTGCTGCGGGTGCTGCTGCTCCTGGCCCCTCGCCTGCCGACTCGGCTCGCCGACACTGGCGCTTGGCCGGCGGCGGCGGCGGCGGCGGTGGCGGCGGCGGCGGCGGCGGCGGCGGCGGCGCTGCCGCATCCTCCTCGCGCTCTCCAGCGGTGGCGTTTTCCTCCTCCTCCTTTATGTCCTCTGCACCCGCCGCCTGCTGCTGCTGCTGCTGGGGCGGAGGCGGGGGCGACAGCAAGAAGGTCAGCAGCGCTGGCAGAGAGCGCAGCTGGGCCTCCCCCGCGGTGCCGTCGTCGCTCGAGCCGCCGCCGCCTCCTGGCGCCGCCGCCGCTGCGGCAAGCCGGCGCGAGATGCGCTCGCGCAGGGCCGACGCCTGGGCCGCGTCCCAGCGACCGCTGGCAGGCACCGCCTTGGCCAAGGCGTCGCGAAGGCGCAGGACCGCGTCCGCGACCGCCGCCTGCCTCCTCTCGCGTTTCGACATTGGGTTGCCGATGAAGGTTCTCTCTCCCGTCGCGTCGTCCTTTTCGCGTCTATCTGTTGGGATGCGGCGGCAACATCTGAATGTTAAGTACGGGTGTGTCTGATTGGTACCGAGTGACGATTGCTCGATTGAGCCGGGGTTGTGTTTGTTCGGGCAAAAAGCGTCGGCAACAGGCGTCGGTGAGTCGAGCCGCGTCGCGCCGCGACAGAAAAAAAAGCCTCGTCTTCCACAGACGCCTCAAAGGCACAGCGCGCACGAAAGACTAACGGAACCAGATCAGCAGAATCATCCGTGGATATATATCGTGAAACACGCGCGCTCTTTTCTCGGAAGGCTTGTTCCATTCACCGCGTCTTCTCCGCGACAGCTGCACATTTGAGTTTCGAAACTCTCTTCTCCACACGCCGCCAAACACAGAGAGCGCGGCCCCCCCCTCTTGGAACGACAACACGGCACATCAAAGGACGAGGACCATCACACCCTTGACCCAATCGTTGTCACCCGACCCTGCGAGAGGGACGATAAGCCAGAGACAAACAAACGGGACAACCGACGCACGCCGCGTCTCTTCCGACCTGGCGCCGCCGCCGACGACGCCGCCGCCGAAGCGACGCCGCCGAGAGCCGCGAGTGCCCGACGACCACGCGAAAAACGCCGCGTCGCGCCCACCTGGTACGATGCCTCCCTCTAAGAAGCGCCCCCCGCCTCTCAGCTCCCGCAAATCCAAACGCTTCTCGCCAGCGCTGCTGCCACTCGTCGCTGCCGCACTGCTGCTTTCAGGAGCGCTCCTCGTCCTCCACCTCTCCCACACCACCAACCCTTTCCAATCATCCTCCCCACGTGCAATCCTCTCACGCCTGGTCTGCGATCGCGGCTTTCGACTGCCGATGCTTTGCCGTAGTACCGCCGCGTCCGCGCAAGGAGCCGCCGCCGCACGCCCTGGCATGCTCCGCGCGTTCGTCGCGCCCTCTCGCTCGCGCTCCCTGCGCACCCTGCTGTCGTCCGCCTCTGCTGCGTCGGCCTCGCCCGCGTCCTCCGCGCTCGCGCAGCCCGACGCCCTTGCCGCGCCGCTCGCGGGCCGTCCCGCGCCGCTGAGCGCCGCCGCCAGCCTCGCGGCCGCCAGCGCGCGCAACGCCAGCACCAAGGCCAGCACGATCATCAGCATGTCTGCCGCGGCGGCCGACGCGGTCGCGGCGCCCGTCGCGGTCGCCGAGCCCGCGACGACGGCCGAGGCCGCGCCCTACTCGACGCCCGAGACCAACCCCCTGCTGGCGGTGAGTCCGTTTGCCTTGTAGGTTTTGAGTCTGGAGCGGTCGGCTCGCAGCGCCCAAACAAGAAGGCCTCCTCGTTGAAGCGTCGTCCTCACGCGCCCTCCCCCCCCCCCCCCAAACCCCCCCCCCCCCCCCCCCCCCCCCCCCCCCCCCCCCCCACCCCCCCCCCCCCCCCCCCCCACCCCCCCCCCCCCCCCCCCC
>Ga0105053_10006343_pt1 | contig 16339 bp, 17 predicted proteins | sample BON01_FD_78093 | JGI IMG/M metagenome (GOLD analysis project Ga0105053, IMG submission 78093) | Freshwater microbial communities from Lake Bonney liftoff mats and glacier meltwater in Antarctica - BON-01 | ecosystem: Environmental > Aquatic > Freshwater > Ice > Glacier meltwater | place: Lake...
ATCAACAAATGCGCCATCTCAGATAGCTACAGAGAAAAAGTGATTGAAAAAGCCAGGGGTAAAGAACTCAGCAAGCAACCACCAGATACATGAAGAAAATCCGCGATGCGTCTGCCCTGGCCCCCTCCCGCCAGATTTTGATCCGGCTCAATTGCAAGGTAATATCGAAAATTACATCGGAATGTCGCAGGTGCCTACAGGTATGATTGGTCCAATCCTCGTCAATGGCCGATATGCCCAAGGAGAATTTCGGGTGCCGATGGCAACGACCGAAGGTGCCCTTGTCGCTTCTTATGCCCGGGGTGCAAAAGCTTGTACCTTGAGTGGCGGCATTACAGCGATTTGCATGGATGAAAGGGTGCAGCGCTGCCCGCTGTTTCGTTTTGAGAATTTAGCACAAGCCATTGATTTTGTGCAGTTTGTGGGGCAGCAATCCGAGTTGCTAAAAGGCCATGTACGTTCCGTTAGCCGTCACGCTGAATTGCTTGACATTGAGCCAAACATTGAAGGCAACCAGGTTATCTTGAGTTTTGAGTATAAAACCGGCGATGCTTCGGGCCAAAACATGGTGACCATTTGTACCCAGCATCTTTGCGAATGGATATTGGTAAATATGCCTGTCCCGCCACAATTTTGGTACATCGAAAGCAATTTTTCGGGCGATAAAAAAGCGGTCGTGAACGCCTTCCTCCGCACGCGCGGCAAACGGGTATCTGCCGAGGTTTTTGTGCCAAGGGAAATCGTTCAGCGTGTCCTGAAATCTACTCCAGAAGCGCTGGAACGCTATTATGAAAACGCAACCCTGGCCTCTATCCAGTCCGGCGCCATTGGTATTAATGGCCACTACGCCAATGGCCTGGCGGCTATTTTTATCGCTTGCGGTCAGGATGTAGCTTGTGTGGCAGAAGCCGCTATCGGCATCAATCGATTTGAGGTAACGCCACAAAAAGTAGGCGGCGACCTATATTTTTCTGTCACCCTGCCCAACCTGATCGTGGGCACCGTCGGCGGCGGCACCGGGCTACATACCCAGTCGCAATGCCTTGCTATAATGGACTGCTCCGGACCAGGAACCGCTAATAAATTCGCTGAAATATGCGCCGCAACTGTGTTAGCAGGGGAACTGTCCATCATTTCCGCCCTTGCTGAAGGGCACTTCACACAAGCCCACAAAGCCTTGGGAAGAAAGGCATAACAATCAGCCATTGAGACCAAACCACATGAACAATACATCTTTTTTTCGGCGTTTCCTTACGTACCAAGCCGAACGATTCCCCTTTTTGGCCCATGGGCTCCTGATTGCTGCGTTCAGTTTTTCGGCCATTGCTTATTCGCGCATTTGCCGGGGCGTCAGCGGGTTTATTGATTTCCAAACGTATGGAATAGGCGTTTTTATCACGGTGACGCTTTTTTTCCTGGTGCGGATTTTTGATGAGCATAAAGATGCGGAAGACGATGCGCGATACCGCCCGGAGTTGCCCGTGCCGCGCGGCCTGGTCACACTGAATGAATTGAAGCGGGTCGGATGGCTGGTTTTTGGCCTTCAAATTATCGTTCAAGCCATTTGGCTGCCGGCCATGCTGCCTGCCTTTCTCATGGTCATGGCCTATTTGTGCCTCATGGGCAAAGAGTTTTTTGTAGCCAATTGGTTAAAAGAGCGTCAATTCTGGTATGTAACCTCCCACATGTTCATCATTCCTTTGGTGGATGTGTACGCATCTGGCCTCGATTGGCATTTGGCGGGCGTTTTCCCATCAAAAGGATTGCTATTCTTTTTTGCGGTGTCTTATTTCAACGGTATTGTACTGGAAGTTGGCCGTAAAATAAAGGCACCGGAGCAGGAATCGGAGGGCGTGCTGAGCTATACTGCGCAACTAGGGACGAAACGCGCCGTGTGGTTGTGGATTGGCGTTTTAGCGCTGACGCTGGGCTTGGCGGTTGTAGCAGCCCGGTATGCTGGATTTGGGCAGGGAACCCTGGTTTTCTTGTTGGCTATCTTTGGGCTGTGTACTGCAATTGCAGGATTGTTTCTAGGAAGCCAAACCCCCAAACGCGCCAAATATATCGAATATGCCGCCGCTTTTTGGACCATCTCCATGTACTTGTCCTTGGGTGGGGTGCCGATGTTGAAGGCGCTTTTTAGCTAAATTGTTTACACACGACACCACCCCGCTAAATCAAAAAAAAGTCTCACACAACGCCACAAAGGCGAGCTGATCTTGGTCTAATAATTAGAAGAGCCAAAAGCGGAGCCTTTTGCGTAGTGGCGTGGTGAAAAAAAAATAAAAACACCAGAATGCCAAACCTGGAACTATGAAAAACATTCAAATTCTAAGCCATCCTTTTTCCGAAAACATGCACCGATTGGGCGGCAAAGCGAGCAACCTCGCCAAGTTGCAAAACCTTGGATGTAATGTTCCGACATTTGTCGTCATTCCGGTTGATTCCTTGTCTGCGGTTTTATCGCAAGAATTTGATAGTCAAAAGATTAGACTCTTCATTCAACAGTGTAGTTTCCCTGAAACCTTATCTGATTCGCTATTGTCGCATTTCAAAAAGGCAAAGGATGGCGCTCCAATGTATTTTGCCGTGCGCTCCTCTGGTTTGATTGAGGATGGTACCCAACATTCATTTGCCGGGCAGTTTTCCACGGAATTGTACGTTTCACCCGATGGGTTAGTGGATGCCATTCGAAAAGTTTGGGCCTCTGCATACAGCGACCAGGTGATGGCTTATTGCCTCGAACGCGGCCTGGAATGGATGGGTGGAGGCATCTCCATAATTGTACAGGAAATGGTAGCCGCAGATGTTGCCGGCGTCGGCTTTGGGCTTCACCCCACAGAAGGTTGGCGCGATGCGGTGGTGCTCAGTGCAGTGTATGGCTTGGGAGAGGGTTTAGTTTCTGGCGAATTGGATGCAGATACCTATATAGTTCGGGCTGGGATCATTACCAAAACCATCGCACACAAGGATAGGGGCTTGTTTTATGCCCTGGGAAAACAAAAGCACGATTATAGAACCATCCCAGTGGAAGACCGGGATACGCCAGCGCTGAGCGATGATCAGATTTTTCAATTAGCCGCCCTCATTCAACAACTCAACCAAGACCTGGGGCGGCCACAAGACATCGAATTTGCATTTGCCGGACAACAACTATACCTGCTCCAATCCCGTCCAGTGACAGAATTGGGACGGCTGCCCGACCGTTCTGCCCACAGAATCGTGTGGGACAATTCCAACATCATTGAATCTTACCCGGGGGTTACCACGCCGTTGACCTTTTCGTTTATCATCAAAATGTACGAGGCGGTATATCGCCAGATGTCGGCCATTATGGGCGTGCCCGCCAAGGTGATTGAAAGGGAGGGGCAGGTATTTGCGAACATGCTTGGACTGCTGCGTGGGAGGGTGTATTACAACCTGGAAAGCTGGTATAGGGCTTTGGCGATGTTGCCTGGTTACCGCATCAATGCCCGGTTTATGGAAACCATGATGGGCGTAAAAGAGCGTTTCGACTTATCAGAGGAAACCGAAAAGATTGGTAGCCTTCGTGCCTGGGCGCGCTTGCTGTGGTCGGTGTTAAAAATGCTGGGATTGTTCATGGGGCTGCCCTCCGAACGCCGGAAATTCAAAGCCACCCTTGACGCGATTATCTTTGAATATCAAGCCCTTGATTTTGATATCATGCGCCCGGATGATGCCATGAAGCGCTATTTGTTTTTCGAAAATTTCTTGCTAAAAAAATGGAAGGCGCCGTTGGTGAACGATTTTTTCGCCATGATCTTTTTCGGAATTTTGAAAAAGAAATGTACCAACATCAATCCCGACAATCCCAGTCTGCACAACGACCTGCTCACGGGCAGCCGTGACATTATTTCCACAGAACCTGTTCGCCGTATTCTGGCTATTGCCGACGCTTTGCATGGAGATCCTGCTGCTAAAGCTTATTTTCTCGAACACGATGCGCCCATAATTTGGAAGAACCTTGCTCAGTTCCCGAAGGTTCATACACTTGTGCAGGAATACTTGCATGCTTTCGGTGAGCGCACCGTGGGTGAACTGAAACTTGAAACCATCACCTATACGCAGGAGCCGGAGCGTTTTATTGCCATCCTGCAATCTTATGCCAGCCAGGTATTGCCACCACGCGCTGCCCACAATGAAGGTTCTATTCGGGAACGTGCTGAAAAAGAAGTTTCTACTGCTTTCCGTTATTCGCCCTTGAAAAAATGGTTCTTTCATTGGATTTTGAAACAGACGCGCACCTTGGTTTCTGGTCGGGAGAATTTGCGTTATGAGCGTACCCGTGGTTTCGGAGTAGTTCGGCGTATTTTTTCAGGCATCGGCAGGCAATTCAGCGGCGAAGGCATTTTGGAAGCCCCCCGCGACATTTTTTACCTGACCAAAGAAGAGATTTTCGATTTTATAAAAGGCACTTCCGTCAGTCCAAACTTGCGCGATTTGGTTCAATTGCGGAAAGCTGAATACGACCAATATGCAGCTGAGCCGACTTTGCCGGAACGTATCACCACCTTTGGCGCAGTCTACCACGCCAATAGTTTCAAAGCAGCAGCGAACGCCCAGGCAAGCAGCCCGACCCCAGATGGGCAGGAAAACACCTTACAAGGGCTCGGCTGCTCGGCTGGTGTCGTGCGCGGGCGGGTACGCGTGGTGCATCGGCCCGATGAACTGCGTTCACTCGAAGGAGATATTTTGGTGACTTCTTCCACCGACCCAGGTTGGGTGGCGCTTTTCCCCTCCGCTTCTGCGGTTTTGGTGGAAAGGGGCAGCCTGCTGAGCCATTCTGCCATCGTATCCAGAGAGCTTGGAATTCCTTGTGTGGTGGGGATCAGTGGACTGTTGACAAGGCTGAAAACGGGAGACGAGGTGGAGCTTAATGGGACCACGGGAGTTGTACGAATTTATTAAGGTTTCATGGTTAAAAGGTTTCATGGTTTCATGGTTAAATGGTTTCATGGTTAAAAGGTTTCATGGTTTCATGGTTAAAAGGTTTCATGGTTAAAAGGTTTCATGGTTTCATGGTTGGACACGGGTATGGCATTTGTGGGATATGGTGCCTTGAGACGGTGGTATCGCTTCGAAAAACGCTATTCCAATGACCAAACGCTCGGAAACGAACAACAAACAACTATCAACGAACAACTAAGTACGAACAACTAAGTAAGCACAACGAAATAATGAGTGAACTCTCCAAAGTACGCCACGATTACATCCGATACGCCAACGTGTGGGAAGATGCAGCCTTATTGTTGCAGGGACTTCGAGCAGGGGTGGGTGCGCGGCATTTGAGCATTGCCTCGGCGGGCGACAACGCATTTATGCTGCTGACGACCGACCCTGCAATCGTGGTTGCGGTGGACATAAATGCTCCGCAATTGCACCTTTGCGCATTGAAGCGGGAAGCCATTCGTGTGCTGGATCGGGAAGCGTTTCTGGCTTTTGCTGGTTTTAAGCCATCCGATACGCGGCTAGCGGTTTTTGAAAAAATAGCGCCCTTGCTTTCTCCAGCAGCCCAGCAATACTGGCGGCAAAACACAGCAGTTTTAGCACATGGTTTTGTGCATGCAGGGAAATTTGAGCGATATTTTAAGCTGTTTGCCCATTGGGTGTTGCCCTTGATTCATACACAAAAAACGGTGGAGGAATTGCTACGACCAAAATCTGTTGAAGCGCAGGTTGCTTTTTACAACGAAAAGTGGAATACCTGGCGCTGGAGATTGCTTTTCAAGATTTTCTTTTCCAAATTCGTAATGGGCAGGGCAGGGCGTGACCCCGCATTTTTGAAGGAGGTGAAAGTATCTGTTGGTGATTTCATTTTCGGGAAAGCAGCGCGGCATTTGAGCCATGTGGCAGCCCAAGACAATCATATTTTGCGTTTCAACTTGACTGGTTCGTTTGGGGAAACCTTGCCAGACTACGTACAAGTTGCCCATTATGAACAGGTCAAATCCAGGCTCGATCGCTTGCAGTTGCACCATGGATTTGCAGAAGCAGCCATTGAAAAATGGGGTAATTTTGATTGCTTTAACTTGTCCAATATTTTTGAATACATGGATGAACCCACTTTTAAATTGGTATCTGCGCAATTATTAGCTGGCGCAAGCCCTGGTGCACGATTTGCCTATTGGAACTTGATGGTGCCAAGGAATATGGTAAATTTGTTTCCTGACAGCTTGTCTGATGACGGTACTACGGCTACCTTGGATAGGGCTTTGGATCGTGGTTTTTTCTACAATAAGTTCATCGTCAATATTTTAGAAGATGCAACAACAGACCATTAACCTGCTGCTATTGTCTCCTGTATTTCTTGGGCTGTTCGTATTGTGTGAATGGCTTTACCACCGTAGGGGCTGGCAAGCGGAACATACCCGGAAAGTGGCCCATGCCGGGGCAGGCCTATTATCCCTGGTTTTCCCCCTTTTATTGCAAGACTTTTGGGTTGTGGCGCTACTCTGTGGCGTATTCCTGGCAATTTTAGTGATCACAAAATATACAGGTCTGATGCGCTCCATCCACGCCATTGACCGGGAGAGTTATGGCAGCACCATGTTCCCTTTTGTGGTGTGCTTGTGCTTTTGGCGCTTCGCGCAAACCCATCAATTGATCCAATATTATTTGCCCATTCTCATCATGGCGCTGGCAGATCCGGCGGCGTGTTTGGTCGGAAAACGATTTGCCAGCAAAAAGTTGTACCTAAACAAAACACTGGCTGGCTCCTTGGCTTTCTTTTTTGTTGCAGCCAGCCTCACCTTGATAATGGCTTTTACAACCTCTTTGTGTGCGCAGGTTGGCAATTGGTTGTTACTTGCTTTATATGTTGGTCTAGGAACTACGGCAGCAGAGGCAGTGAGTGGCCGTGGCCTTGATAATTTAACGATACCCTTGACAGCCTTGTTATTGCTCCAATGGATATGACACCAAGCATGAAGACTGCTACATTACACCCTCCATTTGGGCCGGAATTTGAAGCTGTTGTTCCTGAATTGTATACAGGGATAGACCTGCAAATCAAACAAAGTCAACCATATTCTACCGATTATTTGGTAGCTGGTTTCCTGCTGCGGGAAACGAACGGGAAGCTGCTGGGAAGGGTGGCACTCTACAACAACCCCGCCCTTTATCTGGAAGGTCGAAAAGTGATTGCCCTCGGCGCTTACGAATGTGTGGATGATCCATTTGCTTGTCGAACGTTGTTGGATGCAGCATTAGCGTACGTCCATACATATTTACCTCATGTTATTATCGTAGGCCCCATGGACGGCAGCAGTTGGCAAACCTACCGCTATGTCACAGAAGGCTACGAACTCGGCCCTTTTCTTTTTGAACCATTCGCAAAGTCCTATTACCCTAAGCAGTGGCAGCAAGCAGGATTTTCACCCGTGATGAAATATGTCTCCAACCTGGCTCATATTGATGAAAGTCATCGAAGCGACCATACAATGGAGCAAGCCAGGTATGAAAAAGAGGGCTTGGTATTCAGAAATTTGGATATTGAACATCCGGCGGCAGAACTGCGGCGCATGGCGAAATTTAACGGCATCGCTTTTCAGTCGGCCTTTCTTTTTTCGGCAATTTCTGAGTCAGATTTTGTAGAAAAAAACCGCAGGATGATGGGGTTCCTTTCTCCAGATTTGGTTCATGTCGTGCTGGATGGCAAAGATATTTGCGGAATGATCCTTGCCTACCCCGACAAACTTGACCCAAGCGGTAAAACAGCTGTCGTAAAAACACTGGCGCGCTTGTCTGGTGAACGTTACCGCGGCCTGGGCGATCTGCTGTGTGCCAAAATCGTCGGTACCTTACTAGATCAAGGCTACGATAAAATGATCCACGCGCTCATGCGTGCGGACAATGCCTCCGTGGTCAATTCTTCCAGGTTTTGGGGTGAGCCCTACAAAAAGTATGCGTTGTTTTCCTGCATTGACCCATGAACATATCAACGTTGTTTTTCAATACCGCCCAGCGCATCCCGGATGATTGTGCCATCGCTGGAGAAAACACCCAGCTTTCCTTTCGAGATTTTGAGGCGAAGGTGCAGGCAAAAGCTGCTGATTTCAAAGCACGCGGTTTGAAGCCTGGGGATCGGGTATTGGTATTTGTTCCGATGTCTGTGGAGCTTTATCAAGTCGTGTTGGCCTTGTTCCAAATTGGTGCAACCGCCGTTTTCCTGGATGAATGGGTAAGCCTGAAACGACTAAAATTCTGCTGCCAATTGGCTGATTGCAAAGGTTTTATAGCGCCATTTTGGTTTCGGGTAATGGCGTTTTTTGTCCCTGTAATCAGGCAGATTCCCCTGCATTTTGGACTGAAAAATTCAAACACGGATCGCTGCGCGGAAATATACCCGGCTAAGCCCGACGAAGTAGCCCTGCTCACCTTCACCACGGGCAGCACTGGAACGCCCAAGGCAGCAAGCCGCTCCCACGGGTTTCTCAAAGAACAATTTGAGGCATTGATGGAAGAAATACAACCGCAAGCAGGCGATGTGGTGATGACCAACTTGCCCATCGTGCTGTTGATCAATTTCGGTACCGGGGCTTGTTCGGTAATCGCTAAATTCAATACCAAAAAAGCCGCGCAGTTCAAACCCGAACCGATGCTGGAACTGATTCAAAAACTTCAGGTAAATGTATTGATTGGGTCGCCCTACCTGATGTTGCGCCTGGCCGATAGTCCGGCGGCACACTTGAAAAAAGGTGTTCAGAAAATATTTACAGGCGGCGGCCCGGTGTTCCCGGATGAAGCAAAAAAACTGGCAAGTGCGTTTCCAAATGCGCAGCTTGGTGTCGTCTACGGATCCACAGAAGCGGAGCCGATAGCGACGGCAAGCATCGCTGATTTTGAAGAAAAGGAAGACTTGATACGGGTTGGCGGCTTGTGCGTGGGGGAAATGTTTCATCGTATTTCCTTGAAAATCATTCCAATAGAGAGTGGCCCTATCGAGGCAGAGAACATTGATTCTCTGGGGTTGGAACAGGGAACTGTAGGCGAGATCATAGTAGCGGGCGACCACGTACTGCGCCACTATTGGAACAATGATGCCGCTTTTCGCCAAAATAAAATTGTAGACGCAGCAGGTCGGGTGTGGCACCGCACGGGAGACGCGGGATTTATTGGCTCTGATGGTAAGTTGTACCTCTGTGGCCGTTGCAACCAAATGATAAAAAGGGATGGTCGGTGGATTTCACCTTTTATCGTCGAATATTTATTGCGGCAAATGCCGGAAGTGGTTCTGGGCACTGTGTTCGATCTCAATGGAATACTGACATTGGCAATACAAACAAATGCCGGAGCCAAAGCCCCGGCATTTGAAATCACCTTGAGTCAAAATCTACCGTTTAAGGTTGACCAGGTCGTATTTATGGACAAAATACCCCGCGATCCACGACATTTTTCGAAGATCGATTACGAATTGCTAAAACAGCAGATCAATCCTCGTCTTCCACTTCACCCGTAGGATTCCTTTCCCACATCAGATAGGCCTTGAAAAACTCCTGAAGATCGCCATTCAGCACTGCATCGGGGTTGTGCACTTTGTACCCAGAGCGCAAGTCTTTAACCCAGCGATCGTCCAATACATAAGAGCGGATTTGGCTGCCCCATTCAATTTTACTTTTGCCCGCTTCAATTTTATCCTGCTCGGCCTGGCGTTTGCGCAGTTCGAGTTGGTAGAGGCGGCTTTTCAGCATGTTCAAGGCTGTATCGCGGTTGCGGTGCTGACTTCGGTCTGCCTGACATTCCGCCACAATCCCCGTAGGAATGTGGGTCACCCGCACGGCGGATTCGGTCCGGTTTACGTGTTGTCCACCCGCACCTGAGGCACGAAAAACGTCCCATCTCAAGTCGTCTGTATTCACGACCACCTCAATTTCATCGTTTTCGATGAGCGGGTACACAAATACAGAGGCAAAAGATGTTTGGCGTTTGCCCTGGGCATTGAAGGGGCTGATGCGCACCAATCGATGTACCCCGTTTTCGCCTTTTAGCCAGCCGTAAGCGTAATCGCCACGAATTTCAATGCTGGCCGATTTAATGCCAGCCGCGTCACCTTCCTGTTCAAAAAGGTCGATGACTTTGAAACCGGCTTTTTCTGCATACATTCGGTACATGCGCAAGATCATAGAGGCCCAATCGCAGGCTTCTGTTCCGCCTGCGCCGGCATTGATGGTCAGCACCGCATTCATCTCATCCTCTTTTTGGTTGAGGGTGCTGCGGAATTCTGCATCGGCGAGGATTGCACCAGTTTTTGCATACTGCGTGTCTACTTCCTCCTCGGAGGCAAGGCCTTCTTTCTGAAATTCAAAAATACCCTCGGTATCATCAACTTCACGGGCCAGCTCGGCGTAGTCGTCGAGCCAGTTTTTGTTGAGTCCGATTTTTTTTTGGATGGATTCGGCTCGCTTGGAGTCGTTCCAAAATGCTGGGTCTAGGGTTTGGCTGGTCAGGTCTTCGACTTCCCTGGTGCGGTTATCGACGTCAAAGATACCTCCTTAAGACCGCCAGTTTATCCTTCAACTCTTTTAGTTGCTCGATAGTCATTGGAAACGGAAAATTTTATAAGTGATAAGTTATGAGTTATGAGTTATGAGTGATGAGTTTGCACAGCGTTTGTGCTTTTGTTTGGCTTCAGTGTTTCAGCCCCCCATCCAGTAATTCCTCGCTATTAGGTGCTGAAAAACACATGCTTAGTAAAACACAAACGCTGTGCAAACTCATCACTCATCACTCATAACTCATAACTCAATTATTGTATTTCTAGGTAAAAAATCAATTCTGAATTTGGGGGTATGGCACCGCCTGCGGCAGCTTCTTCGCCGTAGGCAAGCTTACTTGGGATGAAAAAATATGCTTTTGAGCCGTGTGTCAGCAACATTACGCCTTCGTCAAAACCAGGAATCATGTTGCCGGCTCCGGCGGGGAATGTCATAGGGTGGCGGCGTTCAAATGAATTGTCGAAAGAAGAACCATTGGTGAGAAAACCATAATAGTGTACTTGAACGGCTTCATTTTCTTGCACTGGCTTACCACGGCCCTTTTCTACAATTAGGTACTTTAAACCGGATTTGGTTGTCGTTAGTTCATTGTTCAAATTGCCACCGACGTAATCTGTTACCCGCTGTTCCACAATTTTTTTGATGGTAGCAGCAAGTGCTGCAGCTTTTTCATTCTCTTTGGCCTTATCCTCCATGCTGATAATTTGATCCAAAGCGATTTCAAAACGAAGCTCTTTTTGGATGTCGGTGCCCTTGGGCAAAAAACGCCGCATGGTCGTATCCACTGGCTGGTAAATGCTGGCACTGTCACCAACACCCATCAACAGAACGGCGTCCAACAGGGGAGGGTAGTGGTCAAGTGTTGCTCCAGCAGGTGGGATGTCGTATTTATACGTGCCCCCCAGGTTTTTCCGGGAACTGCTTAACAGGGTGTCACCAATAAAAACATTGACATAAGCCCGAATGCTTTCGCCGCGCTGGGCCTTTTTTGAGCCCTTGTTGATATGGTGATAAAAACGGTAGCCATGCTCGGTGGTGATGGCTGGCGTTTGAGCCAAAAGACTGAAACAGATCAGTAAAAAGCCAATTAAGCATTTGAATTTCAACATGATACGCATTTTAGAAGCAATGTTCCAATTACAAAAGTTGGTAGCATGACCCGGGCGGCCATGCTACCAACCTGAACTGATTTTGTTGCTATTTATTACTCCAGTCCAATGTAAAATACCAAGTCAGACTTGGCTGGGATTGGACCATTCTCGTTTTCGCCGTACGCCAATGCATAAGGGATAAACAGGATAGCTTTGCCGCCTTTGTTTAGCATTTTCATGCCTTCATTGAAGCCAGGTACGAGACCTCCAACCTGGAATGGCGCTGGGCCACCGCGATCGAAAGAATTGTCAAACATGGTACCGTTGGCTTTCAGAACACCGTAATAGTTGGTGTTAACCTGGGCGCCATCTTTGATAGGGGCCCCTGTGCCTTGTTCGATAATCACGTATTCCAGCCCGGAAGCTGATTTTTGCAATTTGTCGCCCAGTTTTTTGGCTTTGTAGTCGGCCAAGGTTGCATTAACCATGGCAGCAACCGCAACGCCCTCTGCTTTTACACCTTCCATCTTCTGAGCCTCTTCTGCCTGAAGCGCAGCAATTTTTTCAGGCGTGAGGATGTCGACTACTTTAATTTCATAACGGATGTTTTTTACTTCGCCAAGCTCTTTAGGAATGCCGCGGGCCATCATAGAGTCTACGGGTTGCAGCACCGTGGCACTGTCACCATTTGCCATCATAAATAAGGCTTCAAAAACAGCAGGTACCTTGGACTTCATGGCGCTTGAATCAGGAATCGCGACTTCGCGCGGACCGTTATTGTCGCGCTGTGTGCTTTGAATCAGGGAGTCATTTAACCAGGTGTCCACACTGACCAATACTGTTTGGCCGTAGGTGATTTTTGGCCCAGGATTGTTGGTGTGATTGGTGACCGTGTTGCCACCTTTGGTTTTAGTAGGGCCGCCTTTTTCGCAGGCGACTTGTGCAAAAGAGAAGGCTATCAAAGCCAAGAATAAGAGATTCCGCATTTTTAAGTTGATAATGTGAAAATTTGATAATGTGAATGTGAATGGGCTGGAGCACTAACTGGCGAGCAGTTTGTCCTTTATTTCTGGGAGTATTTTCCGAAATTTTTCAATGGTGTCTTTCAGGCTGCTGTGCGAATAGGCACCTGAAGCATTTTTATGTCCACCGCCATTAAAGTGTTTTTTGCAGATTTCCTGCACATCCAGGTTGCCCTTGGAGCGCAGGCTCAATTTAACCACCGTTGGCTGATTGTGTATAAAAGCTGCCAGCCGCACATCACGGATACTGAGCAGGTAATTAACAATGCCTTCCGTATCGCCGCGTTGGATTTCGAACATCTCGTAATCTTTTTTGGACAGCCAAATCATCGCAGTGCGGTATTCTGGCCAATATTCCATGCGGTTAGACAGGCAGTGGCCCAAAAGCCGCAGGTTTTTCTCCTCATTAGAATTGAAAATCATGTCCTGTACGGCTGTATCATCGGTACCGCGCTCCACCAAATCTGCTGCAATGCGATACACTTTAGGGTTGGTCGCGTGCCGGAAGGAACCTGTATCGGTCACCAGTCCGGTGAAAATACACTTTCCAACCTTGGGGTCGATTTTCATTACATCCCCCAATCCTTGAATAAACGTGTAAATCAGTTCACAGGTACTACTGGCTTCTGGCTCGGAAAAAATGTAGTCGGCTATTGGATCAGGGTACAAGTGGTGATCGATCATCACCCGTTTTCCGGGAAGGTCTTTTACAAAATCACCCATACGATCAATTCGGCTAAGAGAATTGAAATCCAGGTAAAAGAAAAGGTTCTTTTGGGATAATACCTGCTTGCTCTCTTCCGGTTGCAGGTCCCAAATAAGAATATCGCCTGCGCCAGGCATTACTTCAAACTCCGTAGGGAATTCGGAGGGGAAAAGGACATGGACAGTGTGTCCGTACTGTTCCAGATAATGGCGCAGTGCCAAAGAGCTCCCAATCGCATCGCCATCCGGGTTTCGGTGTGATAAAATGGCGACATTTTGAGGGACGCGTATTAATTGAAGAAGCTCAGTGGGATAATCCATGAATTATTGCTTGTTACAAAAGCATGCAAAAGTACAAGATCAAACCATGAAATGCCCATAATGCAAGAGAATATTTTTCAGGAAACCTTTTTTTCTGCGTCTTTTGAAATAAAATCTTGTGCTACCTTTGCGGCTGGAAGGGAATTTGATAATTTGATCATCAGATAATTTGATAATTGGGGCATTTCTGGTTGGGGCAAATGGGGATTAAACATAGTCCTTTTGTTCCAGAACATACAAATTCCAATCTAGTTTACTTTTTCATAACGTTTTTTACGCACAAAATCTACACAGATGCGCACATTCACCATGATTAAGCCCGACGCAGTTCGCGCAGGCAACATTGGCAATATCCTACAAATGATCAATGCGGCAGGTTTTCGCATTGTTGCCATGAAACTAACCAAGCTCAGCCTTGAAAAAGCGGGCGAATTTTACGAAGTACACAAGGAGCGTCCTTTCTACGGCGAGCTTTGCGAATTTATGAGCAGCGGCCCAATCGTGGTAGCTATCCTTGAAAAAGATAATGCCGTAGAAGATTTCCGTGCCCTCATTGGCGCTACCAACCCTGCAAACGCAGCGCCTGGTACCATTCGCGCCAAATACGCTGCCAGCGTTGGAGAGAATGCCGTCCATGGCTCAGACAGTGATGAAAATGCTGCCATTGAAGGAGCGTTTCATTTCGGTAGCGTAGAGATGTTCTAAGAATTTTTCCACACATAGTTTTTTAAACACATAGACACATAGGGCCATAGAAGACATAGATTTAATAGTAAGTATTCTTATGTTTCCATGTTTCTATGTGTTAAAAAAATATGTGTTACGCCAATAAAACAAAAAAAAGCCGCCAGGGCTTTAACACCACGGGCGACCTTAACGGGAATATCGGATTGAAAAAATAGTTTGCTATTTATTACTTCGTTCAGTACATCATCAATTTCCTGCTTGCTGTCCCAAATGGCGTTTCCAAACGACAGGTATAAAATCCTGCTTCCTGGAGATCTGCCCGGTGCAGCAGTACGTGGTTTTCACCAGATTGGAACAGGCCGGATTTTGTCGTTACTTCTTTTCCCAGCCCATCAAATATGCGAAGGAAAATATTTGCAGGAGCTGGCAAGCGAAACCATAACAAAGTCATCTCAATAAAAGGGTTTGGAGAATTCTGCAAGAGTTCAACATTGCTTTCTGTTTTTGGCAGTGCGGTCGGAACTTCAAATTGTGCGGCGGTCATGATACTTTCGTGTAGTCCCTAAACTCAGTTTTATAATAATTGAGGTGTTCGAGACTGTTGGCGGTGAAACTGAATGATTTGATCAATTGGAGGATGATAATCGTGAAACAAGTTTTGTGCCAAATTTCAAAACCTGATCGCCACGGGCGTTTTTTTTAGCAAATTAATTGATAGCAAGAAACAACCCTTGCGTATTACCGCAACAGATTCACTTCACCCACGCGCGGTTTCATCTTCCCATTGTCACACTCCACCTCAATGCTATAAATGTACACATCTGAGGAGGCCGGTACTCCTTTAACGGTGCCATTCCAAAAGACTTATTTGATAAAGGTGTTCTCGAATAATCATGCCAATCTGGTTTTCTACCTTTGTGCCAGAAAAACGAATTTGCGTGCATATCCTTAGAAAAATTTGGGCCGTTTGGGCCGTTGCCATTTTCCTGATCCTCATGTTTTTGAGTCTGCCGATTGTTGGCCTCAACATGATCTTAACGCCTGGAAAACGCGCCTTACACCACAATATCTGGTACCTGCACCATGTGTTTACCCCATTTTTTCTGATGACGGTTGGGGTGCGTATGAAGGTGGAAGGCCGAAAAAAGCTCAGCCGTGGGCAATCTTACGTGATTGTAGGCAACCACCGCTCCTCGCTGGATTTTATCGTGAATGCACACGCTTACCCGGGGGTGTTTCGCTTTTTGGCGAAACAGGAATTGCAAAAAATTCCCGTTTTCGGGCTGATTGTTCGCAAAATGTGCTTGATTGTAGATCGCAGCAGCGCCATGAGCCGGGCGCGGAGCGTGGTAGCCTTGAAACAAAACCTGGCAGAAGGCTGGAGTATTTTTATTTATCCGGAAGGCAGCAGAAACAAGTCTGGCAATCCCTTGGGGACGTTTTTTGATGGTGCCTTCCGAATTGCCATTCAAACCAAGGCGCCTTTAGCCATTCAAACAATTGTAAACATTCATGAAATAACGGGCCGGGATGGCGCAGGACTTTGGCCTGGGGTGGTAAAGGTGATTTGGGAAACGCCCATTGAAACGAAAGGAATGACCGCTGATGATATCCCAAAACTAAAGGAGCAAGTGGAGGAAATTATGCGTCAACGCCTTGAGGCTTACTCAAATAGCTGCGTATAGTCATTGTCGTTTCGTGCCAATTCTTTTGTAGGCGCATTCAAATCAAGCGGTTTTTCTTTTCCTGGTTCCCCTTTGTGCGCTTTCAGGTTTGTTGCCAACAAGGGGCTGTCTTGTTCCCAGCGTTCCAATAATTGAAGCCCTTCTTCTTCAAACACGCCGTTTTGCAAGTCAATGGTGTCCATTAAGTTGCGGGTAACTATCCAGCCGCCTTATTATGCCCAGGAGCGGCAAATTTGGAGTAAATTTTTCAACTTTGTGCCTTAAGATGACAGACCAAGATCAAATACAAGCGTTAAAAGCAGAAAATGCTCAAT
>Ga0105053_10006344_pt1 | contig 16339 bp, 13 predicted proteins | sample BON01_FD_78093 | JGI IMG/M metagenome (GOLD analysis project Ga0105053, IMG submission 78093) | Freshwater microbial communities from Lake Bonney liftoff mats and glacier meltwater in Antarctica - BON-01 | ecosystem: Environmental > Aquatic > Freshwater > Ice > Glacier meltwater | place: Lake...
ACAGCGAATTGCCGTCGGGTGATGGTGTGGCGATGAAAGCAATTTATCTGCCCCACCGCGATGTGGGTGGCGACTATTACGATGTTGTTCCCGTAAACGACGACGAACTGGTGTTTTGTGTTGCTGATGTGTCAGGCAAGGGCGTGCCAGCAGCTTTGTTGATGTCAAATTTTCAAGCCAATCTTCGAGCGCTCATCCGCTTTCACCCACGTTTATACGATTTGGTGCAGGAACTGAACAAAGCGGTCTTGTCGATTACCCAAGGCGAAAAATTCATTACCCTTTTTGTCGCCAAACTCAACCGCAAAACTGGTTTGTTGGAATATATCAGCGCCGGACATGTTCCGCCACTTTTGTACAGTCGGGGTAAAATAAGCGAGTTAAAACAAGGCGCCACCATACTCGGCATGTTCCCCGAATTGCCCTTTTTAAATGTCGGCCAAGAACAACTGTATCCCGGAGATACGTTGGTAGCATTTACAGATGGCGCCAGCGAGCTGACCAATTACCGTGGCCAGGCATTCGGTAGCGAAGGCATAGCAGGGCTGCTCGAAAAGGAGCATGCACTGACAGTAGAAGCCCTCAATGCACAGCTTATGGCAGCACTATTTGCCTTTAAGGGACAGCAGGAATTCGACGATGATGTTACCGTTTTAAGCCTGCGTTTCGGTTGATACCGGATCACGGTGGTACAAATCGATAGCCGCAATCATGCCCACAAATCCCCAAAAAAGCAGGGCCGTTTTATCGATGTCTAGATAGTTGTTCAAAAAACCATGGGTGAGATAGGTAATCAACCCCAGCAGCACCATCAGCAACGTACTTCGTATGTAGGGTGTGTGCAAAGTGTAATACAAATGCATAGCGCGGTAAAGCACTACACCTATTAAAAGCAAAAAGAGTAAAAATCCCGGTATACCCATTTCTACCAAAGGACCGAGGTATTCGCTGTGGATACCTCCAATATCGGCCATATTAGTGCTTACAATCGTTTTATCTTTGGGTTTTTGGAAGGGGGCGTACTTAAACATATAGGTACCCGGTCCCCAGCCAAGCATAGGCTTTTCTTTGAACATGCGGTAGGCACTCGACCAGCGGTTGAGTCGCTCGAGGTTTGAAGCATCGGTACGTATATTGGAGATTGATTTCACATGCTGTGACATATCAGTGGCCGAATCGGTTTTGTTTTTCTCCAGCTTCATGAGTAGGGTGGTTTGAAAACTCAAAAAGCCAATGATCAACAAGCCTAAAAGAAGGAGCAAAGTGCGAAATTGTATACGCATCCTTAACATCGCGTAAAAGGCTAACGCCGCCAATACACTCACCCATGCCGCGCGGGTGTAAGAAAGAATAATGGCTACCGTAATTAAAACCAGAAAAAACAACATGAGAAAACTTACCAAAGGCTTGTTGGTAAACAACCGAGCTTGTAACAGGTAAATCACTACAAATGGCACAAAAAAGGCGAGCATAGCCCCATAAATACCATGATTTATTACAAAAGGTTGTGCCGCCCAGTCGGCCGATTGTTTGGTAAATCCTTCCAGACTGTGGTTAAAAATGCTGTAAATCATCACAAGGACCAAACCCCCGAAATACAGCCATAAAAAAAGATGCAGGTTTTTTTTCTCCCGAAATAGTTGGAGGCCAATGAAATAAAAACAGCTGATGAACCAGAGATTTGACAACAAAAACTTCAAAGAAATGAAAGGCATGGTGCTGCTGAGCGTTGTAAATCCCATCCACAACACATAGGCTATAATGGCCAAAGTGATGGGGTGGAAAAAGGCGCGCGTATCGTAACGGCCCTCCACCAAAAGTTTAATAAAAAAAATCACCATCATACCCATTAAAAGTGGTTCGGTGGGCAGGGTGAAAGAAAGGCCGACTTCTTTTAAATCGACCAAGATGCTTAACGGCGTGATTGCTGTAATAAACAACAGACTTTTATCAATCGAAAAGGTAATAAAATACACGAACCACAAAGCCACAGGCACAGCCAAAAACCAATATTGCTCGTTAATGAGCATAAAGCTGCTTACGCTAACAAATAGCGCGAGAAGTGCGTAAAACCATTTTTTGGTCAGGGCCTGGACGGCAAACATCAGGCTTCTTTTTGGGCCGTCAAAAATCTGAAATTCTCTACCGCAATCAATACGAGCAGCGACATTAAGAAGGCACCCACAGTAGAAAGGACCACGATGAGCCAACGCACCGGCGTATGTTTTTTCTCGGCTACTTTGGCCGAGTTGACGATGAATTTCACCGGCATACTTTCTTCGGCATCAATTTTTGCCTTTTCATAGCGTGACCGGAACTTTACCAACTCTTCATTTTCTTTTTCGAGTTGCTCCTTTACACTGGTGTAGGCGCCTCCGTACATGGAAAGTTTATCGAGCTGTTTCTGGATGGTAACGAGGGTAGATTTTGAGCCCGCCAAACGTGCGCTATTATTGACGATGGAGGTATCTTTTTCGTTTTTATCAGCAGCACGGTAGATCTCTAAACGGGCTTCGGCATCCGATTTACCGGCAGAGGCCGACACAAACTGCTCCATAAGGTGGTCGGTTTGTAAGTCGTAGTCGAACACACCCTGGCTACGGAAGAAGTTAAGGGAATCGTTGAGTTGATTTACGAAAGCCTTCTTAGCGGTAAACTGCGCTTCAACAATGCGCAGGCCTATTAAGGCCTGTTCCCGCTGTATGGTGTTTTTGCGTGCATCTAATAAATTGGAGATATCGTTCGCAATTTTAGCGGCCATTTCCGGGTCGGTATCCAACACTTGTATCTCTACCGACATATATTCCGTCCGCCTGAAGCTGATGTTGTCGTTGAATCTTTTGTAGAGTTTGGTGAATTTGGTTTTGGAGGTCGAATCAATATCGTAATGATTCATCAAATCGTATTTCCGAATGATTTCATCCCGTATATCGTCACTATACAATACCTGAATCAGCTGCTCTGCCTCTTCTTCTTCTCCAAATGCCAAAGGGTCATCGCGGTCGAATGAATTTTCGTTCAAAAGGGCTTTAGAGATGGAATTGGTGGTGGCCGGATATAAAATTACCGTGCTTTTGAATTTGGGCTTGATAAAAAATGGGCCTGAAAAGACGGCTGCTGCTAGGGCAGCGATGGCACAAACTATCAAGATCTCTTTTCGCCACTTGTAGAAAAAACCAAGTATGGTGATTGAATCAAAAGCGTAAGCGTTGGTTGTGTTTTCGCGCATGAGAGGCTAAAATTTGGGCTAAAATAAGGGAAATCCGCGTAGGTCAACGGAAGAAGCATGCTTATCGTACCATTTCCCGGAATTGTTTCCAACGTTCGGCAAATAAAAGGACCAAAGAAGCAGCGCCCAACGCCAATCCCAACAACATGCCCCACCAGCCATCGCCGGTGCGGGTGAAGTACATGAAGGCACCGCTGAGAAGCATAAAAAAGCCTATTTTAATCAATAAACGCCCATCGAAGGTCCAGTCGAAACGCCTTGCTGCAAACCACAACTGGGCGACAAACAATAAAAATTGGGTAATAAAAGTAGCGATAGCAGCACCAACAGCCCCTTCACTCGGAATAAGGACGAGGTTGAGCGATACATTCAGGATTAAGCCGCCCACAGCAAGCCAATTGAGGAGCTTGAGCTTGCCAGCAGCAGTAAGTAGGGAGCCAAATACAAAAATACCGGCAATAGGGAGGTAAGTCCACATCAGCCATACAAACAATCGGTCTTGTTCGGCGCTGTTGTGGGTATACATCAACCGAAGAATGGCTTCGTGGTGGAAGTAGGCCATCAAGCCCAGCAACCAGCCGCTGCCCAACAAAAGCAGGCCAGTAAATCGTGCCAGGGGTGCGGTTTTTTCACTTTGATAAATCTGTCTTGAAAAAAGGGGCAACAACATCCCACTCAATAATAGCGGTACGGTTGCAAAGGCATCCAACAGGCGGTATCCCGCGGCATACTGACCGGCTTGGAAAATACCGTCGGGTAACATTTTCACCAACATCACCGCATCAAGCCGCGAGTAGAGGGTCATTACAAGCCCTAGTACTGCAAAAGGAAAGGTTTGTGCCAGCAAGGATTTTTGAAGTAGAGGCTGAAAAGCAGGTTTCAAGCTGGTGAAACGACTGTTCCAATACAAAGCCAAGGCGGTAGAGAGGCTATAGGCCATGGTTTGCACGAGTACAAAATCGAGCAATAAATTACCACTGTAGCTGTACCCCTTCAACAAGGGAATACAAAAGCCGATGGTTAGTGCCCGGTCGAGTACACTGAGGGCGCCGTCGCGTTTGAACAAATGCATACCCTGCAAATTGCTCCGCAGAAAAAAGAGGGTGTAGTTTAAACCTTGGTTAATGGAAACCATGGCCAGTAAGGTCCAGGCGGCCCCACGGTAACCTACCCACCAACCAATACTGAGCGTAAGTAAGGCGTAGACCACAAACAGCCAAAGGCGTAAACCCAACAAAGCAGGGGTGCGTTTAAGGGCTTTTTCGGGGTAAATGGCCACCTGCCGGGCGTTGTAATTCGATAAGCCCGCATCTAAAAGCATGCTTCCCAGCAACGAAAAACTGAATACAGCATAATACAGTCCGTAGTTCTCCGGACCTGCCATATTCTGTATTTGCCGGTCGATGCCGAAGATAAAAATCGGCTTGATGAGCAGGTTTAGGCCCATCAAGAGGCTGGCATTCGAAATAAATTTGCGTATCACGGGCGGTATTGCAGTTAAATATAGGTGGGTTGACCGATTATTCAGAACTTTGACAAACATGTTGCAAGGAGAACGCCTGCTCTTTTTCTGTTCTTACCTCTTAACCAGATGGATAAATCTGTGGCGTAATCCTGCGCGACTGCGCCCGCAGCGCATCCTAATTTTTCGTCTCGACGAGATTGGCGACATGGTCACCACCCTGCCGGTCTTCGAAGCACTCAAAAAACGACATCCCCAAGTTGAGCTCACCCTCTTTTGCAAACCGCTTATGAAAAGTCTGGTGCAATACGACCCGAATCTGGATAGGATTGTGACGGATTATGCCGCTTTGTCGGGGAGATATGATGTCATCATCGACCTCCGCGGGGATTGGGACAGCCTACGTTTTGCCCTTGGTCAACGGCCTAAACTTCGACTCGACCGGGGTAGTCACCGGTTTATCAACCGTCTTTTTAAGCGTGAACAGGAACATGAGCTCTTGTTTAACCTAAAAATAACAGCGCCGGTAACGGGCGAAATTTTGGCGGCTCCCCATGCGCAGATTTATACCGGAAAAAGAAACATACAACAGGCCGAATTATTTGTGCAGCGCCATGATTTAGATCAGTTTGTAGTTTTTCATACGGGTGCCAGAAAGCTGCTACGTCGTTGGGGATTACAAAGTTGGGCAACGTTAGCCGCGGCCTTAAAAAGCGACTATGGCTATAATATTGTCTTTGCAGGCGCTGCCGAGGATGTGGCCGACATCAAACGTATTCAAGACAAAATCCCCTTCGAAACCTTTAGTTTTGCAGATAAGGGCAACTTATTGGATTATGCTGCCCTCGTCACTCTGGCGCAACTGATGGTGGGTAATGAAAGTGGCCCTATGCACATTGCCGCTGCAACCGGCACACCTACGCTGGCACTTTTTGGCCCAGGGCAACCCGAAATATTTGCGCCTTTTGGTGAGCAGCACCGCTTCCTTCATATCAAACTGGCCTGCAACCCCTGCGATCAACTTTCTTGTGTGTTTCCTGAAAATCCGTGCATGAACCGACTCAAGTCGGAGCAGGTTTTGACCGAAATACATACCATGCTACACCGATAGCGGCATACCCTTAGTATGGTATATTTATATTCAGGTGTTTGCAACTATACATATTTCTTTATTTTTGATTTCAAAGAACCAAACCAATATTTATGAAAGTCTTCTCAAAAGTTATTTTTACTGGAATTGCCCTAGCAGGTTTCTCGCTAGGTCAAGCCAATGCACAAGCGGACGCAGGCAATATTCTCAAAGCAGGTGTTGGTGATGCAAATATTCTCATGAACGCCTATATGAAGCCTTTTGGCGAAGCATTTGGTGTTGCCCTCACGAACAACTGGTTTAATACCGGTAAGCCGCTCAAGCTGGCACGTTTTTACGTAACCATCGTACCTACCTTAGTACAGGTTCCTGATAGTCGTTTGACCTACGATGTGGCTGCTTTAGGCTTGTCGAATTCAATGATTCAAACCAATCCTGCAGTTACCCAAGGTGCAACCATTTTTGGATCAACAAATACCTCAGTTCAGCCCATGTTTGAAATGCGCGCCGATAATCCAGCGACGGGTCTGCCTGAAAAAATTGCTGAACTTACTATGCCAGCTGGTTTAGGCATCAATTTGATGCCGTTGCCTATGGCGCAATTATCTATTGGTTTGATCAAAGGAACAGAGGTTACGATACGTTACCTGCCACAATTGGCTATTCCTGGCGGAGACGTAAATGGTAAAGTAGGTTTGTTTGGTATCGGTGTCAAACACAACATCAAACAGTGGATTCCAGGCATGGGCTTGCTTCCCTTTGATTTGAGTGGCTATTTCAACTATAGTGTCTTTAATTTCTCCTTGGGTCTTGATTTGCCAGTACCAACAGGTAGTGGTCCAACAGGTTTCGGTTATAAGTATGATGGCTTTGACCCAAATGCGCTTGCTGCACAGGAATTACAAATGACTGCACGTGGTATGGGCTTCGGTTTGATCATCTCTAAGAAATTACCTGTAATCACCCCTTACGCAAGTGTAGGATTTGCGAACAGCAGTTTTTCATTAAAAACAGCTGGTGACTATGCCGTAGAAAGTGGTGTTTATACCAATCAAGCCAATCCACTTGATCCAGATAACGGTAAAGTAATCGTTTCGAAATTCACCGATCCAATTAATATCACTGCTGATGCTAAAAATGCCTTCCGCGCTGGTGCCGGTGTGCGTATCAAACTGCTCATCCTGACCATTCATGGTGAGTATTTCATCCAAGGTGCATTCCGTGGTATCAATGCCGGTATAGGTATTGGTATTGGAAACTAACCGATAAAAATGTGCAGAACCTCTCCGGAAACGGAGGGGTTTTTTTATGCCTTATTGTTCCAATGGCTCCGGGTATCGCCGCGGAGCAGGTCGAACAAACCAAACAATAAGGCGAGGTTCATCAGCAAAAAATGCCGGATAAAACGTATACCGCTTAATTTATAGCCACGTGCTGCGAACAGCCCGTGATCTAATCCAGCTAAGAATGCCAGAAACAGCATAATGGCTGCAAAAAGACCGTAAGTGGGTGCGTGTGTGCTGGCTAAAACAGCACCTACAAATGCTATTATCAGTAAAACGGGCGTTAGCCAACGCAAAGTTTTGTGCGACCAAAAAGCGTAAGCACAGGCATCGACCTTGAACAATAGCTTGCCGAAATACAAAAGATTCTGGAAATTTCCCTTACCAATACGCCGCTTGCGCCGGAACTGTACATCTGCCTCACCAGAAAGCAATAGGTTATACCGCGCTGTGCTGCTAAATACGGTTTGATAACCTTGCTGCAGCACCGCCATGAAGATGAAAAAGTCATCCACATTAAACCCAGCAGGTACGGGGCGGTACAACGTTCGTCGTATGGCGTAGGCCGCGCCAAAGGCCCCAATCACGCAGCCTAGCTGACCCTCTCCGGCTTTGATTTCCATCTCGCGGTAGGTATAGCGGACTTCTTGGCGGGCCACTTCATTCGAATTTTCGGCAAGCAAGTCTACATCGGCTTGCACGCCCCCGATTTGAGGTTGCGCAAATCCAGCTGCCAATGCACCCAGCGTTTCAGGATAAAAGAAGGCATCGGCATCCGTTAAAACCAATATTTCGGCGGTTGCTTCAGCAACAAGCTGGTTAATGATGGTTGGTTTGCCACTTCTCTCCAAAAATATACGGTGTTCCAAAGCTGGAAAATCCAGTTTTAATCTTCCAATGAGGGTATCGGTGGCATCGGTACACGCATCCGTACCTATAAATAGCCTCACTTTACCTGGGTAGTGGGTATTAAAGCTGCTGCGGATTTTCTGCTCAATTACTGCGGCTTCGTTGTATGCCGCTAGGACGATATCAATGTCGGGAAAATGGGTTGTTTGCGCTAAAGTTTTGGCTTTTCGGCCGAGCCTGCGCATGTGGGCAGGAAAAACCACATAGGAGTGGAATACCAGTCCGGTCGACAACCAAAACATCCAAGCTCCAACTTCAGGCATGCACCAAATCTCGGTAAAAGGCGCTGAGTTCGCGACCGGTTTTCTCGATATTATATTGCTCAGCTATCAATTCACGGGCATGGCGGCCAAGTTGATACCCAAAAGCAGGGTCTTTCGCAATTAATTGAATTGCTCCGGCAAATTCTTCTGCCGTATCTGCCAACAACATATGGGTGCCATTCACCACCGGTATACCTTCGGCACCGATTGTGGTACTGATGATGGGTAGGCCCATGGCCATGGCTTCGAGTAATTTAATGCGAATACCGCTGCCAGAATGAAGTGGAACGACAAAAAGCTGTAAGCTGCTCATAAATGCCGAGGCGTCGGGTACTTCACCAAAAACGACGATACCATCCCCATGTATACTTTGAATATCAATCGGAATTTTACGCCCGGCCAGGTGAAATTGCAGTTTGGGAACTTTAGCATGCACCAATGGCCAGCAGTGGTTAATAAACCAATACATACCCTCGAGATTGGGCATCCAATCCAAGGTGCCGATAAAGCCGAGCTGTCGGCATTTGGTTTGTTCAGGTATAGCGCTTTCGGGCAGCTTAATGCCCATGGGGGAGCAAAAAATGGGACCTATTATGCCTTGATCTTTGAAATAAGCAGCATCCACCGAACTAATAGGCACCAGGGCATCTACCGCTGCAGCTAGGGTTAATTCAAATTTTTTAAGTCGGCTGGCCTGGAGCTGTAAATATTTTTTCTTAAAAAATGAGCGGGTGCCCGCTGCGATACGCTGCCAGATGAGGTGATCCACATTGTGCGCCCGAAGTACAACAGGACACAAGGTAAGCTGGCGAATGTCGTTCAAATAAACGCCCATAAAGGGTGCTTCGAGTACGATGAGGTCGTAGTGCTTTTCGCGCAAGCGGGCCTCGAGTAGTTTTTTAAAACCAGGATGATAAAACCGGCTGGTATGGTAAGGTTTGTTTGTAAATAAATTCAGGAAAGCGTCGGCCTGATTGATATCGGTATTAACGATCAGGGTTTGCAAGTGATAATATTGGAAGAGCTGATCGGGGATGTCGCTACTGTTAATGAAGTTCCGTGAAGGGTTAAGGCACAATAGATCCACCTGATGCCCTTTGGCCCGCAGCATTTCGAGCATGCCATAAACCGCCAAGGCTCCTCCGTCCCGCAAGGGATAAGGCACACGATTGTATAGGGTGAGTATACGCATCAGGCGGCAGTTGCCTTGCGGAAAGGCTGTAACAAACGGTTGAAAAAATTGCGGTAGGGAGCGGCATCAAACAAAATGGAATCACTGTTGGCTTTGTAGATGAGGAAAACCCCAACAGGCAAAAGCACAAAACTGCTGATCCACAAGGCAAGCGATGGGTCTAAGTGACTGTCGCGTGCCAGCTTTTCAGAGGTCATGGTAATGACGTGGTAAATGAGAAAGAATAGGATACAAAACAACATCGGCAAACCTAGTCCACCCCGCCGGATGATGGCGCCAAGGGGTGCTCCTATCAGAAAAAGCACAAAACAGGCAAAAGAGAGCGCAAACTTCCGGTGAAATTCGAGATAATGCCGGTTGAGCAAATTTCGTTTGCCGCCGAGTTCACGCATTTTCATGCCGCTAAATCCTTGCAGCGCCTGGGTGTTGTTGACGGCATCTTGTAAAACCGCCTGCCGCATATCCGGGTCGAGCCGGGCAAGCAAACCGGCACTGTCGGTTTTTTTCTTGGTTTCGGGGAGAAGAAATAAGCTGCTGTCTTTTTTGAATTGATAATAGTTGCTCATAAAACTATTGAGCTCCACTGCCCGAAAACCGTAATCGATCTCCAATGAATCGATGGCTTTTTGTAACTGACCGACATTCAGCATAGAATAGTAGTCTTTGAACAACTCCTCATCGGTGCGTTGCATTTTTAAAGCCGACAAATCGAAGTGCACCAACTGCTCCTTAAACTGGGTGCGCATCTGGGGTTTGCGGGCAGCCTGCGCTGCTTTTATAGGCATTTCTTCGTAGGAGTAGCCGTTGAAGAGTTTGAGTGTCAAAAAACGTTCATCCTGACTTTGATACATTTCCCCCTTTTCGGCGGTAACTACTTGCACATTGCCCCGGCCCGAGCTGTGGTCGTAAATAAGCACATTACGGATAAAACGGTTGTCTTCACTTTTGCTTTCAATACGGATGGCGTAGTTGTCGATATCGGTATAAAAAATGCCTTCTTTAATGGACAAGGCCGGTTTTTTTTGTTGGATATCGTATAGTAAAGAGCCGAATTTAAGTCGACTCACCGGCAAAACTGTATTGGCGAAATAAAAGGCACCCACCGAAAACAACAGTATCAAAACGGTGAGTGGCCGCATAAAACGCCACAACGAAATGCCCGATGATTTGATGGCTGTGAGCTCGTAAAACTCCCCTAGGTTACCAAAAGTCATGATGGAGGCGAGCAAAATGGCCAAAGGTAAGGCCAAGGGCACAAAACTTGCGGAGGCGTAAAACAACACTTCTGCAATGATGTACCATTCGAGGCCTTTGCCCACGAGGTCGTCGATGTATACCCACAAAAATTGCATCACCAATACAAAAAGCACGATGAGGAAGGTGAGTACAAAAGGACCTAAGAAGGCTTTCAACAAAAGCCGGTGCAGCACTTTCACCGCTTATACGTTTAAATTCAGGCGCCGATGCGGTTGCGGAGTTGCTGGATAGAGGTATCCCACAACATCTGGTTTTCTTCCTGCTCGTTGGAGTCGCAGAAATCAGTGATGGTCAGCGACACGTCGTTGGTAAGCTCATCCATACGCAAACGGAACTCAAAAAATTCATCTTCAGCATCGTCTAACCAACGAAACTTAGTGTGTGAATTGAGTCGGGTTTCCAACATTAAAGCATCGCTAGATGTGCCCTCCCAGTTAAATACATATTTGCCCTGGGTTAAATTTACCGAATCGGCAAACCATTCCTCTAAACCGGATGGGTTCGAAATGTACCGGTACAACAATTTGGCTGAGCAGTTAAACAGGTACTCCAGTTTGTTTTTGACTCGATTTTCCATGACTTTTTTCTTAGAACGTTGTAACGTTCGCTTAAGTACAAGTATAAGGTTTGCAAGCGGGTAATCGTAGTGTTTTTTGTGAAAAAGCAGAAGCATAAAGCTTCCGTGGCAACAAAATACCTTTATATTTGCACTCCATTTCAAATGGCGGGGTAGCTCAGATGGTTAGAGCGTAGGATTCATAACCCTAAGGTCGGCAGTTCGATCCTGCTCCCCGCTACCAGTTAAACGACCTTCGGGTCGTTTTTTTTTCATGCAGAGGCGCAGAAGGCGCAGAGAGGTGGCGTTCACTTTGCTTGTGGGTTTTTTGGCACACGGAGGCGCGGAGGGTGCAGAGATGTGGTGTTCACTTTGCGCACGGTTTTTTTATTCTTCTAAATTTACTCCTTGGGATTAGGTGAGGAAATGGGCTTGTGAATAGGACTTAAATTTGCAATTTGAGGAAAATAAAGAGAACAGAAGTACGATGGCGGATGCGATACAAAAGATGAACCACATAGCGCGAAGCGCCACATTAAGCGAACTGTTCATTGAGCGGAGCGCCACATTTTGTATGTTCGCATTATGCTAGTCCAAACCCGGCAACTTCTTCTTCAAAACAAAGGCTTTTACATTCCTTACTTGCTTTTTGTGGTTTTTGCTACGGTAATCGTGGCTATTTATCCTAAAGTCGACAGTTTTTTGTGGCTGAACCAATTCCATAGCCCCAGTGCTGATCTTATTTTTTCATTGGCTACACACCTTGGCGATGGTAAACTGGCCGTGGCGTTTTTGCTTTTTTTAAGTTTGGTGAACTACCGACTGGCACTGACGGCTTTGTATTGCTTTTTGCTGGTGCTGGTGCTCACCCAAATTGGCAAACTGGTTCTTTTTGAAGATGTACTTCGCCCCGCTGGCCATTTTCGCGCACTGGGGCAGGCCATACGGTTGGTAGAGGGCGTTGAAGTGCATTACAACAATAGCTTTCCATCCGGTCACTCGGCTTCGGCTTTTGCTTTGTTTAGCTTTATTGCGATTGCAGTACGGAACAAAGGCTGGGGAATGCTGCTTTTTGTGGTGGCTTTGGTGGCGGCTTATTCGCGGATTTACCTGGCCCAGCATTTTTTTAATGATGTGTATATAGGGTCTATTATCGGTATTTTGTGCACGCTTTTGATGACGGCTTTTTTGCAGAACACCTTATTTAAGACGGAAAAAAGCTGGCATAAGCGCGGGTTACTCTACCGTCCGCGGGGGCTTTAATGGCCCTTTACCCGTGTCCAGATGTCGGTGCGGCCAACAAAAGGTATGCCGATAAAACCGCGTACTTCTAGTTTGTTTGGGTCGCTGATGCTCATTTCGCAGTCGTATACCTTACCTAACTCAGGGGCGTAAACAGTGCCGCCTTCCCATTTGCTATTGCCCGAGTAGGTGAAACCTTTTAATACATATAATCCGAGGACTGGATGGTCACGTCTTTTTTTGTTGGGATTATTTATGTCGGTGAGGGGCCTGCCGTTGTCGTCGTTGGGTGTTTTTAGCCACACAATTTTACCTTGAATTTTGTTGTTGACTTGCTCAATGTGGATGTGCGCAGTTTGTTTTACGTTCAGCCAGGTACCTAAAATAAGTTTTTCTTCTTTGTCCTGACTCATCAGAAAACTGCTGACTAACAGCAAAGGGAGCAAAAGTCGGAGACGCATGGATGGTTTTTGGTTGGCGCAAATTAGTGAATTAGCTGCAATACAGGAACATCGAATAAGTAGCTAAATACGCCTGCGGCATGGTGATGCTAATTATAGCTCACCGCAACAACCGCACTGTACCTTGGGCAAGGCGAAAATTGCCGCCTTCGGGGGTGTAGCGGATCACAAAGGCATAGGCGCCAACAGGCATCATTTCGCCGTTAAAACGGCCGTCCCAACCTTGAATGGGGTTGGTAGAGCGGAAGATGTTTTGTCCCCAGCGGTCATAGATGAGTAGTTCGTAGTTTTTTAAGTCACAACGACTGATGATCAAAAATTCATCGTTGATGCCATCGTTGTTTGGGGAGAATGCGTTGGGTAAATAGAGGGTACAATTACAATCGGTTGTATTGAGTCGGAGGGTATCGCTTCTAGCGCCACACCGGTGATCGAGGCTGAGGGCAAAAGCACCTGAATCTGTGAAGCTACGGACGGTTGCGGTACTGCCGTCGTACCATTGGTAGGCTGCACCGGGATATTCGGGCAGATCAATGCGTAACACTAAACCTTCACAGATGGTGGTATCGGGCAAGGAGAAAGGTGGTTGCTGCCAATAGGCTACCCTAATATTATGGTTGAAGTTACCGCAGCTGTTACTGAATTGGAGGGTGTAAACACTGGCAGAATCGAGATAACGCGGCAAACTATCCCCATCGGGCCAAAACCAAGGGCTAGGATCGGCTAGCAGACGGTCGCCGGGGCAGAGGGTGGTATCCTGCAAGGGTGAAGCAGGTGGCAGTGAATCAAGACGAATACGCAAGGTATCGGTAGCACTAAAACAACTGTTTTGCAAGCTAACGGTATAGGTGCCCGGAGCAGTAAATTGGATGATGTGTCCGCTGTCGCCAGTGCTCCAGCGGTAACGCAGCGTTGGATCAAGTTGTAATGACAGCGTACCACCAGCACAAAAGCTGGTATCGTTAAAAGCTAAACGAGGCTCACCTATAATTTGCAATTGGAACGACAAGGTATCGGGCCGGTTGCAGTAGCGGGTATAAGCAGTAACGGTATAGTTACCCGCGGCAGCATATAAATGCGCAGGCGCAAAAGCACTGGTACCCGGACTGCCATCTCCAAAATCCCAAACCACCGTATCGAGGTTTTGGTAATCGTACAAACTCAGCCGCGTACTATCGCCTAAACAATGGTTTTGAGTTACTATGCTGTAGCGGTTGGGGTTGAGCAAAAATGACGGACTAGTTGGAAGCCGATTATGTAATCCTATATTAGCACCTGCTAATGATCTGAGGCTGAAGTCGTATAATCTATTTGTTAGGTAGGAAGATTGGAAAACTGAATCGGTATGTGTTAGTCTACCATACGACAATGTGTCTCCGTACAAATCTGAAAAACTATTAAAATAAATATTGCCATCAGGTGCTATAGTGGGCCAGGTATAAATTCTTCCCGCTTGACCTAGGTATTGAATAGAATTAAGTATTTGAGTAGTATCCCAACTTCTGATGTCGAGTTGATAAAAACCATTGGCTCCATTTGTTGAAACACCACTGGCTTTCACATATATTTTGGTGCCATTTTGTGAAAAACACAAGGTCAATAACCTCTGGTGCCATAGGCTTAACCCCAATAAAGAGGCGAGGTTCATTTCCAGGTGCTGAGATAAAACACCGGTTGTTTTATTAAATCGCCATAAGTGTAATATATTAGAATTGTAATCAGCCATGGCTAATATTTCACCTGAACTCGAAAATTCAATTCGGTTGGCATGTGTAAATAAAAAAGGCCTTGTAATCGTGTCGGAATACACATTGTTAGCAGGGTAAAAACCAAATTCGTCAAAAGGCATACTTACCATTCTGCTGTTAGTTTGGTCATAATAAACCATCCAATAAGCATACAAGGAATCGCGTTTAGTAACATTAAACCCTTCCATATTAAACGTATTTAAATGGGCAACTTGCTGGAAATTTACTCCTGACCCCAAACTGAGCTTCAATAATCTCGGCGTTCTTGTTAAGCTGAGATTGGCATTGGGCCCAGCTTCGGCAATCAGCCAGGAAGTGTCGCTTGCATTCACGCAGAAAATTCGGTTATTCCCCCACACTCTAATATTCGTCAATAGCGCTACATTTAGTGAATCGTAAAGCCTGTACGCACTACCCTGTTCCTGAATCATTGCTAGGTGCCAAATAAGTCTTCCATCACATGAACTCATGCTAATTTTTTCATGAAAATTTAGTGGTAGCGGGTTGCTGACCGGCACCCAATTATGTGTCGGCCAGAACTGAATTCTACCGCCAAACATTACCCAATTGGCTGCCTCCCCTTGTGCTGATACAACAAGGGGAAACAGCCAAATCAAAAGATATAAGGCAATAAATCTCAAGGTTGATATAGAATTTTGTGATGGGTGGTTTTGCCAGTTTCATCCGTTATTTCTAAAAGAAATAAACCAGGTTTTAATGTAACATCAGCTAAGTTTAACTTGGATTGCTTCATATTCAAATTGGTAAGTTGAAGCAGGAGTTTGCCTTCTAAGCCAATAATTTTTAGCAATGCAATTTTCTCTGGACTATTGACCCACAATTCTCCTTGAGTAGGGTTAGGGTAGATTATCGATTTCTCCTTTTCTTCAATTATTTGAGCAGTAAGAGGCGCTTTGCGTACTGCAGTATTTGGACTCTGTGCAGTTCGTTTGAAAACGATGTTATCAGAGCCACTTCCTACATGAACAAAAGCGAAATAAGCATGATCGGTAGTACCAGCAATCGAAACAATATCATTCTGCTGGTTTGAAACATTCCCGTCGCTCACAAGATAATATTCCTGGTCAGTTGGTATAGGTATTTGAAAATTTGCAAATAGAAAATCACCACTTGGAAGTGTTACGGTTGGCGTTGTAAAATTGCCGTCCAAACCTAACATCAACCTCCGCATTAAAACTTCATCGTAGCCTGAATATTGGCTGGAATTATCATTCCAGTTCCAGGCATTGTAGGTAATATAATCACCGGCTCGCGTTACCACCGGTCGTAGCGAACGATCGGTATATAAATCGACGAATGGCGCATTTAATTGCGGAATACCAAAAGGGTGAGCTAAATTAATACCCGATACATTAAGTATGTCAGATATCCATTCTGTACCAGTAGCAGTTGTCCAAGCGGGAGCAGAATAAGTATGTGCGCCACAATACCAAGTATATGGTGGTATCCATGGCCACGAGTTTGGTATCCATCCGGCCCAATGTGTAATACGGTTAGAGGTAACGATAAAATTATCGTTCGTATTTCTGCTTTCATAAACTACAGCTGCATCCCAGCCGTCGTACAATAGTGTTCCAGTGGTTCCCCAATTGGGCATGGCTATGGGTTTTGATTAGACATGTAATC
>Ga0105053_10006347_pt1 | contig 16337 bp, 10 predicted proteins | sample BON01_FD_78093 | JGI IMG/M metagenome (GOLD analysis project Ga0105053, IMG submission 78093) | Freshwater microbial communities from Lake Bonney liftoff mats and glacier meltwater in Antarctica - BON-01 | ecosystem: Environmental > Aquatic > Freshwater > Ice > Glacier meltwater | place: Lake...
CAGCCGACGGTACCTTGTCCGTTGGCCTTCCTTTTGGCTTCATATTCGGTACGGCGCTGCGCGATTTCAGGATTATAAGCTGGGAAACCGGCATCGCGTGCAAACTGCAATGCACCCGCTCCTCCCAAAACACGGTCATCTTCTGAAAAAAGACGAACGGCTACTTGAATCGGGTTTTGTACGTCTTCTAAATTAATAACACCACTAAAACGCTCCGTGCTCCCTTCCATAATGGCGGCACTCATGCGGATAACGCCGTCACTTTGGATTTGAGAACCAGTGCCGGCATTAAATAATGGGTCGTCTTCGAGCAAGTGTACTGCGTAGGCTGCTGTTTCAAAGGCAGAATGACTCAACAAAAAAACATGAGCCGCTTCGGCAATCCGTATCAACGCTTCTTGTTTTGCCTTTTTTACCTCAGCACTGGTAGCCGATTCACTAAAAAAACCACCGTGTATCAACAGTTTGGGTTGCATCGTCAATCGCCAATAACGTGGTGGGACTTGCGGATCTGCATTTTATGGGTCGCCAAATGATACTCGTCATTCATCGACATCACATGCACTACCAAATTTTCAATACTAATGGGTGACCCCAAGGATACATCCGTAATATTGGTATCGCGAATCTGACGACCATCTACCAAAATAACCAGACCGGAACCCAAGGCTTGCATGGCTTCTCCGTCGGTAATGAGGAGGCCGGTATCTTCTCCCAAACCAACACCCAATACGCGTGGATTACTAACTACAGCTTGGAACAGTCGACCGATACGTCCCCGGTGTACAAAATGGGTATCGATGATCAGGTCATTGATTAAACCAAGCCCGCTGGTGATTTTTACCTCCCCTTTGAGCAATGCTTCACTGGCCGAACCTTGGTAAATCATGGTATTTGAACATGCTGCCGCGCCTGCTGAAGTGCCAGCAATCAGAAAGTTATCTTCTTCGTATTTTCTCAGCAGAATAGTATGAAACTCTGTTCCGCCGAGTATGGATGTCAATCTCAGCTGGTCACCGCCCGTAAAAACAATTACATCGGCGGCCTCGAGTCGGGCACAGTTTTCTGGGTCGTTGGCGCCTTCGCGGTTATCAATGGCCAATACACCAGCATTGTGGGCCCCGAGATAAGAGAATGCCTTTACATATTCGATACCTACATCTTTTGGTATTTGAGAAGCAGTAGGTATAACCTCAATACGCGACTCTTCGCCTTTGACCGATTCGGTAATGATACGTTTGATAATACCACGCTCAAAAAAATTTAGATTTTTTTCAATGTCGTCTTTGTAGTTCTTTTCGGTAAAACTACCCGTATCTACTGCCCCCCCGATTACAATCAATTTACCCTTCGGTGTCATGGAAATAGTCGCTTGATATTCACTTAATAAAGGCGTAATGATACGGCCTAACACCTTTAAATCAAATAAAACAGGGGTTCAATGTTCGCAAATGTCCTTCTTTTGGGGAAAAGTATTCTATTCTCGGGATTTCTTGTGTTTGTTAACGATAAATTCATTTATTTGAACTTTTACTCAGGCTCAACCGAACAACACCCACCCTATTTTATCTCATCTATGCAAATACTCAAAGTTCAAGCCTTACGTGGACCAAATATCTGGAGCGTCAACCGTAAAAAGCTCATTCAAATGCGGCTCGACCTCGAAGAGCTAGAGCAACAACCGACCAATAAAATCCCGGGTTTTCGGGAGCGTTTAGAGGCGCTATTTCCGAGCATGTACGAACACCGCTGCTCAGAGGGTAAACCAGGCGGTTTTTTTTATCGTGTTGAACGCGGTACTTGGATGGGGCACGTTATCGAGCACATTGCCCTTGAAATACAAACCTTAGCCGGCATGGAAACTGGGTTTGGAAGAACGCGGGAAACCAAAACGCCAGGTATCTACAATGTTGTTTTTAGTTATGTAGAAGATAAAGTAGGTCTTTTTGCTGCAGAAGCTTCCGTGCGCATAGCACAAGCATTGATAGACGGCACCGACTACGATTTGCAGGCCGATTTGATGGAAATGCGCCGCGTACGAGAGAATGTACGCCTGGGGCCATCTACCGGGTCGTTGGTTGACGAAGCTGTTTCCCGCGACATTCCTTGGATTCGCCTCGGCACCAACAGTTTGATTCAGCTTGGTTATGGCGTAAACCAAGTGCGTTTTCAAGCCACCATTACCCAAAATACCAGCAATATTGCTGTTGGTATCGCCTGCAACAAAGAGCTCACAAAACAAATGCTCGGTGATGCTTCGATGCCTGTACCTAAAGGCGACATCTGCGTTGACGAAGAGGATTTGCAAGCTTGTATCGACCGCATTGGCTACCCAATCGTGATCAAACCATTAGATGGTAACCACGGTAAAGGGGCCAGTATAAATGTAAAAAAGTGGGCTGATGCTGTAGAAGGACTTGAGTTTGCCAAAAAATACTCACGTAAAGTCATCGTCGAGCGATATATCACCGGTTTCGACTTCCGCGTTCTGGTAATAAACAACCAGGTAGTCGCTGCAGCGCAACGTGTGCCTGCCCATGTAAAAGGCGATGGTAAACAAAATATCCAGGAACTCATCGACACCGAAAACCTCGACCCACGCCGGGGTTATGGTCATGAAAACATGTTAACAGAAATAGCCATTGACCGTGACACCACCGATTTGCTCGAAAAATTAGGTTACACCCTTGAAACCATACCTAAGAAAGGCGAAATCGTCTATCTCAAATCAACCGCCAACCTCAGCACGGGTGGTACTTCTATTGATGTGACCGATATGGTGCATCCCGAAAATATTTTTCTAGCTGAACGTGTATCACGCGTGATTGGTCTGGACGTTTGTGGAATCGACATCATGGCCCCCAATCTCACCCAGCCGCTCAAAGAGAGTGGCGGAAGTATATTGGAGGTAAATGCTGCACCCGGTTTTCGTATGCACCTAGCTCCTGCCGAAGGTTTGCCACGTAACGTTGCCGCGCCGGTAATTGATATGTTATACCCACCGGGTAAAGCCAGCCGTATACCAATTATAGCCGTGACTGGTACCAATGGCAAAACAACGACTACTCGATTATTGGCACATATGGTTAAAAACGTTGGCTACCGTGTTGGTTTTACTACTTCGGATGGCATTTACGTGCAAAACCACATGCTTGAAAAAGGAGATACGACTGGTCCAGTGAGTGCTGAATTTATATTAAAGGACCCTACCGTCGAGTTTGCCGTTTTAGAAACCGCACGTGGTGGCATACTCCGGGCCGGTTTGGGTTTCAGTCGCTGCGATATTGGCGTAATCACCAACATACGGGAGGATCATTTGGGACTTAACGACATTGAAAATCTTGAAGACCTTGCGCGGGTAAAATCGGTCGTGGTGCGCAGTATAAAGCGGGATGGCTGGGCTGTTTTGAATGCCGAAGACCCTTGGTGTGTAAAAATTGGTGCGGAGATGCAATGTAATGTCGCCTACTTCGCCATGGACGAGAACAATCCTGTTCTTAAGGCGCATACCAAAAAGAATGGAATTGCCGCTGTTTACGAAAACGGCTACATCACAATCAAAAAGGGGGATTGGAAAATCCGAATTGAACGTGTAACCACCATACCACTGACCATGGGCGGCAAAGCACGCTTTATGATCGAAAATGTGTTGGCCGCTGCCTTGGCTGGCTACCTGCAAGGCTTTAGAACCGAAGCCATACGTTTGTCGCTAGAAACCTTCATTCCCTCGCCCGCCCTCACCCCTGGCCGGATGAATGTGTTCAATTTCCGGGAGTTCAAGGTTATGATCGACTTCGCCCATAATCCAGCGGGATACTTGGCTATTGAGGATTTCCTGAGCAATATTGATTCACCGAAAAAAGTCGGCATTATCTCCGGCGTGGGCGACCGCCGCGACGAAGACATTACTGAGTGTGGCAAAATTGCTGCGCGTATGTTCGACCACATCATCATACGTCAGGAAAAGCACCTTCGTGGCCGCACAGAACAAGAGCTTATAGACCTTATTGTGGGGGGTATTAAACAAGTCGATAAAAAGATGACCTATGAGGTTATTCCCAAAGAAATCGAAGCAATTAAACATGCCATCTCCATCGCAGAACCGGGAACATTTATCACAGCCTTAAGTGACGTGGTGACCAATGCGATTAGCATTGTACAGGAATACTTAGACAAGGAAGCAGACTTGAGGTAAACGAGGCGAAAGGTCTCGTTTGCTTCTAGGGGTTACTAACGCAACACAAACCGATCGCCCGCCCATAAAATGGTGAGACGAACGCGGGTTGATGACAGTAAACCATCTAGCGGCAGACGAGATTTTTTGTTGGTGACCAACACTACTTGGTTTAGCCCAATCACTTCCGCCCTGCCAGCTTTGACATAAATAGCGGTGCCTTCATCTATGCCTACTCCTTTGAGTTCGGGATGCTCCAAAACCACGCTTAAAAGGCGATTGTAGCGGCTTCGTTTGATAAAATGTTGGTCAATTACCGATTTCTCTAGAAAACCTAACCCTTCATTAAGCTCCAAATTCCCAGCTTGCAGTCGCGAAAATGTAGCCTCGTATTCTGGCACTTTCAGTTGATTGCCCGTAAGCATCGATTTGCTCATAACTGCTGCTCCAGCGCTACTTCCTGCAATCATGCTTCCATTTCGGAAAGCCAATTGCAAGACGGCCTTTATTTCGAGCAGCGTTATAAGCTGCATTAGCTTGTTTTGGTCACCACCCGTAAAATAAATGAGGCTGGCACCTTGGAGGCTGTCGAGTTGCGCTTGACTTGCCGGTGTATTTTGACCGACGAACATACTATTTACCGAACGTACGTTAACTGCTTCAAATAATTTTATGGCATAGTAAGCAGCGGTGTCCGGTGTTTCGCTCGCCATAGGCAAAACCACTATGTATCCGGAAGTCCTTACATTGGCCAGCTCCACCATTCTTAAAGCCAAAGTGGTATCCATTGCCCCTCCAACTATAAATAAACTACCCTCTTCTGCTGCAGCTTTCGAGGGAAACCCAGAAACCATCAGCAGAAGAAGAAGGCAAAATAGCCCCTGTGAGAAATGCTTCTGGGCAAAAATAAACATCCGGGTTTTTAATATGGAAGTGAATTAACGTTCCAATATGGGACTTTTTCTCAAATAGAAAAAATCCATGCCTAAATTTTGACTCGTTGTTTAAACTTTTGTTCTTAATGGCTTTAATAGGAACTCCAAGCCATTTGATTTAATTATAAACATGGTCTCCAGCAAATGCCCCAATTTACCAGTAGGAAATCCTTTTCGGGAAAACCATTCTAGGTAAAAAACGGGCAAATCGCAAATCAGGGTTGATTTGTATTTACCAAAGGGCATAGGCGTTTTGACCAATTCCAATAAAATAGCTGGATCTGGCCCTTGTACATTTTCCAAAGTGGGCAAAGACTTATTGAATAGACAGATCAACCGCTGTTAAATCCCAAGCCAAACGCATACGCAGCGGGTTGGGGTAAATTTGTATGGTAAATACCTCTTCAACTTCGGTAAGGGCCACGACCGGCACCACTACTTCTAGCACATCAAAAGCAGGGTCGTGACTTGCTTTGCCCCCCCAACTTACACCCCAAGGATATTCTCCGCTGTTGAAATAAATTGTCCAACTGTCGGCATCGGGTTTGGTCCACAAGGTATATGTGCCTGCTACTAGGGTCTTCTCACCGATAGTCAGCTCCGTTGTGGTTGTAAAGGTAGTGGCTTCATTAGCACCAGTACGCCATATTTCACCAAAAGGAACAAGTCCGCCAAAAATTTCGCGTCCTTTTTTTGAAGGGCCGGAATAGGCAACTTTGAGGTCGTAGTTGTCGGCAACATAGCTGGTTGTTTTTTCAGGACTGGCTTTTTTGGTATTGGCCGACATCCAACGAAAAGCCAACCATAAGCCAAGAACAAGTACGAGTACACTGATCAGTATCCATTTCAAATATTTGTTCATAATAGTATTGTCAAGGGTAGGCTGTAAACTTACTGTTTCTGCTCGAATTTATCCATCGGCATGAAGTCCATTTTATTTTTATCTTGTTTCGATTAGTCTCCTTATGAAAGTAAATCGTTCCTATCTCGGCTGCTTCGGTCTATTGTATTTTTGTTTAAGCATGGGAGGGTCCGTTTTTGCCCAGCCCAATATTTTCATTCCTCAACCACAGGAAGTCCGTTGGCGTACCGGACCGATGTTCAACCTCAACGATGCAAAAATAGTAGGGAGTACTATTTTCCCAAATGAAGTCGCTTTTTTACAGCAGGGCTTACAAAAGCGCAAGCTCAAATCGTTGGTCTTGGCTACTTCTGCCTCTCCCGAACAACCAGCTATTACCTTTATACGAGGGGAGTTTATGTTTATTGAAGCTTATGAACTCGAAATTGCAGCGCATGAAATCCGAATAACAGCTGCCAGTCCCGAAGGTGCATTTTATGCTGTGGTAAGTCTTTTGCAGCTTTGCGATGGCTTCCCGAACTTTAAATTACCACAATTGCACCTAATAGATGAACCAGCCTACAGCTGGCGAGGAATGCATTTAGATTGTAGTCGACATTTTTTTACAGTAGCTGAGGTCAAACGTTACATTGACTATTTGGCAATGTATAAAATGAACGTCTTCCATTGGCATCTTACCGATGACCAAGGCTGGCGTGCCGAAATTAAAGCCTATCCGTTACTCACTGAAGTAGGTGGTTGGCGGAAGGAAACCCTAATTGGCAGGCCATCCGCCGATATGAAATACGACGGCCAAAAGTATGGCGGATATTACACACAAGCAGATATGAAAGAAGTAGTTGCCTATGCTTCTGCCCGTCACATAACTGTGGTGCCAGAAATTGAGATGCCAGGTCATGCTTTGGCGGCATTGTCTGCTTATCCGCAATATTCGTGTACAGGTGGCCCTTTTGAAACCGGTCGATCTTGGGGTGTGTTTGATGACGTTTTTTGTGCTGGTAACGACAGCACTTTTATGTTTTTACAGACGATATTGGATGAAATCATTGGTATTTTCCCATCTACCTACATCCACGTGGGTGGGGATGAATGTCCGAAAGTACGCTGGAAAGCGTGTGCTAAATGTCAGCAACGCATGCAAAAAGAAGGTCTCAAGGATGAACATGCCTTACAATCCTACTTTATTACCCGCATGGAAAATTATCTCAACACCCGCAAACGCAAGCTGATAGGTTGGGACGAGATACTAGAAGGCGGATTGGCGCCTTATGCTGCTGTGATGAGCTGGCGGGGTACCGAAGGCGGAATTGCCGCAGCAAAATCTGGTCATTATGCCGTCATGTCGCCGGGTAAACCGTGTTATTTCGACCATTACCAAAGCGAAGATCGTAGCTCTGAGCCTTTAGCTATTGGTGGTTTTAACTCCGTGGAGGCAGTTTACGCCTATCGACCCACGCCTGCTGAATTAGGTAAAACCGAAGCACAGTACATACTCGGCGCACAGGGCAATGTGTGGACAGAATATATGCCCAGTTTTAATCAGGTAAGTTATATGGCTATGCCCCGCTTGTTGGCACTTTCAGAAGTACTGTGGACCAATCCTAAAACCAAAAACTATCCAAACTTCCTACTCCGACTCAAGCAGCACTGCGACTGGCTCGATAAACAAAGTATTCCCTACGGCAAACACGCCCTCACTCAAAAACCATGAACCGCAGAACATTTTTCAAATGGCAAGCGCTGGTAGCAGCCGGGCTTGCACTCAAGCCCATGCAAAGTTTGGCTTTAACTCCTCAGGAAAAAGCGAAAGGCCCATTGGTGCTTTCAACCTGGAATTTTGGTTTGCAAGCCAATGAGGTGGCCTGGAAAATACTCGACCGTGGCGGACGTGCCCTCGATGCGGTTGAGCAGGGTGTTAGGCGCTGTGAAGATGATCCCAACGAGCGCAGTGTGGGTTATGGCGGCCGACCCGACCGAGATGGACGCGTAACGCTCGACGCGTGTATCATGGACGAAATGGCCAATATTGGCTCGGTGGCTTGCCTCGAACACATCAAAAATCCCATTTCCGTTGCTCGAGCAATCATGGAAAAAACACCGCATGTGATGCTAGTAGGCGAAGGAGCTTTGCAATTTGCCCTTACCCAGGGCTTCATAAAAGAAAATCTGCTCGTCCCCGACTCTGAGAAAGAATGGAAAGAATGGCTCAAAACGAGCGCGTATAAACCCATCGTCAATATCGAAAACCACGACACCATTGGTATGATTGCCTTAGACAAAGCAGGCAATTTATCGGGAGCATGCACTACCAGCGGCATGGCCTATAAAATGCATGGCCGGGTAGGTGATTCGCCCATTATTGGCGCCGGCTTGTTTGTCGACAATGAAGTAGGTGCAGCTACGGCAACTGGGCATGGCGAAGAGGTTATTCGGGTAGCAGGTTGTCACTTGGTGGTGGAACTCATGCGTCAGGGCAGAACGGCTGAAGAAGCCTGCCAGGAAGCGGTGCTGCGGGTGGTGAATGCTCAAAAGCGGCGCAATAAAGCTGTGGACGCCATTCAAATTGGCTTTATCGCACTGCGAAAAGATGGCGGCTCAGGGGGTTATTGTCTGCAAAAAGGCTTTAGTTATGCCAAACACAATTCCTCTGGTAATACGTTGGTGAATGCCGATTATTATCTACGCTAATGGCATCACTTGAAATTGCTTGCTTCGACAACCCCTCGGCGATTATTGCAGCTGAGGCAGGTGCCGACCGCATAGAACTTTGTCGGGATTACGCCAGTGGTGGCTTAAGTCCCGATCCTTTTGCACTAGCCCGTATTCGCCCCCGTATCAAACAGCCAATCTATGTCATGCTGCGTGAAACTGTGGATTTCAGTATAAGTTTCTCGGGTTTAAGTCTACTCAAACACCAGTTATTGGCCTTAAAAACCGCTGGTGCCGATGGCTTTGTTTTTGGTTTTCTAAATGTTCAATTGAGCCTAGAAGAAAGTAGTAATCGGACATTATTGGAACTGGCTGCTGGTTTGCCCTGCACTTTACACCGGGCTTTTGACCGCTGTGTTGACCAGGAAAAATCGATTGAGACCGCCATTCAATGGGGTTTTAGTAGTATTTTATCTGCAGGAGCTGCATCTACGGCACTTTTAGGCATCAAACAATTAAATAATTGGCAGGCTGCCTATCCTGAAATACAATTTATAGCAGGTGGCGGTGTGCGCAGTCCGCATTTTCCAGAATTACTTACTCAAGGTCAATTAAATTGGTACCACAGTGCAGCGTTGGTAGCTGGAGATCCCATGGTAGATGCCGAAGAAGTCCGGAAACTAAAAAACATGCTCCTTTGAAAAAAGTATTGCTCAGCTATTTTCTGTTGTTGATTGCCCTGACAACTCATGCGCAGCCTAGCTATTTGTCGCTGTCGGGTGTTTGGCAAATGAAAGCGGCAGCGGATTCAAACTGGCACATTGCTCAGGTTCCTGGCAACGTTTACCTTGATTTAGAACGTCAAGGGCGTATCAGCAACCCGCTATACGGAACCCAAGAAAAAGAGGTACAGTGGGTCGACAATACAGCTTGGCAGTACCGTAAAACATTCGATTTAAGCATCAATCAGCTTAAGTTGGCAGACATCGTTTTGGTATTTGAAGGAATAGACACCCATGCGGAAATTAGCTTAAATGGTAAAAAGCTCGCTTCGGTCGACAATATGTTTCGCCGCTGGGAATATGAGGTCGGCAATAATCTCCAAAAAGGCAAAAATGAACTGCACATTCATTTTTACCCTGTCACCGAAGTCGCGCGAAAGGCAGCCCAAAACTTCCCTTACCCATTACCCGGAGGCGATGCTCCCTATATCCGCAAAGCACAATACCAGTTTGGATGGGATTGGGCCCCTCGCTTATTGGGCTGCGGCCTTTGGAAAGCAGTAGGTATCGAATTCAGAAATAAACTTCAACTAAAGCAGCCCTTTGTTCGCATTCAATTGGATTCTAAGCTTGCCACAGTGCACGTTGAGGGAGGTTTACGCGGAACTAGCGCTCTCGAGTGGGAAGTAGAAACCCGGATTTTTACCGGCAAAAAATGGCTTGTAAATCGATCTAAAAAAGAAAATACCTTCTCGGATAGCCTGTATAACACCGTTATCGAAGTGCCGCAGCCCGAATTGTGGTGGCCCAATGGCCATGGCGCTGCTCGTCTTTATCCGGTAGAAGTAAATTTATATGTAGGCAAAAAGCGCTTGGACCAACTGCGCTTTAAAACTGGCTTAAGGACCATAAAGTGGATACAAGCGCCTGATTCCATCGGTTCATCTTTTCAATTGGAGGTGAACGGTAAACCCATTTTTGTAAAAGGTGCCAATTGGGTTCCACCCGATCAATTTCCGGCGCGGATTTCCCCTGACCAATACCAAAGGCAGGTGGTGCTAGCTGCCGATGTTGGACTTAATATGTTGCGCGTTTGGGGTGGTGGCACCTACGCCGATGAAGCATTTTTAGATGCCTGTGATTCGTTAGGAATACTGGTATGGCAAGATTTTATGTTTGCTTGTGCCCTCTATCCTGCCGATAAAGCATTTTTAGCCAATGTGCGTGTCGAAGCCTCTCAGCAAATAGAACGAATACGCAACCGCACTTCATTGGCGCTGTGGTGCGGTAATAACGAAATCAGTGAAGGCTGGTTTAATTGGCATTGGCAGGAAAGTCTGGGGTACAGCCCCACAGACAGCTTCGAACTCTACCGCCAATATGAAAAACTTTTTCATGAGCTAATCCCTCAGTTGATAAGCCAGAATGACCCAAACACCTTTTATCATCCCAGTTCGCCCAGCAATGGCTGGGGACGAGATACCGCATACAAAACGGGTGACGTGCATTATTGGGGCGTTTGGTGGGGTTTTGAATCCTTCGAAAACTACCGCAACAAAACCGGTCGATTTGTCTCGGAATATGGTTTTCAAGGTTTCCCCAATCTCGGTACGCGGAATTTAATGAACGATGCGGCAAACGGAGCTTCACCAACTTCTGGCCTCGCTGCACATCAAAAACACCCACTCGGCGACTCCACCATACGGGTTTACATGGCCCGCGATTACCCCATACCCGATGACCCTGAGAAATTCGCATATATCTCTCAGTTGCTACAAGCCCGCGGTATGCAAATCGCCATGGAAAGCCACCGATTTGCTCAGCCTTACTGCATGGGTAGTCTGTTTTGGCAGTGGAACGACTGCTGGCCGGCTATTTCATGGAGTGCCATCGACTATTTGGCAGCGCCTAAGGCGTTTTACTACCAGGTGAAAAGAAGCTTTGCACCGACAATTTTACGTATCGACACCGTTGATGCGCAATTGGTATTTCAAATCGTCAGTGATCAAGTGCAACTTAAGCAAAGCACCACGCTTCAAATTCAAGTGGGCACATTAGATGGTCTTTTAGTGAGCGACACCATAATTGAGCTCCACCCTTCGGCTGACAAAAACCAACTCCGCGCCTTGCTTTCAATGGCTTACCTACCTAAGCACATCAACAAAAACAGACTTTATATTAGGGCTAGAGCACTTTCTCCCCAAGTTAATATGGACTGGGCTGCGCCCTTATATTTCGTAGCTCCAAAAAATTTAGCCTTACAAAAGCCCGAAATCCAATGGGCAGTCAAAGCACCAAATCAATTGGTATTAACTACAAATAAGGCGGTTAAAAATCTTCAAATCAGAGCAACTGGGCTGGAATTTGAGAACAATTATTTTGACCTCTTACCTGGAGAAGAATTCCATGTTCGATTTAAACAATCCAATCCAGAGGAAAAAATCCGCTTACACTTTAGAAGTCTGTACGATTGTTTTTGAGCATTTCGGAACCGGTTTAGGCTTGTTACTATGGCCTCGGAATTTGGACAAACTTCAGTATAAAAATAAAGGAGCTACGGTTGTGCCATAGCTCCTTTAAGAATGCATATTAATGCTTAAATCTTTTTCAATAAGACCTTTTTCTGGGAAAAGTTAAACGCTAGATTCATAAAGCGGGCGAACTCCTTCCATTCTTCCTTCGACATTTCCGCTTTCGCAAAAGTGCGATTAATGGTTATCGTCAGTTGTTCATTTTCTAAGGTTGGCTTTACTTTAAAAACACCAACCGTTGATTCATAATCAACCGAAAAACCATTCAGCCCTTCTGCCTGATATCCAGTTGGTACATCAATTACAAATCTGTAAGTTATTTGCATGGGGAAATCATACCGAATGGGAAAGTCGCGTTGTTCAGCAGTATCGAGTTTTTCAAAGGCTCCGAACATTTTACCTAAATCAAGAAGGTAATTGTTGCCAACTTTGGTAACCATTTCTCCTATCACATATTGTTGCTCAACTTCGAGAACTGGATTTTTTGAACTTCTTCCGGTTGACTTCAAGCTAAACCTTTCGTATTCAACCAATTTAAAACGGTTTGAGATGTTTTTTTCAAGTTGACCGCGTTGTTTAGACTTTGCCTCTTCCAAATCAAATGCCTTGCCTTCCTTCTCCAAACGATCCCGTCTTCGCTTTGAGGCCTTTTCTACTTCTTTATCCCCGGCAAACATGGATATATCCTCCTTTTCTAAATCTAATGTAGCCAAATAATAAGCAGGAGCATTGAGCCGGTTTTGCCCAGTGTATTTATGCGTTGATTTAATTTTCAGATTTAAATTATCATCGATTTCTATTTGGTTCACCACGGCGACTGTATTTTCCGAAGCGTCGTCGGCAGGAAGCGTTAGAAATTTAGCTTTATAATTTTCCGGTGTTCTCCTTAGATCCGTATCGATAATTTGTCCTTCAACTCCAGACAACCGCCAGAAATTATCATTCGGATTACTGTTCACACTGATCGGAAACACAATTTGCTGCGTTTTTACCGTCCCAATTACAACCAGCCAATACATTTCGCGTCTTGAAAGTAATCCTTCACCCGTCGTGGTGGTACGACCTGGTGCTGCCACCAACCTGGAAACAAACCCTAGTTGCTTCATGGTTGAATGTAACAAAGTCGCGAAAAATTCATCATTCACGATATTGCCGAGGCCTTCATATTCACCCAAAAAGAAGTCGTAACGGATTTTATAATATAACTTTTCAAAGATTATTTTATCATTTTTAACCCCACGGTGATAGCGATTTATCCAAGTAACATATACTTTGGTATAAGGCTCAACTGGCCATCTGTACTTAGAGTAAGTATACCCACCAAAAGTTACTTTATGGTTTTTCAGTAGATGGGTATAACCAATAGACACTGATTTCTGAATATCAGTAGGTGTGAGCTGGTCTTTCACTACCCCTATTTCTCCCACGATTTCATCGCCCTGACCTTTTTTCGAGCTCAAACAAATCTGGAATTTCAATATAGGTAGTACTACATCGACAAATGTCCAATCTGTCGTTTTGTAGGGCTTACTATTTTTGGCTGATGCTGTAAAGATTTGAAATCGATTATCACTTAATTGTTCATTTAGTTGAAGTTTTGGGGCCCCTTTTAGAGAAATAGCATTGATATAAAAGCCTCTTCTAACTTTGAATTCAACATCAAAATTCAAAATTGGATATGCCTCCTGAAAATTAATGAGCATCAGATTAGTACAACTTGGCAAGAAAAAATTCGAAAATACACCTTCACTTGAGCTGACATAATCAATGATATCGCCTACTTCCAAATTTTCTAAAGCAACTTTTTTATAAGCAAATTTGCCTCTTTCATAATTTTTGAACAAAGTACTTGAGCTACTTTGGGTTTCAAGGTCTACGCCAACCGCCTTGGTCATATCCACTACGATAAGCTGTCCACTTGGTTTTATAATTTGTATCCCAACAACTTCACCTTCAGCGGCAGAAAATTCTATAGATTCAAAGCCCTTCACTGCTGCCTTGTCTTGCAGTTTGATTAGCTTTCTCACCGACCCGTTGTAATCCAATGATCCTTTCACCCCATATTCAAACATAATTTTTTGAGCAATCAGCACTACTGACTCATCAGCATATTCAGTGGGAATATCCCGAACTAAAAAAATAGAATCCTCCTTTTGAAAAAGTTGTTTGGCCTTTTCTACAATTACACGCTGCTTGCGTTTATCACGAGTTGTTTGGTCTGTCTGACCAAAGGTTGAAATTTGACTCCCCAAAAAGAGAAATAGAAAAAAGACTAACTTATTCATTGGTTAATAGTTGAAATAATAACTAATCGAAAACATATAGGTATTCCTACTGTATTTGTTGCCTTGAAAAGTTTCATTGGCAAGTCCAACATTAAAATTGTACTCAAAGCAATAGTCGTCTATACCCCAGAAACGATAGGATAAATTTATGGTTGGTTGTAAAATTGCATGTTCACCTGTTTCTAAAACATACTCATTTTCAGGAAAATAGTTCCTATTAAGGTTGTAATGCTGAGCATCATATAACCTTTGATAATTCACTCCTACACCAATTCCGAATCCTCGGTTAGCTGTGGTTTCACGATTGCTTAATAAGCCCCAGTTATACTGCAATAACATGGGTAGTTGAAGAAAAACAGGAATATTTGTAGTGGTCACAACACCAAACACACTATAACTCTCCTTTTCTTTGGCTATATAAAAAGAAAATGTAGGTCTAACATCCAAAGCAAGACTACTCTCCGGACCAATGTTCAAAACATTGGCTCTCAAAATATAATTAAAGCCCAGAACAGTTGCATTTCTATTCGTTCTTTCAATTTGTACGGCCCCATCCATTATACGTGTAAGCTTATAATTAGGTAATTGATTGTAACCAGCCGTTAAACTAACCCCACGAAGCAACTTGGATTGCGCCATGGAGCAGAAAGGCAAGGCTGCGAAAAAAAACAACAGTTTTAATTTCTTCATATCTATTTCTTGTTTAAGATTATCCTGTTTTTATTAAAAGTTAATAGCGCTGCATAGTCCTTATTCCACTGTTCAAAATCCGACTTAAGCAAAATAAAGTCCTCAATTCTGACACTACAAATCAATTCAATTTGATTCCCACTCAACTTAGCTTTTGCCACAAAACTGTACTTGTCTCGCTTAACATCCACAGAATCAGGCAAATATTCTAGTTCATACTTATCTGGCAAATTGTAGACAATGGTATCGTTAAAATTTAAACGTTCACTGAGTGAAAGAGCTTCTCTACGCTTTTCAGAGATACTCATACTGTTCAACCTTGGAAATACAGTAGTAGGTAGCAACAACTGATTATCCAATTTTATGATCTGGTTGCTTAGGATTATATCTGATTCAAATTGAATTGGCTTATCGCGATTTCTATCTATGTCAAAACTTTCGTTCTTATAGCCAATGTTGAGATTATTGTAGGTGAGTATGTTTTTCGTTACCTCAGTCTTATTCTTTCCGGAGAAAGTGAAAAGTTCCGTTCTTAAATCACTCGCAGGGTTACCTGACAAATACCGTTTTTGTCGACCAACTAACTGTTCCTCTCCTGCAGATAATTGTAGCTCTAATCTAGAATTTTCATAATGCTCTGTGAAGGATTGAAATGGCAATTGTTCTACAATCACATGCGCATCACCTTCAATCATTGCGGTTTTACCTTGCAGCTGATCTGGAATTTGATATAAACCATAAAAATTAGTGGTAGGGTCTAAAAACAACCAATTGTCCTTCCATTTTACCGCTGTAATCATGTGGTTTGCAGGACTGATACTCGGTTGCGTCATGGCCAAAAAGCTATGGTCCTTAGTTCCTATCCAAACCAAACGTGAGTCAAAACCCGCCAGTAAGAGCATCTGCTTAAGCAGATTCGATTTGCCTTTACAATCCCCATAACGTTTAAAGTATACTTCCTGACAAGCGTCAGGAACAAAGGCAGCCAAACCATTTTCGAAAGCCAAATAGCGTATATTATCCTGTACCCAGTAGTATAAACTGCGCAACTTCTCTTCATCTGACTTTCCAGTAGTGAGGCTATCAACCAACCCTCTAAGACCCTCTACTTCATTTTTTGTCCTCTCCGCCATCGACCTATTCCATCGATAAATGTCCTCCACATTAGAAAGCAGCGAAATTTTATCTCCTTTGTTGGTCGTGAACTGTTCCGCAAAAACTAAAATGTGTGGCTCATAATAAATTGAATTGGGAGCCATTCTTACTTCCTTGCCCGCTTCAACATTATCGCGTTTAAACCGATAAATCGTTTTATTTTTTAACAATTCCTTGCTGAATTGTATGTTGGCTTGATCAAAATGCAAACTGTCAAACCGAACTTTTAGCTCTTTTGGAATTTCAAAAATGATTTCCGAATGCAAAGCAGGGTACTTATCCAAAAATGTTAATTCAGACAAATGCGCATAACTGGTCAGCAAAAAGCTGCTTC
>Ga0105053_10006353_pt1 | contig 16323 bp, 5 predicted proteins | sample BON01_FD_78093 | JGI IMG/M metagenome (GOLD analysis project Ga0105053, IMG submission 78093) | Freshwater microbial communities from Lake Bonney liftoff mats and glacier meltwater in Antarctica - BON-01 | ecosystem: Environmental > Aquatic > Freshwater > Ice > Glacier meltwater | place: Lake...
CCCCCCCCCCCCCCCCCCCCAAAAAACACGAAAACAAACACACAAACAAAAAACAGCTGAGGGCATCGGCACGGGCTGGTCCACCTTTGTGCCCAACTACAGCCCGCGGGACATCGTCGCCAACCTCAAGCGCCTGCTCAACGGCGAGCCCATGGTGGCCATGCAGCCCTGGTACCGGGGGTTCCACGGGTCCGTTGTCGAGGTGCCGGCGCCGGCGGGAAGCGCCCGCGGCGCGCGCTCTTTTTTGCTGAGCGGGACGGCGAGCGCGAGCGGCCCCGACCGCCTCGAGGTGACGGAGCTTCCCGTGCGGCGCTGGACGCAGGACTACAAGGAGTTTTTGGAGAGCCTGATCGAGGGGTACGTGCCGGCCGCGGGGGCGGACAAGGGCAAGGGGGCCAAGGGGGCGGCGGGCGGCGGCGGCAAGGGCGGCGGAGGCGGCGGCAAGGGCGGCGGCGCGGCGGCGGGCAAGAAAGCGGCCGCCGCTGCCGCCGCCCCGGCGGCCGCCGCCGGCGCCAAGAAGCCCGCGCCGCCGGCCAAGAAAAAAGCGCCCGCCAAGAAGAAGAAGGGCAGCTCCGACGACGGCGGCGGCGGCGACAGCGACGACTCGTGGAACAGCGGCGCGGGCGGGGACGGGGCAGGCGACGACGAGGAGGACGACGACGACGACGACGAAGAGTTTGAAGCCGCGACGGCCGGCGCGCGCGGCGGCCGCGGCCGGTCCAAGGCCTCCGGCGCCGCCGACGCCGCGCCGCCCCTCGCCTCTGGCCCGCTCTTGCTCGACTACAAGGAGCACCACACCGACCTGTCCGTGCACTTCTCGTGCGAGATGCTCCCGGGAAAGCTCGACGAGGTCCTGCGCGCGGGCATCGAGCAGCGCCTCAAGCTGACGACGCGCGTCAGCACGGGCAACATGATGCTGTTCGACGCGGACGGCAAGATCCGCCGGTACGAGACGCCCGAGCAGATCCTCGCAGAGTTCTTCGACCTGCGGCTCGCGACCTACGAGCGGCGGCGGCGGTCGCTGCTGCACGACGCCGAGTGGGCCGAGCGCCGCGCGGGCAACAAGTCGCGGTTCGTGGCGGCCGTGATCTCGGGCGCGCTGGCGGTGGGCAACCGCAAGCGCGCGGCGATCGAGGGGGACCTCGACGCGGCCGGGTTCGCGCGCATGACAAAGTCGCGGCCGGGCGCCGAGGGCGGCTCGCCCGACGCGCTGGCGGCGGCGGCGGCGCTGGCCGGAGGGGAAGACGGCGGCGGCGGAAGCGGCGCGCTGGCGGCGGCGGCCGGCGGCGCCGTCGGCGACCCGGACGCCGACGCGGCCGCCGACGAGGCCGCCGCCGCGGCCGCGGCCGCCGCGGCCGCCACCGCCTCGTACGACTACCTGCTGTCCATGCCGATCTGGTCCCTCACGCAGGAGAAGGTGGAGCTGCTGCGCGCCGAGGCCGAGGCCGCCGCCGCAGAGGTCGGGAGGCTGCGCGGCGCCGACATCCGTCGCATGTGGCTGGACGACCTGGACGCCTTCTCGGAGGCGTACGAGGCGTGGGAGGCGGAGGAGCAGGCGTCGCAGGCGCGGCTGGCGCGGCAGCAGCTGGCGGCGCGCGAGGGGCGGGGGGGGGCTAAAAAGGGGGGGGGCAAGAAGAAGAAGGGGGGCGCGGCGGCAGGGGGCAAGAAGAAAAAGGCGGCGGGCTCGGACGACGACGACGACGACGAGGAGGAGGACGACGGCGACGACGGGAGCGACTTTGAGGCCGAGGTGCTGCCGAAAAAGGCGCGCGGGGCGCCCGGCGCGCGCGGCGGGGGCGCGGCCGCGAGCCGCGCGTCCTCCGCCCTTGCCGCGGGGGCGGCGGCGAGCGCACGCCCGCCGGCGGCGGCGCCGGCCGCGCCAAAGCCGCCGGCCGCGGCCGGGAAAAAGGGCGCCGCGCCCGCCGGCGCCGCCGCGCTGAGCGGCGCGCCCGCGGCGCGGCCGGCCTACACGGCCAAGGCGGCCGCCGCGCCGCGCCCGGGCGCCGCGCCGGCGCCCGTTGCCGCCGCCGCGCTCAAGGCCGAGGAGCCGGAAGAGCCCGAGGAGGAGCCCGAGCCGCTGAGCCTGGTCGAGCGCCTGAGGATGATGGCGATGAAACACGGCGGCGCCGGCGCCGGCGCCGGCGCCGGCGGCGGGGGAGGAGCGGCGGCGGGCGGCGGTTTGAGCGCGGGCGCGGTCGCGGGCAGCGGCGGGTTTGGCGGCGGCGCCGCCTCGGCGTCCGCCGCCGCCGTCGCCGCCGCCGCTGGCCCCTCGGCCGCCCCGGCCCCCAAGCGCAGCGCCGCCTCGGCCGCGGCCTCCAAGATGCGCGGGCTGGGCGTGCACGACGAGGAGGAGGAGGACGAGGAGGACGGGGGCGCGGGGGAGGTGATGTCGCCCCCTCCCGCGCGCGGCGGCGGCGCCAAGGGCGTCGGCGGCGCCAAGGGCGGTGGAGGCGGGAACAAGGGCAAGGGCCCCGCCGCCGCGGCCTTTGGGCGCTCGTCCGTGGGCGGGGTGTCCCCGGAGGTGGCCGCGCGCCGCGCGGCGGCCGAGGACCAGCGCCGCGCGGCCGTCAAGCGCAAGCCCGCGGGCGGGCGCAAGGCGGCGGCAGCGCCCGCGGCCAGCGACGACGACGACGACGAGGGCTGCGGCGGCGGCGATTGGCAGACGAGCCCCGCGCCCGCGGCCGCCCGCCCGCGCGGCGGCGGCGCCGGCGGCGCGCGCGACCCCTACGCCTACGACGCGGCCACGCCCTCGCCCGCCGTCGCGCGCAAGAAGCAGCAGAGGCTGACGGCCGCGTCGCCCGCGCCCGCGGGCGCTGCTGCTGCTGCGCGCATCCCTGCTGCAGCGCGCCCGCCAAAGCCGCCCGCAGCCGCCGCCAAGCCCGCGGCCGCTGCTCCCGCGGCCGCGGCCGCTGCTCCCGCGGCCGCCGCCGCCGCCGCCGCCGCCGGGCGCGCGCGCCGCGCGGCCCCGGCCAAGAAGTACGCCGACAGCGACGGCGAGGAGGACGACGAGGAGGCGTCGAGCGCGCCCGCGGGCAGCAGCAGCGAGTACGAGGCGTCCGAATGAAGAGTGTTAGAGTTGGAGAAGACGGTTTTTGAGCAACGACGACGAGACGACGACGACGACAGCGACAAATTTTGAGTTTTCAGAATAAGGATGGTTTCCGAGACTGTGTGTGTTTACAAACAAGTAGTGATGGTGGCACAAGAGTGACTTGAACGGCATGTCGGGGACACGCGCACCGGCACTCGAACGGCGAGGACAAAGAGAAGCGGCGCCAAGCGCGGACGAGCAAGAAAGCGAAGACAACGACAGGCCGGGGGCGGCGGCGCTCTTCTCTTGTCAAACGCGCAGGGCCGCGACGCCCGCGGCGGCCTCGTCCACGGCGCTGGCCGAGGGACCGCCCTGGCGCGCGCGTGACCGCGTCACCGGCCGCTCGGCTGCCAGCGCGACGGCCCCAGCGCCGACGCTGCCGCTGCCGCCTCCCCGCCGCCGCCGCCGCCTCCCCGCGCCGTCCTCGCCGCCGCCGTCCTCGCCCTCGTCCTCCTCCTCCTCCTTGTCGTCGTCGTCCTGGTCGTCGCCTCCCTTGCGGTGCTGGTGGTCGTCCCCCTGGTCGCCCTCCCCCTCCACAAAGCCCGGCTTGGACGTGCTCGCCGCGATCAGCTCGGCGTCCGACATCATCGCCGCCCCCGGCGGCTGCTGCTGCGACTGCCGCTGCGACAACTGCTGCTGCGACTGCTGCTGCTGCAGCGCCCGCAGGCGCGCCGTCGCCTCGCCCGCGGCCGCGCCCACGCGCACGTTGAACGCCGACACCCCCTCGCGCAGCCGCGCGTACCTCTCGAGCACGGCCGCCGCCGCCCGGTCGTGCGCCTGCACCAGGTCGCGCGCCCGGTCGCGCGCGCGCTGCGCCCCCGCGTCCAGCTGCGCGCGCCGGGCGGCGGCCACGCCTCCCTCGGCCTCGGCCACCTCGCGGTCGCGCCGCGCCTCCTCCAGCGACGACGCCGCCGCGTCCTTGCGGAGCGCCGCCTGCGACTCGAGGCGGCGGATCCGGTCTTGGAGGGTGGCCTGCTGGCGCGCCAGGTGCTGCGCGCGCGCCTCGACCTCGGCGCCGTCGCCCTGCGCGCGGCCGATGCGCTCGCGCAGGGCCTTGACGCGGCGCGACGCCTCCTTCTTGCGCTCGACGTCCGCCTCGAGCTCGGCCATCGCCTCGCGGCAGCGGCCGAGTTCTCGCTCGGCCTTGGCGGCGGCTTCGGCGCGCAGCTGCAGCGCGGCGCACCGGCGGTCGGCGTCGGCCACCAGCGCGCGCTCCTGCTCGACGGCGGCCTGCATGTCGGCGAGCGTGCGCTGGAAGCGCTCGGGGGACTGCACGACCTGCCCGCGCAGGCGCTCGACCTCGGCGCGGCGCTCCGCCAGCTCGGCGCGCTCGGCCTGCGCGGCCTCGTGCTGCCGCGCCGCCTCGGCCTTGTGCTGCTTGGCGCCGGCCAGCAGCGCGCCGACCTGCTTGCTCAGCTGCTGGTTCACGCCCGTCAGCGCGCCGGCCTCGGCCTCGACGGCGGACGCCTCGGCCGCCTCGCCCGCGCGCGCCAGGCGCAGGGCCTCAAGGTCTGCCTCGGCCGCCCGGCGCGCGGCACGCGCCGCGCGCGCGCCCTCCTCGGCCGCCTCCAGGCCCGACTGCAGCTCAGCGTACGCCTGCAGCTTCTCCTCGCGGAACTTGGCGAAGTTGACCACGGCCGACAGCTGCCGGCGCAGGCGCGCGGGTTCCGGCTTGTAGATGTCGCGCAGGCCAAAGTCGCGCGAGCCGGCCGCCGACAGCAGACGGCGGAGCGCGCGATGCAGGTTGCGCGCGGCCACGGAGGCGTCGTGGAGCTCGGGCCACTCGAAGGCGTCGATGGCGGCGAAGACGGGCTGGTTGAGCTCCTCGCTGTGGGTGTGTTTTATGATTTCAGAGGAAGGAAGGTCGTGTCGTTGTTGCTTTTTTAGCGGGCGCGTCGTCGCTGTTGTTCTGTTCAGCTCTCTCTCGCCTCGACGCCGCCGCGCGGGGACGCCGACGGCGACGCGTCTCGGCGGAAAGAAGAAGAAGAACGATTCATTCGCGCTCTCACCGCGTGATGCCCGTCAGCATGATGAGCACGCTCTCGAAGACCGGGCGCACGACCTCGTACGTCGGCTTGGCCAGCTGCGCGGCCGTCAGCGGCACCTCCATCTCCTCGAGGCACGGCAGCAGCTCGTCGTTCTCCAGCACAGGGAAGGAGAACGCCGCGGCCGCCATGTCGTCCAAACGGCAGCTTTGCCTGCCGCGGGGCTGCTGGGGCTCGACGAGGCCTAGGAAGTCGCGTGCGCGCGCCCCTTGGCCGTCGGAGGGGCGAGAGGGAGGCCGCCCCTCTTCTCGCGTTCTTTGTTGCTTTTTCCGTCTGCCTTTTTTTTTTGAATTGCGTTCCGTCGGGTTCTGCGAATCGTGTGGTCGTCTCCAAAAAGAAAGAGCGTCAAGTGTGATGGTGGGAGTGCTTGGAAAGAGGCAGGGACTCTGTGCGTTGTTCTGTCCGTGTGTGTGAGAAGAGAGAGAGACGGAGAGAGCTCTTCGTGTTTCGGTCGGCGTCGGCGTCGGCGCTCGTCCGCCGACAGACGCGCTTTCGAACGGCGCCCGACAGGGAAGCCGCAGACGCGCGCGAGCTTATTGAGACGTGGCACTCAGTCCCCCCCGCCCCCCCCCCCACACACACTCCGAGTACTTGGCACCAAAATGGCACCGGGCGCGTCGCCACCGCCACCGCCACCACCACCACCGTCGGCGGTGAGGCAGCCCCCGCCCTTTACGCTGATCGCGCACCGCGGCCTGTCGGCCCTCGCGCCCGAGAACACGCTCGCCGCGTTCGACCTGGCGCTCGAGCGCGGGTTCGACCACTTTGAGACGGACGTCCAGCTCACGTCCGACGGAGCCTTGGTTGTGCTGCACGATGAGAGCGTCGGCCGGACGCTGGAAGCAGTCGGCGGCGCCGATAGCGGCGGCGGCGGCGGCGGCGGCGGCGGCGCGGACCGCGGCGGCGGCGGGGACCGCGGCGCGGCGGCGACCCTCCTCGCCGGCCGCCCCGTCGCCGAGTGCACGCTCGCGGAGCTGCAGGGGCTGGACGCCGGCGCGTGGTGGCGGCGGGGTCGGGCCGATGGCGGGGAGGGCTTTATGCTACCGCCGGACGCCGCGGAGGCAGGAGGCGAGGACGTGGAGACGGGCGCCGCGACCGCCGAGGCCGATGGCGACGCCGATGCCGCTGCCGCCGGCGCCGCCGCCGCCGCCGCCGCCGCACGGTTTTGCCCGCCGCCGTCGCTGGACGAGGTGCTCCTGAGGTACCGCGGCCGGGCGCATATCCACCTGGAGCTCAAGTCGCGGCAGCCGGGCCTCGCGCGCGCGGTGCTGGACGCGCTCGCGCGGACGGGGTGGAGGAGGGACCTTGAGGAGCGGGCGGCGGCGGCGGCGGCGGCAGAGGCGGCAGAGGCGGCAGAAGCAGACAAGGAGGAGAAGCGGACGGGTGCGCGGCGGGCCGGGACGTGCGGCGACGTCCCCGGTCTGACCCTTACGAGCTTTCACCTGGAGCAGCTTCTAAGGGTCGGCGAGGAGCTCAAGGCGGAGGGGCGGGCGGAGACGGGGGACGGCGCAAGCAGCGGCAGCCGAGGCGGCGGCGGCGGCGGCGGCGGCGCGGCGGCGGCGGGCCCGTGCTTCTTGCGCCGGCAGTGGCTCGTGCAGGAGCTCGACGGCGCGACGGTCGAGGCCGCCTGCGCCGTCGAAAGCGGCCTCACCGGCATCTGCCCGCGCGCAAACGCCGCCACGCGCGAGGGCGTCGACGCGGCGCGGCGGGCGATGGCGGCGGCGGGCGCGGCCGGCGCTCGGGGCGGCCGGCGGCGGCGGCGGCCGGTGGAGGTGCGCGCGTGGGGGGTCCGGTCGTTGGCGCTGCTGCGGCGGGCGGTCGAGGTGGGCGCGGACGGGGCGACGGTCAACTGGCCGCACCTGGGGGAGAGGGCGCTCTCGCGGCTGAGGGGGGTTGATGGCTCTTGGGGCGCGGGGGATGAACAGACGCGCGCGCGCCGCGCGCTCAGGTCCGGGCGCCCCCCGAACAACAGAGCCTTGTCGCCGTCTGCGACAAAACCGAAACAAATGAAATGACTCGTGCCCTCATGATCGTCTGTGTCACCAGGGCCATGTCCCTCGCCGTGCCTCTTGGCAATCGCTGAGCCACACACCTTGGGTCCAGGAGGGCGCGTTCGGGAAGAGAGGTCGTCCTTTGCGGCGGTTGGGCTTTCGACGTCCGGGCTCCCCACAACAACAAATCGCGATGGACGGGTGCACGCTGCTGGTGTACAGCGATGCCAAGCGGCAGCACTGCCTGATCGTGCGGCCCGCGTACGGGTGCGTGTTTGTTGATGTGTGTGTTGATGTGTCCTCGGAGAACAGCCATCGAAAAGTCTCACGCCGCCTCCCGCCTCCCCACATCCGACAACGCAGGACGACCACCCACTTGATACGCATCGACCCGGTCTCGGGCGCCCTGACCTACGGCGGCGCGCAAGGGCGCGACGCGTTCGCCAACGAGGTGCGCTCCGCTTGTCGTTTGCGCGCGCGCGCTTGCGGCGCGTCGTCGGGCAACCGCGACGGCAGCGACGGAAACCGAAAGACTCCTCCCGCCCATCCTCACGTAAAGCACGCACACGCAGACGCACACACACACGCCCACCGACAGACCGCCGCCCTGGCCTATCTGAACGCGCAAGAGGCCGCCGCCGCCGCCGCCTCGGCCGCCGCCGCGCGGCCGCCCGCGCCGCCGCCGCGTGCCGGCTCGCCCCACCTCTACGCGGGCCGCCGCCAGGCCGCCGACGTCGCGCGCCTCGGGGCGGCGGCGGCCCTCGTCGCCACGCCCCCGGCGGCGTCGGCAGCAGCAGCGTCAGGCGCGTCAGCAGCGCGCGCCGGCAGCCCCCGCCCCCCCGCCTCTGCCCCCGCCTCTGCCCCCGCCTCTGCCTCCGCCTCTGCTTTTGTGCTCGCGCGAGGGCTGGCGCCGCTCGGGTATGCCGTCCTGGGGAATGCGGCGCTGCTGCTGCTGGCGGACGGCCTGCGCACGTCGGCCACCCTGCCCGGCGGGCACGCGGTGCGCACGGTGCAGTCGTCGCGCTGGGCGCGCCTCGCGCTGCGGCAGCCCGAGCTCGAACCGCCCGCCAAGGGCGAGCTCGAGCGCGCCGTGGACCGGATTACCGGATACCCGCTCGACGGCGCGCACTGGTTCTGCGAGACGCTCGACGTGTCGCGGCCCTTCCCCTCCCCCAAGGCCGCGCACGAGCCCAGCTGGGAGTTCGTGTGGAACCGCTGGCTGTCGGAGCCCTTCCGGCGCGTGCCGGGTCTGGAGCGCGTCTGCCCGCCGCTGCTGCAGGGCTTGGCGGAGAGCCGGCCGCTCGAGGACTTGGACGGAAATCCCTATGGCTACGCGCTGCTGTCGCGGCGGTGCCGCCTGCACACGGGCCCGAGGTACAAGGCCAGGGGTCTGAACGAGGCGGCGGACCCGGGGAACGAGGTCGAGTGCGAGCAGATCGTGTGGCGGCCGCTCCCCTCCTCGGGCGGCGGCGGCGGCGGCGGGAGCGGCGGCGGCGGCGGGAGCGGCGGCGGCGGCGGGGGCGGCGACGGCGGCGGAGCGCGAGGCGAAACCGGGCCGGGCTCGAACGCGGCATCATCATCATCTCCACTACCACCACCACCAGCACCAGCCCCGCGCCCCCCCTCCTCCCTCGCCTCCCTGCCCCCGCCCAGCGTCGCCTGGTCGCGCTACGCCTGGCGCCGCGGCAGCGTCCCCCTCTGGTGGACGGTGGCGCTCCGCAACGGCGGCATGGGCGAGGCCGAGATCCGCATCCGCCACACCAACACGTTCCGGGGGTCCAGGAGGTACCTGAGGCGGCTGCAGCGGCGGTTCTGCCCGCGGCCGCAGTACGAGGCGGCGGAGGAGGGGGGCGCGGCGGCGGCGGCGGGGGGCGGCGGAAGCGGCGGCGGAGGAAGCGGCAGCGGAGCGGGGGAGGAGGGGGAGGACCCGTCGCTGTCGGTGCCGATCGCGCTCTTCTCGCTCCTGCGGAAAGGGACGCCCGACCGCGACCGCTCCGAGGCGCGGCTGGCCGAGGCGTTCGACCACCTCGCGTCGCAGCTGCGGCGCGAGGACCACCCGCGCGGCGCGCCCTTGCCCGGCGGCGCGGGCGCGGCCGAAGCCGCCGCCGCCGCCGAAGCCGAGGCCGGCCGCGCGTCGCCGCCGCCGCGAGCGCCGCGCCGCCGCACCTTCCCGCGCCTGCCGCTCACCTACGTGGCGCTCGACTGGCACCAGCTCGACCGCGAGCTCGGCACCGAGGCGCTGGTCGAGGCCTTCTGGAGCCAGCTCGCGACCGTGGCGCCCGAGCACGGCTTCGCGCAGGGCACCCTCTGCAAGGTCGGGCCGGACGCGAGGGAGCTGGCGGCGACAGGAGCGGCCGCAGGCGCGGCGGCGGCAGGAGCGGCGGCGGCAGGAGCGGCGGCGACGGGAGCAGCGGCAGGGGCGCCTCCCCCCGCGCCCCCGCCACCCCCGCCCCCCTTGCCCCGCGGCGCCTCCCCCGCGGGCGAGGGGTGGGCGGCCGCCTGGGGCGCCCAGCAGCGCGGCCTGTGCCGCTACAACTGCGCCGACTCGCTCGACCGCACAAACGTCGGCTCGTTCTTCGGCGCCGCGCAAATTTTTGCCGAGCAGGCGCGCGCCCTGGGCGTGGCGGCGGCGGTGACGGGCGGCCCCGCCGGCGCCGCCCCGGGGGCCGGGGGCGCGTCCGGGGGCGCGGCGGCGCTGCGGGAGCGCGCGGCCCAGCTGCGGCGGCAGGCGGCGGCGGCGGTGGCCGAGGCCGGCGAGCGCGGCGGCGGCGGCGGCGGCGGCGGCGACAGGGGTGGCGGCGGCGCGGGCGGCGGGGCGGGCGGTGGCGGCGGCGCGGGCGCTGCGCTGCTGGCCTCGCTCGGGCAGGGCGTGGCGAAAGGGTTTGCGGCCGCCGTGGGCGACCTGCGGCTGGGCGCCTCCCGGCCCGCCGAATCTCCGCAGCAGCAGCTGGACGGCAGCGCGCACGGCGCCAACAACGCCTACTATCACGGCCACGGGCAGGGCCACTCGGCGCACGGCCTCGGCCTCGGCCTCGGCCTCGGCCTCGGCGGCGGCGCGGCGGCCGCGTCGGCGTCGGCGCCGTCGCTGCTGGCGGCGGCGGCGCTCGCCGGCGGCGGCGCCGGCACCGGCGCGGGGGCGCAGGCGTCGTCGCCCCCCTCGCCGCCGCCGCTCCCCCCCGGGTGGGAGGCAAAGTACGACCCGGCCAACAAGCGCACGTTCTACGTCGACCACAACTCGCGGACGACGTCGTGGGAGCGGCCCGTGGCGGCGGCGGCGGCAGCGGCAGCGGCAGCGGCAGCAGCAGGGCCGACGCCTGCGGCAGCGGCAGCGGCCGGCGCCTCGGCCGCGCCGCCGTCCGTCGCCGCCCCGCTTCCGCCCCACCCGCCTCTCCCCTCCCGCGCGGCCGCCGCGCAGCCGTCCCCGGAGCCCTCGCCCTCGTCCAGCCAGGTCCTCGGGCGCGCGGTGGCCGGCGGCGCGGCCGCGGCAACAGCCAACGCCGCCGCCGCCGCCGCGCTCGCTGCCGCCGCCGCGCTCGACGCGCCGCTGCTCACCCCCTGGGCCTCGCTCGCCGACCCCCGCCTCGCCCGCGCCCGCGCCTTCGCGCGCCGCATGTCCCCCGCCGCGCTCGGGGCCGTCGCCGAGCTCTTCCTGACCAACGGTGACATGTGCGCGTGGCTGTACACGGGCAGCCCTGCGATGCACTCGGATCGCGTCTTGCTCTTTGAGCCAGAGGGGTCGCGGCTGCGGCGCGAGTCGGCCTCTGCCGCCGTGTACGGCAACCCCCTGATCGCCATCCGCCGGCGCTACAACAACGTGGTCATGGACGACGAGCGCAAGGCCCAGGCCGACGCCTTTTTGGGGACGCAGACGTGGCGGCAGATGCCGAGCGTGCACGTGCCGCTGCGCGACGACGGGCGGCCGCTGCCCTGCGACTGGCCCGAGAGCGACGACGGGGGAGCGGGCGGCGGCACGGGCGGCGGCGGCGGCGGCGGCGGCGGCGGGGGCGGGGGAGGAGGCGCGGGCGCGGGCGAGGGTGCGGACGGAGGCTGCGGCGCGGACCCCTTGGGGGCGGTCAACTGGCCGCCGATGGGCGCTGGTGGGGGTGGTGGCGGGGGCGGGGGCGGCGGCTACGGCGCGGACGGGTGGGGGGGCGCGGCGCCCCGAGGAGGGGGGGCCCCGGCAGCGCTGGCGGGCGGCGGCGGCGGCGGCGGGGCGGCGCTGTCCTCGTCGGCGGCGACGGGCGGCGGCGGCGGCGGCCCCCCGTCGTTCAGCTCGGAGCAGATCTTCCGCGACCTCGCCAGCCTCGACCTCGGCGAGCGGCGGCGAGCGGCGGCGGCGGCCGCCGCGTCCGCGGCGTCCGTGATCCAGAGCGGCGTGTCTGGGGTGGTCGCCGCCTTGAGGAGCGGCGGCGGCGGCATCGGCGGCGGCGGCGGCGGCGGCGGCGGTGACGGCGGCGGAGGCGGCGCGTGGGCGCCCGCGCCGCAGTTTCCGCCCGCGGTTGCAGCAGCTGCTGCTGCGTCCGTGGCCACCGCCTTGCCCCTCGGCGCCGCCGCTCGGCCGCCCCCCCCCTCGCTGCGGGAGGAAGAGGCGTCGGCGGCCGCGGCCGCGCCCCGGGCCGCCGCCGCCGTCCCCGCCCCGCCCGCCAGCCCCTTTGCCCCGTCGGCGGGCCCGTCCGGCGGACTGCGGCCCGTCGTCGCCGCCAACGCCGGCGGCGGCGCGTCCGGGCTGGAGGCCTCGTTCAGCGACCCGCTAGGCTTGCTCTAAAGTTTGCTTAATGTAATTTGCGATGGGCACGGCGGTTCCTTCACCCTTGATTTCGCTCTTGGATCGAACCGCGGTGTAAGTCTTAGCGTCCCAAATCGTGGGCGTCGGGGGTCGTGGCGTGTCGTGGGCGGGGCGGCGGAGCGGCGGGGCGACGCGCGGCCGCTGTCGCTGTCTCTTGAAGCCCCCGCCCGCTCGTCGCGCCCTTGCGCACGCTCACACGCGCGCGCGCTAAACGGCGCCCACTCTCTCCTATCGCAGCGCCTTGACCAGATCAACACTCGAACGATCGCACGATCGCAAGACGCGCGTCTGCCCACTCCCTCACCCTGCCGTCTCTCTCTCTCTCGCGCGCGCGCAAAGGACGACCATGTACCACAACAGCGGAGGTGGTGGTGGTGGGCGATACGGTGGTGGCGGTGGCAATGGTGGTGGCGGCGGCGGCCGGTACGGAGGAGGAGGAGGCGGGCGGGGGCGCGGCAGGAACCAGCACCAACACCAACAGGGGCAGCACGGCGGGGGGCAGCAGCAGCAGCCGGGCCCGCGCTACCAGGCGTCGTACGTGGGCCACAAGCGCGGCCGCGACGAGGAGGAGGCCATCGCCTTCAAGCCCTTGATCGACCGGCTCATGATGCTCGGCGAGAGCCCCGACCCGACCGAGCGCGCCGACGCCGCCGCCGTCGCGCGCTCGGTCGAGCGCGCCGCCCGGCAGCTTCGCCAGGACAGCGCCGCGGCCTTGGCGCAGAGCGGCAACGGCGGCAAAACAGGCGACGACGGCAATGACGACGAGACGGGTCTTGCCGCGCTGCTGGACGTGCTGCTGGACGCGGCCGCGTCCCTGCCGCAAAAGTCCCCGCTCTTGGCGCTGACCGTGGCCCTGGCCGCGGCGGGAGACGAGGTGGCGGCGGCGGCGGGCGGCGGCGCGGACGGCGGCGTCGGCGGCGACGGCGGCGGCGCCGACGGCGCCGCCGCGCGCACCGCCGCCGCGCACCTGGCCGCGCGCTCGGCGGGCGCGCTCGAGGCCGCGCTCGCGCTCGAGGGCGGGGCCGGGCGCCTGGCCGCGCGCTGCCACCTGCGCTTCCTCGCGTGCCTCGCCGCCGCGGGCGTCGTCACGCCGCGCTCGACCGCGCGACTGCTCGCGTCGATGGTCGCCGCCGCCCGCGCCGCCGCCGCCGGCGAGCTGGCGGCGGGAGACCCTCGCGGCCACACGTGGCAGCCGTGGGCCGACGAGCTCGCGCTCGCCGTCGTGGGCGAGGCCCTGCCCTACTGCGGGGCCGCGCTCGCCACGGGCGCGGCCGCGGAGCTCGAGGCGCTGCGGGACGAGCTGGACGGGTACGTTTTTGGCGGCGGCGGCGGCGGCGGCGACCAAGCCAACGCCGGCGGCGCCTCCCCCGGCGGCGGCGGCGGCGGCGGCGGCGGCGGCGGCGGCGGCGGCGGCGCCCGCCCGCTCTCGTTCGACCCGGAGATGCGGCCCTTTGGCGTGGGCGTCCCCGAGGCCCTCGCCGCGGCCGACGCCGCCCGCGTCGTGGCCGCGGGAGGCCTCGCCGTCACGGGCGACCCCACGCTCGGCAGCGACAGCGGCGCCGGCACGGCGCTGGCCGCGGCGTGGCGGGCCGTCCGCGACTGCGGCTGGCCGGCGGAGGCGGCGGCGGCGGCGGCCGACGCGGAGGGCAGCGGCGGCGGCGCCGCCTCCGCCGCCGCCCCGCCCGCGCGCGAGCCGTGGGCCGTCGACTCGGTGCCCCCGATCGGCGCCAAGACCGAGGAGCGCCTCGCGCACAGCGCCCTCACCCCGGAGCAGCTCCCCGCCGTGGCCGTGCCCTCGGCGCCGCCGGGCCTGAGCGCGGCGGCGGCCAAGGCGGCGGCGGCGGCGACCGCCGCAGCCGGCGGCGGCGGCGGCGGCGGCGCCAGCCCCCTGGCGGCGGCCGCTCCGGTGCACCCGGCCGCCGTCTACGCCTGCCTCGCCGCCGCCGCCCGCGCCGCCTACCCCCCGCCCGGCATGCTGCGCTTCCTGCCGTCGGACAAGACAGACGCGGGGCGGCCCGCAGTCGAGCGCGTCGTCGGCGACGGCCTGGTCGCCTCGGCGGCCGCCACCCTCGCGCCCCACCGCGTCGAGGCGGCCGCGGCCCTCGTGCGCGGCCTACCCCTCCCCTACGCGCACGACGGCGTGCTGGCCGAGGCGCTGCTCGGGTCGCAGGCGATGTGCCTGCCTCGCTGCCCCGACCGCGAGCCCGGCGCCGCCGGCGCCCTCTTGATGGATGTTTGCCGGCTTAGCTCGCAGTTCCCGCGCTACCTTGCCGCGGCCGCGCGCGAGGCCTACGCCCGCGCCGCCCGCCTGGACCCCACGGCCGAGGCGGCGCTCGCGGCCTACCTGGCGCACCACATCTCGTCCTTCGGGTGGGTGTGGTTCTGGGACCGGTGGCGCGCGGCGGCGCGCGGCCACCCGCGCTCGGCGCGCGCGCGCCTCTGCGCGGCGGTCGTCCGGCGGCTGCTGCGCCTGTCCTACCGGGACCACGTGGCAAAGAAGCTCCCCGAGGCCTTTCTGCCGATGCTGGGGCCGGCGCAGGAGCCCTTGGGCATGCCCGAGGCGGCGCCGTACGACCCGCATGCGGGGGAAGGAGGAGGCGCGGGCGGCGGCGGAGGGGTCAAGGAGGAGGAGGAGGCGCAGGAGGACGAGCCGCCGCGGCCGATGGACAGCGGCGAGGGGGAGGAGGGGCACGGCGGCGGCGGCGGCGGAAACGGCGCGTCTGCGGCGGCGGCGGCGCTGACGTCCGAGGAGCGCGAGGAGCTGCGCTGGGCCGGCAAGCTGCTCGGGGTCCTGCGCTACCGGCGCACGGACGGGGGCGCGCCCGCGCCCCTGCCCGCGGACGAGGTCGGCCGGTGGCTGCGGCGGCCGGGGGGCATGTTTGCGCGCCTGAGCGCGGCGGCGGGCGAGCACGAGCAAGACGGCGGCGGCGGCGGCGGCGACGGACAAACGATGATGCAGACGGACGACGCAGGCGCCCCCCCCTCCCCGCCCCCCTCCCGCCGCGCCCTGCGCGCCGTCGCGCGCGCCCTGCTGGCCCTCGGCGCCAAGACCCCGACGCACACGGCCGCCGCGCTCGAGCGCATGGCCCCCGCCGTCGGGCCGCTCTTCCTGGCGGCCGGCGGCGCGCCGGCGCTCGAGGCCGCCGGCGCGCTGTGGCGGCGGTCGCCGCAGCGCCTGAGCCTGACCGTCGAGCGCCTGGTGGACACCGGCTACGCGCGCGCGCGTGACGTCCCCGCGTGGCTGACGGGCGGCTGGGAGGGCCTCGCGCGCGACCCGCCGCACGTGCCCCCGCCGCCGCCGCCGCCGCCGCCGGCCGCGGAGGAGGAGGGGAACGGAGGAGGCGGCGGCGAGGGCGCGGCGGCGGCGGCGGCGGCGGACGCGGCGGCCGAGGCGTCCGCCGTCCGCGAGGCGGCCCTCGAGGCGTGCCGCGAGCACCTCGCGCTCGAGGAGGCCGCGCACGAGCTCATGCGCGAGGCCGCCGCGCGCGCGGAGGCCGAGGTCGAGGCGGCCGAGGCTGACGAGCGCGAGGCGGCGGCGGACGAGGCGCGCGCCGCGGCCGAGGCGGCGGCCGCCGAGCAGACGGCCGCCGCCGCCGCTTCTGGCGGCGGCGGCGGCGGCGGCGGCGGCGGCGGCGGCGGCGGTCGGTCCGCGCCGATCGACTTTAGCGGCCGCGACGCGGCCGCCGCGCGCCTGAGGCGGCAGGAGGCGGCGTCCCGGCGCGAGCGCGCGGCCGCCGCCTCGGCCGCCGCGCGCGACGAGCTCGCGGCGACGGCGCGCGCGGCCCTGGCCGGCCTGGCGGCCTGGGCCGCGCGCGCCTACGCGGGCGGCGACGAGGAAGACGACGCCGCCATGGCGGAAGCGGGCGACGGCCTCGCCGAGGAGGAGCGCGCGGAGCCCGCGGGCCCCCGCCGCTGCGCCCACGTGCGCGCGTTCGCGCGCCGGTTTGCCGCCGCCGCCGCGCCGTCGGCGCCCGAGCTGCTGGCGGCGGCGGCGGCGCTGCCGCCGGCCGTGCGCGCCGCCCTGCTCGGGCCGCTGCGCCTTCTGGATTACTGAGAGCAATTGCAAAACACACCCCTCGCACGCCTTGTTTTTTTAAATTTTCTGCCCCACAATCGAGTGCTCTCTCTTCCTCGAGATGCCCTCTCTCTAACACCTCTGGGCGACAGGCGGAGGAGGGTGGCGCGCGCGCGAGTGGCGATCCCGATCCCCTGCCTCCCTCCTCCCTCCTCTCTCGCACACGACGCACACGCAGCCCCCCCCCCCCCCCCCCCCCCCCCCGCACCCGCCCCCCCCCCCCCCCCCCCCCCCCCCCCCCCCCCGCCCCCCCCCCCCCCGGCCCCCCGCCGGGGGGGGGGGCGCCCCGCACCACTCCGCCCTGCGCGCCCCGCCCAACGCAAAACACAACACAA
>Ga0105053_10006355_pt1 | contig 16320 bp, 15 predicted proteins | sample BON01_FD_78093 | JGI IMG/M metagenome (GOLD analysis project Ga0105053, IMG submission 78093) | Freshwater microbial communities from Lake Bonney liftoff mats and glacier meltwater in Antarctica - BON-01 | ecosystem: Environmental > Aquatic > Freshwater > Ice > Glacier meltwater | place: Lake...
CGGCAGGTTTTCCTTGAAAATTATTTGTAGGCGCGGCGGCACCATTCGGTAAGGTTGCTGTCGCGTGGCGTGGATCAAGGTGTTTAATGCCTCGCGGATTTCGACACGGGCGTTCTGGTCAATCACCGCGTCAAGCGTGCCGTTCAAAAGCAAGTTCTTGTTACTGTCTGTCAGGTCGTGGGCGATGAACACCATATCCTGATCGCGGTTTTGTTCAACCAGCCCGGCAGCAATGCCCGCCGTGCCGCCCCCGGCATTATAGACCGCCGCAAGATCGGGGTGACGCGCGATGAGGGCAATAAGCTCGGTCTTGGCCTTGTCACGGTTTTCCTGCATTTCGCGGCATTCTACAATTTTAAGGCCCGGAAAATCTTGTGTCAGCACTTGGCGAAAACCGATCTCGCGTTCCTGATGGCCACGATAGGAGAGCGACCCTGCAAAAAACGCCACCTTGCCACGCGCATCCTTACCCAGCAGCCGCCCAACCACATAGCCTGCCAAGCGCCCGGCCTGCGCATCATCAATGCCGATATAGCCATGATGCGGCACTTGCAAAATATCAGAACCAATGGTCACCACATGCGTGCCAGTGGCAATAAGACCGCGCAGCGCCTCGCGCACAATCGGGTGGTCAAGTGCCAGAACGGCCACACCGTCTACCGTGCCTTCCAGCGCTTTCAGCCGTGCCGCCATGGCCGCCGGGTCAAACCCGGCGATGGTTTCAATCTGCGCATCGACGCCCGCAAAGCGTGGGGCCTGAAGTTGGATTTGCGCCTGAAGGTCGCGCACAAAGGCGTTGGTGCCTTGCGGAAACAGAAAGATCAGCCGGACTTGTTGTGCCTCAGTATGCGCGGCCTGTTGGTCTTCGGGCAGATAGCCAAGTCGCGCGGCACTGGCGCGCACAATGGACGCAGTACGTTTACTGGCACTGCCGCGCTGGTTCATGACCCGATCTACCGTGGCCAGCGAGACGTTTGATTCTTTTGCAATGTCTGAAAGTGTGGGTCGGGCCATTACGCGCACTCCATGAGGTTTTTTGAGGTATAACAATGCGAACTTAACCCGTCAACTTCCTCCTTATATGGCAATCACGGCCGGAAATGCAGCAAAAAGGGGCATATAGCCTCAGTTTTTGATGCGATATGCCTCAATATAGGTCACACCGCTCTTGACTCGACTGGGCCAAAGCGTTGATCTTTGAGCCAAATGGCAGGCCTGCGCAAAGCAGGCCGCCCGGGGGGAGATGCCTGTTCATGGCACGGCTTTACGACAGCGAACACGACGCTGCCTCTTTGGCGCAGCGCACGGGCAGTCTGGCTGCGTTCGGCAATGTAAGGTTGTCCACGCTGGAGGATGGCGCGGGGCGCGGTATGCGCGTTCTCGACTTTCACACTGGCAGTGGTTTGCAATTCAGCGTGCTAGTCGATCGCGCCATGGATATTGGCGCGGTGTCGCATAAGGGCCGCGCCATTGGCTGGCATTCGCCAACCGGCTTTCGCCACCCCGCACTTGGCGATTACGATGCCGAGCAGGGGCTTGGCTGGTTACGCTCGTTTTCGGGTTTTCTGGTGACTTGCGGGCTTGACCATGTTGGCGGGCCGGAAGACGTGGCAGCGGACAGCTATAACGACCCGCGCCACAGCACGGTGAAGCACGGGCTGCATGGGCGGATCAGCGGCACGCCAGCGCGGCTAACCGGTTATGGTGAGGCGTGGCAGGGCGACCGTTGCATCCTGTGGGCCGAGGGCGTGAGCGTGCAGGCCACCATGTTTGGCGAAGTGTTGCACCTGCACCGCCGCATAGAGGCGGACCTTGGCGGCAACACCATTCGACTGACCGACCGGGTAGTGAACGCAGGCTTTGCCCTCACCCCAAATATGCTGATGTATCATGTCAATCTTGGCTATCCGATAGTAGACGAAGGTGCGCGGCTGATCGCCCCCATCCGCGATGTTGTCTGGGCCAGCCACGAAGGCGCCGGGCTTACCGCGCAATCGGTTGGCTATCGCAATTGCCCCGCGCCGCAACAGGGTTTTGCCGAACAGGTTTGGGAGCATGACCTTGCTCCTGATGCGCGCGGGACTGTGGCGGTTGCCGTGGTTAATGACCGCCTTGGCTTTGGCTTGGAGATGGAAACCCGCAAAGACCAATTGCCCTGCTTTTACCAGTGGCAAAACTTTCAGGCTGGGCATTATGTCATGGGGATTGAGCCTGCGACCCACCACGCCAAAGGCAACCAATTTGCGCGTGATCGTGACGAAATGATCTGGCTTTCCGCGGGCGAGGCGCGCAATTACACCGCGCATTTCCGTGTGCTGGATGGAGCCGCAGAAATTGCCAAAAGTGCTGCGCGCATCGCCGCCGTGCATAGCCAGCCGGATGAAAACTATCCGCAACCATCGGGCAATTTCGCACTACTTTACGGCGCGGGGGTGAACCGTTGATGTCTGATATCGAAAGGCCATACGCGCCGCGCGACTACAGCCTGACCGGGCCGGAAAATGAGCGCGCAATCAAAGCCGGTCTGGCCTCGGCGCAATGGTATCATTCCGACGTGCCGCGCAAACTAATGAAAGAGCTGATGCAGCGCCGCGATGGCCCTGCCACGCGCGACACGGCCATCTGGCTAGGGTTGATGGGCTTGATGGCGCTGGGGGGCATTACGTTCTGGGGCAGTTGGGCGGCGTTGCCGTTCTTTGCGGTTTACGGCGTGCTGTATGGGTCGGCTTGCGATAGCCGCTGGCATGAATGCGGCCATGGCACAGCCTTCAAAACATCGTGGAAGAATGATGTCATTTACCAGATCGCGTCGTTCATGGTGATGCGCAACCCAACCACCTGGCGTTGGAGCCATGCGCGCCACCATACCGACACCATCATCGTCGGCCGCGACCCTGAAATCGCCCTGATGCGCCCTACGGTTATTGCCAAGGCGGCCCTAAAATTCATCGGCTTGCCCGATATCTTTAATGATCTGCGCGCGCTGGCCCGCCAGGCGGCAGGCATAATCAGCGACGCCGAAAAAGACTATATTCCGCAAAGCGAATGGCCAAAGGCGGTGTTCTGGGCGCGGATTCATGTGGCGGTTTATGCGGCTGCAATTATTACCACAGTTGTTGCCGGTTCCGCCCTGCCGCTGGTATTGGTCGGCGGGCCGCGTATTTATGGCACATGGCACATGGTTTTGCTTGGCCTGCTTCAGCATGGCGGGTTGGCTGAAGATGTGCTTGACCATCGGCTCAACAGCCGCACGGTTTATATCAACCCTGTCAGCCGGTTCATTTACTGGAACATGAATTATCATGTGGAACACCACATGTTTCCCATGGTGCCTTACCACGCCCTGCCCCGTCTACATGCCCTGATCAAGGATGATCTGCCGCCGCCCAATGCCTCAATCCTTGATGCCTATCGTGAGTTCATCGGCGCGCTACTGCGCCAGCGGCATGAACCGAATTTCTGCGCAAGGCGCGCATTGCCGCCCAGCGCGCAGCCCTACCGCGAAGAATTGCACGACATTGATGTGGCGCGCGGCCAAGGGGGTGACTGAATGTCTGATTGGGTAGATGTCTGCGCCGAGGGCGCGATTGATCTGGAAGATGTGATCCGCTTTGACCATGGCACGCGCACATTTGCGGTGTATCGCAGCGCAGATGGCGCGGTGTTTGCCAGTGATGGCCTTTGCACGCATGAACAGGTGCATTTGGCCGACGGTCTTGTGATTGACGACACCATCGAATGCCCCAAGCACAACGGCCGCTTCAATTACCAAACCGGTGCCGCCCTGCGCGCCCCGGTTTGCGTGGCCCTAGCGACCTACCCTGCCCGGCTTAACAAGGGCCGGATCGAGATTGAGATATGACGCTCCGCCCGCCCACCGTTGCCGATTTGCGCGCGCTGAAAGGCAAGCGCCAGCTGACCATGTTGCGCTATGAAACCATGGATGAGGCCCGCGCGGCTGAGGCAGCAGGGATCGACATTGCTTCCGTTCCGCCGGATCTGGTCAGGCAGCCAGCCTATCGCACCACGGCCCCTAGCGTGTTTACCATGACAGGGTTGGACCACCGCGCCGCTGGCACGCCTGATGACTATTTGCGCTTTTCGGGGCAAATGCTTATGGCTGGGGCCGATGCGCTTTACTGCTCGGCCAGCCTGAAAACCGTTGAATATTTGGCCCGCGAGCATATCCCCATTGTTGGCCATGTCGGGCTAGTGCCATCGCGCGCCAGTTGGACAGGCGGTTTCAGGGCTGTGGGCAAAACCGCGCAATCGGCCATTGCCATGTATCATGAATGCCGCGCCTATCAGGAGGCCGGAGCCATCGCCGTGGAAATCGAGGTTGTGCCAGCCGAAGTGGCGCAGGCCATTTCCCAACGCCTGAGCCTGCTGCTGTGGTCCATGGGCGCGGGTGCGGGTTGTGATGCGCAATATCTGTTTGCGGTTGATCTGCTGGGCGAGACACGCGGCCATATCCCGCGCCATTCAAAGGTGTATCGTAATTTTGCCGCCGAGTATGACCGGCTGCAAGCCGAGCGGGTTGCTGCCTTTTCCGAGTTTCGTGATGATGTGAAAAACGGTGTCTTTCCTGAAGACAAGCACTTGGTGCGGATGGATCCGGCCGAACTTGACAAGTTTCTGGAAGGGATCGGCGCATGAATGTCGGGCTGCGCGATAAGGTCGTGATCATCACCGGTGCAGCAAGTGGCATTGGCGCGGCCATTGCGCGCGAGGCCGCGCAAGCAGGCGCGGCTGGGCTGATGCTAACAGACCAAAACGTTGCTGGGCTAGAGTCGATTGCCACAGAGTTGCATGCCGCATTCGTGGTGGCAGATCTGGCCACCCCGCATGCGCCGGCTGAAATTGTGCAGGCCACGATTGCACATTTCGGCATGGTTGATGGCTTGGTCAATGCTGCGGGCCTAACGACCCGCGCCTCGCTTACCAGCGGCAGCACAGCCGATTGGGATGTGCTTTTTGCCGTCAATACCCGCGCGCCGTTCTTTTTAATGCAGGCGGTTGTGGCCAATATGCTGTCGCGCAATGCTGCGGGGGCGATTGTGAACATCCTTTCCACGAACGCGCATTGCGGCGCGCCCGAACTGGCAATTTATTCCGGTAGCAAGGGTGCTTTGGCCACACTCACCAAAAACGCCGCCAACGCCCATATGGCTGACCGCATTCGCGCCAATGGCATCAACCTTGGTTGGGTGGCCACCCCGGGCGAAGATTATATGCAGGCAGAAATTTTAGGGCGCGGCGTGGGCTGGCTGGCCGAAGAAGAAGCCAAAATGCCGCTTGGCCGCTTTGTGCAGGCCGACGACGCCGCGCGCCTTGCAGTGTTCATGCTCAGCGATGCCTCAGCCCCGATGACAGGCGTGCTGGTAGATCTTGAGCAAAAAGTGATGGGGGCACCAAGATGAGTGGGTTTGATTTTAATGGCCAGCATGTGCTGGTGATCGGTGCAAGCCGCGCAGGCATTGGCGCGGCCATTGCACGGGCGTTTCGCGCGGCGGGGGCCTTGGTGGCGATTACCGGGGTTGAGGATGCACCTGCGCCCGAAGATCAGAGCATATTCGCCTATCACCGTCTGGATGTCACCGATATTGAGGCCGTGCGCAGACTGGCACGCGCAACCGCGCGGCTGGATATACTGGTGAATTGCGCCGCCATCACCGCGCGCGGTGAGGAAATGGAGCCTTCGTTCTTTGAGAGGGTTGTCGATGTAAACCTGCATGGAACGTTCCGCACCGCTGAAGCGTTTCAAACCCTAATTGGCGTGCAGGGCGGCAGCATTATCAATATCGCCTCGATGTATGCGCAGTTCGGCAGCCCCAAAAACCCGGCCTATGGTGCCAGCAAGGCGGCGGTCACCCAGCTGACAAAATCGCTTGCCGTGGCTTGGGCAGCGCAGGGAATTCGGGTAAATGCCATTGCCCCCGGCTTCATTGAAACCGAACAATCAGCCCGCAGCCGCACTGACCATGTGCATGTGGCCAATGTCACTGCTCGCACGCCACTTTCGCGCTGGGGCCAACCCGAGGATGTTGCCGGCACCGCGCTGTTTCTGGCCTCGCCCGCAGCCAGCTTTATCACCGGTGCCTGCATACCCGTTGACGGAGGCTATTCAATTGCGTGACACTGGAATGATAGGAGCCATCGTTAAATGACCAATTTTAGTGCCATGGGTGCCGCTGTGGTCGGCACCGGTTTTATCGGGTCTGTGCATGTTGGGGCGTTGCGGCGTTTGGGCGCGCGTGTTGAAGGTGTGCTCGGTTCATCCCCCGAACGCGGGGCCAAAGGTGCGGCGGCTATGTCGGTTGGCAGAGCCTATGCCACGCTTGATGAGCTTCTGGCCGATCCAAAGGTCGATCTTGTGCATATCACTTCGCCCAATTATGCGCATTATGCGCAGGTAAAGGCCGTTTTGGCGGCGGGCAAGCATGTGATTTGCGAAAAGCCACTGGCCATGACCGCAGCAGAATCTGGCGAAATGGTGGATCTGGCGCGCAAAAGCGGCAAGGTCGCGGCGGTTTGCTACAATATCCGGTTTTACCCGCTGAACCAGCATGCACATGGCATGGTGAAGGCGGGCGAATTGGGGGATTTGCGCTTTATCACCGGGCATTACCATCAAGATTGGCTGGCCAAGCCGACTGACTGGAACTGGCGGCTAGAAACCGAACAGGGCGGCGCGCTACGATCGGTGGGTGATATCGGCACGCATTGGGTGGATTTGGTCAGCTTTATTACCGGGCAAAAAGTGGTTTCTGTATTTGCCGACCTGACGACCTTCATCAAAGAGCGGCAAAAACCCATTGGGCCGGTGGCAACCTTTTCAGCCGCCAGTGGGGATACCGAAACCAGGCGTATTGAAACCGATGATGCCGCCATGATTATGCTGCGCTTTGACAATGGCGCAAAGGGCGTGATGACCACCAGTCAGGTTAATATTGGCCGTAAAAATTCCCTGCAATGGGATGTGGCGGGCGCCGCTGCCTCGGCTTCTTGGGATAGCGAAATGCCCGATCATTTGTTTATTGGCCAGCGCGATGCGCCCAACCAGATTTTGCAGCGCGATCCCGGCCTGATGAATGCCACAGGTGCTGGAGCAGCCGCCCTGCCCGGCGGCCATGTCGAAGGCTTCGCCGATAGTTTTCGCGCGCTGTTCGAGCAGGTCTATACCGATGCCCTCAATCGCGCGCGTGGCGCAAATTCGACATATGCCAGCTTTGACGATGGCCATCATGAAATGCTGTTTTGCGATGCCGTGCTACGCTCGGCGGCTAAAGGGCGCTGGGTTGATGTGTAACAAGATGGGAAAATCATTATGAAGCTCGGCATATTAACCGCACCGTTTGAGGGCACCGGCCTGATGGATGTGGCCGAATGGAGCGCGACCAACGGGTTCTCGGCGCTTGAAATTGCCTGCTGGCCAGCTTTGGGCGGTGAGGCACGGCGCTATGCGGGCACGTCGCATATCAATGTTGATGGGTTGAGCAAAGCACAGGGCGGCGAGATTGTCGGAGAGTTGGCCGATAAGGGCATCGAAATTTCCGGTCTTGGCTATTACCCCAACCCGTTGCATGCCGAAGCCAGCCACCGCGATGAGGTGATCGGCCATCTTAAAAAGGTCATCACGGCTGCAGGCCTGATGGGCGTGAAGGTTGTGAACACATTTGTCGGTGGTGACCGCAAGCTGACACTCGATGAAAACTGGGCGCGCGCGGTGCAAATTTTTCCCGATATCGTGGCCCATGCGCTTGATAGCGGTGTTACGCTGGCCTTTGAAAATTGCCCGATGATCTTTTCGAAAGATGAATGGCCGGGCGGGCATAACATTGCCTATAGCCCCTATATCTGGCGGCGGATATTTGAGGCATGGGACGGGGTTGGTATGAATTTCGACCCCTCGCATCTGGTGCTGCAAATGATAGACCAAAGCCGCTTTATGCGCGAATTTGGCAGCCGCTTTGCCCATGTCCACGCCAAAGACCTGATGATCGACCGCGACGGGCTATATGAGCGCGGCATCCTCTCGGCAGGCATGGGCTGGCAAGTACCGCGCCTGTGTGGGTTGGGTGATGTGAACTGGTCAGATTTCTTTGCCCAGCTTTACCGTGCAGGCTATAATGGCCCGGTGATCATTGAACACGAGGACCGCGATTTTGAAGGGACAGATGAGAAGCTGAAACGTGGCTTCTGTTTGGCCCGCGATATTCTGAGCCCCTTTATCAAATAGGGGCCGAATGCAGTGACGAAACTTAACCAAAAAGGGAGACGCTAAGATGAAACGACTATATACAAGCGCAGCTGTTGCCGCACTGGTGATCAGCACTAGTAGCGCAGCCTTCGCCGCAGGGCATGGTGGCTATACCATCGGTATTTCCAACACCGTGCAAGGCAATGGCTGGCGCGAGGAAATGGTCTGCGCCATGAAAGCACAGGCCTTGGTTTCGGGCATGGTTGACAGCCTGAACATCGCACATCGCAACACAGATGCAGCTGGCCAGCTTGAGGATATTCGTAACCTCATACAGGCCGGTGTCGATGCGATCGTACTCAATCCGTCCAACGCCGATGGCGTGAATTCGGCGATTGAAGAGGCGATTGCCGCAGGCATCGTGGTGGTGGCAGTTGACCAGGCCGTAACGGCTAACGGCGCCTATATCCTGTCCAATAACCAGGAAGAATATGCCTATCTCGGCGCGAAATGGCTGTTTGAACAGCTTGGCGGCGAGGGTAGCGTTGTTTATATGCGCGGGGCCGCTGGTGCGGGTGCCGACAATGACCGTGATACCGGCTTCCAGCGCGCTTTGGCTGAGTTTCCGAATATCACCATTGTCCACGAAGTCTTTACTGGCTGGCAGCAGGATCAGGGTAAACAGCAGATCCTTGACTATCTTTCGACCGGCCTGCCGGTTGATGGTGTCTGGACAAGCGGTATCGACAACGTAATTGTTGATGCTTTCATTGAATCCGAGATGCCGCTTGTGCCCATTGTCGGGGCCGATAATGCTGGTTTTGTTGGCCAGTTGGCAAATGTTGACGGTTTTGTTGGTGCAGCTGTCACCAACCCTGGCTCCATTGGCGGTGCCGGTGTCACCTTGGCGTTGCAAATCCTTGAAGGCACGATGCCCGAAAGCAACACCGTGCTTGTTGACCCTTCTATCTGGGCCAACAACGATGCTGAAGGTATGGCCTTGATCGAAGCCGCGCAAAACCCCAATCTGGACCCAGAATGGCCAGTTAGCGTTTCCATCCCCGGATGGACAACCTATTCCATGGAAGAGATTATCGCCTGTAAAGGCCCGGGCGAATAAACCCCAAGGGAAAAACCAAGTCTGGCTCCGGCAATCTGCCGGGGCCAACACATAAGACCAGAGGCAGGCATGACAGGACAAGACGCCCACCCCCCCTTACTGGACGCTAAAGGCGTGGCCAAACGATTTGGCGCGGTTATCGCGCTATCCGATGCGTCGCTGCGCATCAGCAAAGGTGAGATCGTCGCCCTGATGGGGGCTAATGGGGCGGGCAAATCGACCTTCGTAAAAATTCTGACCGGCGCGCTGAAACGCGATAGCGGGCAGGTGCTTCTTCGCGGCACCAACCATAAAATCGGCTCACCCGCAGAGGCGCGGCGCGCGGGGCTGGTGCCGGTCTATCAAGAACCATCGCTGATCCCCGATCTCGACGTGGCCGATAATCTGCGCCTTGGAAACACCCCGGTTGAACCTTTTCGCCACTGGGTTAACCAGTTGGGCATTAAGGATCTGCGTCTTGATGATATGATCGGCCATTTGCCACTTGCAACTTTGCGCATTCTTGACCTTGCACGGTCGCTGGCGATGAAGCCCGATGTGCTGCTGCTCGATGAGATGACTGCGGCCTTACCCACAAATCTGGTGGAAAATGTGCTGCGGGTGGTGCGCGAGCAAGCAAATGAGGGTCAGTCGGTTGTGTATATCTCGCACCGTTTTTCTGAAATTGCTGAGATTTGCGACCGCGCCAGCGTGTTGCGCGACGGGGCCACCGTCGGTGATCTGGCGATCAGCGACGGTGTCGAGGAAAAGATCGTACAACTCATGTTGGGTGCTGCGCTTGGCGCGGGTCCAACGCGCGATGCGGCGGCAGCCACGCGACCCAGCGGCACCCCACGGCTGGCCGTTCAGGGGCTGGGGCTGGGCACCAAACTTGCAGATGTGTCGCTGAAACTCTACCCCGGTGAGGTGCTGGGCGTGGTGGCGCTAGAGGGTCAAGGGCAAGATGAATTGTTCGAAATTCTGGCCGGGATGCGCCGCGCCGATAAAGGCACGGTCGCGGTAAATGGCACCCCGATGCGCTTTCGCCACCCCGCCGATGCCATTGCCGCCGGGATGACATTTGTGCCGGGGAATCGTGCGGACGGGTTGCTGATGCAACGCTCGGTGCATGAAAACATCGCGCTCCCATTGCTGGCCCGCCCCCGCAAATGGGGACCAATCCGTATGCGTGACGAGGCGGCGAAAGTTGCAATTGCCATCGAAACTTTGCAGATAGACACCCGCGCCAAAGGCGAGGTTCAGCGCCTGTCCGGCGGCAACCAGCAAAAGGTGACCATCGGCCGTTGGATCGCCAAGGGCGTAGAAACCCTGCTGCTGTTTGACCCGACGCGGGGCATTGACGTGCGCACCAAACGACAAATTTATCTTCTGGTGCGCGAACTTGCCGCGCAGGGCGCGGCGGTGCTTTATTATACATCCGAGCTTGCCGAAGTTCCTGCCGCCTGCGACCGCACTGTGGTCATTTTTGGCGGCAAGGTGGTCGATATCATCGAGGCCGCTGATGCGGATGAGCCAACATTGATGCGCGCTGCCTATGGCTTGCCACGCCAGGAGGCAGGGGCAGCATGAGCAGGTTTATTTCCAAAAACGGCTGGACACTGGGGCTGCTTGGATTGTTTCTTTTGCTGCTTGCCGCCACCCGCGTCATCCAGCCCGATTTCGGCGCATCTGGGCTGGAATCCCTCACCCGCGCCACCCTGCCCTTTGCCTTTGCTACCGCTGCCATGGCGGTGGTGGTTATTGCTGGCGGCATCGACCTTTCTGTCGCCTCGATGATGGCCGTTGCAGGCGTTACCGCCGCCGTGCTGATGGAAGGCACAAGCGGTGGTGCCTCGGTTGCCGTTGTCGTCTTTGTGCTGGTTTTGGGCCTTGTAATGGGTGCGATCAACGGTGCGCTTATCGTTGTAACGCGCGTGCCGGATATTGTTGTAACGCTGGCCATGCTATTCGTGTGGGAAGGCGTTGCCCTGCTGATACTTAATGCACCAGGCGGGGCAGCCTCGCCCTGGCTACGTGGCCTGATTGTGGGCAGTCTCGGCGTTTACTGGCTGCCGAAATCATTTGTGCTGCTGGTGGTGTGTCTAGCAATTATCTGGGTGCCGCTGCGCAGGTCCAAGCTTGGCTTGTCGATTTATGCCATTGGTAGCGACGAACTTGCCGCCTATCGCTCCGGCATCGCGATTGGGCGAACGCGCATCGCCGCCTACGCCATTTGCGGCCTTTTCGCGGCTATGGGCGGGCTCGCCCTGACCATGAGCACTGGCAATGGCGAACCTATCCCCGGCCCCTACCTTATGGCCAGCGTCGCCGCCGTTGTCTTGGGCGGTGTGGTGCTTGGCGGCGGCAGGGGCGCGCTTTTGGGGCCAATCATTGCGGTGTTTATTTTGCGGCTGGTGCGTATGGATCTGACACTTTTGTCGATAGATCCGAATGTGACTACCATAGTCGAAGGGTCAATTATGGTGGTTGTCGTCATGCTCGGTGCGGTTTTAGCATCACGAGGGCGGCGGGCATGAGCGCAGCAAACCAAACAGGCAGCCTGAAACGACTGGGCCGCCTTTTGGCCGATAACCCAATCATCCCACTGATCATTCTGCTGGTCGTCTTGGTCGGCATTCTGGAATTCATGCGCCCCGGCATCTTGAATGAACGCTGGATCGGCAATACCATCAAATTCGCCATTCCGCTGGCCATGCTGGCTGCATGCCAGACGATGACCATGCTGACCGGCGGCATTGACCTTTCCGCAGCCGTAGCCGCCACGATTAGCGCCTTTGTCATGGCCACACAGGTGCCGGTGGTCGGCGTGCCGCTGGCCATTCTCATCGGGTTGATTCCGGCCGTTCTTATTGGGCTGGTCAACGGGTTCGGCATCGCCGTTTGCCGCGTTCATCCGCTAATTATGACACTTGGAACCGGGCTGATCGGCACGGGCTGTTTGCAAGTTTACCAGCGCTTTGTCATCGCCACAGGCTCGGTTGTGCCCGACAGTTTGGCTTGGCTTGGCACAGGGCGCACTTGGGGCTTGCCCAATGCGCTGCTGCTGTTCGTGCCCTTTGCGGCCCTGCTGATATGGAGCCAGCGGCGCACCGGTTTTGGCCGCCTTCTCTATGCGCTCGGCTCAAATGAAACTGCGTCAAAAATTTCGGGTGTGCGGGCGTGGCAGGTTTATTTGGCGCTATACGCGCTTTCAGGCCTCATCGCAGGCGTAACAGGGCTGCTTTATGTCGGGCTGATCAAGGCGCCCTCGCTCTCGCTCGTCAATCCGTTGCTACTGCCCTCGGTGGCGGCAGCGGTGATTGGTGGCACGTCAATATTTGGTGGACGTGGCGGCTATTCCGGCACGGTTGTGGGCGCGCTGATCCTCACCGTTCTGGGCACGCTTCTAACCTTGTTGCAAATGCCCGAAGGCGCGCGGCGCATTCTGTTCGGCCTGATCATTCTAACCGTGACCACCATCTATATTCGGCTGACAAACCAGCGATAGGAGAACTAACATGGCAAAATGGCGTATCGTGGGCATTAGCTTTGACCATATGCATATGGGCGACCTTCTGCGCATGGTCGATACGCATCCGGATGCCGAAATTGTTGGTCTGTTCGACCCTGACCGCGCAAAAATGCAAAGCGTCGCGGCCCCGTTTAACATTCCGGGTGATCGTCTTTTCACTGATTTTGATGAATGTATGAAAGCCAGCAACGCTGATCTGGCAATTCTTTGCGCTGCGACCGCCGACCATGCCAGCTATACAGAACGACTTGCCGCCTACGGCGTTCATGTATTCGTGGAAAAACCCTTTGCCGCCAGCGTGGCCGATGCCCGCCACATGATGGCGGCGATGGAGGCCAGCGGCAAGCGCCTAGCGATCAACTGGCCGCTGGCTTGGGTTGAAAGCCATGTCACGGCCAAACGGCTGATTGATGAGGGGCTGATCGGTGAATTGCGTGAGGTACGGTTTTATGGTGGCAATCGCGGCCCACTTTACCATCTGGCCGACAAGGTTGAGGTATCACCAGAGGAGGTTGAGCGGCAAAAACCCGATAGCTGGTGGTACAAAAAATCCGCAGGCGGGGGCAGTTTGCTGGACTATCTTGGATACGGCGCGACCCTTGGCACATGGTATATGAACGGCGAAGCGCCGCTGGAAGTGACCTGCATTGTCGATGATATCCCCGGCATCGAGGTGGACCAACACTCAATCACTGTTTGTCGTTATGCGCGCGGCTTGTCAAAAATGGAAACCCGCTGGGGCACCTTCACCGACCCATGGGTGAGCCAGCCGCAACCCAAATGCGGCTTTGTGTTTGTCGGCAGCGATGGCACCATCGGGAGTGCGGATTATGAGAATGAAATTACCGTGCAAACCCGTGCCGAACCCAATGTCACCGCCATGCCCGTTGACCCGCTCCCAGTAGGGCGGCGCAACGGTATTGAATATATGCTGGCCTGCCTCGAAAACGGCGCCGCCATCAGCGGCCCACTGGAACCTGCACTGTGCCTAACCGCGCAGCGCATTGTCGACACGGCCGCCAAATCCGCCGCCGAAAAACGCACTCTGGCCCTGCTGCCATGAGCGAACCTAACAGCGATACCTATGCGCTTACCACGGGACCGGTGGCTGAAATCGCTGCCCCCATCCTGCCCTACCAACCGCCGATGCCGCGCAGCTATCGCCCGAAAATTGCGGTGATCGGGGCCGGTGGCATTGTGCCAGCACATCTTGATGCCTATCGCACTGCGGGCTGGGAGGTGGCTGCCATTTGCAACAGGACGCTGGACAAGGCCAAGGCCAAGGCCGCCGAATTTTACCCGAATGCACTGGTCACCGATGATTTTGCGCGCGTGTTGGACGACCCGACGATCGACGTGGTCGATATCACCCCCCATCCCACCGCGCGCCTGCCAATGATTGAGGCCGCCTTGCGGGCGGGCAAACATGTTCTGTCGCAAAAACCCTTTGTGCTGGATCTGGACGAAGGCGCGCGGCTGGTTGAACTGGCAGCTGAAAACCATGTCAAATTGGCGATCAACCAGAACGGTCGCTGGGCGCCGCATCTGGCATGGATGCGCGAAGCCGTGCAGGCCGGGCTGGTCGGCGATGTGCAAAGCTGCCATGTCGCCATTCACTGGAACCATGGTTGGATTGCCGGGACTCCGTTTGAGAGAATCGAAGACCTAATCCTCTATGATTTTGGCATCCACTGGTTTGACTTTGTCAGCGGCATTCTTGGTGACAGGCCAAAACGGGTGTTTGCAACCGCCAACCGCGCCCCCGGCCAATCCGCCAAAGTGCCACTGATGGCGCAGGCACAGATCATGCTTGATGAGGGTCAGGCCAGCCTTACGCTGGATGGCGGCACACCCTTTGGCCCACGCGACACAACCTATATTGCCGGCACTTTGGGCAGCTTGCGCAGCGACGGCCCCGACCTCGGCAAGCAGGAGGTCGAGCTTACCACCGCGGCAGGGCGGGCCCGACCGGAATTGCGCGGCACTTGGTTCAATGACGGGTTTCGCGGGGCCATGGGCGCATTGCTTGTGGCAATAGAAGATGATTTGGAACCCGCCAATGGCGCTACAGAAAACCTGCGCGCGCTCGCACTGGCATTTGCGGCAATCGCCTCGCGCCAAACGGGTGCGGTTGTTGATGTTGGCGCGGTGCGGCGGATAACTGTTTAAGGGGAAGCATATGCTGCGCGTTTTGATTGTTGGTGTGGGCAATATGGGCCTTTCACATGCCATGGCCCATCACCATAATCCGCAGACCAAGATCGTCGGCATCGTCAACCGTTCGGCCCGACAATTGCCCGACGCTTTGGCCGATTACCCCAGCTTTCTCAGTTTTGACGAGGGCCTAGCCACGCGGCCAGACCTTGTTGTCATCGCCACCTATTCAGACAGCCATGCGCTACAGGCTATTGCCGCGATGGACCAAGGCGCACATGTATTCGTGGAAAAACCGCTGGCCACCAGCGTAGCCGATGCGCAGGCGGTTGTGGCCAAGGCGCAGGAAACCGGGCGCAAGCTTGTGGTCGGCTACATCCTGCGGCACCACCCGTCTTGGGTTCGGCTGATTGCTGAAAGCCGCAAGCTTGGCGGCCCGTTTGTGTTTCGCATGAACCTCAATCAGCAATCCAAAGGGGCCGAATGGGAGGTGCATAAACAGCTCATGCAATCCACATCGCCCATTGTTGATTGTGGCGTGCATTATGTCGATGTGATGTGCCAGATTGCCGGCAGCCGCGCGGTTGGCGTGCAGGGGATCGGGCTGCGCCTGTCTGATGAAATTTCGCCTGAAATGTATAACTATGGCCAATTGCAGGTGCGTTTTGAAGACGGCTCAGTCGGCTGGTATGAGGCTGGCTGGGGTCCGATGATTTCGGAAACCGCATTCTTTGTGAAAGATGTGATTAGCCCACATGGTTCTGTATCCATTACCGATGCCGACAAAGGCGCGTCATCCGATATCGGCGGGCATACAAGGGTTGGCGGCCTGCTAGTTCACACGTTAGAGGGCGACCGGTACATAACCATGCCCGACGAGCCCAACCACCAGGCACTTTGCGATGCTCAACAGGGCTTTGTAATCAATGCCATCCAGACCGATGCCGACCTGAGCACGCAAATGCAAGAGGCGGTCGAGTCGTTGCGCATTTGCTTAGCTGCCGATGAAAGCATCCGCAGCGGGCAGCCGGTGGTCCTTTAGATGCGACGTCAAGAAGGGGTGGTGCCAAGCGAATGTGAACTGGTCACCGTTTATCGCTGAAAGCATGAACCTACGCGGAGCAAAACTGGCACTGCTAAGAATGAGCATAAGTCCGGGTGAGTTTGAAATTTCTATGCTATAGAGGGCACGTTCCTGGTTGAAATGGTTATAGATCGAAGCGTGGACGACGGTGAATTTCTGCAAACTTCGCATTTGCCTGAAGAGCAGCATGGCCCATTCTTTTCGTCAAATTAAGAGATGCGAAGGTGCTGTCAGACAGATTCGAACTCGTC
>Ga0105053_10006356_pt1 | contig 16320 bp, 13 predicted proteins | sample BON01_FD_78093 | JGI IMG/M metagenome (GOLD analysis project Ga0105053, IMG submission 78093) | Freshwater microbial communities from Lake Bonney liftoff mats and glacier meltwater in Antarctica - BON-01 | ecosystem: Environmental > Aquatic > Freshwater > Ice > Glacier meltwater | place: Lake...
GTCAGACAGTGTGATTGAGGCAGATCCAGATGGCGGCATTCCCTCCAAAACCCCGGAATCAGAAGGATTTAGACCCTGTATAACGTATTACGGGTACAGATACTACGACCCCGTAACCGGCCGCTGGCCATCCAGGGATCCGATTGAGGAAATGGGTGGGGTGAACCTGTATGGGTTCGTATACAATTATCCAATAAGTTGGATTGATATACTCGGGCGCGAGCCTATACCTAATGGTGGCCTCGGACCACGTGCACCATTCCAAAATGAAAAATCGAACTGTGGGGCTCTTGGCGCGTTCCCTGCGTCCGTCCATTCGGGAGCCGAAGGTTCTTATACACCTTCTCCAGAAAATATGGAGACCCCACTTGACGACCCGATAAATGGAACTATTGGTGCAGGATGTAGAAAGGTCAAAAGTGCGGCTGATTGTAAGAAAGAAAAGCCAGACTGCGAGAGGCACGTAGTAGTTTACGTTCCAGAAGACCAAAGCTTTGAAGATGAAAATACGCCTAATTATCATGTAGTAGGTCAAGTCAGTTGTTCTTCAGGGTATTTTCATCAAGGTGGGGGAAAAGCGACAATTTATGGGCCAGTCAACAAACCGACTCCGGCGGCCGACGCTTATTATAAACGTCTTTTTGAAGAGAAACAAAAAAGCCCGAAGAGCCTGAATCTCGATGAAACTCATTACTGTTGTCCAAATAATACTTGAAACATGAAACCAATAGTATTTGTATTTTTTATATTATTGTCTAGTAACTCATGGGCGGAACTAGAGCAGTGGCTTGCAAATACCGATTTGAGCCACGCCAATCAAAAAGTAAGGAATACCCATATTCTAGATGAATTCAGAAATCTTCTTGCAAAGCATCCCTTAGATTTAGATAATGTGAGTATTCATGAAATAAAAGAATCTTTGTCTGCTGCGGTGATGAGAGCTAAAAATGAGCAGCGAAAATCCTCCGATAGTTTTTTGGGATTTATCTATTGCATAAAAGTCGGTATAAATATCAAAACTTTATTAAGCGAGGCGAATTCCAACGATTTAATTTTCACCTACTTAATTGCGGGTTTATTGAATGAGGATAATATGATATTTTATAAATCGATAAAAAGAATTGATCGCCCAAGAGATCGTGAGAGTATATTACAGGTACCCCATTACAGGTTCCCGGACAAATAGGCCTCTTCCTTCAAATCTGTGGGTGAAAACCGGTGCCTGAGAGCCCATTCGCGTCAGCCTAAGGTGTAACTCTTTTATTTCCAGTGAGATAAATCTCGGATTCTGTAGAAAATGACTTGACCTGCCGGAAAGCCGGTCAAAATCGACATGTTCAAAAGCACATGTCCGAATCGTCCGTTTCTCGCTCTGCCTGATCTTGATGTCATCGCCCGCAAAACCTGCCTGGTAATCCGCAAGTCCGCCAAGTTCACCCCCGCAGGTTTCCTCCAGACTCTGCTCGGCTCGGTGGTGACCGGGCTGGCTTCCCTCAACCAGCTTGCCGATTCCCTCAAGGGTTTCACCAGCGCGGCCATGGCGCGCCAGTCACTCCACGACCGTTTCAGCGCCCGCTCCACCGCTTTTCTCATCGCAGTCCACCATGATCTGATGAGCCAGCGTTTCCAAGAGAGCGCGGTTATCCTCCAGTCCGGACCGATCAGGCGCATCCTCGTCGAAGACTCTTCTTGCCAGGTCATGCCAAAGGCCAACGCAGCCGGCTTTCCCGCCCATGGCAATTATTCTAAGGGAAAAAACTGCCTGGCATACTTTTGAGCGAAGGATCACCGTAGATATTGGGATTGGGGTGGATTGGACCCGAAGATCTGCCCCGATGATCGGTTGCTGGGATCTATGGGGGGGGCTCGTTCGCGCGTATGTGCGGAAAGTCTAAACACCAGAAATGTGCTGTATTTAAGAGAGTGAGAAGCTCAGGTAGCTGGATGTTGGGGGATGTGTTTTCTAGGACTTGATTGTGTTCTATACCGCCGCGCATCAGGATTTGTGATTTCCGGATGGATCTCCGAAGACAGCAGGCGGGACGCCCGGCTTCCGAAACAGCCGGGACGGCCATCCTACTTTCCAAAAATCTTAATGCGCGGCAGTATATCTGTCTGGAAACATATTGAATCGTTTAAGGCGCAGCACGGGATCCAGTGATCAGGTGCGTTGGGGCGTTAGGCTTTCGGCAAATGCTGGTTTGTCGGTCCGCGAACGGTTTTCAAAGATACGTCCTACGGCTTGATCCATTCGAGTTCGCAAATGATCTGCTGAAACGGAGCGCGGACTTTAGTCCGCTTAGAGCGTTTGCCAAAAGTCCGTGCGTGTATGTAAATTCTTGCGGCAGGATGCCCCAAGAATGGACTGGGGCAAGATGCTCCCGCCACGATTGAATGGGCACGGACTTTGGGCAAAGGGTATAGAAGGCAACTCGCCGACTGAAGTCTGCGATCCATTACGGGTTTATTCGGATTTCATCCACAGCGAGGCGGAGATGAACCAGATGAATGTTCCGGCGAGGAGTAGCTGGTTCATGAGATCTGATTTTATGGTTCCGGTGAAGTAGAGCAAGGGTGGGAGAATGATTAAAAGCAGGGAAGCCCAGCTGACGGGTTTTGCGATGGTGAGTAGGATTTTCATTTTGGTTCAGGCTTGGGATTTGTTGGGGAACATGATTTTGCCGAGGATCACGTATAGGATGGCGGAGGCGATCCATGCGGGGATCACGAGGTACGCGGCAAAGACTCCTTGCGAGAGGATCAGCCAAAGGCCGGGGACAGCGGGAATGAGCCAGGCGAGCAGGACTGCGAGATTGAACCGTGATCCGGTGACTTCCGCAGCGTCTTCATAGAAACCGAGGCGCTTTGCGAAGTAGTGGTTTACGAAAATGATCGCACCCATCGGGCCGAGGATCATGCCGTAAGTTCCTACGAAGTCGAGAAGCTGTGCGGAGAGATTAGGGAAAGCACCGGCGACGGTTGCCACCAGGCCGGCGAGGAGCACACCGGTTGTGCGATGGGATTTGGGGAACAGGCTTTGGAAAGCAAGACCGGCACGGTAGATCGTTGGGTTTGCGGTGGTCCAGCCAGCGATGACCACGCAGATGATACCAGTCCAGCCGAGAGCGTTCCATGCGAGGAATCCAGGATCGGCCTGAACCTTTCCGGCAGCGTTTAGGGTAGCTCCCGGGTTGGTTGCGATGAGAGCGGCGAGCAACAAGGCTGCGGCAATCCAGGCCATGTAGTGGCCGAGGAACATGCCTACGGCTGGAGCCCAGCCGGCAGATTTTGATTTCGTGTATCGGAAGATGGAGAGATCGGCCATGCCGAAGTGCATCGCGGCGTTGCAAAGCCAGGCGAAGATGACGATTTTCCAGAAACCGAATTCGACATCACCATTGGAAATCTGAACGAAGGCGACTCCATCGTTCCAGACGGTGTGAAGCCTTGCGTAAGAGTCGACATCCATCTGGGCGAGGGAGACGACGCCGCAAGCCACAAATACGAGGATCATCCATGGTGCGGAGATGTTGGAGAAGCGGGCGACCATGTTGTATCCGCCAGCCGCCACCACAGCGATTACCAGGCCGACGACAGCGACGATTACAGTGAATGCCCCGCTGCCGAGCCCGAAGGTGGCTTCTGGAACTTCAAAACGGATGTCAAATGGCACCCCAACGGCGGATGCAGAGACGGTGATCATCGCTCCGGCCAAGAAACAGAACAAGATACCGTTGGTGACGTTGTAGATCTTCACCATGCTGCCACCGGCGATTTTCTCCAACTGGTAGTAGAGGGTAAGGCGGCGGTTCATGGCGATCGGGAGGACCAGATAGCGCCATGTTAGAACTGCGAGGATATTACCGAGTAGGAGCCCGAACATCAGATCCTTCAAGCTAGCCCCTGCGGCGAGGAACAAAGGGCCAATCATGAATTCGGTTCCGGCGGCGTGCTCTCCGGCATACATTCCCCAGAAGGCTTTGGGGCCTTTCCAAGCGCGCTTGGGCACCGGTTCGCGGTTGTATTCTCCGCCGACGATTTCTTCGACGGCCTCTTTTTCGATGTGGACGTTTGACATGTGGGTTTCTGGGTTTGTGGGTAAATTCTGAAAACTGAGAAGCTGGAAACTGAAATTATCTCTTCGAAAGGACTTCGGATTCGTATTTTTTCGTCTCCTTCATCCAATCCATGCCTAAAGGGACATCCTGGATTTCGCAATAGCGATCCCACACGGCGCCCCACGGCATGGATTTCAGTTCCTCCATGAGGGCTAGGCGGGTGGTGAGGTCGCCGGATTTCTCCGCGTCCCTGAGGGCTGGCGGTTCGAGCAGGGCGAGCAGGAGGGATTTGAGAGTGTTGCGCGTGCCGATGGTCCAGGCGGCGATGCGGTTGATGCTGGCATCGAAGAAATCGAGGCCGATGTGGGTTTTGGGAAGCAGCTTGTCGCGGACCAGGGCCGTGGAGATCGCTTGCAGCGAGTCGTCGAGTGTGACGACGTGATCGCTGTCCCATCGGACACCACGACTTACGTGGAGCAGGATTTCCGGGACATACATTAGCGCTGTGCCGAGCTTGTCGGCGATGGTTTCGGTGGGGTGAAAATGTCCAGCATCGAGGCAGAGTAAGGTCTGGTTTTTGATCGCGTAGCCCATGTAGAACTCGTGGGAGCCGACCACGTAGCTTTCGCTTCCGATGCCGAAGAGCTTGCACTCCACAGCATCGAGCATGTGGTTCTTATTCTGCTTTTTGGAAAAGACTGTATCGAGGGATCTTTCGAGGCGCTGGCGTGGGCCGACGCGATCGACGGGGGTGTCCTTGTAGCCATCGGGGACCCAGACATTCATCACGCAGGGCGATCCGAGGGCCTTGCCGATTGCAGAGGAGATGTCGCGGGACCGCTGGCAATGCTCGATCCAGAAATCACGGATGCCTTTTTTCTGGTGGGAGAGGGTGAAGCCGTCGGCCGCCTTGGGGTGGGAGAAGCAGGTGGGATTGAAATCCATCCCCATCTTGTTCTGTTTTGCCCAGGCTATCCAGTTTTTGAAATGTTTGGGTTCGATCTCATCGCGATCGACTTTCTTGTCCCCGAACTCTCCGTAGAAGGCATGGAGGTTGAGGCGGTGCTTGCCGGGAATGAGGGAGAGGGCTTTGTCGAGATCGGCGCGGAGTTCGTCTGGATTCGTCGCTTTACCGGGATAATTTCCGGTCACTGCGATACCGCCGCTGAGGCCTTCGCCGGTGTTTTCAAAGCCACCCACGTCATCGCCTTGCCAGCAGTGGAGGGAGATCGGGATGGAGGAGAGCTTTTTCATCGCGGCCTCCGTTTCGACGCCCATTTCGGCGTAACGGTCTTGGGCGGCGGAGTAGGTTTTGGCGAGAGTTTCGGGTCTGGTTTTCGGCATCGGAGGTATACTGGTTTTCAGAAGTAATCTCCACCGGATAAGCAAAAACAAGCAAGAACCCAAGCTTGCGGATAAAAGGGCAGTTCAGGGATCGGCGCGGAAAATAGCCTCGATACGTATTCTGCCATCTTTGCCAGCCACCGCATCTAGCGTGATTTGGGTCATTCCCGGGTTAGGCTTATCGAAATCCGCCGGTGGTGGATCGGCAGGTGCGGCGCTTGCCGATGACGACTGCGGTGAAGAAAGCTCGAGAGCCATTCGTTTTCCGCCAACAGCGAGATCGAAGCCTCCCTCGTGGGCGGATGCTCGTGCACGTGTCATTAGATTCCACGTGATCGTGTCGCCGGGCTTCAAGCCTTCTAACTCGTCGACGATCGTCACCGTGGTGCGATCCTGATTCATCGCGAAGTGCCGTTTCGCGGAAGCAATCGCGGGCAGCCCGAGCGGAGGTGCCATGTCGAGCACGGTCGAGTTCACCGGCGGGCCTTCGGAAGAAAGAATTTCTGCGACTCCTTTCATCTCATGGATGCGCCGATTGTAGGTGAGGGTGTTGTGGGAGAAATTGTTGAGCCGGAACACATTCCAACGTCCGCTTTCTTGGGTCATATCGAAGAGGGCTATGCCGGTTTCTTCGAGCGGGTGGTAGCTTTGGCTGCCTAGTTCGCTGGCCCAACGTTCACCAGCCCAATCGATCACGAACGATCCAGCGTCCATGTGACCGTGGTTGACTCCGGCTTGCCCGGCTTTGATTCCGAGGAAGAGATCATTTTTTTCAAAGCCGGTGCGGTGGACCGCGATCGGGCTGTGTCCGCTGCCTTGGAAATGAAGAGGAAGCTCGCTTTCACTCACTTCTTCAGCGGATGGAAACCAGAATGCAGCGAGAGCGATTTTGCTGCCGCCTTGATCTGGAGAAAGTGCTTGGAAGGCGGGCAATATGAGATCGCGTAAGTTGCCGCTCTTGGTCTCGCGTGCCATCCATGCGGCAGCGGGACTTGAGCCCATCGGTCCTGCCCCTGTGTCGCCGTAATTGAAAAGCAAACCACTGGTTCCGTAGACCTGGGAGATGAACTTGCCGCTTTCCAAGAATCCCGGGTGTGAAATGATCCCCGCATCTGGCAGCTCGGCGGTGCGCAAGGCCTCAGCGCTGAGGATGGAATACATGGTTCCATATCCCCAATATCCACCGCCCTCGGAATAGGCTCCGTCAGGCGGATATCCGCCTTTTAGACCGGCAGGGATCGCGGCTCTCGCTGCGGCCAAAGCCTTTTTTGAAATCTCAGGATGGACGTCCATCAGCGCGACGGCAGAGAGGACCATTCCGCCCATGCAAACTTGGTTCCAGTTGTTATCGCGCCTCATGATATCGTCGCGCACGAGGGTTGATTTCAGGCCTTTCTCCAACAAGGCGGCTTCGATGGTTTCGCGATCCGATTTAATGAGGTCGTGGTAGAGCCAGTCATAGCCGATTGCGACCGCGGCCTGCATTTCGGCGGTGTCAAGATGGTGGATCGGATGCCAATCCTTGAACGCGCAAACGTTGAGCAGTTCTTCCCGGCAACGGTCGAGGTATTTTCTTTCTCCTGAAACTTTCCATGCCGTCGCGAGGTCGAGAACGCGCTCAAAGGTGCTCCGTGAAATGTCCAACATCCTGCGTCCAGTTACCCGGTGCGGGAGGAGAGGCTCTTCGAGCAGGGAATCTGCTCGGGTGATGGTCGTCTCGATGATTTTCCTGACGATGGGTTCACTTTCCATTCTAGCCGGGAGATTTTTCCAATCCTCTGCGGTGACCAGCAGGCGCGGGTGCTCCGGAAGTGCGGAGGCGTGGCAAGCTACGATGATAAACAGAAGGGCGGATAGGAGATGATGCGTGCTTTTCATTCGTGAGTGAGAGGTGTAAGGAGACCACATGCGTTCGTTGCTATGTCTTGTCTTGGCTGCTCCGAGCCTATTGAACGGAGGCAGCCTGCTCGATTTTTCATTCGGTGTGTTGGAGCAGGAGAGGGGCCACGAGAAGGAGGCTGCGGAATTTATCTTAAAAGCCTATCAGGCCGATCCAATCGCGATGCCTTTAGTCAGGCGTTTCGTGGCGATGAAAATGGCAGCCAACGACCGCCCGGGTGCCCTCGCAGCTTTTGAAAAGGTGCTTGAAGCACGTTCGGATGATCTTTCGATACGCGTCGAATACGGTGATTTCCTGGGAGCGGTCAGTCGTGGAGACGCACTTGCCGAGAGGAAAAGAGAGCAGACTTACCTAAAAGTTCTCGAAGCGATGCCGGGACAATACCTTCCGATCGAGCGGTTGATCCGGCAGGCTCGCGAAAGGGGTGAGGATCATCGCGCTCGCGAGCTTTTGGAGCAACTCGATACCGGCAGCTCGGCAGATGCGGTCCGTTACTACGCGGCAACGACCCGGAGTCTTTACGACAGTAAAGATGAAGCTGCGCAGAAGCGGATTTCCGAAGTCTTCGGGAAAGCGGCGGAAGAGCATCCCGAATGGGGAGACATCGCGAGGGCCGGGAGTGATTATTTCCGCGAGATGGGTGATATGGAGAAAGCCATCGATATCCTCCGGCGGCACGTTGAAGTGCGACCGTCTTCGATTGACTTACGGATCCGGTTTGGGATTCTGCATTTCGCAGCCGGGAAGAATGATGAGGGCATTCGTATACTCAAACAGGTCCTCGCCATCCACCCGCAGAAATCGCTCGCCCTCGAGGCCTTGGCAAAACACTACGGCAACAAGGGCATGACTGATGAAGTCCGCTATTATTCGGCGGAGTTGCTGAAAATCCGAGGAGGAACCTCCGAGGAGTTCGTGAAGCTCGCCGAAGAATTTCTCGCCGCTGACAAAGTCCGCGAAGCCCGACTACTGCTTGAGAAAGCCGTCTTCGATTTTCCCGAAGACGCCGCACTGATGATGAAACTCGCGATGGCTACCACCCGCGATCCCGAGACGAAAGACTCCGCCGCCCGCCTTTTTGGCGCAGCCGAAAACATGCTCGCGGATCCTGCTGATGCTGAACCCGCCTTTCTGCTTGAGTCCGCGAAAGAACTGCTTGCCCAAGGTGAGACGGAAGCCGCCGAAGAACGGCTACGCAATGCGATCCGCACGTTCCCCAAGGAAGCGAAACATGAAACCGCTGCCGCGCTGCGGGCTCTCGCTGGTATCTGGATTTCCGAAGGAAGAAATGTGGATGCGGCGAAGTCTCTGATCTCACGGGCAGAGGCGTTGGAGAAGTAGAAGGAGGGTTGCTCTTGGTATTGATTAAGGTGCGCTCTCCACAAGCAATATCGGATCGATATGTGACTGGAGTTCTTCAACCAGCCTCGGGTCCATGAACTTAAACCGATCTTTCACACCGATGACATGCACCTCCCGATACCCAAGTTCTTGGCGGAACTCGGACCTGATCCGTTCCCTGTGCTTGTGTTCCATTAGAATGATGAGATCCGCCCATCGCACGTCGGCAATGGTGATCTTGTGTTTCGCTTTCGAACTAGTTCCAGCTGAGCGGACATTCAAGAGAGGATGATTTCTATTTCTATCACTGCTTTTTTGCTTTGGGCTGGGCCTTCTTGGTTGAAGACGGCGAGTGGCGACCGAAGGTCACCACTACCTTTCTAGTAGAATCTTATCTCCCAACACAACGAGATCCACCCGACCGTGGAGTTTTTTGTCGAGGAAGGGGGTGTTCTGGGCTTTGGATTTCATGAAGTCTTTGGTGAACGTGGTGGTGGCTTCGGTGTTGAAAAGGGTGAGGTTGGCGTGTTGGCCTTCTTCGATGGTTGGGACTTCGAGGGACATCAAGCGGCGGGGCTCGGCGGAGTATTTTTTCACTAGGGTGTCCCAGCCGAATTTCCCTTCCAAGATGAAGTGGTGGTAGAGGGAGACGACTGCGGTATCGAGACCGGTGATGCCGTTGGGGGCGGATACGAAGTCTTGGGATTTCTCGAAGGGAGTGTGCGGGGCGTGGTCGGTGGCGATCATGTCGAAGGTGCCGTCGAGTAGGCCTTCGAGCAGGGCTTCGTTGTCCGCCTTGGAGCGCAGAGGCGGGTTCATTTTGTAGTGGGTATCGAAGTCGCCGATGTGTTCGTCGGTGAAAAGCAAGTGGTGAGGAGAAACCTCCGCGGTGACTTTCACATCGCCGCGTGACTTCCACCAGCGGATCGTCTCCATGCCCATTTTTGATGAGACGTGCTGGATGTGGATGTGGGCGCCGGTGGCGTGGGCAAGGCGGATATCGCGGTCGATGATGATTTCCTCCGCGCAGGCGGGTGAGCCGGCGATGCCGAGGCGGTAGGAGACCGCGCCGTCGTTGAGCGCGCGCGGGCCGGCGAGTTCCGGGACCTCGCAGTGAGAGGCGAAGAACATGCCGAACTCCGAGGCGTATTGCATCGCGCGGTAGAGGACGGAGGAGTTGAGCGTGGTGTCGCCATCGTCGGTGAGCATTTTGACTCCGGCCTCGCGCATGCCGTCGATCGCGGCGAGTTCTTTGCCCTCGCGGCCTTTGGTGACGCAGCCGGAGGTGTAGATCGGGATGCGGGAGTTTTTCTTCGCGGAATTCAGGACGTTCGCGACCGCGCCGCCGGAGTCGAGAGCGGGGGAGGTATTGGGCATCATGACGATGCCGGTGATCCCACCGTTGATTGCAGCCTCGGAGCCGGATGCGATGTTTTCCTTCTGCTCCTGGCCGGGCTCGCGGAAGTGGACGTGGGCGTCGAAAAACCCGGGGCAGAGGATCTGGTTGTTACAATCGATGATGCGGGCGTTGTCCGGTGCTGTGATATCGGGAGCTACCTTTTGGATGATTCCGTCTTGGATGAGGACATCTGCGGAGAGGAGATCGGGTGAGGATTCGGAGGCGATACAAGCGTTCCTGAGCAGGAGGTTCATGCGGGCGATAGTAAGTTTCAAACTCCAACCTTCAAACCTCAACTTTCAAAATCCAACTTCCAATATGGGAGCAAAAGCCGATCAATTAAAAATCGGGAATTCTCGCACAAAAGGGAAGGCAAACAAATCGATGAAACGCAACGAAACCGACTCTTCCTTGGGAGTTGGAGGTTGAAAGTTAGCGCTCCCTCAGGATCTCGTTGTTATCGCCCATGAGGAGGTTTTTGGGCTTGATCGGCTCATCTGAGTAGCCGAAGGCCATGATGGCGACGCGTTCGCCTTTTTTGATAAGGTGGGCGGCGCCGCCGTTGATGAGGATTTTGCCGGTGTTTGGGGGGCCTTCGAGGACGTAGGTTTCTAGGCGTGCACCAGTGGTGATGGATGCGACGAGGACTTTCTCACCGGGCCAGAGATCGGCGGCGTCCATGAGGTCACGAGGGATCTCGATACTGCCTTCATAATCCACATCAGCCTCGGTGATGACGGCACGGTGGAGCTTAGATTTCAGGACCTCGCGGACCCAAGTTTTTTCTGAGATGATCTTTTTGAACATTTCGCGAAGGCACGAACACCTTGGATGGTGTGAGAGTCAAGTTGAATCAGGGAGTTAGGCTATTGAAGGGCTCACGTTAGGGGCGCCAAGCATGCCAGTTGCCCGTTCTCAGCGGTTTGATTAGATGCCGAGGTCTTTTTTCACGGCACCGAATTGTTCGAGGGCGAAGTTCAGGTCTTCCACGGTGTGGGCGGCGGAGATCTGGGTGCGGATGCGGGCTTTGTCTTTGGGCACGACGGGGAAGCTGAAGCTGACGACGTAGACCCCGCGTTTCAGCATTTTCTCGGCGAATCTGGCGGCGAGTGTGGCATCGCCGAGCATCACCGGAGTGATGGGATGGGAGCCGGGGATGATATCGAAGCCGAGATGGGTCATGCCTTCGCGGAAGAAGCGGGTGTTGGCTTCCAGTTTGTCGCGGAGCTCGGTGGATTCTGTTAGGATTTCGAGCGCTTTGATCGATCCAGCGACGATGGCCGGGGCGACTGTGTTGGAGAAAAGGTAGGGCCGTGAGCGTTGGCGGAGGATCTCGATGATTTCCTTGGGTCCGCTGGTGTAGCCACCGCTGGCACCGCCGAGGGCTTTGCCAAGGGTGCCGGTGAGGATGTCGACCCGGCCCATGACGCCGCAGTGTTCGTGAGTGCCGTAGCCGTGCTTGCCGATGAAACCGGTCGCATGGCAATCGTCCATCATGACAACAGCGTCGTGTTTTTCCGCGAGGTCACAAATCGATGCGAGGTCTGCGATGGTGCCGTCCATGGAGAACACCCCGTCGGTGGCGATCATGCGGAAACGGGAGGATGCTGCCTCGCCGAGCTGAGCATCGAGGTCTGCCATGTCGTTGTTCTTATAGCGGTGGCGCGCGGCTTTGCAGAGGCGGATGCCGTCGATGATGCTGGCGTGGTTGAGCGAGTCGGAAATGATCGCGTCCTCCGGGCCGAGTAGGGTTTCGAAGAGGCCGCCGTTGGCATCGAAGCAGGAGGGGTAAAGGATCGTATCTTCCGTGCCGAGAAACTCGCTGAGTTTTTCCTCAAGCTGCTTGTGCACTCCCTGGGTGCCGCAGATGAAACGCACGCTGGCGAGGCCGTAGCCCCAACGCTCCAAGCCTTCTTTCGCCGCATCGAGAACCGCCGGATGCTGGGCTAGGCCGAGGTAGTTGTTTGCGCACATGTTGAGCACCGGCTCGCCGTCGCCGACGCGGATGCGAGTTCCCTGTGGGGTGCTGATGACGCGCTCGGGTTTATAGAGTCCGGCTCCGCGTAACTCCGCGAGCTGCTCTCCGATATGTGCTGTGAGTCTTGTGTGCATGTCAGGTGGTCCAATCGAGGATAACTTTGCCGGAGTTGCCGGCGTTCATGACTTCGAAGCCTTTTTCAAAGTCGTCGTAGGCGAAGCGGTGGGTGATCACGGGTTTGAGGTCGAGGCCGCTTTCCAGCATTGATTTCATCATATACCACGTTTCATACATTTCGCGACCGTAGATGCCTTTGATGGTGAGCATGTTGAAAATGACTGTGTTCCAATCGATGGCGATCGGCTTCGGTGGGATGCCGAGCATGGCGATTTCTCCGCCGTGTGACATGTTGGTGAGCATGTCTTGGAAGGCGTTTGCGTTGCCGGACATTTCGAGGCCGACATCGAAGCCTTCGGTCATGCCGAGTTCCTTTTGCACATCGGCGAGGGTTTGTTCCATTGGGTTGACCGCGCGGGTGACACCCATCTTTTTTGCGAGTTCGAGGCGGTAGGGGTTGATGTCTGTGATCACGACGTGACGCGCACCGGCATGGCGGACGACCGCCGCGGCCATGATGCCGATGGGGCCTGCGCCGGTGATTAGGACGTCCTCGCCAAGCACGGGAAACGTGAGCGCTGTGTGGACCGCGTTTCCATAGGGGTCGAAAATCGAGGCGATCTCGGGATCGATTCCTTCGTTGTGGACCCAGACATTGGTTACGGGGAGGACGACATATTCCGCGAAGGCGCCCGGGCGATTGACGCCTATACCCTTGGTGTCCTTGCAGAGGTGCCGGCGGCCGGCTAGGCAGTTGCGGCAGCGTCCGCAGACGACATGGCCTTCGCCACTGACGATCTGGCCGGGATGGAAGTCGACGACGTTGGAGCCCACGGAAACGATTTCGCCGACGAACTCATGGCCGACGACCATGGGCACCGGGATGGTTTTTCGGGCCCATTCGTCCCAGTTGTAGATGTGCAGGTCGGTGCCGCAGATTCCGGTTTTGTGAACCTTGATGAGGACGTCGTTGATGCCGGTTTCCGGCTCAGCGACGTTCTCGAGCCAAAGGCCGGGCTCCGGGTGCTTCTTTACGAGAGCTTTCATAGACAGCGCTTAGATGACTTGCCATTGCGGCTTGTTGTCATAGACCCACTTGTAATATTCGGCACGTTTCAGGTGGCTGGCGGCTGGCGTGTCGATGCAGACTTTGACGGTGGGATGCATCTGGAGGACGGAGGCCGGGTTGATTGAGGAGACGGGGCCCTCGACCGCTTCGGCAATGGCATTGGCTTTGTTTTCGCCGAAGGCGAGCAAAAGATTGCAGCGCGCCTCCATGATGGTGCCGATACCCATGGTGATACAGTGGTGGGGGACTTCCTCCGCGCTGCCGAAGAAGCGGGCGTTGTCCGCGATGGTCTGTTGGGTGAGGGTCTTGATCCGGGTGCGGGAGGCGAGAGATGAGGTGGGTTCGTTGAAACCGATGTGGCCGTCCGTGCCGATGCCGAGCACCTGGAGATCGATCCCGCCCGCGTCCGTGATCTGTTTTTCGTATTCGCCACAGTAACGAGGGATATCCGCGGCGTTGCCGTCGGGGATGTGGACGTTTTCCTTCGCGATGTTGATGTGTTGGAAAAGATTCTGCCACATGAAGGTGTGGTAGGTCTGGGCGTGGTCGCGGGGGAGTCCGATGTATTCGTCGAGGTTGAAAGTGGTGACTTTGCTCCAGTCGAGTTTCATTTCGATGAGGCGCTCGTAGAGGGGCAGGGGAGTGCTGCCGGTCGCGAGGCCGAGAACCGCATCGGGCTTTTCACGCAGCAATTCAGCGATGAGGCGTGCCGCGACATCCGCTGCGGCTTTCTTGGTTTCCTGGATGATGATTTCCATTAAGTGTGTCCGAGTTTCTGGGTGAGTTTGCTACGCACATCGGCATTGAAGCGATCGATCGTGTCGCAGACGAAGGCGACGATATCACTCGATTCGTCGATGATCAGGGGAGTGAGGTCGATGCCGAAAATGAGTTGGGTGGAGGCGTCGGTGGTGTGAGAGTTGAAGAAGGTCGCGTTCGCGGCGCGGCGTCCGAGTGTGGCGAGGTCATAGCGTTTCCCACCGGCGATCTGGGAGTCGAACACGCCATTTATCGCTGCGGCGAGGTTGTCGCGCCCGCTGACATCCATGAGGACTTTCTCATGGTCCGGGAGCCAGTCGAGATTTCTCCAGACCTCGCAGCCGATGACTTTCTTGGGACGGAGTTCTGCAGGCATTTCGCGCATCGCCTGCAGGGCCGCGATGGTGACGCCGATGTGGGTATCGTGTTTGTCGGCGGGGTTGTGGGTGTAAACGATTTCCGGGGAAGTCGCGGTGAGGATTTCGAGAAGATCGTCTTTCAGGCTGGGATCGGTTGGGCTTTTCACCACGCCGCTCGGGTAGTCGAGCTGTATCATCGCGCCGTAGGAGCCGATAACCGCAGCGGTGTTCTGCTCCTGGCGGCGGATTGTCATCATTTCCGAATCAGTGAATTTTTCGTAAGGTCCGGTTCGTGAGCTGCCGGCTCCGTTGGTGCAGGTCACACCGCCGAACCAGCGGTCGTCGCGCGCGAAACATTCGAGGATACCGTGGAAGGCCATGAATTCGAGGTCGTCTTGGTGGGCGCCGATTCCGAGATGGGTGACGCGGGTGAGAGCTTCGGTCTGCGGCTGTTGGTCCGGAACGAAAATTTCCGCAGTGGGATTGTGGAGGTTCATGTGATCACTTTCTGAGTTCTGGCAGGCTGGCAGCGGCGACTGCTTGACCGACTCGGCGCGTCTTCTCGTCGGGAACGTGCATTTGGACCCGGTCCGAATATTCAGGGAACTCCCGCGCAAGCACCTCGCGTGCCTTGGAGAGCACGGTATCGCCACCTTCGCCAGTGGTTACCCGTCCGAGGATGAGCATGTGGTCAAAATCGTAGAAATCGAGGTAATGGGGAATGGTGTAGCCGAGGTAGACGCCGATGGTTTCGTAGATCAGGGCAGCGCGGCTGTCGCCGGTTTGCATCAGGTTCTGGACCCCGACCAGACGTTCGGGTAGGCCCATATCGGCAGGAAGCCGGATTTTTGCGGCGGGCAGGAGTTTATTGACCGCCTGCTGTGAGAAATACAGTGCGCCGACCCCGGAGTCGCCCGACCATTCGTCAGCTGGGGCTTTGGGATTGTAGTCGACGGGAGCGAAAGCGAGTTCGTTGAGCCAGCCGAGAATACGACCGCGCTTGTCCATGAAACCTGCCGCTTCGCTGGAGCCCATGGCGATGCCCAGCATGCCTTTTTTACCCAGAGATAGGGCTCCGGCCAGAGCCGTGACATCGCCATCGTTCATGGCGACAAGCGGCACGCCCCACTCCTTGGCAACACGCTCAAAGACGGCGGCAGCAGTGGGGAAGAGTTTTTTAGGAATTGATCGGAGCAAAGAGGCGACTCTGATCTCGTTATTGACGATGATACCCGCGGAGCTTCCGCCGATGGCGTCGACGCGCGGCATGCACGCGGCGGCTTTGTGGAGTGCTGCGGAAATATGATGGTAATGGTATTCGGGGTTCTTCTGGTTCTTCGGATCCCATGGGGTTTCCTCGGTGAAGATGGCCTCGCCATCGACCACAGCAGAAACTTTATAGTCGCTGGCACCCAAGTCGAAGCCGATGCGGCAGCCATTGAGGTGGCCACCCGCCGCAACTTCCATGTCTTTGGTTGCTGGGACCTGGTCGGGGTTGGTCACTTGGACTTCGAATTCACGCCCGTATGCGAGGGCCATCATCTTGGCGTCGAATTTCCGAGCACCTCGGTTGGAGTAGGTTTTGCGGATTGATTCGCCGATGGAGGCCGGACCACCGAAATGGAGTTTCCAACCGCCGCGTGACCAGAGCAGAAATTTGACCAGTCGCTCGACGTAAAAAAGAGTTTGAGAATCGGAAACCGGATTAACGAACGTTTCGAAGCGGGAGATCAAGCCGTTTTCTCGCTCCAGACCCAGCACCAGAGGAACGGCTTTCCCGGACGCGCGCATCTTCCTGACATATTCGCGGTTGAATAGGACGGCGGGTTGAAAACCCGGGTCGAGTGGTGCGTGGATGGCGGGTGCGGATGGCTGATTTGACATGTCTAACGGTAGCGATGGAGGTGGCCCTGTCGGGCTAGTACAAGCGTGAAACATCATTTGAGTGAGGCAGGGGTATCCGCAACAAAATATTTCCCCAGCGGCACTTGTTTTA